>OOCY01000025.1_pt1 | contig 163808 bp, 117 predicted proteins | sample 1671291 | NCBI WGS metagenome assembly OOCY01 (sample SAMN06348141, study PRJEB24527) | human gut metagenome | biome: human gut; feature: ankylosing spondylitis patient; material: feces | host: Homo sapiens | place: China | collected 2015-10 | reverse complement strand
TTTTCGTGAGAGCAAGAATCGTCCCGTGGCCACAAATTTTCAATTCTTGAAAATTCTTGCCCTTTTGGGACAGCTTCTTGTTGGGGCGTGCCTGCCCCAAACCCTGCTTAGGAGTGAGTGCGATATACTAGGAATTTATTTATTGCTTGCATCGGTTTTGTCGTTTCCCTTTTTCTTACGAGACAAACCTAAACAAAGATGCGTCGAGCCAAGGCAAAGAAATGATGAACCAAGACACAACCATACAACAGCCATAGAATTATCATTTCCACTTATGAAGCTAATAAGTGAAGCCATATATAACAGAGCAGAAGCTGCATAGAATAAGATAGATTTCTTGGTTTCTTTTTTCATAAATAATCGCCTCCACAAATCGATTTGTTGAGTCAATTATACCACGTTCTTTATCGAAATTACACCCTCTACATGGGAGAACTTGGCCGATTTACTGCGTACGTGCGTACCCATCTTCCGTATACACGTATGCGGCGATTTGCCCGAAACGCACTCTATACAGCCGTTCCCCCTCGGAGAGCCCACTACACTTTGCAGACCACAGGGATGAAAGTGTCATAGTGGGTTATTACACTTCCGCAGAAGTGCCTTCTCCTCGCCGCAGACAGCCGGGTGTGCCTTTTGTGAGAGCTTTCTGTGCGGCGAATCTACATCGCCCACAGGCGATGTAAGCAGGGATTCCAAAGGGGCGCAGCACCCTTGGCACACGACTTTGGTACAAAGTCTAGTGTGTTACACCTTTCCAGAGGTGTATACGTTCCTGAAATGCAAAAAGTCCCATATCCAATACCTTGACGGTGCGGACATGGGACTTGATGCTTCCTCGGCCTAGCCGGGTACTCGTAACCAATCCTGACAGGCAGTTGCCGTGTCATTTCTCGAAAACTGTTTTACGAATACCCAGCACCCGGACGCACCCTGCAAAAATCCACACACGATAAGTAAGGCAGGGAGTTCCCCAGCGGGAACTTCCTGTTTTTCTTTGCCAGAGATATGAGCCTGTTCCGCCTGCCACGCGGCAAACTCCCGCTGACCTTCCTCACTGTTCCAGCAGGCAAGGATGGCCGGGTAGAATGCCCGTGCCAGACGTTCGATGGCTTCATCGGGATAGGGGGAAGTGTTTGTGGACTTTTTCTTTTTGTTCAAACGCACGCTCCTTTGATCGTCCCACCGTGGCAAAGCCGGGCGAGAAAATCAAAGTTCCAATTTTTATCAGGCGCAAGGGCGCGGATGCTTTCCGCCCTGCACTTGCGGCTGGTGGCTCGTTGATGGCTTACAAGTGCCTGTCGTTATGCGGTCTTTTCTTCTTCAAGGGCTTCTGCAAGAGCCTTTTCCAGATAGGTTTCGATTTCAGTCAGGTAGTTAGCAGGTCGCTGCATTGCGAAGCGGAGAACCTTCTGCTTTTCCGGGTCAGTGAAATAGCTGGGATTGTTTTTGAGCGTTTTCTTCCATGAGTTTTTCATCATTTCGGTCGCACGGCTCAAAGATTTGTAAACCTTCATAAACTCGTCCGGCACATGATAGCACCGGAATTCTTCTGTTTGTGGCGTGGGCATGGGAACGGGTTCCGCTTTTTCAGGCTCAAATTCAGCGCTGGCAGATTCCAACACTTCCAATGCCTCTGGATGCAGGATTTGAGCAAGGACATCTGAACGATGCTCGACACTTGCCTGCACAAGCTTGGACATTTCTTCGTTGGTGAACTTCACTTCACCGGAAAAGACTTTCTGCTTGATGCCGGGAGAGAGGTTGTCCGCAATGTCGATGCCTCGTGTATAGTGGCTGGCACGGAGAACAGAGGCACGGCTGACACCGTTTTCTTCTGCGATTCGGTCGCAGGTTTTCTTCCCGGAGTGGTGGTTATCATCGTGAGCACCACCACTTTTCTTTGCTAAAGTGTACTGATTGCCCCGAAAGATTTTTGCAGCCTTCTTCTCGGCTTCGTACTGCTTCCCAAGCAGATAGCGTTTCTGTTCGGGACTCAGGTTTCGCCGTCCCAACTGATTCCGGCAAATCCACGCAATGGCTTCTTCGCGGTTCTCAAATCGGAGCGGCATGGTGGAGAAATAAATCTCTGGGTGCTTTTGGAGGATTGCATAACGATTGTGTCCATCAACAAGGGTACTGTTCCAGACAATCAAAGGAGAGAGCAGCTTGCCCTCTTTGAGGATATTTTCTTCAAGCTGCTTAAATTCATCATCAGTCAACGGCGGAATCTGGGACTGGAACTCCGGGTCGATTTTCAGATTGATCATACGCACACTCCTTTATCTCTCCTGCTGCGCCGGTTCTTCCTCCCGGAAATAGGACGCAACATTCTGTTTTGCGGCTTGCAGTTTGAGTAGTTCGGTTTTAGCTTCCTTGTACTGCTCGTAGAACTTGGCCTTTTCGGATGCCAGCTGTGCATACTCGGCTTCCAACTTTTTCAGGCTGGGCAGCGTGGTGATGTTGTTCGCCTTGAAATAGGCTACTGCCGCCCGATACTGTGTCAGCTCTGCACGATGCTGGTTTTCAAAATCGGCTGGCCGATTGGCAGTCTTTAACTGCTGTGCGACATTCTTGGTACTGGCGTAAGCTGCGACATGATAGCGCAGCTCTTTGTTGAATTTCATGCGACCTTCGAGGTCTTTCACCACCGCCAGCGAGTCGTGATACTTGGTTTCCAGTTCGGTGATGCGCTGGTTCAGGGCGTCCTCGTCGGTCAAGCCCTTTTCCTGCAGAAGCTTCACGGTCTGTGCCATAACTTTGAGATTGTGTTTCGTGAGCCAACGCTTATAGCCGATGCCTTTGCCCTCGGTCATCCTCGACTGGATGTCGATCAGTTTCCCGATGGTATCCTGTTTGAACTGCACCTTGGGTTTGTGTTCGGCGTTTGCCTGCAACGTGGCAAGCACTGCCGCCTTATCGAACTTGTCACCGAGATATTTCGCTCGGATAAACTTCGTTCTGCCAGCGGGCAGATAGCTCAGACACCCACGGCTTTCCTTGACGGCAATACCATACTGCTGCATGAGCCTGTCCGAAAAATCTTCAAAGCTGGTGGCACGGTACAGCACCGAAGAAATCTGTTTCCGCAGGGTATCTTTTACGGTTTCAAACTTCTTCTGCCGGGGCTGCCGTCCATCTGCGGTGAGAGCTGCGTTTTCACAGTCAAGTTTCAATTGGCCGCGTCTGCGCGCCCAATACTCAGCTTCGCTGACACGCTCTTTCGAGCCGTTGAGCAGGTCGATCTGGTACAGTCCGGCACCCTCGCACAGCTCCATGACCTCAACACGCAAGTGCCGCATGGTCTGGGCTGTGCTGGAGTGCTTCATGCCCTCTAGCCAGTCGCGGGGCTTCTGCATATAGGGCTTGCGTTCCACTTCTCGTGTTCGGACGCTGCCAATCACGATGTGGACATGGATGTTTCCCGAACGGTTATGCCCATCCGGGTGAGTGCAGACGATGGCAGGGTGACCGGGAAAGTTTTCTTCGCAGAATTTCAGGCCAAGTGCCTGTGCCTTTTCCATGGTCAAGCCGTTGTCGGCTGCATCTCTGGGGTCAAAGCTGATGATATACTGGTGGCTTTTGATATCACCATGCTGGGTATTCTTACCATACTTTCGGTTTGCCAGCAGACAAGCTGTTGCAAACGAGAAATCGCCACACTCAAGGGTGTCGAGCAGGTAGGATTCCCGCAGCTTCGGTCTGCCTTGTTCATCCAGAAGTTGATTCCCGGTAAACTCATCGTGCTGGTAAACGAGGTACGCTTCGATGGCGGTGTAGTCCGAATTTTTATTACAATTCGATTATTCAAATCGTTGGCAACAACATCGAATTGTATGTCGCAAATATGCGGTTTATGGTTGAACAATGCAGCTGCCCTTGCGACTGAGGCGATATGCTTGAGCGTTGCCATACAGTTCACCTAGAACTTTCTCGGCGTGGAGCCGGAATGCAGTCAGGTCTGCAAGTTCGTCAAGGATTTTCGCCCGGATCTGCTCGATGTCTGCGCCGCCGGAGTTGAAGTGCCGTGCGAGTTGGTTGAGGTTGCCGCCCACCCTGCTGCACTGGGCAAGCAGGGTGGAAACGGCAGTCAGGGTTTCTTCGCCGCCGCCGGCAACGATGACCGTTTTCTCGATCTTAATGTTGTGGATGGCGCGGCGGATAAAAGTGGAGAGGGAGAGATTCAGGAGTTTGCAAGTGAGTTCCAGTGACGTTTTTTCCTCCGCTGTCACACGGAACTTGATGACGTGCGTTTTGTTGTTCGGCGTGTCGTGGTGCTGGGAATTGCTAGGGGTCGATTGAACATTCGTTTTGGTCATTGTACCTCCTGTCTGTTCGATAACTCCTCGGTGAAGTTATGTAAAGCACGACACGCCGTTGCTGTTCGCACCGTCAGGTGCGAACGATGAGCAGGGTTTGGGTGGGACCGCGTTTGCGAAGCGCAGCGGAGCAATGAAAGCCCCAGTGGGGCTTTTAAGCGGCAGCGCGGTCTGCGACAGCAGATGGAGGGGCGTTGCCCCGACAAGCGCTACCCCAACAAGATCACTTGAAAAACTCGCAAGAGTTTGAGAAGTGAAGTCCCGGTGGAGCACAAGATTTTCAAAAATTGAAAATTTGTGGCCACGGGACGGTTCTTGCCCTCTACCGCTGCGCTCAAAACGCATTTTCAACAAATGTTTCCGAATTGTTAAGGCGCAAAAAATAAGTAGAGGGACTCTGCTCATATAATGGGTTCACCGTTTGCTCCGAACGAAGTTCCTGCCCCTGTTTTGCAGCGGCGTTTTTCGGCTCGCCCACAGAAAGTGTGAGGTCATGGCACGGTATCACGTTCAGACGGCTTATGAAGGATTCAAGGTACAGTATGAAGAAAGCTGGGCGCAGTGCGGACACTACGTCCTGCTTCTTTCAAACGCAAGAATAACACTTTGAAGTTGTACGGTCAACAACCAAAAACAAATTTTGGAAGATTGAACAACTACATAAGATTTTATTTGTGAAAAAGAAAAATACCGCCCACGCAGCGCAGCGATGGATTTTGTCGGGTGAAACAGCGGCAAAATGAATCGGGTGTGTTGCGGGGCAGTTAATTCTTTCGTGGACTTTCCCTCACTGAAGTGGTGGATCTCACGGTGATAACCAACCACTTTCTGTGCCTGTGTTCAAAATGAACACGACCACATCTTGTGGATGGCTTGTAACCAATCCACAAGAACAGTGGGATTTACAAGAAAAATACCACTGTATGTGGAATTCGTCAAGAGGGATTTGAAAAATTTATGGCAGTAAAGTGTAGAAAGTAGGACTATCGAATCAAAATTAAGGTGCTGCGAGCGGGAAAATTACAATAAGCCAAAATCCTAAAATGCCAAACAACCCGAGTGTCCGAAGGAAAAAGAGGATGCCATTGTGGAAGCGCTGAAGCATTTTAAGATGATATAAAGAGAACTCCCACGATTTGCAAGCGGGCAAGTGCTTGTAATCGTGGGAGTTCTCTATAAATGGACGGATATAAGCCGAAAATATTTACCGTTATGCATAAATGGCAACAGGGATAACAATTACGGCAGGCCCTGAGATTTCCGTCTTTAATTCAGGGAGATTGTATTGCTTCATGTCTTCATTTTGAAGACATAAAAACATATCAGCGAGAAGATCATGTGGGAGAATGGACAGTGTTGTTTTTCTTAAAAGATCAATGCTTTCTGTTTTGTCGGCACAGATTGCAATAACTTTTCCAAGGACCTTGAAATGTCCACCGAGAATTTCGGAAATATTATCATTTGACAGATACTGTTCTTGAGCAGATAAAACAACAGTCCCTGCCGAATCAGATAAGATGAAATCTACCGTTCCACTGTGTTTGAGTTCGCTGGCAAAGGATTTGATTTTTTTCATGGTTTCATCTTGCTGCTGCTTTTGTGCTTTAGCCTGCGTCTTTGCGTTTAACTGAGGTTTTTCTGCAAAAATATCAGCCATTCTCAGCACATCCACAAAAATATCCATACAATTGATTAGCGGATTTTTTTGAAGTTCTCCTTCCACCTCAATAAAATCACCGATTTTCATATTTGAGATGTCAAATCCAGATTTTAGGATATTCGCATCTGTGAGGAATGCTCGGAATTTGGATAACAAAGATACATTCGTGTGTACTTTTTCTTTGGTTGTGTTTTCAGTTTCTCCACAGTTTCCAGAATGGGACAATTCACCTTTTAGATCGATTTTGAGCAGTTTACTTAAGATTGAAGCGGACGTAGAAACTTCTGCTTCAATTTTTTGAGCATTACTGTTCTCTTTATGATCAGAATAGCTTACCTGACTTACTGTAGAAAAGCCATCTTCGATGATTGCAAGCATATCCAAAACTATCTTTTCATTGATATATACAGGTATCATCAATTGATTTACGTCCATATTCGTTTTCTCCTTTCCAACGGTACTTATTTGCGTTGAACATTAAAATTGTCATTACGCCAGATGGAGTTTCTCTTTTAGCGCATCCTGAAGGACGCCGGAAAAGTTGATGTGTGCCGCTTCGGCGGCATCGTTGAGCCAGCCGGGAATAGAAAGGGTTTTCTTTACGGGTCTGTACCGCTTTTCGTATTCTTCCATATCGAAAGGCACCATCACCACAAAATCTTCCGGGTTAACGTGGAGTGCAGAAGGGACAGAAGGCTCCGGGCAGATTTTGCAATCTTCCAGCATAAGACCAATGGCATCCTGTGCCATGCGGACAGCTTCGTCCATGGTGTCGCCTTGGGTGAAGCACCCCTCAATATCGGGAATCTCAACAGAGTACCCGGTTTCTTCCGGGTGAAAAATTGCAGGATAGAAAATAGCGTTCATAATGTGACCTCACCTTTTATAATTCAACAAACAATCAATGTACCTTTACTTAACAGGCCGACATTATTGGTTGGAAATTGTAGAATAGTCTATGCAGTGCTTCGCAGTTTCAGAATATGAAGTCTACAATCATCATATTCTTACTTTTTGAGTCCGGCTAATTTGAGAATATTTTTCTCGGTACCGGGCTTCAGATCCTTTGCGTGAAATGGAACGACAGTGGTTTTGTTGGTAGTTGGGTTATGGTACTTGTAATGTGACCCATTTGCACTGACTAAAACAAAGCCATTCTGCTCCAGCAAGCGAATCATTTGCTTGGGAGTCATCGGCATGGCGGGTGCCCCTCCTTTCTTTCAGGATTACAGTTTTATTGTATACGTATTTTACGTATTTGTCAAGAGGGCAAATAAGCCGCCCAGCGACCTTACGGTCTCGCTGGGCGGCTTATTTTTTGCGTTTCCACAACAGATATTCTTCGTAGCGGTGCATCTCGTTCTGTTCTTCTTCGGTCAGGCGCTGGCGCTGCTTGCGGGCTTCGTCCGAGGGGTCGATGTCGGTCAAGCCCAGCAGGTAGTCGGCGGAGGTGCCGTAGAGCTTGCAGATGGCAAGCAGCACATCGCTGGGCGGCGAATTGCGTCCCTGCTCCCAAGCGCTGACAGCCCAAACGGTAAGCCCCAGCTTGTCCGCAAGGCTTTTTTGGGTGTCATGGTAGTTCTTTCGGATCTCTGCCAGTCGCTCTCCAAGCATTATCAATACCACCTTTCATGCTACTAGTATAGAGAATTCTACTAGTTTTTGACGAAAGCCGCATTTAAAATGCTTGATATAGCACAAATAAGTAGTTATAATGCTGGTATAGGGTGGAACTAGTACAAAAATACTACTTCCGCCGCAACGCTAAGGCAAAGCGAGGGAATCCCCGTTGGAACAACTGATCGACTTTCACGCACCGGAAGTACAGGCGGTGCTTGAGACCCTTTTAAAAGACCGCTCCACCGGTAAAAACATCATCTGGGCAACCGACCCGCCGGAGGAGCTGCAAACGGTAATGTACGAGCCGGTGACGGATAAATCGCCGATCACTGCGCAGCAGCTCAGGCTGACCCACTACGAGGTGGTGCTGCCCCGGATGATGAAGCAGACCGACACCCAGCAGCAGCGCACCCGCAAAAAAGGCGAAGTGTTCAGCCCCGCATGGGTCTGCAACAAGATGAACAACGCACTTGACGCCGACTGGTTCCGTGGGCTGGGGGCAGAGCAGACCACCGGGCAGTTCACTATGGAGCTGCCCCAAGGCTGGCAGACGGTGGAAACGCCGGTGCAGTTCCCGGCTTGCAAGGGCAGGACCCCGGCATGGGTGCAGTATGTGCAGAGCCGCCGCTTGGAGGTGACCTGCGGTGAAGCACCCTTTCTGGCGTCCCGGTACGATGCCGCCACCGGCGAGATGATCCCAGTAGCTCGGCGCATTGGCATTCTGGACCGCAAGCTGCGTGTGGTAAGCGAGAACGTCACCACAGAGGACGAATGGCGCAAATATGCCACTCATGCGGTGCAGTCCACCTACGGATACGAGTATCAGGGAGATAATCTTTTGTTGGCGCGGGTCAACCTTCTGCTGACCTATGCGGAGCATCTGCAAGCCCGCTGGCAGCGCAAGCCAACAGAAGAGGAGCTGCAAGCCATCGCCAACATCATCAGTTGGAACCTGTGGCAGATGGACGGTTTGCACCTCTCTGTGCCCGGTGGCAAGCCCCAGTCGGAGGCAGAACAGCTTGATCTCTTCTCAATGTTTGGCACGGTGGAAGAGCAGATCCCGGCAGTATCGTGCAAAGTGAAAAATTGGCGTTCCAACAAAACGCAGAACTTTGAAACCATTCAGGAAGGGAGTACCAGCATGAAATTTGATTATGTCATCGGAAACCCGCCGTATCAGATAAGTGATGGCGGTGCCGGCGTAAGTGCAACGCCTATCTATAATCGTTTTATCGAAGCAATCAAGACTACACATCCCGGCGCAATTTGCTTGATTATTCCTGCAAAATGGTACTCCGGCGGTAAAGGACTGGATAAGTTCAGAGAGGAAATGCTAGGAGATAGACATATTTCAACATTGGTTGATTATTCTAATTCGCTAGATGTTTTTCCGAATGTAGATGTTGCAGGTGGCGTTTGCTACTTTGTCTGGAAAGAAGCATATAACGGTAAGTGCAAGTATACAAACTATCGTAATGGAAAAGCTACAACAGCATACAGAGATTTGAATGAGTTTCAAACATTTATTCGCTATCCGGTTGCATCCGAAATAGTCAAAAAAGTAAAAGAAGATGGAGAATTAACACTGGATAAAGTGGTTTCCAGCAGAAAACCATTTGGACTTGCAACAACAGCAAAGCCAATGAAAACCGGTGATGTTATACTACGATACAATGGAGGACGTGGCCCATATAAAAGAACCGAAATAAGGGTTGGAACAGAAATGATTGACCAATGGAAAATTATCATTTCTCGTCTTACGGCAGAACACGCAGGACAACCAGCCAAGGATGGAAAGTACCGTGTCCTTTCGACGATGGAACTTTTGAAGCCGGGAGAAATATGTTCCGAAACGTATCTTGTGGCAGGAGCATTTGATTCAAAAGAAGAAGCAACCAACTATATGGATTACTTAAAGACGCAATTTGTTCGATTTCTTATCTTACAAATTGCAATGACGCAGCAGTTAAGCAAAGCGTCATTTGCATTTGTTCCTTGTCAGGATTTTACAAGAAAATGGACAGACAAACAACTGTTTGAAAAATATGGTTTGTCTAGTGAAGAAGTAAACTATATTCAAGGAATGATAAAGGAGATGGCATAATGGCTGGCATAACCCTGCGCACTGCCCGGCAGGTGGTGCCCATGATCTACGCCTATACTACCCCGGAAATTGCCCGGCACAACGGCTGGACGAAGATCGGCTACACCGAGCAGTCGGTGGACAAACGCCTGAAACAGCAGACCCACACCGCCGATGTGCTGTTCCACGAGGAGTGGCGGGGCAATGCCGTCTACGATGACGGCAGCGGCGAGGTGTTCACCGACCATGATTTCCACGCATACCTCCGCAAGCTCCGGGTGGAGAACGACCGCAAAAACGAGTGGTTCCATCTGGATGGGGAGCAGTCCCGGCGGTATTTTCAGGATTTCCGCATGAACCGGGGCAGGGTAAAGCTGGATGCCGCCATCCCCTACACCCTGCGGAAGGAGCAGGCAGAGGCCGTGGCACAGACCAAAGCCTATTGTCAGCGCCACCCCGGCGGGGAGTTTTTGTGGAACGCCAAGCCCCGCTTTGGCAAGACCCTCTCCGTCTACGATTTCTGCAAGCAGGTGGATGCACAGACGGTGCTCATCGTCACCAACCGCCCTGCCATTGCCAATAGCTGGTACAGCGATTATGTGCGCTTTCTGGGCAGAGAGTCCGGCTATCTCTTCGTCAGCCATGTGGATGCCCTTGCCGGGCAGCCCCATGTGCTGGACGAGCAGGGCTATCTGGATGCCGCCGCACAGGGCGCGGAGCTGTATAAGCGCATTGAGTTCGTCAGCCTGCAGGATATGAAAGGCTCGAGGTATTTCGGCGGCGAGTACGACAAGCTGCGCCACCTGACCGAGCTGAACTGGGATGTGCTGGTCATCGACGAAGCCCACGAGGGCGTGGACACCTACAAGACCGACCTTGCCTTTGACCGCATCCGCCGCCGCTTCACGCTGCACCTGTCCGGCACGCCCTTCAAAGCGCTGGCGAACGACAAGTTTGCCGGGGATGCTATCTTCAACTGGACCTACGCCGACGAGCAGGCCGCCAAGCGGAACTGGCAGGGTGAACCGGGGCAGCAGAACCCCTACGCTAACCTCCCCATGCTCAACCTCTACACCTACCAGATGTCCGAGATCATCCGGGACGAGATCCGGCAGGGCGTGGAGATCGACGGCGAAACGCAGGAATTTGCCTTTGACCTGAACGAGTTCTTCAAGGTGAAGCCCAGCGGCAGCTTTGAGCACGACGCCGAGGTAGACCGCTTTCTGGATGCCATGACCACCCAGAACAAGTTTCCGTTTTCCACCCCGGAGTTGCGTGCCGAACTGAAGCACACCTTCTGGTTGCTGAACCGGGTGGATAGTGCCAGAGCGCTGGCAAAAAAGCTGCAGGCGCATCCGGTATTCCGGGACTATGAGGTGATCCTTGCCGCCGGTGACGGCAAGCTGGACGACACAGACGAGAACCAGAAGAGCTTTGACCGGGTAAAAGCCGCCATCGCCCACCACGAAAAGACCATCACCCTGTCGGTGGGGCAGCTCACCACCGGTGTCACCATCCCGGAATGGTCGGCGGTGCTGATGCTCTCCAACCTGAAAAGCCCGGCGCTGTATATGCAGGCGGCGTTCCGTGCCCAGAACCCCTGTCTTTTCCACGAAAACGGCACCTTCCGCCGCAAAGAGAACGCCTATGTGTTCGATTTTGACCCCGCCCGCACCCTGCTGATCTACGAGCAGTTCGCCAACGATCTTTCACAGGACACCGCCAGCGGCAAGGGCGACACCGAGGAGCGCAAGGCGCACATCCAGACCCTGCTCAACTTTTTCCCGGTCATCGGCGAGGACGAGGAAGGCGAGATGATCCCGCTGGATGCGGAAAAAGTCCTCAGCATCCCCCGCAAGATCAAGTCGAAAGAAGTGGTGCGGATGGGCTTCCAGAGCAACTTCCTGTTCCAGAACATTTCCAACGTGTTCAGTGCGCCGCAGGAGGTGCTGGATATTCTGCAAAACTTCCAGCCCATCAGCGAGGCAAAAGCAAAGCCCATCCAGATCACCCCGGACACCGGCGCAGACCTCTCCCTGAACGACAAGGGCGAGGTGGATCTGGACGAGGGCTACGTCATCGGCAAGGCAGCGGATGTGTTCGGGGAAAAAATTTACGAGAGCACCCCGGCGCTGGACACTGCTTTGCAGACCCTCACAGATGCCCCGGCGAAGGAGGAGCATCTGGAACCCCTGAAAAAGAGCATCACCAAGGAGATCATCGCTCCTATGGTGGAGCAGGCAAAGCAGGAGTATGGCCGGGACCTGAAGCTGTCCGACCAGAAGCGGTTCGAGAGCGCCGCCAAAGCCAAGATGGACGTGGCGGTGAACAAGGTGGTGGACAACTACCGTATCGACCAGAGCCAGTTAGAGACCCAGCGCACCCAGCAGCTGCAAAGCTGCACCACCGCCCAGCAGCGCCAGCAGGTGAACCGGGAGTTTGACGCAAAGCAGCAGCAGAGCACCGCCGCCCTCATGGAAAACCTGCAATCCACCATCCAGCAGACGGCGCAGGAAATGCAGCAGACCATCGTGCGCACCGTGGAGACCAACCAGAAGGAGCAGGAGAAAAAGGGCTACGAAGACACCGTCCGTGACCATCTGCGGGGATTTTCCCGCACCATCCCGTCCTTCCTCATGGCATACGGCGACGAGAACGTGACACTGGCGAACTTTGACCGGATCATCCCGGACAAGGTCTTTCAGGAGGTCACCAGCATCACGCTGGAACAGTTCCGATTTTTACGGGACGGCGGGCCGTACATCAACCAAGCCACCGGACAGGAGGAGCACTTTGCCGGTCATCTGTTCGACCCGGTTGTGTTTGACGATTCGGTGAAGGAGTTTCTGAACCTGAAGGTCAAGCTAGCGGATTACTTCGACGAGAGCCGCACCGAGGATATCTTCGATTACATCCCACCCCAGAAAACCAACCAGATCTTCACCCCAAAATGGGTAGTGAAGAAGATGGTAGACTTGCTGGAGCAGGAAAATCCCGGCTGCTTCGATGACCCCGGCAAGACCTTCCTGGACCCCTACATGAAGTCCGGTCTGTACATTACGGAGATCGTCAAGCGCCTTTACCGCAGCGAGAAGATGCGGCAGGCTTTCCCGGACGACAACGCCCGGCTGAAGCATATCTTTGCCCAGCAGGTCTATGGGCTTGCCCCCACCGAGATCATCTACCGCATTGCCATCAGCTACATTCTGGGCTTTGCAAAGGGTCACGGCATCACCGCCCACCATATCCGTCAGGCGGATACGCTGGAATTTGCCAAGGCGGGCACCATGGAAAGGGAACTGGATAAGATTTTCAGAGATTGAGAAAACAGAATACAGCATAAAACCAAAGGCGGCTGTCTGCATGGGTGCAGATGGCCGCCTTTGCGCTTTTTTACGGAATGGAAGGGAGGAATAAGCAATTATTAGAAGGACGAGAATCGTAGGTTTAAAATTAGTTGGGGGTGAACGATGTCCATCTGGGCAAGTACCAAAATTTTTCGGTGAATTTTGTGCAGCCCGCAGAAATCAATAAGTTCTATTGAAAAATAACGCAAAATGCGTTACAATGAAATCGAGGTGATAACCATGGAAAAAACGATGACGCTCAATCTTCGTGTCAACCCTACCGTCAAGCAGCAAGCCGAAGATGTGTTGAAGCAGCTCGGCATCCCAATGGCAACAGCCATTGATATGTATCTGCGCCAGATCACCATGACTGGCGGCATTCCCTTTTCGCTGTCCCTTCCGAAGGCTCCTGCAGCTCTGAACGCTGACACCATGACCGATGACCAGCTTCATGCAGCCTTGCAGGTGGGCATCAAGGAGATTCAGAACGGTGATACCGTGGATGCCGCAAGCGCATTCGCACAGTTCAGGGAACAGCACAGATGAAGCAGTATGACGTGAAAATTTCCCATGCAGCCCTCAGCGATATGGAGCAGATCTACAGCTATATTGCCGACCGTCTGCTGGAACCTGACACGGCTATGGGGCAGTATAACCGCATTGCAGAAGCCATCCAGTCACTGAACATCCTGCCGGAACGCTGCGCGCTGGTGGAAAGCGAGCCGGAGCGCACCCAAGGGCTGCGGCAGATGCTGGTGGACAACTACTCGGTGTTCTACATCGTGGGCGAGGATACCGTGTCGGTGGCTCGTGTGCTGTACAGTGCATCTGACCTTGTGCGCCGCCTGCGGAGAATGAAGTGAAAGGGGTGTTTGCATGACCGCCGTAATCTATGCCCGCTATTCATCGGATAACCAGCGTGAAGAATCCATTGAAGGCCAGATTCGGGAATGCACGGCCTATGCGGAAAAGAACGGTATCACGGTCATCAAACACTACATTGACCGTGCATTCTCTGCAAAAACGGACAACCGCCCGGAGTTCCAGCAGATGATCAAAGACAGCGGCAAGAAGCTGTTTGATGTTGTTCTCGTCTGGAATTTTGACCGCTTTGCCCGGAATCGTTTTGATAGCGCAAACTATAAGATGATCCTGAAAAAGAACGGTGTCCACCTGATCTCCGTCATGGAACCCATTGCCGAGGGCTCACAGGGCATTCTGGTGGAAACCCTGCTGGAAGGCATGGCGGAATACTATTCCGCTGAGTTGTCCGAAAAGGTGATCCGTGGCCAGACGGAGAACGCTCTGAAAGGGAAATGCACTGGCGGTACGGGAACCATCGGCTATAAAATCGACGAGGACAAGTTTTATCACCTTGACCCGTTGACCTCGCCGCTGGTGCTGGAAGCCTTTCAGCGGTATGACAACGGCGATAAGATGGTGGAAATCGTAAACTTTCTCAACGACAAGGGTGTTCGCAATATGCTGGGCGGCAAAATGACCCACAGCAGCGTGAATACCATGCTGAAGAACCGTCGGTATATTGGCGAACTGTCTTTCCGGGATATCGTTGTGCCGGATGCAATTCCGGTTATTGTTCCGAAAGACCTGTTTGACCGGGTGCAGAAGCGTCTGGATAAGAACAAGCGTGCCCCTGCCTGTGGCAAGGCAGATGAGGAATATCTGCTGACCACCAAGCTGTTCTGCGGCAAGTGTGGTGCGCTGATGTTCGGCGAAAGTGGAACCAGTGCTACCGGGCGCACCTACTATTATTATAAATGCGCCAACGTCAAGCGGCGTAAGGGCTGCAACAAAAAGACCGTGCAGAAGGACTGGCTGGAAGATCTGGTCGTCCGGGAGACCATGAAGCTGATTCAGGACGATGCGGTGATCAACAAGATCGTTCAACTGGTCATGGATGTCCAGAATCAGGAGAACACAACGATCCCGCTACTGGAAAAGCAACTGCGAGAGGTCAACAAAAAGCTGGACAACCTGATGAAGGCTATCGAAGACGGCTTGTACACCCGGACAACGAAAGAGCGGCTGGAAGCGCTGGAAATCCAGAAAGATGAGCTGACTGTAAAAATCGCAGATGAAAAATTGAAGAAGCCCAGTTTCAATGAGGATTTCATCCGATTCTGGCTGATGAAATTTAGAAAGTTCGATATTTCGCAGAAAAAGCAGCGGAAAGCGCTGATCGAAATTTTTGTAAATGCCATTTTTCTGTACGATGACCGGATACTGATTACGTTCAACTACAAGGATGGTACCCAAACTGTCCGGTTTGAGGACACTTTGACCGCCGATGGGGTGGAAGGAAAAAGTTCGGATTTGTCCAGTCTTGCTGGACCAGAGCTCTTCAGTCGAAAGACTGAAGAGCTTTTTGTTATATCTGGAACTTTTGCAAACAACAGAGCCGCAGTCTTTTGGGAGACTGCGGCTCTGTTTTATACTGCTTTATTTGCCCTCTGCGCGGAGTTTCGCATCCTTTTCCAGCAGGGGCTTGAGGTACTGGCCGGTAAAGCTGCCCGGCACCTCGGCCACCTGCTCCGGCGTACCCTCGGCGACGATGAGGCCGCCGGCACTGCCGCCCTCGGGCCCGAGATCGATGATATGGTCGGCGCACTTGATGAGGTCGAGGTTGTGTTCGATGACGATGACGGTGTTGCCTGCGTCCACCAGCTTCTGCAGTACCTCGATGAGGCGGTGGACATCAGCCATGTGGAGGCCAGTAGTCGGCTCGTCGAGGATATACACGGTCTTACCCGTGCTGCGGCGGGCCAGCTCGTTGGCCAGCTTGACACGCTGCGCCTCGCCGCCCGAAAGGGTCGTGGCGCTCTGCCCCAGCGTGACATACCCCAGGCCCACGTCCAGCAGCGTCTGCAGCTTGCGGGCGATCTTCGGCTGGTTGGCGAAGAAGACGACCGCCTCTTCCACGGTCATGTTCAGCACGTCAGAGATGGTCTTTTCTTTATACTTGACTTCCAGTGTTTCGCGGTTGTAGCGTGCGCCCTTGCAGACCTCGCAGGGAACGTAGACGTCCGGCAGGAAGTGCATCTCGATTTGGAGGATGCCGTTGCCCTCGCAGGCCTCGCAGCGGCCGCCCCGGACGTTGAAGCTGAACCGTCCCGGGCCGTAGCCCCGCATTTTGGCATCCTGCGTCTGGGAGAAGACGGTGCGGATGTCATTGAACACGCCGGTATAGGTGGCAGGGTTGGAGCGGGGCGTGCGGCCGATGGGCTGCTGGTCGATGCCGATGACCTTATCCACGAACTCGAGGCCCTCTACCCCATCGCACTTGCCAGCGCGGGAGCGGGCGCCGTTCAGCTCACAGGCGAGGGTCTTATACAAAATCTCGTTGATGAGGCTCGACTTGCCCGAGCCGGAGATGCCCGTCACGCAGACGAACTCGCCCAGCGGAAATTTTACGTCGATGTTGCGCAGATTGTTTTCGCGCGCACCCTTCACCGTGAGGAAATTGCCGTTGCCAGGGCGGCGGGTCTGCGGCACCTCGATGCGCTTGCGGCCCGACAGATAGTCGCCGGTGATGCTGCGCTTGGCCTTGCAGATGTCCTTGACGGAGCCTGCGGCCACGATCTCGCCGCCATGGACGCCCGCGCCCGGGCCGACGTCCACGATATAATCGGCGCTGCGCATGGTATCCTCGTCGTGCTCGACCACGATGACCGTATTGCCGAGGTCGCGGAGATTTTTCAGCGTTGCGATGAGTTTATCGTTGTCGCGCTGGTGCAGACCGATGGACGGCTCATCCAGCACGTACAACACACCCGACAGAGCGCTTCCGATTTGGGTGGTCAGGCGGATGCGCTGGCTCTCGCCGCCGGACAGGGTGCCTGCCGACCGGGCCAGTGTGAGGTAATCGAGGCCCACGCTCTGCAAAAACTGCAGGCGGTTCTTGATCTCCTTCATGATCTGGCCGCCGATCTGCTTCTGCTTTTCGGTCAGGTTCGGCTCATTGTCAGCGATGAATTTCAGCTCGTCCCGAATCGACATTTCGCAGAAATCGCTGATGTTTTTGCCGCCGATGGTCACAGCCAGCACCACCGGTTTCAGGCGCTTGCCATGGCAGTCGGGACACTCGACGCCCGACATGAAGCTGCCGATCTCCTCCTTCATCCACTCGCTGTTCGTCTCGCGGAAGCGGCGCTCGAGGTTCTCGACGATGCCCTCAAAGGTATTATAATAGACGCCGCTGCCGAACTCATTCGTGCGGTGCATCTCGATTTTTTCTTCGTTGGTGCCGTAGAGCAGGGCGTTGACGGCTTCAGTGCTCATCTCTTTGATGGGCGTATCCAGCGTAAAGCCGTACTTTTTGCCCAGACCCAGATAATACATCTCGGCTACGGAGCCTTCGGCGTAGTACCAGCCGCTGGCCTTGACAGCCCCCTCCCGAATCGAGAGGTCCCGGTTGGGCAGGATGCGCTCTTCATCCACCCGCATGAAGGTGCCGAGGCCGGTACACTTCTCGCAGGCGCCCAGAGGGTTATTGAAGGAGAAGAGCCGGGGCGACAAATCGCTGATGGAAATGCCATGCTCGGGGCAGGCGAAATTCTGGCTGAAGGTCATGCACTCGCCGCCGATGACATCCACCTCAGCCACGCCGCCGGTGAGGGCAAGGGCCGTTTCCAGCGAGTCAGCCAGACGACCGCGGATGCCCTTGCGCATGGCAAGACGGTCAACGACGATCTCCACGGTGTGCTTGATGTTCTTTTCCAGCGCGATCTCCTCGTCGAGGTCGTACATGTTACCATCGATTTTTACGCGGGCGTAACCGGCGCGGCGGGCGGCGTCCAGCTCTTTCTGCTGGGTGCCTTTGCGCTGGCGGACGACAGGCGCGAGGACCTGGAACTTCGTCCCCTCTTCCAGCTTGAGCACAGCGTCCACCATCTCATCCACGCTCTGCTGGCTGATGACCCGCCCACACACCGGGCAGTGCGGCACGCCCACGCGGGCGTACAAAAGGCGCAGATAATCGTAAATTTCCGTCACAGTACCCACGGTGGAGCGGGGGTTGTGGCTGGTGGTCTTCTGGTCGATGGAAATGGCCGGAGACAGGCCGGTGATCTCGTCCACATCGGGCTTGTCCATCCGGCCAAGGAACATCCGGGCGTAGCTGGACAGGCTCTCGACATAGCGGCGCTGGCCGTCGGCGTAGATGGTGTCGAAGGCAAGGCTCGACTTGCCCGAGCCGGAAAGGCCGGTCATAACGATGAATTTTTCACGCGGGAGGGTCAGATTCACGTTTTTCAGGTTGTGCTCCCGCGCACCCTTGATGACTATTTTATCGTTTGCCAAGGTACTTTCTCCCTCTTCTCTGTGTCTGTGCATGGTTCTGCTTCCGCTCCGTCTCTGCCGAGGAATCCACGGTGGGGTTCTCGCCCCGGCGCAGGCGGTCGATCTGGTCGCGCAGGAAGGCCGCATGCTCAAATTCCAGCAGCTTGGCAGCTTCCTTCATCTCCCGGGTCAGGCGGTCAATGGCGGCTTCGCGCTCGAGCTTGCCCATCCGCCGGGTGTTCATCCTGGCATTCTCAGCCTTGTCGCTGATCTCAATCGAATCCGGGATGGCCTTGACGATGGTCTTTGGGACGATGCCATGCTCAGCGTTGTAGGCCATCTGGATGGCACGGCGGCGCTCTGTCTCGGTGATGGCGCGGTCCATGCTGTCCGTCACCTCGTCGGCGTACATGATGACCAGACCTTCCGCGTTGCGGGCGGCGCGGCCGATGGTCTGAATCAGGCTCGTCTCGCTGCGGAGGAAGCCCTCTTTGTCAGCGTCGAGGATGGCCACAAGGCTGACCTCGGGCAAGTCGAGGCCCTCACGCAGCAGGTTGATGCCCACCACCACGTCGATGGTGCCGAGGCGGAGGTCTTTGATGATCTCCATCCGCTCGAAGGTATCCACCTCGTGGTGCATATACTTGACCTTTATCCCCTGCTCGGTGAAGTAATCCGTCAGGTCTTCGGCCATTTTCTTGGTCAGCGTCGTGACCAGGACGCGCTCATGCCGCTCGATGCGGGCGTTTATCTCGCCCAGAAGGTCCGTCACCTGCCCCTCCACGGGGCGCACCGAGATGAGCGGATCCAGCAGACCAGTGGGCCGGATGACCTGCTGGGCCACCTGGGTGCTGTTCTTCCGCTCGTACTCGCCGGGGGTGGCCGAGACAAATATCATCTGGTTGAGCTTGGATTCCACTTCCTCGAACTTGAGGGGGCGGTTATCGAAGGCCGACGGCAGGCGGAAACCGTACTCCACCAGCGTCTTTTTGCGGGCGTAGTCGCCACCGTACATGGCCCGCACCTGAGGCAGGGTGACATGGCTCTCGTCTACGAAGAGCAGGAAGTCGTCCGGGAAATAGTCAAGCAGAGTCGTGGGCATACTGCCCGGCGCACGGCCCGACAGAACGGCAGAATAGTTCTCGATGCCCTTGCAGATACCCACTTCCGTCAGCATCTCAATGTCGTAGTTCGTCCGCTGCTGGATGCGCTGGGCCTCGATGAGCTTGCCTTCCGAGGTGAACTGCTTCACCTGCGCGTCGCACTCGGCGCGGATCTTTTCAATGGCGGCAGCCTTTTTGTCGGCGCTGACGATGTAGTGGCTGGCCGGGAAGATGGCAACGTGCTTGACCACGTTCTGCTTGGCGCCCGTAAGGGGGTTGAACTCGGTGATGCGGTCGATCTCGTCGCCGAAGAACTCCACCCGGATGGCCAGCTCGCTCATATAGGCCAGATAGATGTCCACGATGTCGCCGTGGACGCGGAACTTATTGCGGATAAAATTAACGTCATTGCGCTCATATTGCAGCGTCACCAGCTTTTCGCACAGCTCATCTCGCTCCATCTGCATCCCGGGCCGCAGGCTGATGACCATGCTGCGATAGTCGATGGGGTCGCCCAGCGAGTAGATGCAGGACACCGACGCGACGATGATGACGTCCCGCCGCTCCGAGAGCGCCGCCGTGGCCGAGTGGCGCAGACGGTCTATCTCGTCGTTGATGGCGCTGTCCTTTTCGATATAGGTATCGGTGCTGGGGATATAGGCCTCCGGCTGGTAGTAGTCGTAGTAGGAGACGAAATATTCCACGGCGTTGTCCGGGAAAAACGAGCGGAACTCGGTGCAGAGCTGGGCGGCCAGCGTCTTGTTGTGGGCCAGCACCAGCGTCGGGCGGTTGCACTGGGCGATGACGTTCGCCATCGTGAAGGTCTTGCCGCTGCCGGTGACGCCCAACAGGGTCTGGCAGCGGTCGCCCCGCTCTACCCCCTCTACCAGCTGTGCGATGGCCTGCGGCTGGTCGCCCGTGGGGGCGTAGGACGACACCAGATGGAATTTTTCCTCTGCCACAAAAAGCCCTCCTTTTTCAAAACTACGATTAGTTGTATCTCTTGCAGCTATTATACCACAATTATTTTATAATGTAAATCATTCTCTTCCATATGGGCGTAACATTGCGCCGGTCTCGAAGTCGTAGAACGGCAGGCGGTTGGATTCCCGCATGGAGAAGTAGTCGTTTTCGGCGAGGATGATGTGGTCCCGCAGGCGTATCTTGACCAGCCCCAGCGCACGGACGATGTTCTCGGTGGCGGCGAGGTCTTCGCGGGAGGGCAGCGGCACACCGTTGGGGTGGTTGTGGCAGAGCACGACGCTTTCCGTCCCGCCCCGGAGCGCCGCCGAGACGACATCCTTCACCTCGAGGCTCACCATCCGGGTATTCCCCTCTTTGAGCCAGTACACGCTCTTTACCCGGCTGCGGCTGTCCAGCGAAAGGAGCAGGGCTTTCTCCTGTTTTGCCCCGGCGAAGCGGGGTTTCAGGTAAGCCGCCAGCCGCTCGGTGGTGGTCAGCGCACCCTCGGTGCTGGTGCGGCTGTGCTCGTAGTACCGGCTCACCTCGGGCAGGAGATGCAGCATCCGGGCGCTGGCCGGGCCGACGCCCGGCACACGGCAGAGTTCTTCTTCACTGGCTTCCAGCACACCGGCAAAGCTGCCGAAACGCTCCAGCAGCGCGTGGGCGATGCCGTTGGTATCCCGGCGGGCGTTGGTGATGTAGAGCAGATATTCCAGTGCCTCGTGGGGTGCGAGGCTTTCCAGCCCGTACTGCTCCACCCGGGTGCGCATCCGCTGCCGGTGACCCTCGTGGCTTATGTTCTGTCCTGCCATAGCTGCGCTCCTTTGTTTGTAGTCGTTTCTTTTATAGTACCCCATTTTCGGCAAAAGACAAGAGCCGACAGAAAATATTCTGCGTTGACTTCATGGGGAGAGTAGATTATTATAGGTATAAATAGCCCTCTCAGTCTCGCTTTGCTCGCCAGCTCTCCCAAGGGGAGAGCCTCTGGCGTACCGGATAGCTTTTCACTGAATGAAGAAAGCCCGATATTTCGTAAACGACCGGGCGCTGCTACAGAGGGCAGAAAACATCTTGAATTAAGGAAAAACAGAATGAAACAATACACTGCCACTGCCAACGACGAGGGTGTCCGCCTCTCCCGCTTTGTCCAGAGCGTGACCCGCGACTTCCCTACCAGCCTTTTATACAAGAGTTTCCGCAACAAGCGCATCAAAGTCAACGGCAAAAAGGGTGTACCCGAAGACCGCCTCAAAGCCGGCGACCTCATTGAGCTCTACATCAACGACGAATTCTTCCCGCCTGAGGGTGCAAAGCCGGCCCACAAGCCCGCCCCCAAAAAACAGCAGAACCAGCCCAAGGTGACGGTCATCTACGAGGATGAAAACATTGCCGTCCTCTACAAGCCCACCCACCTGCTCTGCCACAGCGACCGCACCGGCGACGCAAACCTTGTGGACGCATTCACCCAGTATCTGGCCCAGAAGGGCGAGTACGACCCTCAGGGCGAGAACCGCTTCAAGCCCGGCATCTGCAACCGCCTCGACCGCGGCACTGAGGGCCTCGTCATCGCGGCCAAGAGCTACGCCGCCCTCCGGGACATGAACGAGATCATCCGCACCGACCTGCTCAAGAAGGAATACTACACCATCACGGTGGGCATCCCCCAGAGCGGGCGCTTCACTGCATGGTGGGAGCACGACGAGAAGAACAATAAGGTGAGCATCCACGCCCACCAGTCCCAGGACGAGCGCCGCAAGCAGATCATCACCGATGTGGACGTGCTGCGGACGGCTGGCCCCTTCGCCCTCTGCCGCATCGGCCTCATCACCGGCCGCACTCACCAGATCCGCGCCCATCTGGCCTATCTGGGCAAGCCGGTGCTGGGCGACATCAAGTACGGAAACCGCAAGATGAATGAGCGCACCGGCACCAAGACGCAGGCCCTCTGCGCCGTCCGTATCAGCTTCCTCGACATTCCCGAGGAAAATACCCTCCACTACCTCTCCGGCAAGGTCATCAAACTGAAAGACCCGCAGATCGTAAAGCAGTTCGATGGGCTGGATAAAAATAAGCAGGAGGTTCCTGATGTATCCTGACCGCAAGACCCGCAGGTAAGTCTCTCCCCTCTTTTTACATTGGAGGTACAGCACCATGCACAAACCCCGCATCATCTTTTTCGACATCGACGGCACCCTCATCGACATGGAGAAAAAGCGTATTACTGAGCGGACACTGGACGCTCTGCGCCGCTTACAGCAAAACGGCATCTTGCTGGCCGTCGCCACCGGGCGTTCTCCGCTCATTGTGCCGAAATTCGACGGCGTGGAGTTCGATGTCTTTCTCACCTACAACGGCTCCTACTGCTACGACCGTCGCGGAGATATTTTTGCCAGCCCCATCCCGCCGCAGGATGTGCAGACGCTGATCCAAAACGCCGCAGCGCTTGGTCGTCCGGTGTCGGTTGCAGGACGGACGCAGCTGCTCTCCAACGGCACGGATGACGATTTGACGGCATATTACGCCATCGGCGGACGAGCACCGGTCATTTCCGATAAGTTTGATGAAGTCTCCCGAGGTGAAGTTTTCCAGCTGCTGATGGGCTGCCGCGAAAGCGACTGGCCCGCCATTCTCAAAGGCACGAGCGGTGCAAAAATCGCCGCCTGGTGGGACAGGGCGGTGGACATCATCCCCAGCTCCGGCGGAAAAGGAGCCGGTATCCGGAAAGTTCTGGCCTATTACGGCCTGACGCCCGAGGATGCAATGGCTTTCGGTGACGGCAACAACGATATAGAAATGTTTCAGGCTGTCGGTCACAGCGTTGCCATGGGCAACGCCTCTGCCGATTTGAAAGCCATCGCCAGCGAGGTCTGCGGCACCTGTGCAGAGGATGGTATTTACCACTACTGCCAAGAAAATGGTTTGATTTATCGCAATTTTCAAAAATAGTGCTTATCAAAATAGCATATTTGCGATATGCAGTTTGCGGATGTTGCTTGTGCATTAAAAACGCAAACTGCTATAAGAAAACAAAAAGAGGCCGCTGTGTTCAACCTCTCCGTCACGGCTTCGCCGTGCCGCCTCCCCTATCGAGGGGAGGCTTTGGCATGGCAGAAAGCCCAATCTCTTCGCCAGAGGCTCCCCTCGGTAGGGGAGCTGTCGAACGAAGTGAGACTGAGAGGTTGCTTTTACAGCGGCCTCTTATTTTTTGCTATTTACTTTTCTTCTCGTTCCGCCTTTTCGGCTTCCTGCTGCCGGCGCAGTTTCTTGATGCGCTTTTTCTCGCTCTCGACGCGGGGCCAGGGCCACGAGAAGCCCTCGTTCTCCTTGCACCAGCGGGTCAGCGGATAGAACGCAAACGCCAGCCCGAACAGGTACAGCAGGACGTACAGCAGACCCGAAAGCGTTACCAGCGCGTCCAGCGCACCAATGAGCGCCATGATGAAGCCAGCTTTCAGGAAAAACAGGCCGTTCTGGCGGCAGTACTCGGGGAAATTTTCGGCCTTGACGGCCTGACGGCCCTGGTCGCCCCAGACCCGTGGATTTTTCATGACCGAATAGCCGTAAAAGACCAGCATCAGGCCACAGGTGAGTTGGAATCCAAAAAACATCTGCGTCGTTCCTCGCTTTATTCTGGTGTGATGGAGTCAGAAGCGCGCTCAGTCGTCGTTGTACTCGCCCAGCAGCGGCTTCATGAAGGGCAGGAAGTCCAGCGTAGCAAAGTAGTCCCGGGGAGTCTCAGCACGGCGGATGAGGCGGTGAGAGCCGTCCTCGCAGAGCAGGACCTCGGCGCTGCGCAGCTTGCCGTTGTAGTTGTAACCCATGGCAGAGCCGTGCGCACCGGTGTCGTGGATATACACGATGTCGCCGATGTCGATCTTGGGCAGCATACGGTCGATGGCAAACTTGTCGTTGTTCTCGCACAGACCGCCGACCACATCGTACTTGTGGTCGTGGGGTGCGTCTTCCTTGCCCAGCACGGTGATGTGGTGGTAAGCGCCGTACATGGCGGGACGCATCAGGTTTGCCGCGCAGGCGTCCAGACCGATGTATTCCTTATAGATGTGCTTCTCGTGGATGGCAGTAGCCACCAGAGCGCCGTAGGGGCCGGTGGTGAAACGGCCCATCTCGGTGAAGATGGAGACATCGCCCATGCCGGCGGGGACCAGAATTTCTTCAAACTTCTTGCGAACGCCCTCGCCGATGGCCATGATGTCGTTTTCCGTCTGCTCGGGGCGGTACGGGATGCCGACGCCGCCGGACAGGTTGATGTAGGCGATATGCACGCCGGTGGCCTTCTGGACGCGGACAGCCAGCTGGAAGAGGATGCCTGCCAGCTCAGGATAATAGGCGTCAGAGATGGTGTTGGAGGCGAGGAAGGCGTGGATGCCGAAGTTTTTGGCGCCCTTTGCGGCCAGCTTCTTGTAGCTGTCGATCATCTGCTCCTCGGTCATGCCGTACTTGGCGTCGCCGGGCTTGTCCATGACCTGGAAGCCCTCTTTGCTCTCGCCCAGCTGGAAGGTGCCGCCCGGATTGTAGCGGCAGAAGATGTTCTCCGGCACACCGGCCACCCGGTCGAGGAAGTCCACCATCGTGGCGTCATCGAGGTTGATATAAGCGCCCAGCTCGTAAGCCTTCTTCATGTCCTCCACAGGGGTCTGGTTGGAGGAGAACATGATGTCGCTGCCGCTGAAGCCGCACACTTCGCTGAGCATCAGCTCGGTCAGGGAGGAGCAGTCCACGCCGCAGCCCTCTTCCTTCAGGATCTGGAGGATGACGGGGTTCGGCAGAGCCTTGACCGCAAAATACTCGCGGAAGCCCTTGTTCCAGCTGAATGCCTTGTTGATGCGGCGGGCGTTCTCGCGGATGCCCTTCTCGTCATAGACGTGGAAGGGGGTGGGTACGTCCTGAATGATGTCCTGAGCCATCGACTCAGTCAAAAACGGTTTCTTTTCCATGATTGTACATCCCTCTCATATATTTTTACACAGCAAAGGTGCCGTGCAGCCAGCGGTTTTACAGCTTGAGGTTCTCGCGGGTGGGGGTAAAGGTAGGCACCATTTTGGCCAACTGCTCCACCACGCTGTCGTCGTTGTGCTCGGCGGCGACGGCCAGCTCCTGGAGCTGCTGGTAGAACTCGCCCAGGTCGATGTTCCGGGGCGGAGCCACGAAGATCTTATTGTGGACGGTGCGGCGCATCTTGTCCTGCTCCTCGTCCATCATCAGCTCTTCGTAGAGTTTTTCGCCGGGGCGCAGACCCACGATCTTAATATCCATGTTCACGCCCGGCTCATAGCCGTAGAAGCGGATGAGTTGTTTTGCAAGGTCCATGATCTTGACCGGCTCGCCCATGTCCAGCACATAGATGCTGCCGCTCTCGGCCAGCGCACCGGCCTGCAGCACCAGCTGTGCCGCCTCCGGGATGGTCATAAAGTAGCGCTCGATGTTGGCATCGGTGAGGGTGACGGGGCCGCCCTTTTTGATCTGCGCCTCAAACAGCGGGATGACGCTGCCGTGGCTGCCCAGCACATTGCCGAAGCGGACGGCGACGCACTTCATGTCGGTGTTCCCCGCGAAGGTCTGGATGAGCATCTCACACAGCCGCTTGGTGCAGCCCATGACGCTGGTGGGGTTGACGGCCTTATCGGTGGAGAGCTGCACCAGCCGCTCCACGCCGTGTTCACTGGCACTGGTGAGCAGATTCTTGGTGCCAAAGACATTGTTCTTGACGGCCTCGGCGGGGCTGATCTCCATCAGCGGGACATGCTTGTGGGCGGCAGCATGGAACACCACCGTCGGGTGGTACGTCTCAAATACCTCGTCCAGACGGGCCTTGTCCCGGATGGAGCCGACCAGCACCGTGACCGGCACATCACGGCCATACTTCTGCTGCAGTTCCATCAGCAGTTCATAGGCACAGTTCTCATAAATATCGAAGATAAGCAGTTTTGCAGGCTTGAAGCGCATGACCTGACGGCAGAGCTCGCTGCCGATGCTGCCGCCGCCGCCCGTCACCAGAACGGTCTTGCCGGTGAGGTAGCCGGAAATTTTCTCCGTATCCAGCGTGACTTCCTCACGGGAGAGGAAATCGGCGGTGTTCAGCTCACGGAACGCGCCCTGCTGAGGGGTGCCTGCACCCACCAGCTGGGGGTCGCTGAGCATCTGCACGGCGCAGTGGGTGGAGACGCAGAGGTCGATGACGTGGTTCAGGCGGCTTCCCTTCAGGGTCGGGATCGCCACGATGATGGTGTGGATGTTGTAGCGGGTACACAGGTCGGGAATTTCTTCCAGTGTGCCGCGCACCGGGACACCGTGGATGGTCTGGCCCAGCTTGTTGGGGTCATCGTCCACGGCCACGATGACATGGCCGTAGCTGGTGTTGGTCTTGCAGACATTGATGGCCCACGCACCAGCTTCGCCCGCACCCACGATCATGACGGGGCGGTTGGGGTCCTTGCTGGCGTTGCCGCGCAGCCGCTCGCCCAGCGGGTGATTCAGGAAGAGCCGCCAGGCCAGACGGCTCCCGCCGATCAACAGTAAAATGAGCACCGCCGCCATGGCGTTGGCCGAGTTGAAAAGCACGCCGTGGATGAAGCAGCGGTTGACCAGATAGACGATGCCCGTCGGGACGGCGATCATCCCGGCCAGACGGATGAGGTCACGCTCCCCGGCGTACTTCCAAAGGATGGTGTAGAGCCGCCCGGCCAGAAAGCTGAGCAGATAGACTGCCACGATCCAGGGCAGATTCGCGTAGAGCAGGGCGCGGTTGTGGGGCCACCAGGAGGCCTCGACAGCGCCGTCTGCGCGCAGCAGCAGGGCGAAATAGAAGCTGAAGGCTACGATGGCTCCGTCCAGCGCCACCAGCAGAGCCCGGCGGGCCAGTACCTGCAGCAGATTTGTTTTCTTTTCCTTCACAGCATATCCTCTTTTGCATCGGGGGCCGGCATCCGAAGATGTCAGCTGCCGTTTTTCATTTCAAGGGCCTATCACCCCATAATATCTTTAGTATTATACTCGATTCTCTCCCCCGTGTCCAGCTATTTCACTTTTTGGACATTTTTCTTATGCCGCCGCTCTCCTGCCGCCACGGCCCGCAGCTCTTCGCCGAGGCCCAGCGGCCACGCCGCCGCAAAGCAGACCGCTGCCATCCCCGCGCCGCCCAGCGCTACCGCCGCCAGCTGCAAGGGGGCTCCGCCGGTAAGCCAGCCCGCTAAAAGATGCCGCAGGGCCAGCCCGGCCCCGGCGCTGACGGCTCCCGCAAAGCCCGGCGCACCCAGCCACCTCCACAGACGCAGCGGAAGGCCGCAGCTGGACAGCAGCCGCCCCGTGTTGGCGGTGCAGGTGTAGAAGCTGGACAGCAAGATCACAAAAAGAAAGCCCTTCATCCCGAAGCGGGGCAGCAGGAGCAGTACGCCCGCAATGCGGAGACAGGAGTCCCACATGCTGTAGCGGAAGACGGCTTTCTGTTCCCCTACCCCCTTCATAGCACCGTCCACCATGCTCTCGAGGTACATCAGCGGCATGGCCGGGCCGAGGATGACAAGGTAGCTGCCCGCCTCGGCGCTGCCGTAGAGGGCTTCGGCCAGCGGCTGACCCCACACCCAGAACGCCGCTCCTGCCAGCGCCGAGAAATAGCCGGTGAGCCGGAGCATCCTGTCGATGAGAGCCACCAGCCGCCCGCTCTGGCCCCGGAGGTGGGCCTGAGTGATCTCGGGCATCAGCAGGACGGAAAGACTCCCCAGCAGTCCGAAGGGAAAGGTCAGCAGAGGCAGGGCCATCCCCTTGAGGCTGCCGTACTGGGCCACGGCTTCGGCACGCCCGCCGGAAAATTGCAGATAGACTGCCAGGCAGGCCGGCACCAGCATATTCTCTGCGGTGTGGAGAGCGCTGGCGAGACAGCGGCCTCCCTCCACCGGCCAGAGGATGTCCCAGAGGCGCTTTCCCGGCTCCTGCGGGCGGCAGGCAGGCCGCGCGCCGAAGCAGCGGCGGGCCTCTTTACGGTAAAAAAGTGCCATCAGCCCGGTGCTGACGGCCTCGCTGACCGCCGTTGCGCCCAGCACTGCCGTGCAGCGCCCGCCCACGTCCCAGCCGAGGGCGTCGGCCCGCTCCAGCGCAAAGTAGACGATGCCGATGCGGACGGTCTGTTCGGCCAGCTGGCTCAGGACGTTTGGCTCCACCTGCCGCCGGGCGATGAAAAAGCCCCGCAGTACCGACGACACCGCCATCCACGGCAGGCCCAGCGACGAGACACGCAGCGCCCCCGCTGCCCGGACATCGCCCAGCCACCATTTTGCGGCAAGGCCCGCCAGCCCGAACTGCGCCGCCAGCGCCAGCACGCCCAGCCCGCCCCCCGCCAGCAGGAGACGGTGAAGCATCCCCCGGGCCTCCGCCGGGCTGCGGGCCAGCTCTTCGGCCATCAGGCGGGTGGCCGCCACCGAGACGCCCGCCGTCGCCAGCGTGACGAAGAGCGAATAGACCGCCAGCACCAGCTGGTACAGCCCCATCCCCTCGCCGCCCAGAGCGTTCGCCAGCCAGATGCGGAGCCCCATGCCCGCCAGACGGAGCAGGACGTCCGCCCCGGTCATCAGGGCTGCGTTTTTTAGATAGCTCTGCCGCACAGCGCACCCCTCCCTTTCCCCAGTGTATCTTTTTATAGATATGTAAGCTGCTCTGGGAAATATGAGCGGGGCCGTGGGTTGTTTCTTTCCCAGTTTTATGATATGATATATATTGTATCTGGCGGGAATGTTCCGCCAGACAGGATCTAAGAATGCAAGGAGGAAGCGCACCCCGGTACCACGGCCGTGCGCAACGAGACAATGAGCGAAGAATGTACCCATGACTGCTCCAACTGCGGGGCAGCGTGTTCTTCCCGCGATGCTGCGCCCCAGCATGACGCACCCAACCCCAATAGCAGCGTCAAGAAGGTCATCGGCGTCGTATCCGGCAAGGGCGGCGTCGGCAAGAGCATGACCAGCGCCCTGCTGGCCTGTGCAATGGCACGCCGCGGCTACCACTGCGGCATCCTCGACGCCGACATCACCGGCCCGTCCATCCCGAAGCTGTTCGGCATCCATGGCCGCGCCATGGCCGATGACAAGGGCTGCTGGCCCATCCAGAGCCGGATGGGCATCGACGTCATGAGCATCAACCTGCTGGTGGAGAACGAGGAAGACCCCGTCGTCTGGCGCGGCCCCGTCATCGCCGGTGCGGTCAAGCAGTTCTGGACCGATGTGGTCTGGAAAGACGTCGATTTCCTGTTCGTGGATATGCCTCCGGGAACCGGTGACGTCCCCCTGACCGTCTTCCAGAGCCTGCCCGTGGACGGCATCGTCGTCGTGGCAAGCCCGCAGGAGCTGGTGAGCATGATCGTGGCCAAGGCCGTGAACATGGCCGAGATGATGAAGGTGCCGATGCTGGGCATCGTCGAGAACATGAGCTATATCGTCTGCCCCGACTGCGGCAAGCACATCAATGTGTTCGGCGACAGCCATGTGGACGAGGTGGCCGCAAAGCATCACCTGCCCGTTCTGGCCAAATGCCCCATCGACCCGCAGCTGGCTGCGCTGTCCGACGCCGGCATGATCGAGACCTACGGCGGACAGTTCCTCGAGGGTGCCGCTGACGCCTGCGAGAAGCTGCTGAAGTAAGACTTTTCCTCCCTGTACCGCCTGTTCCGAGCCGGTGCAGGGATTTTTTGTTTCTTTCCAAAAGCAGGTTTTATCGCAATTTTTTGATGTGTCCCGTCTTTTTCGTGAAGTGCATTCATCTTTTCCATTGTATTTTGAAAGATTTTCCGGTTTTTGCGGGGCGGGCCATCTTGTAAATCGGCAGATAAAGCTTTATAATAGCAAAGTGGTCAGAGGCTTATCAGCCCCGCCGTGGGAAACGGGAAAGACGGAGCCTCCACACAATAGAGATAAGGGAAAAGGAGTATATCATTATGCTGACGAATGAATATCTGAAGCGTGTCTACGAGGGCCTGGAAAAGCGCAATGCCAACGAGCCCGAGTTCCTGCAGGCTGTCCGCGAGGTCCTGGAGAGCATCCAGCCCGTCGTGGAGAAGCATCCCGAGTACGAGAAGGCCGGCCTCATCGAGCGTCTGGTCGAGCCTGAGCGCATCATCACCTTCCGTGTACCCTGGGTCGATGACCAGGGCAAGGTCCAGGTGAACCGCGGCTACCGCGTCCAGTTCAACAGCGCCATCGGCCCCTACAAGGGCGGTCTGCGCTTCCATCCTTCTGTCAATCAGGGCATCCTGAAGTTCCTCGGCTTCGAGCAGACCTTCAAGAACAGCCTGACCACCCTGCCCATGGGCGGCGGCAAGGGCGGCTCTGACTTCGACCCCCACGGCAAGAGCGACATGGAAGTCATGCGCTTCTGCCAGAGCTTTATGACCGAGCTGTACCGCCACATCGGCCAGTTCGTGGACTGCCCCGCCGGTGATATTGGCGTCGGCGGCCGCGAGGTCGGCTATATGTTCGGCCAGTACAAGCGTCTGACCAACAGCTTCCAGGGCGGTATGCTCACCGGCAAGGGCCTGACCTTCGGCGGTTCTCTGGCCCGTACCGAGGCTACCGGCTACGGCCTGTGCTACTTCACCGCTGAGGCTCTGAAGTGCATGCGCGGCGACAGCTTCGAGGGCAAGACCGTGGTCATCTCCGGCTCCGGCAATGTCGCCATCTACGCCTGCGAGAAGGCTACCCAGCTGGGTGCCAAGGTCGTCACCATGTCCGACTCCAACGGCTATGTCTACGACCCCAACGGCATCGACCTGGCCTACGTCAAGGACCTGAAGGAAGTCCGCCGCGGCCGCATCAAGGAGTATGCCGAGACCCACAAGGATGCGACCTACGTTGCTGACTGCACCAAGGTCTGGACTGTCCCCTGCGACATCGCCCTGCCCTGCGCTACCCAGAACGAGATCAACAAGGAGTCCGCAGAGGCTCTGGTGAAGGGCGGCTGCACCGTGGTCTGCGAGGGCGCTAACATGCCCAGCACTCCCGAGGCCATCGAGGTCTATCTGTCCAACGGCATCCTGTACGGACCCGCAAAGGCTTCCAACGCCGGCGGTGTGGCCACCTCCGGTCTGGAGATGAGCCAGAACTCCGAGCGTCTGAGCTGGAGCTTCGAAGAGGTCGATGCAAAGCTGAAGGGCATCATGGAGGGCATCTTCCATGCTTCCTACGATGCATCCGTGGCCGCCGGCTCCGAGGGCAACCTGATGGTCGGTGCAAACTGCGCCGGCTTCCTGAAGGTCGCTACCGCCATGATGGCTCAGGGCATCACCTACTAAGCTTTTTCCTGATCTGCAAGGGCCGCATCCGCGAGGGTGCGGCCCTTTTGTTTTGCCCGCCTGTCTGCATAACTGTCTGCTGTCCCGCTCATACTCCTTTCATCAAACGAAAAGAGGTTTTTGCATGGACGAAATGATGTTCTGTTATCAATGCGAGCAGGCGGCAAACTGCACGGCCTGCACCGGAAAAGCGGGTGTCTGCGGCAAATCAGCCGAGACAGCCGACGCGCAGGACAAGCTCACCGGGGCACTCATCGGCTTTGCCACCCTGCTGCTGGACATCGGCAGACCCATCCAGCCCCCGCAGGCACTCCTGCTGACGGAAGGATTGTTCACCACCATCACCAATGTTGATTTCGACCCCCAGACGGTGGCGCAGCTGACCAATAAGGTCTGGAAGGCCAAGCAGGAAGCCTTTGACTCGGCCAGCCCTGCACCTGCACCAGTGTCGGACTACGATATGCAGAAGCTGTGGCAGGAGCCGGACCCCGACCGGAAGAGCCTGTGCTCCTTTGTCCTCTTTGGGCTGCGCGGCATGGCGGCTTACTCCTACCACGCGCGGGTGCTGGGCTATACCGATGGCGAGATCGACCTGTTTTTCTGCACGGCGCTGCGGGCCATCGCACAGGAGCGGGACAAGGACAAGCTCTTCCAGCTGGTGGAGGACACCGGGCGGATGGCCTACCGGGTCATGGCTGAGCTGGACAAGGCCAACACCGGCGCGTTTGGCGACCCGGAGCCGGTGGAGGTGCCCCTGACCATCGAGAAAGGGCCTTTCATCGTCATCTCCGGCCACGACCTCTACGACGCCAAGTGCCTGTTGGAGCAGACCGAGGGCAAGGGTATCAATGTCTACACCCACTCCGAGATGCTGCCTGCCCACGGCTACCCGGAACTGAAAAAGCGCTTTCCCCACCTGAAAGGCAATTTTGGCACCGCATGGCAGAACCAGCAGCGGGAGTTTGAGGACATCCCTGCGCCGGTGCTCTTCACCACCAACTGCATCATGCCCCTCCGGCCCAGCTATGCCGACCGGGTATTCACCACCTCTGTCGTCTCCTATCCCGGCGTCACCCACATCGGAGAGGACCGGGATTTTTCGCCGGTCATCGCCAAGGCGCTTGAGCTGGGCGGCTACCCGGAGGACACCCTCATCCCGGGCATGAACGGCGGCAGTGTGGTCACCACCGGGTTTGCCCACCATGCCGTACTGAGCCATGCGGAGGAGATCGTCCAAGCCGTCCACGAGGGTGCCATCCGGCACTTTTTCCTCATCGGCGGCTGCGACGGCACCCGCCCCTCCCGCCGGTACTACACGGATTTCGCCAAGCTGACCCCGCCCGACACCGTCATCCTGACGCTGGCCTGCGGCAAGTTCCGGCTCAACGACCTGCCGCTGGGCACGGTGGCCGGTCTGCCCCGCATCCTCGATGTGGGCCAGTGCAACGACGCCTACAGTGCCATCCAGATCGCGCTGGGTCTGGCGGGCGCTTTTGACTGCTCGGTCAACGAGCTGCCCCTCTCCATCATCCTCTGCTGGTTCGAGCAGAAGGCGGTCTGTGTGCTGATGGCCCTGCTGGCGCTGGGCATCCGGGGCATCCGTCTCGGCCCCACCCTGCCCGCCTTCCTCTCCCCCGGGGTGGCCGCTGTTTTGCAGGAGAAGTATGACCTCCGGCCCATCACCACGCCGGAGGACGATCTTGCCGCCTGTCTGGGCGGTTCGTAAGCGTCACATTAACAAAAAGCCCCCGGCACGATGCGGAACGTGCCGGGGGCTTTTCGTACAAAGCGGGGAGATGCGGAAGCTCTCCGCCTTGGGAGGTGGTTATTTAGTGGAGCAGCTCGTTGTGTGCAAAACCGCCCACCGTCAGCTCTGCGCTCTCACCGGAGTGGGTGAGGGTAAAGAGGGTGTCGTCCACGCCCAGAGACAGCATGCTGTCGATGTTCAGGACGGTCTCACGGAGCTGGGTGCGGAATACGAGGGTGTTCACGCCCTGCGCCTTCAGCTCCTTCAGGTTGCTCAGGCAGCCGGAAAGCACAGCAGTCTCAGCAGGCACTGCCACAACATACCGGCCATCGGCAATGGAGGTCTCGTAGGCCCCTGCCCCGGTAACGGTCAGGGTGACAGCGGAGGAGCCGCCGTTGCTCTCGGGTACCAGCATAGGCACAACGTCCCGCTTCTCGGTCTCATCACAAGTCTCGCACTTGTAGATGGTGTAGCCCTCGGAGGTGTAGGTGGGGGCGACCACCTCTTTAACTACGGTAAAGTGGTGTTCACCGGTAGCAGATATTTCGTCACGCTTCGTTTCGCCGCAGGCGGAGCACTTATACTCGGTGTATCCGTCTTCGGTACAGGTCGCATCCTTATGCTTGCTCTCCACCCAGCTATGGGCGTCTTTATCAATGGCGATGCGTTCCAATTCTTCTACACCGCAGCTGCACTTCTTCAGCTTGTAGCCCTCGCTGGTGCAGGTGGCCTCCTTCACAATGTCGCCATCGGCGTACTGATGCGCATGGTCCGATTTGACCTTAGTTACAGTGCCGGTAACATTCTTATCATTCCCCACGGCAGCACCATTTTTGTTATTGCCCTTGCCGCCCTGAGCGGTCACCTTGCCGCCAGTAACCTTCACTTTGTTACTTTTATTAAAACCATCGCCGCCGGTTTTGCTTCCCGTACCGCCAACAGCCACAACAGTGCCGCCGGAGATCGTTGCATTACCAATGCCCGATCCTCCGTCACCATCTTTTGTGTTGCCTCCCTGTGCAATCAGCGTTCCTCCAGAGACTCTTACTTCATTCGTAGTATGGACGCCGTCCGCTCCATCATAAGGTTCTTCCAAACCACGATCAATCAAAACATTTCCGCCCGTTGCTTTTACCGTTCCTCTGGAAATTTCTATGGGGCCGCCGTACGCATTTGCATAGCCATCACCGCCCAGGCCCTGACCAGCGGTCACAATAATCATGCCGTCCTTGCTATCAATTCCTGTAACATCTCCGCCAATCGCTTCTACGATACCGCCCGAAATCTTTTTCGTTAGAATTCCGGTACCTGCTCCGAAAAACTTACCGCCGGAGTCTGAAACATCGCTTATAATATCGCCGCCTTTTCCGATGACATTTCCGCCGGCAATCTCTGCACCATCAATTCCTCTGCCAGACGCAGCATAAGTGGACTTCCCCATTGTATCACTTACTGTAAGTGTTCCACCGGTGGCTACCAAGGAACCATTACCGTCTTTGTCTTCGATGGTCGTTGTACCTTTTCCCTCAGCTCTGAGCCCCGCTCCTGCACGGGCTATGTCATAGTTCTTAAGCCCTGTTCCGCCGGTCAGCTCATTCTTGCCGTCCAGCTCCAGAGTCACATTGCCGGTGCCGGAAACGGTCACAGCGTTCTCTTTCGTATCCCCTGCATCCACTTTCAGGTCACGGAGGATGACCTTCAGGGCCTTGGCAGAGTTATTGATGATCTTCACCACATTGCGGGCGGCTTCCTGAGCCTTTTCGGTGATGGAGGCGGGGGCGTTGGTGTCCCCGTAGGTCTTCTCCTCAGCGGCCTTTTTCTCCTCGGTCTCCTGCTTGACAACAGGCTTGGCTTCGAGCTTGGTGGCCTCCTGCTGGGCCTCGGCGTCATACTGGCCGTACTCGATCACCTGATCGGAGGTCTGTTCGGTCTGTTCCGGCTCCTGAGAGTCGGCGGGCTTCTCCTCAGTCTCCTTCTCCTGGGCCTGCTTTTCCTCGTCCTCCGGGGCCAGCAGCTCCAGAGAGCCGGGCTCCTCGGCCTCGCCGGTGTTCTCGCCGGTCTTTTCGACCTCGTCGGAGTTCTCGCCGGACTTTTCAACCTCGGAGGCGTTTTCGCCGGACTTTTCGGCCTCGGAAGTGTTCTCTTCCTCTGCGTTCAGGCTTTCGGTGGGCTTGGTATTGTCGCCGGTGTTGTCGCCGGTGATGATGATGTCGTCTGTGCCGTCGCCATCCTCCTTGATGCCGTTTCCGGTCGTTTCCTTGGTGCCGTCCGTCTTGATGGTGACACTGTCGTCGCCGACCTTGATGGTCTTATTGCCACTTTTGTCCACCGAGACTACCACATTGCCCTGACTCACATCACAGATGTAAGCAGCCGAGGCCGGGGCAGCAACTGCCGACACTGCCATGCTCAGGGCCAGGACGGCAGCTGCCGTCCGCTTCATATTTTTCCGTAACCGCATAATTTTTACCTCCTGTTTCGTGGTTTTTCCTTCTTTTATTTTACCCCCCCCCCCCCTATAGGTTTTTCAATGGCTTTTGTCAACAATCTTTTGGGCAAATATTTGTCATTTTTCTACAAAAAGGCCGCTGGGTCACACCTTCCGTGCAGCGGCATGAGCGATTTATCCATCGGCTCATCGGAAAGCGCGGCCTTGATAAGCCATACTTTTTCCCACCGGGTGTGTCTGTTTTGAACAAGAAAAAAGAGGGCCGGTGTACCCACATTTGGTGCAGCTGTCACTTGAATCTTTTTCAGCACCTTTGTATAATATTCTTGTTATCCGGAACAAGGGCGTTCCAGATGAGTCTTCGCCGACCCATCTGGGACGCCTTTTCTTTTTACCGGCATTAAGAGGGACTCTGCGGAATGCGCCGCCGAGGTGGACCGCTATCTGATGGGTTACACCAATCTGTGACCCCCCTATTTATGACATTCTCTTTCCTATCCTAAACAGAAACGGGAGCTTTCCTTTACCGGGAGGCTCCCGTTTCTGCATTTCGCCGCTTTCATTTTCACAAAGTTTTCACAGTTAGCGCATCCTACCCGCTTGAAACAGATACCCCTAAGTGGTAAAATCAGAGTGCCGGAAGATTTACCCCCACAGGGTACATCTCCTCTTCACACTGATACACCCGGAAAGGAGTCATCTGCTATGACTGATGCTGAAAAAAAGCCCTGCTGCGCCACTGAGCCTGCCGAAAAGGACACTGCTCCCTCCTGCTGCCGCCACAAGGACCGTACCCCTGAGGAGTACCGCGCCCTTGCCAACCGGCTGAGCCGCATCGAGGGCCAGGTGCGCGGCATCCACACGATGCTGGACAAGGACGTCTACTGCGCCGATATTCTGGTGCAGGTGGCTGCGGTGAACGCTGCACTGAACGGCTTTTCCAAAGAGCTGCTGAGCCAGCACGTCCGCACCTGCGTAGCCGACGATTTGAGAGCCGGCGGGACGCAGAAGCTGGACGAACTGCTGCAGCTGCTGCCCCGGCTCATGAAATGACCCCGTTCCGGGCATCCTATAAGAGGGAAAGGAATCCGCAATGGAACAATACAATGTCACGGGCATGAGCTGCGCGGCCTGCTCTGCCCGGGTGGAAAAGGCCGTGAAGAAGGTGCCGGGCGTCACGAGCTGCTCGGTGAGCCTTCTGACAAACTCCATGGGCGTGGAAGGCACAGCCTCCCCCGCCGCCATCCTCTCGGCGGTGCAGGAGGCTGGCTACGGCGCAAGCCCGAAGAATGCCTCTGCCAGTAAGACTTCGGACGCCAGCACCGACCTCGATGCGCTGGCTGACCACGAGACACCGAAGCTCAAGCGCCGCCTCATCGCCTCGCTGGGCTTCCTGCTGGTGCTGATGTACTTCTCTATGGGCCACATGATGTGGGGCTGGCCCCTGCCCCACTGGTTCGACGGCAACCACGTCGCCATGGGCCTTGTCCAGCTGCTTCTGGCGGGCATCGTCATGGTCATCAACCAGAAGTTCTTCATCAACGGCTTCAAGGGCCTTATCCACGGCGCACCCAACATGGATACGCTGGTGGCCCTCGGCTCCATGGCAAGCTTCGTGTGGAGCACTTATGCCCTCTTCGCCATGACCCGCGCTCAGGTGGACGGCAACGACGAGCTCGTCATGCACTATATGATGGAGTTCTACTTCGAGTCTGCCGCCATGATCCTGACCCTCATCACGGTGGGCAAGATGCTGGAAGCCCGCTCCAAGGGCAAGACCACCGACGCCCTCAAGAGTCTGATGAAGCTGGCCCCCAAGACCGCCACGCTGGTGCGGGACGGCGCGGAAGTGACCGTGGCCATCGCCGACGTGCAGAAGGGCGACGTCTTTGTGGTCCGCCCCGGCGAGAATATCCCGGTGGACGGCGTGGTGCTGGAAGGCACCAGCGCAGTCAACGAGAGCGCCCTGACCGGCGAGAGCATCCCGGTGGACAAGGCCGTCGGCGACAAAGTCAGCGCCGCCACCACCAACCAGTCGGGCTTCCTCCGCTGCGAGGCCACCCGCGTGGGCGAGGATACCACGCTGGCTCAGATCATCAAGATGGTCAGCGATGCCGCCGCCACCAAAGCTCCTATCGCCAAGATCGCCGACACCGTGTCGGGCTTCTTCGTCCCGGCGGTCATCTCCATCGCCGTCGTGACCACCATCGTCTGGCTGCTGCTGGGCCATGAGCTGGGCTATGCGCTGGCCCGCGGCATCTCCGTGCTGGTCATCAGCTGCCCCTGCGCACTGGGCCTTGCAACACCTGTGGCTATTATGGTGGGCAATGGCCTCGGCGCAAAAAACGGCATCCTCTTCAAGACTGCCGCCTCGCTGGAAGCCGCAGGCCGCACCCAGATCGTGGCGCTGGACAAGACCGGCACCATCACCGAGGGCGCACCCCGTGTCACCGATCTGCTGCCTGCCGAGGGCGTCACCGAGACGGAGCTTCTGACGCTGGCCGCAGCGCTGGAAAGCCGCAGCGAGCACCCTCTGGCAAAGGCAGTTCTGGCCGACGCCGAGGCAAAGGCCATCACTCCCCCGGAAGTCACTGACTTCGCGGCCCTGCCGGGCAACGGTCTGGCGGCCAAGCTGGACGGCATGGACATCTATGCCGGCAATGCCGCCTTCATCCAGACCAAGCTCACCCTGCCCGCCGCACTGGCACAGCAGGCTGAAAAGCTGGCCGCCGAGGGCAAGACTCCCCTCTTCTTCGGCGGCGCAGGCCGTCTGCTGGGCGTTATCGCCGTGGCCGACACCATCAAGGAGGACAGCCCCGAAGCCATCCGTCAGCTGCAGAACATGGGCATCCGGGTCGTGATGCTCACCGGCGACAACCAGCGCACCGCCGACGCCATCGGCAGGCAGGCGGGCGTGGACGAGGTCATCGCGGGCGTCCTGCCCGACGGCAAGGAGGCCGTCATCCGCCAGCTGCAGGCCAGCGGCAAGGTGACCATGGTGGGCGACGGCATCAATGACGCCCCCGCCCTCACCCGTGCCGACACCGGCATTGCCATCGGCGCAGGCACCGACGTGGCCATCGACGCCGCCGACGTCGTGCTGATGAACTCGAAGCTCTCGGACGTGCCTGCGGCCATCCGCCTCAGCCGCGCCACCCTGCGGAACATCCACGAGAACCTGTTCTGGGCATTCATCTACAATATCATCGGCATCCCGCTGGCGGCTGGTCTGTTCATCCCCTTCGGCCTGACCCTGAATCCTATGTTCGGTGCTGCTGCCATGAGCCTGTCCAGCTTCTGCGTCGTGAGCAACGCCCTGCGGCTGAACCTGTTCGATCTGCACAGCACCAGGCACGACCACAAAACCGCTTCTCCCGCTGCTGCCCCGGTGCAGTCTGCGGCTGAAAATAACAAAAAATCGGACGCCGAAGCGCCCGAAGTCAAAACGGAGGATCATACCATGAAGAAGACCCTGAAAGTGGAAGGCATGATGTGCGGCCACTGCGAAGCCCGCGTGAAGAAGGCTCTGGAAGCCCTGCCCGAGGTGGACGAGGCTGTCGTGAGCCACGAGGCCGGCACCGCCATCGTCACCCTGAACGCCGAGGTCGCCGACGACGTGCTCAAGAACGCCGTCGAGGCACAGGACTACAAGGTCACCGGCATCCAGTAAGCTGTAAAATGCAGAAAAGCCAGCGCACGAGAAATGTGCGCTGGCTTTTTTGTTGTTGCTGTAAGCCTCTCCCCTTGGGAGAGGTGTCACCGAAGGTGACGGAGAGGGCAAGCCCGGTATAAAAGAGTTTCCGCACAGCGATAAGCAGGCTCTTTGTCAGAGCAATACTATCGCCGCGCCTGCGATTTTCCGTCGGCATCCTTGCCCTCTCAGGCGCTTTGCGCCAGCTCTCCCAAAGGGAGAACCTGAAAGAGGTTACGGAGTCAGACGGTTGGGGCCGCGGAACAGGAACTCGGCGTCCTTGATGGACTGGCCGCAGAGCAGCATGGTCAGACGGTCGATGCCCAGACCGAAGCCGCCGTGCGGGGGGCAGCCGTACTGGAAGAACTCCAGATAGAACTTGACATCATCGGCCAGGCCCTTCTCCTCTGCCTGCTTCTTCAGCACGTCGTAGCGATGCTCACGCTGTGCGCCGGTGGTGATCTCCACGCCGCGCCAGATGAGGTCGTAGCCCTGCGGCACGCCGTTCTCGTCGCGCATGTGGTAGAAAGCACGCTTCTCAGCGGAGTAGTCGGTGATGAACAGGAACTCGTGGCCGTAGTGCTTCTTGACCCAGTCGTAGCTCAGGCGCTCGGCCTCGGTGGTCAGGTCGCCCTTCTCGCTCTCATCGACCGTGTAGCCGAACTCCTCTTCCAGACCCTTGTACAGGTCGGCCAGCTTGACCACAGGGAACGGCGTGGTGGGGACGACGACTTCCAGACCAAACAGCTCCTTGATCTGCTCGCCGTACTGCTCTTTGACGGCCTTCAGACCGGCAGTCAGAAGCTCTTCCTCCATCTTCATGACGTCCTTGTAAGAGGTGATGTAGCTGAACTCAAGGTCGAAGCCGGAGAACTCGGTGGAGTGCTTGTTGGTGTAGCTCTTCTCCGCGCGGAAGACGGGGCCGGTCTCAAAGATGCGCTCGAAGCCGGCGGCCATGGCCATCTGCTTATAGAACTGAGGGCTCTGGGCCAGATAGGCGTTGCGGTCGAAGTAGTCCACCTTGAACACCTCAGAGCCGCTCTCGCTGGCGGCAGCGATGAGCTTCGGGGTGTGGATCTCGATGAAGCTGCGCTCGAGCAGGAACTGACGCATGGCGTTGACGAAGCAGCTCTGTGCCTTGAACATCAGCTGGTTCTCATCGGTGCGCAGGTCGATCCAGCGGTAGTCGATGCGCTGGTCGATGCTGGAACGCTCCACAGCCTTCTTCTTCTTGGTGGCGGCGATCTCCTTGCGGACGATGGGCAGCGCGTCGGCGATGCTCTCGATCTCGATGGTCTCGGGGATCATCTCGATGCCGCCCATCTTGACGTAGTCGTTCTCCATCACCTTGCCGGTGACGGTGATGACAGAGTCCGGGGTCAGCTTGTCGATGGTGTCCACCAGCTCGGGGTGGTCCTCCTTCTCGACGGTGATCTGAAGTTTGCCGGTAATATCCTTCAGCACGATGAAGGCCATATATTTGCTGTTGCGCAGGTTCTCGATAAAGCCCTGCACCTTGACCGTGCTGCCAATTTCCTTTTGTACCTCATTGATATAGGTGCGTTCCATGGAAATCCTCCTTCTGTGTCTTGTGTACTGTTTTATTATACGCTTTTCGGGGGATAAATCAAGAGAAAGGACGAATCACTTTCCTTCTTCGTGCAGCGTCCCGGTGCCGCCCTCCACCACGCCGTCGTGGTCGGCCACAGCCTTGATGGTGCCGAAGAAGCACTTGACGTCCAGCCAGAAGCTCATATGCTCCACATACCAGCCGTCCAGCTTGGCTTTCTCGGAGATCTCCAGCTCGTCGCGGCCATGGATCTGCGCCCAGCCGGTCAGGCCGGGGCGGACATCGTTTGCGCCGTACTTGTCCCGTTCGGCCAGCAGGTCGTACTGGTTCCAGAGGGCCGGGCGCGGACCGATGACTGCCATATCGCCCACAAGGATATTCCACAACTGGGGCAGCTCGTCCAGACTGGTCTTGCGCAGGAAACGGCCCACCCGGGTGATATACTGCTCCGGGTCGTGGAGCAGATGGGTGGGCATGTCGTGGGGGGTGTCGATGCGCATGGTGCGGAATTTCAGGATGTTGAAATAGCTCTTATGGATGCCCACCCGCTTCTGCTTGAAGAACACCGGCCCCGGCGAGTCCAGCTTGATGGCAAGGCAGAGCAAAAGCAGCAGCGGTGACAGCACCAGCAGCCCGCAGGCCGACAGTACCACGTCCAGCAGCCGCTTGATTCCTTTTTGATACATGATGGTTCTCCCTTTTATTCCTAGAATATACTTATTATATACCATTTTCCCCTGCCCAAACAAGCCCCGGGCCGCATTCCCGGGCGAAAATGCTGGTTTTGTTGTATCGTTCTGACGGTTTTCTCTCTTGCCCCGCCGGGCCGGACGGCGTACCATAGACATAAGATCATCTGAGAGGAGCACTCTGTTTATGATACAGCGTTTTGTCATCGGGAAGCCTTTTCCCACCGAAAGCGTCGTGCTGGACCTGCCCGCCGAGACCGGCCCCGTGCCTTACCTGACACCGGACGGCGATGGCTGGCAGTATGTCATGCAGGAGAAGGACATCGTCTATGGCTTGGGCGAGATGCCCCGGGGCCTCAACAAGCGCGGCTGGCACTACGAGACGAACAACACCGACGAGAGTGAGCACGGCGAAAACCGGCTTTCCTACTACGCCGCCCACAATTTCCTGCTCATCTCCCCTGCCGACGGCAGCGGATGCATCGGCATCTTCGTCGATTTCCCGGGCAAAGTGAGCTACGACATCGGCTACACCCGCCACGACACCCTCCGCTTCGCCACGGCAGAGCCGAACTATGCGCTCTACCTCATCACAGCCCCTACAGCGGCAGAGGTCGCAAAGAGATTTCGGCATCTCATCGGCCCCAGCTATATCCCGCCCAAGTGGGCGTTCGGTCTGGCTCAGAGCCGCTTTGGCTACAAGACCGAGGCCGACATCCGGGAGGTGGCCGCGCAGTACAAGGCCAACGGTCTGCCGCTGGACATGATCTGCATGGACATTGATTACATGCAGTCCTACGCTGATTTTACCATCGACAAGGCCCGCTTCCCCGACCTCGGCAAACTTGCCGCCGACCTGAAAGCCGAGGGCATCCGGCTCGTCCCCATCATCGACGCAGGCATCCGCTGCGACGACAATGACCCCGTCTGCCGCGAGGGCCTCGAGAAGGGCTATTTCTGCACCAAAGAAGACGGCACGCCCTTTGTGGCGGCGGTCTGGCCCGGCAGGGCCTACTTCACCGACTTTCTCCGTCCCGATGCCCGGGCGTGGTTCGGCAGGCAGTACAAGGTGCTCACCGACCTCGGCATCGAGGGTTTCTGGAACGACATGAACGAGCCTGCCCTCTTCTACTCCCCTGAGCGGCTGAAAGCCTTCTTCGAGAATGCCGCCGCCCTGAGCCGGAAGGATAACCTCGACCAGAACGATTTCTTCGGACTGGTGCGCTCGGTGATGAGCCTGATGAATGCCCCCGAGGACTACCGCAGTTTCTACCACGATACCGCTGCCGGGCGGGTGCGCCACGACCGCGTCCACAACCTCTACGGCGGCTGCATGACCCGGGCTGCCGGCGAGGCGTTCCAGACCCTGCGTCCCGGTCAGCGCACTCTGCTCTACTGCCGCAGCAGCATCATCGGCGCCCACCGTTGGGGCGGGATCTGGCTGGGCGACAACCACTCCTCGTGGAGCCAGCTGCTGGCCAACATCCAGATGATGCCTGCCGTCCAGATGTGCGGCTTCCTCTACAGCGGTGCCGATTTGTGCGGTTTCAGTGAGGACACCACCCCCGATCTAGCGCTCCGCTGGCTCGAGTTCGGATTGTTCACCCCTCTCATGCGCAACCACGCCGACGCCGAGAGCCGGGAGCAGGAATTTTACCGCTTTACCGATGTTCTGCCCGCCATCCGCAATATGCTGGATCTGCGGTATGCCCTCCTGCCCTACCTCTACAGTGAGTTCATGAAAGCTGCGCTTGAGGACGCACCTTACTTCCGGCCTTTGGCTTTTGACTACCCTGCCGACCTCGACGCCCGGGAGGTGGACGACCAGCTGCTTCTTGGCGAGGGCCTGATGGTCGCACCCGTCCACACCCAGAACGCCCATGGCCGGACGGTCTATCTGCCTGAGGCGATGAAGATGCTGCGTCTGCGCAGCGTCTCCGACTACGACGAGGAAGTTCTGCCCGCCGGGCGGCACTATCTGCCCTGCGAACTTGGCGAGGTGCTGCTCTTCATCCGTCCGGACCACACCGTACCGGTGGCACAGCCCGCCGCCAACACCGCCCAGCTGGACGATACGGCCCTCACCTTCTGGCGCTTCGCGCCCGACGGCCAGCCTGCGCCCTACCGGATGTATACCGACGACGGCGTGACCACCGATCACAACAGGCCCGAACACTGGCGTATCGTCGGACAATAACGCAAAAACACCCGGAAGCATCTCCGGGTGTTTTTTTGTATTACAGGTATGCGACCGTCTCGGACAGGGGCTTTCTCGAGCCGTGGTTTGCCAGCGGCCCTGCGCCCTCTGCGGCATAGCCGAGGTCGAGGATCATCAGGACCTCTTCATTTTCCGGCAGGCCCAGTTCCTTGGCCAGCTCATCCGGGTCGAAGAAGTTGAGCCAGCAGCTGTCCACACCTGCGTTGGCGGCGGCCAGCATCAGGTGGGTCGCCACGATGGCGGCATCCTCCATGCCGGAGTCCCGCTTTCCGCCGGGATAAGTAAAGACGCTGTTTTTATCGAAGGCCACGACGAGGCAGGTAGGCGCGCCATAGCGGCAGGGCGTCACCTTGTCGAGCTTCGCCAGGCTTTCTTCCGACTGCAGCACATAGATGCGCTGCTCCTGAAAATTCTTGGCGGTCGGGGCCAGCCGACCCGCTTCCAGGATCTCCGTCAGCTTCTCGGCTTCTACCTTACGTGTGCTGAAATTCTTGCAGGAATAACGCTCTGCAACGACCTTAGTAAATTCCATAATCGTTGTCCTCCTGACTTTGGGTGATAGACTTTTTATGTACAGAAGTCTCAGCATTATTGTAGCACGCTTTTTCTCTGAGAGCCACTGTTATTTTTACTAAAGGATCTGCCGTTTTTTAAGAAACGGCAGATCCACCCGGTCATTCCCCGCAGGCCGCCCGGGTGAAAAGTCCTTGACAAATCCTTCTAAAAGAGTTACACTGTTCTCGTTCCGAAAAACAAATATGGGCCTATAGCTCAGTTGGGAGAGCGTTCGGTTCGCATCCGAGAGGTCAAGGGTTCGAATCCCTCTAGGTCCACTTTTAGCAGCAGCGTAATTTTAACGCTGCTGCTTTTCTTTTGCGTACACATAAGTCACACGCTGGCTTTGTGACCCAGAGGGATCCGAACAGCACTGCCCTGCTGCAGGCAGGGCAAGCTGCCAGCCCGGTTCCCAGAACTATAAGCAGGAGAAGCGAAGCCGTCCTTATTTTCTGTTTCATTGCAGGGTCTCCTATTCTTTATCCAGTGATCCAGAAATTGCATCTGCTCTTTCGTATGAAACCAATGCTCTCCGCCCGGCATAACAGTCAGCTCTGCGTTGTTCTTTTCCGCAAAGGCTTTTATGGTTTCCATGGAGGTCAGAGCATCCTTTTCCCCATACAAAATGCGGGTAGGGATTTTCCATGAAATCGGATGCTCTCGGACATAGCAGAGATATTTCCACGACAGCGTTTCGCCAAATGTTGTGGAGATTTCCTGCTTCTCTGCAAGCTCTGCTTCGGAGACGTCAGCCCATTGCATCATGTTGCAAATCAGTTGCTCCATATCGACTACTGGAGAAATAAAATAGCTGGCATCCACCAATTTTTTATTCAATGATGCGAACGAAAAGAACGCACCAATGCTATTTGCCACCAGTGTGAGCTTCCCGCAGCGTTTCCGCACTGCCGTAAAAAAACCGGAAAATTCCTCCGTGGCTTCCCATGGAGATTGTGCGTGGTAGTCGAAACCAATTACTTCACAATTAGGGAATAGGGCTTTATAATGCTCGGCCTCTTGTGCCGAACCACCCTTTCCGTGAACATATACAACAATTTCTTCCATATAAAATCCTCCAAAAAACGCAGCGCACCCCCCATTCTATGGGCTGCACTGCGTCTGCGCGTCTGGCGTCTTGCTTGATTCAATTATTCTGCCGCCAATTTCAAGAATTTCTTGTCCGACTGGATGCTCTGGGTCACAAACTTTCCATCTCGGAACAACGCGTAGGTTGTGACCGGTGCAGGCACATTCTGGGCCGTCTCTTTCTCGGTGATGTGAACGGCTTTGAACGGGATCCCATGTTCCTTTGCAGCCTCCTGCACCTTTGGCACCCAATAATAGGTGTAGGGGCACTGGTCGGTATAGTAGAGGACAAAGCCGTTTTCCTCTACCTTGGGATGCTTGGCACAGTCCTTGAATTTTGGCGGCCGGGCGTTCTCTGCAAGGGGCAGATACATGAGGTTTATGCCGCAATCGGAGATGTCTGAGACCTTGAAGCCCTTATGGGTCAAAAACTTGGAGTCGGCGAGATAATCCCGTTTGCGCCCCTCGGCACACAGAATGCAAACGCCGTTTTTGCCCTGCGCCTTGGCATCCCGAAGGCATTCTTCCAGCAGCTCGCTGGAATAGCCGTGACCTTTCAAGGAACCGGAGACCCACAGACAGTTGATATAAAGCCAGCCTGCTGCATCAATGGGTACCCATGCGTTTTCTGCCGGGATGTACTCGATAAAGCATTTGCCGCGCTCTGCACTGCGGTAAAAAACAAGTCCCTCCTCAAAGCGCTGCTTGAGCCATTCTTTTTTGGCAAGGCTCTGTTTGCCGGACATGGCACAACAGATGTGTTCCCTGTCGATGTTTTCTTTGGTAACTCTGATATAGTCCATCGAAGCACTCTCCCCTATCTTTGTACTTTTTCATGCCTTCTCCGGCACAGCGACCTTTTCGTTTTTGGCTGCGGCTTACCGCATCCGTCCATCGCCGCCTTTGCGTACCCAGACGGCCACCGGCTCGTAGTCTTCCAGCAGGCCCTTCTCCCATGCGTCGGCCACGATATTGCCGAGGAAACCACAGCCCACGATGCCAAATTTCGTTTTCATGTTTCCGTTTCTCCTTTTTCCCGCCGGGTTGGCGGATTTTTCTTTTCCAGTATACCATGCCTTGTGCAGAAAAGCAAAACCCGGCGTTTTTCATAGTTTTTTTGTCATTCACGCACGAAAAGCAGCATTTCATGCAGTTTTGCTTGCTTGACTCCCCCCAGAAATGCTATAATTGTATCAATCGAACGTCCATATTTTTTCAACATCCAAAGGAGGTTTTTGTATGCTGTCTTATCGTAAGCTTGCGATGCGTGTTCTGGGTCGCCCCCTTCATACGGGGGTGGGGTATCGATTCGCCCCGTCCGGCCTCTCAGCGGGCCGCGGCGTTTATCCTGACCGCCGCAATGCTCACCACCCTTGCCGCCCCGGCCTTTGCAGGGACATGGTACATCGAGGATGGTGACATCACCGTGAAGGCAGGCGAGACCAAAGGGACAAACAAGGTCTCACAGGGGGCGAATCAGGAGGTGGAAGACACCGACACCATCATCACAAATCGTAATGAGGGTACCGCTTCTTCCAACACCGTGACCATCGACGCCAACGGTAAGAACGATAAGGTCGAGGTCACACTCAAGGATGTGAACATCGACACCAGCAGCCGGAACAAAGCCGCCGTAAGCGTGACCGGCGAGGGCGACACCAATATCAAGCTGAATGGCGACAACGCGCTGAAGAGCGACATCTACCGCAGCGGCATCTACGGCAGCGGCAGCCTCACCATCTCCGGCGGTACGGTCACTGCCAACGGCGACGACGGCGGCAGCGGCATCTCCAGCAGCGGCAACCTCACCATCTCCGGCGGTACGGTCACTGCCAACGGCGACGACGGCGGCCGCGGTATCTACAGCAGAGGCGGCGTCACCATCTCCGGCGGTAGTACGGTCACTGCCAAGGGCGGAAGCGGCACGAACAGCAGCGGCGGCTACGGCATCTGCAGCAGCGGCGGCGTCACCATCTCCGGCGGTAGTACGGTCACTGCCAATGGCGGTAACGGCGGCAGCCTCGGCGGCGGCAGCGGCATCTACAGCAACGGCAGCGTCACCATCTCCGGCGGTACGGTCAACGCCAATGGCGGCGACGGCCAAGACGGCTACGGCGGCGACGGCATCCGCAGCAGCAGCGGCGGCGTCACCATCTCCGGCGGTACGGTTACTGCCAACGGCGGCAACAGCACGAACAGCAGCGGCGGCTACGGCATCAGCAGCCTCGACGTCGCCATCTCCAGCGGTACGGTTACTGCCAACGGCGGCGACAGCAAAGACGGCTACGGCGGCGACGGCATCCACAGCAACGACATCGATCTGTCGGGCAGCCTCGAGCTGACCGCCAAGGCTGGCAAGGGAACCCAGAGCAACGGCAAGGCCCTCTCGCAGAACGGCCGTGAGCTCGACCTCAACGCCATCAAGGACAAGCTGGGTCCGGGCGCAAAAGTCACTGCCACCGATGCCGACGGCAAGGTCATCGATCAGGTCTCTATCCCCCGCCCTGTGGAGCCGGAAGGACCTGTTATCCCCGAGGAGTCTTCTTCCTCTTCTGACGGCGGCTCTGCCGCCCCGTCCGCACCCGCCTCTCCCCTCCCCGGCCTGACTGTCACCGACAAGAGCGGCGCGGTCATCTCCTACACCAGCACCCAGAGCGGCAATACCCTCACCGTCTGCGTCGGACGGCTCACAGCCTCCTTCCGCATCTCGCTGGCCGCGCTGCGTCAGCTGCGGGCTGAGGGCATCGAGACCATCACCTTCCAGACCATCCTCTGCTCCACCACCCTCTCGGTGGACGAGCTGCTGGCCATGGGCGGCGAGGACGCCGAGATCGTTCTCACCCACCACATCCGTTCTTCCACGCTCACGGTGGGCGGCAAGGCCGTGTAAGGCTCCCTTGTTCCCCGATGATTTTTGTGGTACACTAATCGCAGAAATCTATAAAAATCGAGGGAAAGTAACTTATGGCTGGCGACCTTCATACTCATTCCACCTGTTCTGACGGCTCTGTCCCCATCCACCGCCTGCCCCTGATGGCAGCGCGGCTGGGGCTGAGCGCTCTGGCCCTCTCGGACCACGATACCACACTCAGCGCCCAGTACGCCTACGACCACCCGGTGCAGGACGGCGTGCGGCTCATCCCCGCCGCCGAGCTCACCGGCTACGACTTCGAGCGCAGCCACCGCGTCCACCTGCTGACCTTCTGGCCCGACCTCGACTGCCCTGCCCTGCGCCGGCACTGCGACATCATGCGCCAGAGCCGCAACGAGTGCGCTCTGCAGAGCTGCCGGGAGATCGAGGCGCTGTACCCCCAGTTCCGCACCGAGCAGGCGCTGGAATATGCGCAGGACAGCGGTGTCCTCTTCAAGAGCGGCATCATGCAGGCGCTGCAGCAGCTGGGCCTGTGCGACGGCATCTACACCGGGCTTTATCACGAACTGTTCGGCTGGGAGCCGCGGGGCAGATGCCTCCACTCCCCCACTTACCCTCCGGTGCGGGAGGTGCTGGCCACGGCAAAGGCCGCCGGGGCTGTGGTGGTGTTCGCCCACCCGACGGTGTACAAGAGTATGCCCCTGCTGCGGGAGCTGGTGGCCGAAGGGGCCATCGACGGCATCGAGGTGCATCACCCCCGCAACAGCCCCGAGGACAGGGCCGAGTGCGCTGAGCTCTGCAAGAAGCATGACCTCATCGTCACCGGCGGCAGCGACTTCCACGGCGCGAACCACGGCAAGCCCCACCCGGTGGGTGCCTGCGTCACCGAGGACGACCAGATCGCGCGCATCGAGGCGCTGGCCCGCAAGCGCCGGGGCGGCGCTCTGTGACCGGGCCACATTGACTTCCTCGTCTGACAAGGATATAATAAAGATACTGCGCGAGTCTGCTCGCCTGTCAGTCGGATATAAAGAGAGGAAGTTTGAATATGAGCAAGTCTTTCAGCTACCCCAACAAGGGTACCTGCTCCAAGGAGACCCACATCGTGCTGAACGATGACCACACCATTGAGTCCATCGAGGTCATCGGTGGCTGCAACGGCAACCTGAAGGGCATCAGCCGCCTGCTCAAGGGCATGAAGGCTGAGGACGCCATCGCCCGCATGGAAGGCACCACCTGCGGCCCCCGCCCCACCAGCTGCCCTGACCAGATCGCCCAGAACCTCAAGCGCGCTCTGGCTGAGCTGTAAGTCACAGTCCGTTCAAAAGACCGCCGTCCTGCCCTTATTTCCTGCGGGCAGAACGGTGGTCTTTTTTGTTTATCGCAATTTTCAAAAATAGTGCCTATCGAGACGGCATCTTTGCGATAGGCAATTCAACGCTGTTGCTGCTGCATTAAAAAGTTGAATTGCTATCCGACCAAAATCGAGCCAAAAAGCGGTTGACAAAACCCGTGTCCTTTGCTACAATAAATGAGTAGACGCAGGGTTAGCTCATCCGGTAGAGCGACTGCTTCCCAAGCAGTAGGCGGCGGGTTCGAGTCCCGTATCCTGCTCCACAAAAAGAGCGCCGATTCGTCAAGAATTGGCGCTTTTATCATTTCAGCAAGTCTAAAACTGAGAGGGACGTCATGATTTTTGTACCCCTTCTGCACTATTTCAAGTGCAAGAATCAATACAGCGGCAGCGAAGACGGGATGCGCTATCTGCTCTCGCCCGGCAAGCGCAGCGTGCCTGACCCGGACGGCGGCGAGGGCGCACAGAAGGAGGAAGCCATCCTCACGGTGGACATCTGGCCCGACCCCTGGGCGCTGGACCGCACAGACCCCGCCCTGCGCCGGCAGATGGTCTTTCCGCTGACGGACGAGGGCCGGGCCGCAGCGGCAGAGTATCTGTCCTCTGCCTACAGCGCTGACCTGGCGCTCTGGAAGCAGCGGCCCTCCATCCTGGACTGTGAGCCCTGGTCACCGCCGCCGAAGGACGAGGACGCAGAAAGCGGGGAAAGCAAATGATATACCGTCTCAAAGAGCTCAGGGGCGACACCATCCCGGTGCCGCAGCTCATCTTTTCCAAGCTGGGCATCGCCGAGGAATACAACGTCCGGGTAGCGCTGTATGTGCTGGCCACCGGCGTCACCGACCCCGAAAAAATTTGTGCCGACCTCAAACTGCGCAGCCGCATCTCCGCCGAAAGCGCCCTCTCCTTCTGGGCCGGTGCGGGGCTTCTCGAGCGCTACGACGAGAACGCCGCGCCGGGAGCAGAGCCCTCTGCTCCTGCCCCCATGACCTGGGCGGAGATCGCCGCCGCAAGCCGCACCGACCCCATGATCTCGAGCCTCATCGACTGCGCTCAGACCGGCTTTGCCCGCCCGCTGACCCACAGCGAGATGGAAAAGCTGGTCAACCTCTACGTACAGGAGGGCTTTGCCCCCGAGACCGTCATGCTCTGCGTGGCCTATGTGGCCAGCCGGGGCAAGCGAACGATGGCCGCCGTCCTCCACGAGCTGAAGGTCTGGCGGGCCGAGGGCGTGGAGACCGGCGAACAGGCCGACGCCCATCTCAAGCTGCTGGCCCTCCGCCAGACCCGGGAGCAGTACGTCGCCTCCCTGCTGGGCATCCCGGACAGCGAGCTCACCCTCGGCGGGCGGAAAGCCATCGCCCGGTGGTATGAGGTCTACGGCTACGATGACGCCATGGTGCAGGAGGCCGCTGTGCAGGCCGGGCCGAAGCGTGACCTGTGGTACTGGAACAGCATCCTCAAGACCTGGAACGCCAAGGGGCTGCGCAATATCCACGATGTACGCACTCCGGTGGCCGCTGCCGGAGCCAGCCGGAACATCCGGGTAGACCGCGAGACCCCCAGCGGCAACGACTTCCTCAAGAACGCTGCCCGCCGCCGCACCCTCAAGAAAAAGTCCGAGTGACCCCCGGCATAAGGAGACACTATGCGTACCAAAAACGAACTGTATCAGGAAGCCCTGCGCACCGTCGCCCGCCGTCGTCAGACCGCACGGGCCAAGGCGGAGGACGCCCGCGCTGAGGCCGAGGCTGCTGTCCCCGGGCTGCGCCACGCCGAAGAAGAGGTGCGGGTGCGGGGCATCCGCTGCGCACTGGCCGGTGCGGCGGGCAAGGACCGCACCGATGCCGCTGCGGCCCTCACCGATGCCCGCAAAAAGCTGGCCGACCTGCTGGCCTCCAGCGGCCGTCCCGCCGACGCACTGGAGCCGCACTTCACCTGCAGGCTCTGCGAAGACACCGGCATTGTGGACGGCCACACCTGCAGCTGCGTCCACAAGGTGATGCAGCAGCTCCGCCGGTCAGAGATCGAGGCTCTGTCCAGCCTCTCCATTTCCAGCTTCGATACCATGGAGCTGCGCTACTACCCCGCCCGGATGGACGCCTCCCTCGGCGAGCCGGTGCGGAGTTATATGTCCACCCTTCTTGACGACCTGCGCGGCTACGCCGACGAATTCGATACCACCAGCGAGAGCCTGATGCTCCTCGGCAACGCCGGTCTGGGCAAGACCCATGCCGCTCTGGCCATTGCCGGAGAGGTGCTGGAAAAGGGCTTCGACGTCATCTATGTGTCCAGCCCCGATTTCTTCTCGAAGCTCGAGGCTCTGCACTTCGGCTCCGACCCCGCCGGGGAGGAAGAGATGCTCCTGCGCACCGCCGCCGGGGCCGACCTGCTCATCCTCGACGACCTGGGTTCCGAGTTCAACTCCAGCTTCCTCATCAGCACCCTTTACAGTCTGCTGAACAACCGTCTGGGCGCGAAACTGCCCACCATCGTCACCACCAACATCACCGACGGCGCTCTGCTGGAAAAGCTCTACACCGAAAAAATCTCCAGCCGCCTCTCCTCTTTTGTCCCCTTCCTCTTTATGGGCGACGATATTCGGGCGCAAAAGGCAGAAGAAGCGTAAATAGGATAGAAGTCAAAGAGAGTTCTTATTCAGGAAAGGAATTTCAAATATGGGAATCGTAGTCATCGGCGCAGTTTTCGTGGACATCAAGGGCTATCCCCTCTCCACCTACATCCCCGGCGGACGGAACGCCGGCCGCATTGAACAGGTGCATGGCGGTGTGAGCCGGAACGTGGCGGAGGACATCGCCAATGTGGAGCTGCGCCCCACCTTCGTGGGTCTAGTGGACGACACCGGCATGGGCCAGGACGTCATCGACAAGCTGGACAACCACAAGGTCAACACCCGATACATCCAGAAGGTCCCCGATGGCATGGGTACCTGGCTGGCCATCTTTGACAACGACGGCGACGTCCACGCCGCCATCTCCAAGCGCCCTGACACCACCCCGCTGACCACCCTGCTGGAGGAAAAGGGCGACGAGATCTTCAAGGACTGTGACGCCATCGCCATCGAGCTGGACCTCGAGAAAGACACGGTCAAGCAGGTGCTCCGCTATGCCAGGAAATACAACAAGAAGGTCTTTGCCGCAGTCTCTAACATGAGCATCGCCATGGAGCGCCGCGACTATCTGCAGCAGATCGACTGCTTCGTCTGCAACCAGCAGGAGGCCGGTCTGCTCTTCTCGGACGACTACGAGCATCTCGCCCCCAGCCAGATGGCTCAGGTACTGGCCCGGAACGTCCACAGCGCCAACATGACCAGCATGGTGGTGACCATGGGCGGTCAGGGTGCCGTGTACGCCAAGCACACCGGCGAGTGCGGCGTCGTACCCGCCAAGAAGGTGGACGTCATCGACACCACCGGCGCAGGCGACGCCTTCTTTGCCGGTACGGTCATCGGCCTGACCTACGGCAAGAATCTGGCCCAGTCCTGTGAGATCGGCAGCCGCCTGGCCGCGTCGGTCATCTGCATCACGGAGAACGTCTGCCCCCGTTTCCGCCCGCTGGAATTCGGGCTGGATGTGCCGGTGGTGGATTGACGCTGCTCCCTCTGAGCACAGGAGCTTCTGCTTCTTATCGAAAAATCGGTTGAATCCCCTCCCCGGCTGTGATACACTGGGGGTATTGAATTTGTGAAAAGAGGAAAATCCAATGAATCAAAAACAGCACAAGCGGAGCGCCTTTTCGGGCAAGATTGGCTTCGTTCTCTCCGCAGCAGGCGCGTCGGTGGGCCTCGGCAACATCTGGCGCTTCCCCTATCTTGCGGCCAAGTACGGCGGCGGCATCTTCCTGCTCATCTACATCATCCTCGCCTTCACCTTCGGCTACACCATGATCGTAGCCGAGACGGCGCTGGGCCGGATGACCAGGAAAAGCCCGGTGGGCGCATTCGCCGCCGTCCGCAAGGGCAGGCGCTCCTTCGGCGGCTGGATCAATGCCATCATCCCCATCCTCATCGTGCCTTATTACTCGGTCATCGGCGGCTGGGTCATCCGGTATCTGGCCGACTACGTCAGCGGCCACGGCAGTGAGCTGGCCACAGACGGCTACTTCTCCGCCTTCATTTCCAGCGGCGCTTCGGCGGAGATCTGCTTTGTCATCTTTACCATCTTCACCCTTGCCATCATCTTTGCAGGCGTGCGCAACGGCGTGGAGCGGGTGTCCAAGGTGATGATGCCCATTCTCGTGGTGCTGTCCGTCATCATCGCGGGCTACTCCGTCACCCGCCCGGGTGCGCTGGAGGGCGTAAAGTATTTCCTCGTGCCCAACATCGCCAATTTCTCCTGGATGACCGTCGTGACCGCCATGGGGCAGATGTTCTACTCCCTCTCCATCGCAATGGGCATCCTCGTCACCTTCGGCTCCTACATGAAGAAGGATGTCTCCATCGAGGAGTCCACCGAGAACGTGGAGATCTTCGACACGGCCATTGCCATCATGGCGGGCCTGATGATCATTCCGGCGGTCTTCTCCTTCTCGGGCGGCGACCCGGACACCCTGCAGGCCGGCCCGGCCCTCATGTTCATCACCATCCCGAAGGTCTTTGAGAGCATGGGTCTCGGCACCGTGGTGGGCATCCTCTTCTTCACGCTGGTGCTGTTTGCCGCCGTCACCAGCTCCATCGCCCTGACGGAAAGCGCTGTCTCCACCTTCGAGGACGAGCTGGGCTGGGACCGTAAGCAGGCCACCGTCCTCATCGGCATCATCATGCTGGTGCTGGGCAGTCTGTCGGCTCTGGGCTACGGCCCGCTGGCCCAGTTCACGGTCTTCGGGATGCAGTTCCTTGACTTCTTCGATTTCCTCACCAACTCGGTCATGATGCCCATTGCGGCCATCACCATCTGCCTGCTGGTGTCCCGGGTCATCGGTGTGGAGAAAATCGAGGAAGAGGTCACGCTGGAAGGCAAGCCCTTCCGCCGCAAGCGCATCTTCAACTTTATGATAAAGTACCTCTGCCCCATCTTCGCGGCCATCATCCTCATCAGCTCGGTGGCAAACGCACTGGGCGTCATCTCCATGTAAGCAGACAACAAAAAGCGCTGGAAGCCTTTACACCGCTTCCAGCGCTTTTTTATGCCCTTTTCAGGATGCTCTTTATCTCGTCCAGATTCTTTACAAAATAAATGCCGCTCTGCCGCTCGGGGCTGGAAAGCCCCATCTTGACCATGTGGGCCAGCAGAGCTTTCAGGCCGGCGTAGTAGCCGTCGAGGTCGTAGAGGATGCAGGGCGCGTCCAGATGACCCAGCGAGACCTTGGACATCACCTCCGTGATCTCTTCCAGCGTGCCGGTTCCGCCGGGGAACGCGATAAAGGCGTCGCCCAGCTCGATCATCCTGGTCTTGCGCTCGGTCATGTCCTGGGTGACGATGAGCCTGGTCAGGCCGTCATACTGCACCTCAGAGTCGATGAAGAACTGGGGCTCGACGCCGGTCACTTCGCCCCCCGCCGTCAGGACGCTGTGGGCCAGACGCCCCATCAGGCCGCTGCGGGAGCCGCCGTAGACCAGCGCGTTCCCGCTCTCGCCGATCCAGCGGCCCAGTTCCTCCACCGCCTGTTTTAGGGCCGGGTCGCTGCCCTCATTGGCCCCCAGATAGACCGTAATATTCATCGGTATTCCCTCCGTTATCTTGCCCATGTCATTTCCTGATCCGGGCCGGCATAATCAAACTTACCGTCGTTCTTCTCTTCCAGCGCTTTTATCATGTGATACGCAAACTCATTGTAGGGCGTCGGGATGCCCAGCTCTTTGCCCATCCGGATGAGCGCACCCGAGAACATATCGATCTCGGTATGGCGTCCGGCGTCGAGGTCTTGCAGCGTCGAGTAGCGGGCCGAGGGCTTGACGGCACAGCCCTTGCCGGACACGGCATCCACCCGCTGCATATCGATGCCTTTGGCTGCGGCAATGGCTTCCAGCTCACGGCGGAGGCCGTCGCTGATGGCCTTCATATGGACGCTGTCACGGTAGCAGCCTACGCCTGCGCCGAGGATAGCCTGGGGCAGGTTGTTGCAGACGTTGAGGCGGAACTTGCTCCACATCTCTTCCCGGATGCAGTCGGTGGCCCGGAAGTGCAGCTCTGTGCCGCCGAACAAAGCCTCTACGGCCTTGACGCGGGGGCTGTCGCAGGGCGGCTCCTTCTCCCCGAAGATGATGCCAACGGTGGTCGCCGGGTCAAAATGGACGCCGTCAGCCTCCTTGTGGGACGCCACTTTGATGAGGGAGTAAAGCAGATGCTCCCCACCCACGGCAGAGGCAATGATGTCCTCGCTGTCCACGCCGTTCATCAGGCTCATAATGGTGGTATGGGGGCCGGTAACGGCTTTGATGCTGTCCAGTGCGCCGGGCAGTGCGCCGTATTTCAGGCAGACGATGAGAAGGTCGGCGTCATGGGCCTGCCCGGGCGTCCAGACCGCCGGACGGTAGACTTTACCGTTGATGGCACAGCCATCCTTCTTCAGGCGCTCGCCGCGCGGGCCATCGGCCACCACGCCAAGCTCAATGTCCCTGCGGGCCGAAAGCCCCCAGATGACATAGGAGCCGACCGCACCGGCTCCCAGAACTGCAACTTTTCTGATGTCCATGACCTTCTACCTCACTGTCGTTTTCCAGCCTTTAGCATGAAGCTATTATACCATGCTTTCCTCTTCCGGAAAAGCCCGGAGTGTTTCATTTTTGGACGTCAAAAATCTTTGACTTTTATCGAAAAGTTATAACAAAAGTGTAGAATCTCTCTGGCAAATAGAATCTTTGCCAAAAAAGGGCTTGATTTTTTTCAAAAACGGACTAGAATATCTTTTTGCAGAAGGGTCTTGCCTGTACGGCCCTCCCGCGAAACTATTTTCAAATATGAGGAGATTTTCCATATGAAACTCAAGAATGTTGCTGTTACCGTTGCTGCTCTGGTCCTGGCTGTCAGCATGACTGCCTGCGGCAGCTCTTCTTCTACCGCCGCTTCCACCTCTGAGGCTGCTTCTGCTGCCGCTCAGTCTGAGGCTGCTTCCACCTCTGCCGTGGCCGAGGAGAACAGCGCTTCCTCCGAGGCTGCAAGCGAGGCTGCATCTTCTGAGGCTGCTTCTGAGGTCTCCAGCGAGGCTGCATCTTCTGAGGCTGCTTCCTCCGAGGTCGCTTCTTCCACTGCCGCCTGAGATCGTCTGGCAGCACCCCCAAAAGCATGAGCAAAGGCTCCGGCCTCGCCCCCACTGGGCAGGCCGGGGCCTTTTTTGCCCTGCGGCGCAAAGAGACCCCCGGCACCCTGCGGAAGGTGCCGGGGGTCTTGCAATATGGAGGGGGGCGGGGTCATGCGGAAGCCCCGCCTCCGGGGATGGTTAGTCTTTCACCAGTTCGCTGTGGTCTGCCTCCACCAGCAGCAGGGTGGGCTCTTCGGCCCCACGGTGGGTGAGGTAGAACACCTCGCTGCCGCTGCCCTGTGCCAGCAGGTCGTTGATGGCAAAGCTGCTGGTCTGGCCATTGGTGACGAACTGGATGGTCTGTGCGCCGTGCTCCTGCAGGTAGCGCAGGGTGTTCAGGTCGCCGGTAAGGGTGGCCGTGTCGTAGGCACCGGTGTAGGTGCGCAGGGTGCCGTTCTGGCTCACGGTAAAGGGCTGGTCCATGCCCTCAGCGTCCACCACCCGCAGCTCAAGGGCGCTGTTGGTGTTGACAGGCAGGGCTTCGGTGGCACCGCAGTCGGGGCAGGTGTGGGTGCCGTCTCCCTTGTCCACCCAGTGGTGGCCGGTGGCGGGGATGGGTCTGGTCTCCACATGGCTGTGGTCATGTTTGCAGTAACGGGTCTCCACGCCCTCTTTGGTGCAGGTGGCGGGGGTGGTCACTTGCCAGTCGTCCCAATCATGGCCCAGGGCAGGAACCTTATCTGTCCAAATGCGGTTACAACTGGGGCGGGCTGCTCCGTTCGTATGCTCATAGTCGCAAGTACAATCTGCAGAGCCCGGTTCAGTGCAGGTGGGTTGTTGGGTAATGTTCTGTTTTGGACTTTTTTTGCAGAGGTTCTTGCCATGGACGATCTTCTGCAGTTCATCACCGTTGTTGATATACCACAGCTCTGTATTATCGCCAATGGTATTTACAAGGCCGCTTGCCGTGGGGTCATCACTTCTTGTGCCTACCGCAGCCTCGACATTGTTCACATTGATATACTTAGCATCCGTCGACCATCCCGATTGTCTCATTTTAAGCAGCACATTGTCACCGATGTTGACCTTGGTGCCGGAAATTGCACCATAGATGCTTCCTAATATTGCACGGTTCTCACCGATCTTAACTTTTCCGTGTTTTCCGCCGTCAATGTTCACTACAACTTCTCTGCCCGGAAGATTCCCGCCTCCGATATCGCAGCCTCCTGCGATATCGGAGGTTCCTGCTCTCGTAGCTGTATCGATGGAGACATTGTCCTTTATATTGACCTCCACATTTCCTCTGCTACTTCCAATCACTGAATTACTATCGTCGCTTGCTGTCTGGATGGTCGTATGGCCCTGAATGGTGACCTTGGTATCTTTTGCGCCATTGCCAATGGCAGAGCCGTAGTGCCCGGTTGCCGTGACATGGACATCTTCCGTCTCTGCCGTAGCCCCGGGCGTGCCAATGGTCACCTTTGCGCTGGCATCTTTTCCATCTCCGGCAGCGCCAATAGCGGCTCCTTTGCCATCGTTCTTTGCATTGACTATTGCGTGGCCACGGATCACAATATTTGTGGCATCGCCACTCTTCTCTTGAGTACCCCACAGACTATTCCGCGGACTGCCGCTTCCGATGGCCGCGCCATCATGAGCTGTAGCAGTTACTTTGGCATAGTCCTGAATGGTGATGTTTTCCGCATCTCCTCCGCCATCATTACCTTGGCCTCCGCCGCCGATACCGGCTCCGGACCACCCGCCGTTTGCCGTAACATTGGCATGGCCCTGGATGGTGATATTGCTGCCTTTTGCGCCATTGCCGCCACCGATGCCGGCTCCGTCGCTCCCCAATGTGTTTGCTTTTACCGTTGCATATCCTTCGATGGTGATATTATCCGTGGCTTGGCCGATGTTTCCGCCAATGGCTGCTCCACCGTACCATCCTGCCTCTGCCCGCAGGCTTCCGGAGGTCTCTGTTTCTTCCTTTGCGGTAATGGTCTCGCCCGTGTCGCTGGTCTCATCTGTGATGGTCAGGTTTCCGTTGCCCTTTTTGTTCAGACCCGCCCAATACTCGCATGCACTGCTGTCCAGAACATTCTGGCCGTCCAGCTCAATTTTGGTATTTCCGGTACCCTTCACCTGTGCTGCTGATACTCTATAATAGCAGTTATACCATTCGTCGAAATAAAAATCCCTTCCTCCACTCGCATAGCGACTGGTGTTATCCACCTTAATATTCACATTACTGAGCCGGATCTTGAGTTCCTTGGCCGCATCGCCCACCCAGTTATTGATGACCCGGATGACGTTTTTGGTGGGGTTTTCGGCGCTGCCCTCTGCCGGAGTGGTCGGAGCAGGATCAGCCGCAGGGGCGTTGGCCTGAGTGGCCTCCCGGGTCTCTGCCGTAGGGGCGGCAGAGGTGCTGAGGGTGGGTTTGGTGGCCTGCTGCTCCGGATTCGGGTCTGCCGCCGGGGCGTACTCGTACACCACATCCTTCTTGGGGGGCTCCGTGGGGTCGTCCGTAGGATTCTCCGTGGGTTTCTCTGTGGGATTGTCCGTGGGGTCCTTGCCCTCCTCAGAGTCCTCCTCTGCTTCGCTCAGGGTAAAAGCATCGTCCGGGTCAAGCTGGCTCTCCCCGGCAGCAGGCCCGGCTGCGTCCGCAGTACCGGCTGCTTCCAGCTCCTGCGTGGCGGCACCGGCGGCAGGGGCTACCGCAGGCTTTGCCTGGGTACCCTCAGCACGGGCAGCCTCCTTCAGGGTGGCATCCTTTTCGCTGGTGCCGTCCTTGATCACGATCTCTTTGCTGGTGTCGGTGTAGGTCTTTCCGTTCTGAGTTACTTCCACATACTCGCCGTCCGTACCCGTCTTGGTCACCACGTCAATGCTGCCGTTGCCGATATAGTAAATATCCGCAAAGGCCGGGGCTGCAATAGAAGTAACAATAGACATAATTGCTGCCGTAGACAGCACCCGCAGAGCCAAATCTTTTCGCTGCATACAAATCCTCCCTGTTGTACATTCCAAGCCTGTCCCGCAGCAAAAAGGATACCTCGTTCGCCTCCGCATGGCGGGCATCCCGGGGTGTCGTTCCCGCTTTTTGCACCAACTCGGCACAGGTCTTTTCCTCATTTTACCCCCCCCCCCTACTTTTTCAATGGTAATAATCTACAAAATTCCGCCATTTTATTTGTTTACTTTTTGTCGGGCCGGAAATGCAAAAACACCCTTCCCCTGCCGGTCAAGGCAAAGAAAGGGTGTTTTTATGCCCGGCAACAGGCCCGGCAGGGCAGCCTCTCAGACAAAATCCTCCCGCATGGGGGTGAAGATGTCCAGCAGGATGCCGGCCTCGGTGCAGACGCAGCCGTGCTCCACGCCGTCCTCTTTCAGGATGGTGTCACCAGCCCGCACAGTGTGGGTCACGCCGTCCACCGTGAACTCGAAGGCACCCGACACCACATAGGTGATCTGGGTGTGGGGATGATGGTGCAGTGCGCCCACGGCCCCCTTTTCAAAGGTGTTCTCCACGCACATCAGGCCGTCGGTGTAGGCCAGCACCCGGCGGGTGACGCCCTCGCCTGCCGCCTGCGGCAGAGCCTCTGCATGATAGACCCAGCGCTGTTTCTTCTCGGGAAGCTTCATATCCATTCCTCGTTTTCCGCCGCCAGACTGCGGCTTTTTTCTTCTATTATAGCGGCCCGGCCCCCGCAGCACAAGAGCAAACAAAAAAGACCTTCCCACTCTCCGGAATGGGAAGGTCTTTATAAGTGCTTAGTTCGCCTTAGAACTGACGTTCAAGGACATGATCACTCAATGATCTTGCCGACGACGCCGGAACCAACGGTACGGCCACCCTCACGGATAGCGAAACGCAGGCCCTCTTCCATAGCGACGGGGGTCAGCAGCTCAACGTGCATCATGACGTTATCGCCAGGCATGCACATCTCGGTGCCTTCCGGCAGGGTGATGATGCCGGTCACGTCGGTGGTACGGAAGTAGAACTGAGGACGATAGTTGGAGAAGAACGGGGTGTGACGGCCGCCTTCGTCCTTGGTCAGAACGTAGACCTGAGACTCGAAGACCTTGTGGGGATGGACAGAACCGGGCTTAGCCAGAACCTGGCCACGCTCGATCTGGGTACGATCAACACCACGCAGCAGAGCGCCGATGTTATCGCCAGCCTCAGCGAAGTCCAGAGACTTACGGAACATCTCCAGGCCGGTAACGGTGGTGGACAGACGGTCGGGCTTGATGCCGACGATCTCCATTGCATCGCCAACCTTAGCAACGCCACGCTCAACACGACCGGTAGCAACAGTACCACGGCCGGAAATGGTCATGACATCCTCGATGGGCATCAGGAAGGGCTTGTCCTCCTCACGATCCGGGTTGGGGATGTAGGTATCGACAGCGTCCATCAGCTCCTTGATGCACTCGTAAGCGGGATCGCTGGGATCGTTGGGAGCCTCCAGAGCCTTCAGAGCGGAACCACGAATGATCGGGGTGTCGTCGCCCGGGAAGTCGTACTCGCTCAGCAGCTCACGGATCTCCATCTCGACCAGATCCAGCAGCTCCTCGTCGTCGACCATATCGCACTTGTTCATGAAGACAACGATATAAGGCACGCCGACCTGACGAGCCAGCAGGATGTGCTCACGGGTCTGGGGCATGGGACCGTCGGTAGCAGCAACGACCAGGATAGCGCCGTCCATCTGAGCAGCACCAGTGATCATGTTCTTGACGTAGTCAGCATGGCCCGGGCAGTCAACGTGAGCATAGTGACGAGCGTCGGTCTGATACTCAACGTGAGCGGAGTTGATCGTGATACCACGAGCACGCTCCTCAGGAGCCTTATCGATGTTGGCGTAGTCCATGAACTCTGCGTCGCCCTTCAGTGCCAGGTACTTGGTGATAGCAGCGGTCAGAGTGGTCTTGCCGTGGTCAACGTGACCGATGGTGCCGATGTTAACATGCGGCTTAGAACGGTCGAACTTTGCCTTTTCAGCCATTGGAATATCCTCCCTTAAATTAGGTTTTGATATTGGTTACAACAGTCCTGCTAATACAGAATTGCATTGCAAAACTATTCTACTAGATTCCACCTGTAAAATCAAGTGTTTTACAGGAAATTTTGCCGGAGCTACACTACCCCGGCAAAATCTTTATCCGTTTTTCAACGATCAGCCCTTGGTGCGGCCTGCGATGATCTGATCAGCGATGTTCTTAGGCACCGGCTCGTAGTGAGACGGCTCCATGACATACTGGCCACGGCCCTGGGTCTTGGAACGCAGGTCGGTGGCGTAGCCGAACATCTGAGCCAGAGGAACGAATGCGTTGACACGCTGGGTGCCAGCCATTGCCTCCATGCCCTGGATCTGACCACGGCGAGCATTCAGATCGCCGATGACATCGCCCAGATACTCATCGGGAACGATGACAGCGACCTTCATGATGGGCTCGGTGATGATAGGATCAGCCTTGCGCATAGCATCCTTGAAGGCCATAGAACCTGCAATGGAGAAGGCCATCTCAGAGGAGTCGACCTCATGATAAGAACCATCCCACAGGGTGACCTTGACGTCAACGACAGGATAGCCTGCCAGAACGCCGGACTTCATAGCACCCTGGATACCGTTGTCGATAGCCGGGATGTATTCCTTCGGGATAGCGCCGCCAACGATGGCGTTGACGAACTCATAGCCCTTGCCTGCCTCGTTGGGCTCGATCTTGATCTTGACGTGACCGTACTGGCCCTTACCACCAGACTGACGAGCGTACTTGGTCTCCTGGTTGGCCTCCTTGCGGATGGTCTCACGGTAAGCGACCTGAGGTGCGCCGACGTTCGCCTCGACCTTGAACTCACGGAGCAGACGGTCAACGATAATCTCCAGATGGAGCTCGCCCATGCCGGCGATGATGGTCTGACCAGTCTCTTCGTCGGTGTAGGTCTTGAAGGTAGGATCCTCTTCGGCCAGCTTTGCCAGCGCGATGCCCATCTTCTCGTTGCCGGCCTTGGTCTTAGGCTCGATGGCGACGCGGATAACGGGCTCGGGGAACTTCATGGACTCCAGAATGATGGGATGATTCTCATCACACAGAGTATCACCGGTGGTGGTGTTCTTCAGACCAACGACAGCAGCAATATCACCTGCGTAGCAGCAGTCGATATCCTTGCGGTGGTTGGAGTGCATCTGCAGGATGCGGCCCATACGCTCCTTGTTGTCCTTCACGGAGTTGTAGACAGTAGTACCTGCCTCGACCTTACCGGAGTAGACACGGAAGTATGCCAGCTTACCAACGAAGGGGTCGGTAGCGATCTTGAAGGCCAGAGCTGCGAAGGGAGCGTCGTCGGAAGACGGACGGGTCTCCTGCTCTTCGGTCTCAGGATTCACACCCTTGATGTCCTCGACATCGGTAGGTGCGGGCATATAGTCAACGATAGCGTCCAGCAGCTTCTGCACGCCGCGGTTCTTGTAGGAAGAACCACAGACAACGGGAACCAGAGTGTTCGCAATGGTCTCTTTGCGGATAGCAGCCTTCAGTTCCTCACGGGTGATCTCCTCACCCTCGAGGTACTTCTCCATCAGAGCCTCGTCGTTCTCAGCAACAGCCTCAACGAGGATGTTGCGATACTCCTCAGCCTGCTCGCGCATATCCTCGGGGATCTCCTCGGTGCGCATATCGTTGCCCATATCGTCGTAGTAGACCTCAGCGTTCATATCGACCAGGTCAACGATACCGCGGAAGGTATCCTCCTGACCGATAGGCAGCTGGATGGCCACGCCGTTGGCGTGCAGACGATCGTGCAGCATCTTGATGCAGCGGAAGAAGTCAGCACCCATGGTGTCCATCTTGTTGACGTACACCATACGGGGGACTTTGTACTCATCAGCCTGACGCCAGACGGTCTCAGACTGAGGCTCGACACCGCCCTTAGCAGCCAGAACGGTCACAGAACCGTCCAGGACGCGCAGAGAACGCTGGACCTCAACAGTGAAGTCAACGTGGCCCGGGGTGTCGATGATGTTGATGCGGTGACGATTCTTCTTGAATGCAACAGGGTCCTTCTGAGTCTCAGAGTGGCTCCAGTAGCAAGTGGTAGCTGCGGAGGTGATGGTGATACCACGCTCCTGCTCCTGGACCATCCAGTCCATGGTAGCGCCGCCGTCGTGAACCTCGCCGATCTTGTGGTTGATGCCGGTGTAGTACAGAATACGCTCGGTAGTGGTGGTCTTACCAGCATCGATGTGGGCCATAATGCCGATATTTCTCGTCATCTGAAGAGAAACTTCTCTGGGAGTAGCCATGAAATTAACCTCCTACAGAACAGATCAATAACGGAAATGAGCGAAAGCCTTGTTGGCCTCGGCCATCTTGTGGGTATCCTCGCGCTTCTTCACGGCGTTGCCGGTGTTGTTGGCAGCATCCATGATCTCAGCAGCCAGGCGCTGGGCCATGGTCTTCTCACCACGGCTGCGGCTGTAAGCAGTCAGCCAGCGCAGGCCCAGAGTCTCGCGGCGAGCGGGGCTGACCTCCAGGGGGACCTGGTAGTTAGCGCCGCCAACACGGCGGGTCTTGCACTCGAGGCTGGGCATGATGTTCTCCATCGCCTTCTCGAAAGTCTCGAGAGGATCGTTGCCAGTCTTCTCCTGAATCATGGAGAAAGCCTCGTAAACGATCTTCTGAGCGACGCCCTTCTTGCCGTCCAGCATGACGCTGTTGACCAGACGGGTGACCATCTTGGAATTGTAAATAGGATCAGCTAAGACATCGCGCTTAGCAATGTTACCTCTTCTAGGCATCTTTCTTCCCTCCTTCACAGAATGATATCATCGGTACTCGAAAGTAATAAAACTCCCGTTGTGTCACAAAGAGCTGACCTTACATAAACTGTTGCCCTCCGCACGTTTCTGCGGACTTGTTATTTATATAATGGAAAGCCGTTTATGGCGGTTCGTTCCTCAATTACTTCTTTGCAGCACCGGCCTTAGGACGCTTTGCGCCGTACTTGGAGCGGGCCTGGTTACGGCCTGCAACACCCTGGGTATCCAGAGTACCACGGATGATGTGGTAACGCACACCGGGGAGGTCCTTAACACGACCGCCACGGATCAGCACGACGGAGTGCTCCTGCAGGTTATGGCCGATACCGGGAATGTAAGAGGTGACCTCGATACCATTCGTGAGGCGGACACGGGCGACCTTACGCAGAGCAGAGTTAGGCTTCTTGGGGGTCATGGTACGGACTGCAGTGCAGACACCGCGCTTCTGGGGGCTGTTCAGATCAGAATACTGTTTCTTCTGAGAGTTGTAAGTCTTCAGCAGTGCGGGAGCAGTGCTCTTCGTAGCCAGGACCTGACGGCCTTTGCGTACAAGCTGGTTAAAAGTAGGCATTGGTTTTCTCCTTTCTTAATGATGAACATCGGATGTTTTCCGACTTTTTTGCCGCACTATCCCTGTGTGGGACGCGCAACAGTTATATAATACCCGTTTTCATCAGGAATGTCAACAGTTTTTCCAATATTTTTTTGTTTTATTCGCCGAAATGCTTCTTGGCTCATTTTTTAGGAAAAAGCAGTCAGTTATAACCTCTCAGCCTGCTTCACAGACAGCTCTTTCGCAACGACACGCCCTCTCCGTCTGCTTCGCAGCCACCTCTCCCATAGGGAGAGGCACTGGCGTGCCGGTCAGGCCCACGCGGGACGAGCAAAGTTTATCCTATCCGGAAACAGTAGTGCCCTGCTACAGAGGGCAGCAGCTTCGGGACAATATCCCTTGTCAAGCTGCTGTGAATCTCTGTAGCAGGGCACTATCTTTTGCGTTATTTGAAACTTTCAGCGTCCAGCGCAGAGCTGCCCGGCCTGCCAAGGGCTCCCCTATCAGGGGAGCTGGCAAAGCCGGCAGGCTTTGACTGAGAGGTTTTAACGGAACAGCATTCTAAACAAAAAGAGCCGCCTTCGCGGATACTCTCCACAAAAGCGGCTCTCATATTTACTTTAAGAGAACTGTGACGGGAAGCTTACTGCCGTGCGGCAGCTGCCAGCTCAGCGGCGACCTCGGCGTCGCGCTCTTCCTCACGGCGCTTCAGATCCTCACGCACCTCCGGGAGACCGGTACCTGCGGGGATGAGCTTACCGATGATGACGTTCTCCTTCAGACCGGCCAGCGGATCGACCTTGCCCTTGATGGCGGCCTCGGTCAGCACGCGGGTGGTCTCCTGGAAGGAGGCGGCAGACAGGAAGGACTCGTTTGCCAGAGCAGCCTTGGTGATGCCCAGCAGCACCTGCTGATACTCGACCAGCTTGATACCCTGCTCACCGGCGTCGATGCGCTTCTGCAGCTCGGCATTGATATTCTCGACTTCCAGACGGTTTGCCAGAGCACCGCCGATGAGGTCGGAAGAACCGGAGTCGGTCACGCGGACCTTGCGGCACATCTGACGGACGATGACCTCGATATGCTTATCGTTGATCTCAACGCCCTGCAGACGGTAGACCTTCTGGACCTCGCTGATGAGGTAGTTCTGAACATCGCTCAGACCCTTGATGGCCAGGATGTCCTGAGGATACAGGACGCCTTCACGGGTGATGATGTCGCCCTTCTCCACGCGGTCGCCCGGCATCACACGTGCGTGCTGGGTGAACGGGATGGAGTAGCTCTTGACGACCTCAGCGCCGTTCTCGTCCTTGCCAGTGACCTTGACGACGACGTTCTTCTTGGTATCGTCGTGAGAGACGACACCGGAGATCTCGCTCATGATGGCCATGCTCTTGGGACGGCGGCTCTCGAACAGCTCCTCGACACGGGGAAGACCCTGAGTAATATCTTCAGCAGATGCGATACCGCCGGTATGGAAGGTACGCATGGTCAGCTGAGTACCGGGCTCGCCGATGGACTCTGCAGCGATGACACCGATGGACTCGCCCAGCTGGACGGGCTCACCGTTTGCCATATCGCTGCCGTAGCAGTGTGCGCAGACGCCGATCTTGGCGCGGCAGGTCAGCAGGCTGCGGATCTTCAGCTTGGTGATGCCTGCGGCCTCGATGTCGTTTGCATCGTAGAGGTCGATCATCTTGCCTTCGGGAACGATGACCTTGCCGGTGACGGGGTCGAGGACATCGCCCACGGCATAACGGCCGATGATACGCTCACGGAAGCTCTCGATCTTCTCCTTGCCCTCGTGGATCTCGGAGACCCACAGGCCGTCGGTGGTGCCGCAGTCGATCTCGCGGACGATGACTTCCTGAGAGACATCGACCATTCGACGGGTCAGGTAGCCGGAGTCAGCGGTACGCAGAGCGGTATCGGCCAGACCCTTACGAGCGCCGCGAGCAGAAACGAAGTATTCCAGAATATTCAGACCTTCGCGGTAGTTCGCACGAATGGGCATCTCGATGGTCTTACCGGCAGTGTTTGCCAGCAGGCCGCGCATGCCGGCCAGCTGCTTGATCTGGTTCATAGAACCACGAGCACCGGAGTCTGCCATCATGAAGATCTCGTTGTCCTCGGGCAGGTTTGCCGCCAGAGCCTTGGAGACCTTATCGGTGGTAGCCTGCCAGATGTTGATGGTCTGGGAGTAGCGCTCGTTCTCGGAGATCAGGCCGCGGTTGAACAGCTTGCTGACCTGAGAGACCTGCTTGTCGGCGTCGGCGATCAGCTCGTCCTTCTGGGGCGGGATGACAGCGTCACAGACAGCGACGGAGATCGCAGACAGCGTAGAGTACTTGTAGCCCTGTGCCTTGATGGCGTCCAGCATCTTTGCACACTTGCGGCTGCCGTTGCGGGTCATGCAGCGGGAGATGATGTCAGGCAGGGTCTTCTTGGTCACGCGGAAGCTGACCTCGTACTCCAGCCAGTGCTCAGGGTCGGTGCGGTCGATATAGCCCAGATTCTGAGGCACGGGGTTGTTGAAGATGATGCGGCCGACGGTGGCGTCCACCAGACCGGTACGCTCCACGCCGTCGATGACCATGGTGCGGCGCACCTTGATGGGTGCGTGCAGGGTGACGATGTGCTCAGCATAAGCCATCAGAGCCTCGTTCTCATCGCGGAACACCTTGCCTGCGCCCTCTTCGTTCTCACGAACGGTGGTCAGGTAGTAGCTGCCCAGGATCATATCCTGCGTAGGAACGGTGACAGGTGCGCCGTCAGAGGGCTTCAGCAGGTTGCCGGAAGCCAGCATCAGCATCTTGGCCTCGCGGCAGGCATCCTCGCCCAGGGGCAGATGGACTGCCATCTGGTCGCCGTCGAAGTCGGCGTTGAATGCGGTACAGGCCAGGGGGTGCAGCTTGATGGCACGGCCCTCGACCAGCACGGGGTTGAATGCCTGGATGCCCAGACGGTGCAGGGTAGGTGCGCGGTTCAGCAGGACGGGGTGGCCCTTGATGACAGTCTCAAGGCTGTCCCAGACCTCGGGCTTTGCGCGCTCGACCATCTTGCGGGCAGACTTGATGTTGTTGGCAACACCCTTCTCGACCAGGTCCTTCATGACGAAGGGCTTGAACAGCTCCAGAGCCATCTCCTTGGGCAGACCGCACTGGTCCATCTTCAGCTCAGGGCCGACGACGATAACGGAACGGCCGGAGTAGTCAACACGCTTGCCCAGCAGGTTCTGACGGAAGCGGCCCTGCTTGCCCTTCAGCAGATCGGAAAGGCTCTTCAGTGCGCGGTTGTTGGGGCCGGTGACGGGACGGCCGCGGCGGCCGTTGTCGATGAGGCTGTCAACTGCTTCCTGCAGCATACGCTTCTCGTTGCGCACGATGATGTCAGGAGCGCCCAGCTCCAGCAGGCGGCGCAGACGGTTGTTGCGGTTGATGACGCGGCGGTACAGGTCATTCAGGTCGGAGGTGGCGAAGCGGCCGCCGTCCAGCTGGACCATGGGGCGCAGGTCAGGCGGCAGCACGGGCAGCACGTCCATGACCATCCACTCGGGGCGGTTGCCGGAAACGCGGAAAGCCTCGACGACTTCCAGACGCTTCAGGATACGCACCTTCTTCTGGCCGGAGGACTTCTCCACCTCGGCAGTCAGCTCAGCGCTGAGCTGGTCGAGGTCGATCTCCTTCAGCAGGTCCTGAACGGCCTCAGCGCCCATCGCAGCCTCGAACTCGTCGCCGTAGCGCTCGCGCATCTCGCGGTACTCTTTCTCGGTCAGCAGCTGCTTCTTTTCCAGCGGGGTCAGGCCGGGGTCGGTGACGATATAGCTTGCAAAGTAGAGGACCTTCTCCAGCAGGCGGGGGCTGATGTCCAGCATCAGGCCGATGCGGCTGGGGATGCCCTTGAAGTACCAGATGTGGCTCACAGGAGCGGCCAGCTCGATGTGGCCCATACGCTCACGGCGGACCTTGGCCTTGGTCACCTCGACGCCGCAGCGGTCGCAGATCTTGCCCTTATAACGGATGCGCTTATACTTGCCGCAGTGGCACTCCCAGTCCTTGGTAGGTCCAAAAATGCGCTCGCAGTACAGACCGTCGCGCTCCGGCTTCAGGGTGCGGTAGTTGATGGTCTCAGGCTTCTTCACCTCGCCATAGCTCCAGTTGCGGATCTGGTCAGGAGAGGCAAGGCCGATTTTGATCGAATCGAAGACGTTGTTTTCCATGAAACGAACCCTTTCTTAATCTTTATAGTCTCGATGATAACAGTTGACGTTGGAAGACCCGCTGCCCTCCCCTGCCCTGCGGCGGCAGCACGCGCACCGCGCAGGGAAACACAGCTTTCTCAAAGGGGCCTTATTATTCGTCGATGTTCACTTCGTCAGAAGCGGACTCTGCAGCGGCAGAGTTGTCATCCTCCAGCACGGAGGGATCATCGAAACCAGCATCGGCGTCCTTGATGGTGTAATCGTTCAGCAGCTCGTTCTCGTTGGCGACAGTCTCGGTGCCGGCAACATCACGCATATCGAAGCCGGTCTCTTCGTCGTCGAAGTTCTGGCGCATGTCGATCTCGTTGCCTTCCTTGTCCTGGACCACGACGTCCAGACCCAGAGACTGCAGTTCCTTGAGCATAACGCGGAAGGACTCGGGGATGCCCGGCTGCGGGATGGGCTCGCCCTTGACGATGGCCTCGTAGGTCTTGACACGGCCCTCGACGTCATCGGACTTGACGGTCAGGATCTCCTGCAGGGTGTAAGCAGCACCGTAAGCTTCCAGAGCCCAGACCTCCATCTCGCCGAAGCGCTGGCCGCCGAACTGAGCCTTGCCGCCCAGAGGCTGCTGGGTGACCAGAGAGTAGGGGCCGGTGGAACGGGCATGGATCTTATCATCAACGAGGTGATGCAGCTTGAGGTAGTACATATAACCGACGGTAACGCGGTTATCGAACTTCTCACCGGTACGGCCATCGTAAACGGTGGTCTTGCCGTCGCGGTCCAGCTCGATCTTGGAGAAGTCGATGATGTGGCCCTTCTCGCCCATCAGTTTGGGGAGCTTGGTGGGATATGCAGGAGCATTCTCGCCGTGCCACATCTCGCGGGCGGTATCGAAGGTATCGCCGATGTCAGCCTCGCGGGCGGAGTCGAAGACGGGGGTCATGACCTTGATGCCGCAGGCCTTGGCAGCGTAGCCCAGGTTGACTTCCAGCACCTGACCGATGTTCATACGGGAAGGAACGCCCAGGGGGTTCAGCACGATGTCCAGCGGGGTGCCGTCGGGCAGGTAGGGCATATCCTCCTGCGGCAGGATGCGGGAAACGACACCCTTGTTGCCGTGACGGCCTGCCATCTTATCGCCGACGCTGATCTTGCGCTTCTGTGCGATGTAGCAGCGGACGACCTCGCGCACACCGGGCTGCAGCTCGTCGCTGTTCTCCGGGGTAAAGACCTTGACGTCCACGATGATGCCATACTCGCCGTGAGGCACACGCAGAGAGGTGTCACGCACCTCGCGGGCCTTCTCGCCGAAGATGGCACGGAGCAGGCGCTCCTCAGCGGTCAGCTCGGTCTCGCCCTTCGGGGTGACTTTACCGACCAGAATATCACCGCTCTTGACCTCGGCGCCGATGCGGATGATGCCGCGCTCGTCCAGGTCCTTCAGAGCATCCTCAGAGACGTTGGGGATGTCGCGGGTGATCTCTTCGGGTCCCAGCTTGGTGTCGCGGGACTCAGTCTCATATTCCTCAATGTGGATAGAGGTGTAAACGTCCTCACGGACGATCTTCTCGTTCAGCAGGACGGCGTCCTCGTAGTTGTAGCCCTCCCAGGTCATGAAGCCGATGAGGGCGTTCTTGCCCAGAGAGATCTCGCCGTTGCGCATTGCGGGGCCGTCGGCCAGCACCTGACCGGCCTTGACGTTCTCGCCCACCTCGACGATGGGGCGCTGGTTGATGCAGGTGCCTGCGTTGGAGCGGGCGAACTTGACCAGAGAATAGTTGTCCACGGCGCCCTGAGCGTTGCGCACCTCGACATGGTCAGCGTCCACCTTCTCAACGATACCGTCGTTCTTTGCCAGAACCGCGGTGCCGGAGTCGGTAGCAGCCTTGTACTCCATACCGGTAGCAACGATGGGCTGCTGGGTGACCATCAGAGGCACTGCCTGACGCTGCATGTTGGAGCCCATCAGAGCACGGTTACAGTCATCGTTCTCCAGGAAGGGGATGCAGGCGGTAGCGACAGAGACCATCATTCGGGGCGAGACGTCCATATAATCGACCTTCTCGGCGTCGATCTCCAGAATGTCGTCGCGGCGGCGGGCAGAAACGCGGGCGCGCTTGAAGTGCTTGGTCTCGTCCAGAGGCTCGTTGGCCTGAGCAACGACGTACTCGTCCTCGACGTCAGCGGTCATATACTCGACCTCGTCGGTGACGACCTGGTCGATGAGGCGGCCCTTCTCGTCGTAGGTCTTCTTGACCTTGCGGTAAGGAGCCTCAACGAAGCCGTACTCATTGATCTTGGCGTAGGATGCCAGATAGGAGATCAGACCGATGTTGGGGCCTTCAGGAGTCTCGATGGGGCACATACGGCCATAGTGGCTGTAGTGGACGTCGCGGACTTCGAAGCCTGCGCGGTCACGGCTCAGACCGCCGGGGCCCAGAGCAGACAGACGGCGCTTGTGGGTCAGCTCAGCCAAGGGGTTATTCTGGTCCATGAACTGGGACAGCGGAGAAGAACCGAAGAACTCCTTGATGGCGGCGACCACAGGACGGATATTGATGAGGGCCTGCGGAGTGATGACGCTCTGGTCCTGGCTCTGCAGGGTCATGCGCTCACGGATGACGCGCTCCATGCGGGAGAAGCCGATGCGGAACTGGTTCTGCAGCAGCTCACCGACGCTGCGGATGCGGCGGTTGCCCAGATGGTCGATGTCATCGGTGGTGCCGATGCCGTGGCCCAGGCCGTTCAGATAGTTGATGGAAGACAGAATGTCGGTCACGGTGACGGTGCGGCCGATGAGCTGGTCGTGGTTGCGGCGCAGCAGCTCCTTCTGCTCTTCCACGTCCGAAGTGGTGTCGAGGATCTTCTTGATCTCCTCAAAGGAGCAGCGCTCATTGATGCCGCACTCCTTGACATCGAAGGAGAAGAAGCCCTGAGCGTCAACACAGCCATTGGTGATGACCTTGACCTTCTTGCCCTCGACGTTCAGCACGACGATGTTGACGCCGGCGTTGTCAGCGGCCTCAGCCATCTGACGGGTGATCTTGGAATCCTTCTCGATGAGCAGTTCGCCGGTCAGAGGAGCGACGACGTTCTCAGCGGCGATGTAGCCGGTGATGCGGCGTGCCAGAGACAGCTTCTTGTTCATCTTATAACGACCGAACCGGGACAGATCGTAGCGGCGGGGGTCGAAGAAGAGCATATTGAGCTGGCTGGTAGCGGACTCCACCGTGGGAGGCTCACCGGGGCGCAGCTTGCGGTAGACTTCCAGCAGGCCTTCCTCGGTGTTCTTGGTGGTATCCTTTTCCAGAGTGGCAAGGATGCGCTCATCCTCGCCGAAGTAGTTCAGGATGTCCTCGTTGGAAGACAGGCCCAGTGCGCGGCAGAGCACGGTGACGGGCAGCTTGCGGTTCTTATCGATACGGACATAGAACACGTTGGAAGCGTCGGTCTCGTACTCCAGCCAGGCACCGCGGTTGGGGTTCATGGTGGCGCTGTACAGGTCGTTGCCCACCTTATCGTGATCATGGCCGTAGAATACGCCGGGAGAACGAACCAGCTGGCTGACGATGGCGCGCTCTGCACCGTTGATGACAAAGGTGCCGGCGTCGGTCATCAGGGGGAAGTCGCCCATGAAGATTTCCTGGTCCTTCACCTCGCCGGTCTCCTTGTTCAGCAGACGGGCAGTGACGCGCAGGGGTGCTGCATAGGTCACGTCGCGCTCTTTGCACTCTTTGATGCTGTACTTGGGCTCTTTATCGAGACGGAAGTCCACGAAGCTCAGTGCCAGATTGCCGGTGTAGTCCTCAATGGTGCCGATGTCGTGGAAAACCTCTTTCAGGCCCTCGTCCAGGAACCACTGATAAGAGTTCTTCTGGACCTCGATGAGGTTCGGCATACTGATGACTTCGTCGATGTGGGAGAAGCTCATGCGCTCGGTCTTGCCGAGCTTGACGGGCTTGACTTTCATCATAAAATCAACCACTCCTTACTTTTATACTCTACGGATGTTGCAAAATGCAGGTCGAATTTGAGCAGACACACATAATTCGGCCTGCACCGCGCGCAGAAGTCCGGCGTTTTGCACAAACTTTTCGGTGAGACCCGTTCCGCTCATGCTGCGCAAACTCCCTTTTTGGCGCACTAGGCCATTATGTGATACTAATGCAGTATACACCCTGAAACCCCTGTTGTCAAGCCATTTTTCCGTTTTGAGGCAAAAAATTTCCCGGATGCCCTCTTTTATCGGACACCCGGGAACGTGTATGCTTTGCTTGATTTTGGGGTTGATTTTTTTGTTTTTTACGTTCCAGACAAAAACACCCTTGTGCATTTTGTCACCATTTACTCTTGCAATCCAGTTTATTCATCCAGATAATCCCGCAGGCGCTTGGCCCGGCTGGGGTGGCGGAGCTTGCGCAGGGCTTTGGCCTCGATCTGGCGCACCCGCTCCCGGGTGACGTTGAACTCCCGGCCCAGCTCTTCCAGCGTCCGGGCGCGGCCATCCTCCAGACCGAAGCGGAGGGCGATGACCCGCTCTTCCCGGGGCGTCAGGCTCTTGAGCACATTCATCAGCTCCCGGCGGAGCAGCTGCCGCCCGGCCTCGTCGGCGGGGACGCCTGCCTCATCGTCCTGGATGAAGTCCTCGAGGTGGGCGTCCTCTTCCTCCCCCACCGGCGTCTCGAGGCTGATGGGGTCCTGAGCCAGCTGGATCAGCTCCCGCACCCGGGCGGGCTCCATGTCCAGCTGGGCGGCGATCTCCTCGGCGGTGGGCTCCCGGCCTGTGCGGCGCAGCAGCTCTCCTGCCGTCTTCTTCACCCGGTTGATGCTCTCCACCAGATGCACCGGGATGCGGATGGTGCGGCCCTGGTCGGCGATGGCCCGGGTGATGGACTGGCGGATCCACCAGGTGGCGTAGGTCGAGAACTTGAAGCCCCGGTCCGGCTCGAACTTCTCCGCCGCCTTCATCAGGCCGAGGTTGCCCTCCTGGATCAGATCGAGGAAGGGCAGGCCCCGCCCGGCATACCGCTTTGCCACCGAGACGACGAGGCGGAGGTTCGCTTCGCTGAGACGGCGGCGGGCGTCCTCGTCCCCTGCCTGTGCGGCACGGGCAAGGACGGCTTCCTCTTCCGCCGAGAGCAGCGGCACCCGGCCGATCTCTTTCAGATAGGTCTTCACCGGGTCGTCCAGCGCCACGCCTTCGGCAGACAGCTCATGCTCGAGCTTTCCGATCTGCTCTTCGTCCAGAAGCGGCAGCTCTGTCTCTTCCTCGGCCACCTGCACGCCCCGCGTCTCCAGTGCGGCATACAGCTCATCCAGCCCCGCCGGGTCGAAGTCCTGCTCTTCCATGGCACGGCTCACCTGCTCGGGTGTCAGGACATGGCGGCGGGCGCGTCCCGCCAGCATCTTCGCCATTTCTTCCGTCTGTGACATTTTCTGCATCTGTGCTTCTCCTTCCGGCCCCAGCCGGTGGAGAGATCAGACCGAATCTTCTGCGTCAGCAGTTCCCTGCTTTTGTTCCCGCATCGACTGGAGATACTGTTCAATATCGTTGGTTGACATACTGGCGGCGCGGCTGGCCACGGGAGTCCCCCGGGCGATGCGTTCCAGATAGAGCTTGATGTCCTCCGGCGTACAGTTCACATCGCTGTATTGTGCCGCAAGACGGCTCAATTCATTCAGAGCTTCCTCGCTGACAAAGGCCCGCAGGGTGGCGAGGCTCACCTCCACCCCCTGCTCCCTGCAGCGGAGCATGGCTTCGTACAGCTCCTTCTGCTGGGGCTGCAAGAACTGTTCCGGCCTGAGCTGGGCGCTCACCTTGTCGATATAGCCCGGCTCCCGCAGCATGGCGGCAAGAAGCCGCTGCTCTGCGCTGGCCATGCCCAGTGCGCCCCGGCCTGCGCTGTAGGGGACTTTGATCTGGTTCATCTCACCCTCCTGCAGGCGGGCGCGGTCCTGCTCCCGGCGGCGCTTGCTGCCCGCTTTCTTCACGGCGTCGGCCAGCTGGGCCATGATGGCAGTCTTGGAGATGTTCGTCTCCTCGGCCAGACGCCCGGCGTAGACCTCCTGCTCGGTGGGGTTGGAGCGCTGCGCCAGCATCTCCACCGCTTCCTTGACGTACTCGAGGCGCTGAGCATCCTGTTTGAGGTCGTACTGACTGCGCAGACGGCCCAGCCGGAAGTCCAGCGCATTGCCCACGCCGTCCAGCAGGGCTTTGAAGCGGTCGGCACCGTATTTCTTGATGTACTCGTCCGGGTCTTTCGCGCCCGGGATCTGCAGCACGCCCACCCGCACCGGGCTGTTGCGGAACAGTTCCAGCGAGCGGAGGGTGGCCTTCTGGCCCGCCTCGTCGGAGTCGTAGCTGAGGATGACCTCATCGGCATACTGGCTGATGAGCTTGATCTGGTCGGGCGTCAGGGCCGTGCCGCAGGCGCAGACAGCGGTGTCGATGCCCGCCTGATGCATGGAGATGACATCCATGTAGCCCTCGCAGAGGACGTACCGATGGGAAGCGCTCCGCTTTGCGATCTGGAGCGCGAACACCGTGTCCGACTTGTGGTAGACCAGCGTCTCGGGGCTGTTGACGTACTTGGGCTTGGAGTCGTCCAGCACACGCCCGCCGAAGGCGATGATATTGCCCCGTAGGTCAAAAATGGGGGTCATGACCCGCCGCCAGAACAGGCAGTAGATGCGGCCCGACTGGCTCCGCTTGAACAGGCCGCTGGCGTCCAGCTCCTGCTGGTTGTAGCCCTTGTCCCGGAGATGCTGGTAAAGCGCCTGCCCGTCGTCGGGGGCGTAGCCCAGCCCGAAGCGGTTGATGGTCTTGTCGTCGAGGCCTCGCCGACGCCAGTAGGCACGGGCCTGCCGGGCCTCCTCCACGGTGGAGTTGAGGCAGGCGTGGAAGAAGCGGGCCGCATCCTTGTTCATGGTGAGGATGCGGCTGCGCAGACGGCCCGTCTTGTCGTCCTCGGTGGGCTCGGGCATACCGGCCCGCTGGGCCAGCAGCTTGACGGCCTCCACGTAGTCGATGCTGTTTATCTTTTTGGTAAAGGTCACCGCATCGCCGCCTGCACCGCAGCCAAAGCAATAGAAGCTCTGGGTATCCGGATAGACGTAGAACGAGGGGGTCTTCTCGCTGTGGAAGGGACACAGACCGCCGTAGAGCCGGCCCTTCCGCTTGAGCTGGACATAGCCGCCCACCAGCTCCACGATGTCGGTGCGGCGGGTCAGCTCTTCAATATATTCGTGTGGGATCATAACGATGTTCGGCGCTCCTTTTTACAAAACGTGCCACTTGCGAGGCACAAAGACGTCCTCAAAGGTCCGGATGGCAAATTCGTCGCTCATGCCGCTGATATAGTCGGTGACGGCCCGCTCGGGGTCGTCCTGATAGGCCAGCTGGACGTAGAAGTTGGACATCTGGTCCACATGGGCCAGATAATACTCGTACAGCTCCCCGATGACCTTGTCCACCTTCTGCTCCTCTGCTTTGGCGGTCTTGTCCACATACACGGTGGCATACATGAAGTCCCGCAGGGCGAGGAAGGCTTCATTCTCCTCCGCGCCGACTGCCACATCCCCGTTGCTGTGGGCGAGGATGCTGTTTATCATGGTGGTGATGCGGGCGGACTTCGTCTGGCCCAGCACGGCGGTGCAGTCCTTCGGCAGGGTGGCCGGGTCCAGCACACCGGCCCGGACGGCGTCCTCGATGTCGTGGTTGACATAGGCGATCTGGTCGGCCATCCGCACGATGCGGCCCTCAGGCGTCGCGGCCCAAGTGCCTTTTGTGTGGGTGACGATGCCGTTGCGCACCTCCCAGGTCAGGTTGAGGCCCTGCCCGTCCTTCTCGAGCTTGTCCACCACCCGCAGGCTCTGCATATAGTGCTTGAAGCCGCCGGGCGTGAGCTGATCCAGCGCCCGCTCTCCGGCGTGGCCGAAGGGGGTGTGGCCAAGGTCGTGGGCGAGGCTGATGGCCTCGGTCAGGTCCTCGTTGAGCCGCAGCGCCCGGGCGATGGTGCGGGCGATCTGGGAGACTTCCAGCGTGTGGGTCAGGCGGGTGCGGTAGAGGTCGCCCTCCGGCGAGAGGAAGACCTGCGTTTTCTGCTTGAGCCGCCGGAACGCCTTGCAGTGGAGCACCCGGTCGCGGTCCCGCTGGAACACAGGGCGGATGGGGTCCTGTTCCTCCGGTCTCTGCCTGCCCCGGCTTGCATCGCTGAACGTCGCCCACGGGGCCAGCGTCAGCCGCTCTATCTCTTCGGTGCGTGTGCGCACATCCATCCTGTGTCCCTCCTTTTTTCTCTCGTTTTCCCTCCTCTCCGCGCGCGGCCGATCCCAATGCCGCGTCTGCGGCTATTGTAACCGATTCGCCCTGTCGAAGGGGGAAAATCCATGTCTCTTCGTCAGAAAATGTTTCGACTTGTCATTTGGTAATTTTTGGTATTTATTATTTGTTCGACGTTATTTCTTAAAACGCCGCATAGAACGGCTCGCTCACGGTGACATTGGCCGTGCCTCTTGTCAGCTCCTGCAGCTGCGTCAGCAGCGGCCCTTCGGTATGCTCCGGCATCTGCCAGCGGAGGGTGACTTTATCGGTGAACTCCGGTTCGGCCAGCTTGCCGCCCGCCGCCTTGATGAGCAGGTCTGCCCGCTCATAGAGGCCGTAGTCCACCGTCACATCCAGCGCCACCACGCTGCGCACCGTCACCACCTCGGCGGCTTCCAGTGCGCGGGACGTGGCTGTCGTATAGGCCCGGACGAGGCCGCCGGTCCCCAGCAGCACGCCGCCGAAGTATCGTGTGATGACCACGATGAGGTCGGTCAGTCCGCTGTGCTGTAAGACCTCCAGAGCAGGCGTACCCGCTGTCTTGGCCGGTTCGCCGTCGTCGGAGTAGCGCTCCCGGCTCCCCTCCCGCAGGCGGTAGGCATAGACATTGTGGCGGGCGGTGCGATTGGCCGCGCGCACCTGCTCGAGGAAGGCCACGGCCTTCTCCTCGCTGTCTGCAAAGGAGAGCTGCGCAATGAAGCGGCTCTTCTTCTCTTCGTATTCTCCGATGGCTGTCCCCCGGATGGTGCGGTAATCCTCCACGCTGAATCCTCCTGCTGTGTTTCTATATAAGATAAGTATAGCATAAATCGGCGCAAAGAAAAAGCCCGCCCGTGCCGGCAGCACAGACGGACTCATTTCTTATTCTTTCCGTTCAGCGGATCTCGATGCCCAGCTTGAACTTCAGGTTGCCCAGCACCTTCTTGACGGTGCGCTCCACCTGCTCGTTGGAGACTTCGGCAGCGGGGTCAGAGAGGGTCAGGGAGAAAGCCATGCTCTTCTTGCCCTCGCCGAGGTTTGCGCCGCGATAAATATCGAACAGCTTGACCTCCGTGATGAGGGGGCTTGCCTTCCTGATGGTCTCTTCGATGTCGCCGCAGGCCACAGCCTCGTCGCAGACCAGAGCCAGGTCACGCTTGACAGCGGCATAGGGGCTCAGCGGCTTATAGCGCAGCTCACCCTCGACGCAGGACATCAGAGCCTCATAGTCCAGCTCGCCCAGATAGATGTTCTGGCTGTCCTTCTGCTCCTTGGCGATCTCCAGCTCCGCGTTGATCTCGTTGGCCAGCTTGCCGAAGACGCCCAGACGCTTGCCGTTGCAGTAGACGGCGGCGCTGATGCCGGGGTGGAGCCAGCTGGTGGTCTCACGCTGATAGGTGAAGGTCAGGTCAAAGCCCTCCGCCAGTCCTTCTAGGGCGCCCTTGACGGTGAAGAAGTCCTCTTCGGGGCCGAAGGCACCGATGCAGAGGGTCTGGCGCTCGTGGGGATGCTCGTTGATGGGCAGCTCCTTGGCAAGGTAGACGGGAGCCATCTCGAACAGACGGCCCTCAGTGTTGCCCTTCTTGAGGTTGTCCACGATGACGTTCAGCATGGACGGAGCCAGCAGGGTGCGCATGACGGACAGGTTCTCGCTGATGGGATTCAGGATGCGGATGGCCTTGCGGGCCTCATCCTCTGCCGGGATGTGGAGCATATCGAACTCGGCATTGGAATAGAAGGCCAGCGTGGAAGCCTCATAGAAGCCCTGTGCGGCCAGCAGACGCTTGGTCTTGAGCTGCTGCTTCTGCTCGTAGTTCAGACCGCCGTTGGTGACAGCGGCAGTGTTCAGGAAGGTGGGTACGATGTGGTCATAGCCGTACTCACGGATGACTTCCTCGGCCAGGTCGGGGAAGCTCTCCACATCCTCACGGTAGAGGGGTGCGGAGACGTCCCAGCTGCCGTCGGCCTGCACGTCCACGGTGAACTCGAGGCGCTTGAGGATGTCGATCATGGTCTGGTCCGGCACGGTGATGCCCAGCACGCCGCAGATCTTGGCCGGGGTGGTGACGATGTGCTTGCGCTCGAGAGGACGGCCATCGGTCAGATCGTATTCCAGTGTGGTGATGTCGCCGCAGTCCAGCTCCTGGATGAGGTGCAGAGCGCGGGCAAGGCCCAGCTCGGGAGAGTGGCGGTCAACGCCCTTCTCGTAGCGGGCGGAAGAGTCGCTGTTCTGGCCCAGAGCGCGGCTGGTCTTACGGACGGAGTCGCGGGCGAAGGTAGCGCACTCGAAGAGCAGGCTGGTGGTGTTGTCGTCCATGCCGGAGTTTGCACCGCCCATGATGCCGGCCAGAGCCACCGGCTTCTCTGCATCGCAGATGACCAGATTGTTGGGGTTCAGGGTGAACTCCTTCTCATCGAGGGTGGTGATCTTCTCGCCTTCCACGGCGCGGCGGACGGTGATGCTGCGGCCGGCGACCTTGTTCAAGTCGAAGGCGTGCATGGGCTGGCCCATCTCCAGCAGGGTGTGGTTGGTAATATCGACCACATTGCTGATGGAGCGCAGGCCGCACAGGGCCAGATGGCGCTTCATCCAGCGGGGAGACTCGCTCATCCGGATATTGCGGACGTAGTGTGCCATGTAGCGGGGGCAGAGGTCCGGAGCCTCCACCTTCACGCTGATCGGCTCGTCGGCGTCGCAGACGGTGCTGTAGTCCATGGCGGGCATGTGCAGAGGCTTGCCGAGGATGGCGGCCACCTCGCGGGCGATGCCCAGCACCGACTGGCAGTCGGGACGGTTTGCGGTGATGGAGATGTCGAAGATGTAGTCATCCAGACCCACCACAGGGGCGATGTCGGTGCCGGGGACGGAGTCCTCGGGCAGGATGAGCAGGCCGTAGACCTCAGAGCCCGGGAACAGGTCATCGTTCAGGCCCAGCTCCTCGCCGGAGCAGAGCATGCCGTTGGACTCGACGCCCTGCATCTTGCGGGCCTTGATCTTGATGCCGCCGGGCAGGGTGGAGCCGTCCAGAGCGGCAGGCACGCAGTCGCCCAGTTTCATGTTCGCCGCACCGGTGCTGATGCGGATGTCGTGGCCATACTCGCCGCAGTCCACGACGCACTTGGTCAGATGGGTGCCTTCCTGAGGCTCCATCTCCACGATCCTGCCCACGACGACCTTGCTGATGCCGGCGTCCAGCGGGATGAGTTCCTCGACTTCAAAGCCGCAGGAGAAAAGCTTTTCTTCAAGCTCCTGTGCGGTAACGTCAATATCGACGAGTTCTTTTAACCAACTGAAAGGTACTTTCATTGTTTGCTCTCTCCCCTCTTATTCGTGGAACTGCTTGAGGAACTGCAGGTTGTTCTCAAACATCAGGCCGATGTTGTTGATGCCGTACTTCAGCATGGCGATGCGCTCGATGCCGATGCCGAAGGCGAAGCCCGAGTACTCGTCCGGGTCGATGTTGCAGTTCTCGAGGACTTTGCGGTTGACGACGCCGCCGCCCAGCACCTCGATCCAGCCGGTGTGCTTGCACAGGGGGCAGCCCTTGCCGTGGCACTCGAAGCAGCTCACGTCCACCTCGACGCTGGGCTCCGTGAAGGGGAAGTAGGAGGGACGCAGGCGGGTGCGGGTGTCGGCACCGAACATCTTCTGCACGAAGGTGTTCAGAGCGCCCTGCAAATCGCCCAGCGTGATGCCCTTATCCACGACCAGACCTTCCATCTGGTGGAACATGGGGCTGTGGGTAGCGTCGGAGTCAGAGCGGAAGACGCGGCCCGGGATGAGCACCTTGATGGGAGGCTTCTGGCTGTCCATGGTGCGGATCTGGCCGCCGGAAGTCTGGGTGCGGAGCAGGAACTCATCGGACAGGTAGAAGGTGTCCTGCATATCGCGGGCGGGATGGTCCTTCGGGACGTTCAGGCGGGTGAAGTTGTGGTCGTCGTCCTCGATCTCGGGGGCGTCTGCCACAGCAAAGCCCATGCCCGAGAAGACGTCGATGATCTGGTTGGTGACGAGGGTCAGGGGGTGCAGACCGCCCACGGCGCGGGTCTTGGCGGGCAGGGTGATGTCCACCGTCTCGGCGGCGTTGCGGGCAGCAAGCTCAGCCTGCTTCACCTTGTCGGCAGCGGCGTCATACTCGGCCTGGACCCTGGCCTTCAGTTCGTTGATGATCTTGCCCATGGCCGGCCGCTCCTCGGGGGCGACAGAGCGCAGATTCTTCATCAGGGCGGGGATCTTGCCGTTCTTGCTCAGATATTCCTGCCAGAAAGTTGCCAGCGTTTCTTTGGAAGAGACCTGGCCCAGGCTCTCTTCGGCCTGCTTTGCCAGCTCGTCGATCATTGCTTGCATGGATGTTCTCTCCTTCTCATTCGTGTTGTTCAGCGGACAGCAAAAAAGCTCCGTCCCCTGCCCCGGCCTCCTGAAAGGCCCGGCAAAAGGGACGAAGCTCATAAAATTCACAGCTCCGCGGTACCACCCGGTTTCCGCCCGGCTCTTTCGCAAGCCGCGCGGCGCTCAAAACGCCGTAACGGGGCGCACCGTCCGGCCCTACTGTCGTTCAGGCCGGCCGCTCGGGAGCGAACTTCAGCCTGCGCCCGCGCGGAAGCCCTCTCAGCCGGTGAAGCTTCTCTCTTTGCTGCGGTGCGCCTGCCTACTCTCTCCGTCGCTGCGTTTGGAGTATTCAGGTCGTGGTCATTTTGATAACCGAGAATCATCTTATCACATTTTGGGGCGGTTTGCAAGGGCATCCGCCATTTTTCTGCTTACGGCATCTGTTGACGCCGCCTCTTCCTGCGATTATAATAAAGACAGAAAGGGGGCGATTTCATGAATACCCAGCAGGCACTTCTCAGCAACGAAGCCAATTATACTGTGTTCCGGTTTGGTGACAAGACCATCCGCTTCCGCGCCCCTTATTCTCTGGAACGCTACACCGGTATTCAGGAGTGGGACCACGGCTATCTGGTCGTCCTTGCAAAATATCGCCACGACCCGAACCCCGAGGAAGAATATATCGACCTTGTCCCTATCCTGAAAAATCTGTATTTTGACCCGGATGAATTTCTTGCCCCCATCAAAGGAGTGAAGCTTGCAAATGGTTAATGTTCAACAAGTGGCAGACGCCGCCGATATGATCGTGAACGGCTATGCATTCAGCCGCTGCCCGGAGGGCTTCCGGGTGCTGAATCTGAACCGCCCTGACCGGGCTGTTGTCTTTTCTCCTGCCGCCGAAGTCCTCGAAACCAGCATGGACGACATTGAGATCCAAATCGTCCGGGGCTATCTCGAGAAAAACCGTGCTTTGCTGGAGGACTGAGATGCCGAAATATTACGAGTTCAAGATCGCGGGATATTACCTGTACTTTACGTCATACTGCGTCATCGAGTGCATGCATGTCCACGCCAGCGACCGCAGACTTACCGAGGCCGGTTCCGCAAAGTTTTTTGTCCGGGACAATGGCGATACTGTCTTGCAGGAGCGCGGCATCCTGACCGACCGCGAAATCAGCAAGATTCAAAAATTCATCAAGCAGAACTATCAGGAGATGTACCTGAAATGGTCTGCTTACAGTGAGCAGGGATTCTACAACAAGAAATGACCCTTGTCTTTTCCCTGCTCCGATGTTATACTGAGCTCAACGCTTTACGGAAAGGAGGGTACACCTGCGATGGGTTGGAACGGCTGCGTTTTCTTCAAAAAAGGAAACCCCTAAGCTTTTCCGGCTCGAAGTGTACCCTTTTATACCTTTCAGCAGAGCGTGGAGCATGATCTATGCGCCCCGCAGCTTTGCTATGGGGCGCTTTTGTTTTGCATAGGCGCTTTCCCTTTGTCAAAGCCTCTCCCCTTGGGAGAGGTGTCACCGAAGGTAACGGAGAGGGCAAGGCCGCTGACGGAGAAGCTCCTATACAGCGATACTCTTACTCTGACAAAGAGACAACTTATCGCTGCACAAAGACTCTGCCATGCCGGGCTTGCCCTCTCAGGCGCTCACGCGCCAGCTCTCCCAAAGGGAGAGCCTTTTGGCCGAGGGAAGGCAGCAAACAGCCTATAAAGGGTACACATTTCTATCCATAATAATAGAAAGGGTGTTCCCCCATGAACCATAAACTCAACCTGAAAAAGCAGCTTGCCTGCATCTATACCAACAACTTCTTCTCCGGCCTGCGCATCACCGACGCCGTGTGGGTGGCGCTGCTGGCTGCGCGGGGCTTCTCGCTGTGGGAGATCGGCGTTGCCGAGAGCGTGTTCCACATGGTCAGCCTCACCTTCGAGGTTCCCAGCGGCATGGCGGCTGACCTGCTGGGCCGCAAAAAGACCCTCGTGGCCGGCGGGGTCTGCATGGTGCTCTCCAACCTCCTGATGGCCTTTGCACCGGACCTCTTTTTCATCTGCCTTGCGATGGCGCTGAGCGCACTGGCCAACGCCATGTTCTCCGGCACCGCCTCGGCCCTGACTTACGACAGCCTCAAGCAGTGCGGACGGACAAGCGACTACCTCCGGGTCTCCGCCAACTGCTCCCAGCTCTCCATGCTGGCCACGGCTGTGGGGTCCCTCGCCAGCACGCTGGAACGGTTTCTCCGCTTTTCCGGTTTCTACCTGCTGAGCGCCGCCTTTGAAGGCACTGCCGCTGCCGCCACCGCCCTGATGACCGAACCCATCGTCACCGAGACGCAGGCCCGCCGGGAGAAGCAGACCTTCCGCGACCTGCCCGGCCAGCTGGCGCGGCTGGTGCGGGACAGCATCACCGCTCTTCGCGCCACCCCGCTGGCGGCAAAGCTCATCGTCTCCGCCGCTGTCCTCTGCATCCCCAGCTACCTGACCAAGATGTTCGTCCAGCAGCGGCTCGTCGAGCTGGGCTGGCCCACAGCGCTGCTGTTCGTGCCGATGCTGCTGAGCGGGCTTGCCTCCATGCTGGGCGTTGAAGCGGCCCGGCGGCTCCATCCGAAAAGCCTGCGGCGGTTTTACGCCGTCTGCGCCCTGCTCTGCGGCGGGGGCTGCGCGCTGGTGGGTGCCGCCCCGGTGCTGGGCTGCATCTTCGGCTGTATGCTGGTGCAGGGCGTCATCGACGCCTACCTCCTGCACGAGGACCAGAAGCTCAACGACGTCATCCCCAGTGACCAGCGTGCCACCCTCATCAGCGTGGACAGCATGGTCTACAGCCTGCTCATGATACCCGCCAGCCCCCTCGTGGGCGCGGTGGGCGACGCCTTCGGGCAGGCCGGTGCGGGCCTTGCCGTGCTGGGCGTCCTCGTGGCGCTGACCGGCGCGGCGGCACTTGGCCGAAAGCCGCGCGCCTCCTGAGCAAAAAACGCACTGCCGGGTTCCTTGACAGCCGCCCGGCAATGCGCTATAATAGCGATAGAAAAGGCACTGTGACAAGCGGTTTGGCCTCTTCAAGGGTTTAGATTTCTTTTCCGAAACCGTCACCTTGGCAGAGGTGGCGGTTTTACTTTTTGATCCGAATCGTGAACGTAAGTCCAAAGATGTGGAACGTCAAAGTAATCGGCATCTTCTCACCTCCTTTCGGAAGTGAGAGACCAAACCGCCTGCCGTATGTACAGTGCCTTACCGCCTTGCGGCGGCAGTATCAGTGTATCATAAACGCTGACAGAAAACAAGAAAATCCCCCACAGATGTGGGGGATTTTCTCATGTTCGTGATCTTTTACTTGGCCAGCAGCTCATCCACCAGTGCGTCCATCTGTGCCTCAGCGGCGGCGTTGGAAGCAGAGCGGAGGGTGACGACGGTGTCGCAGACGGTGATGTTCTTCATGCCGTCCAGCTCGGCGCGCATGAGCTTTGCGGCCATGGGCGCCCAGGTGCCGTTCTCCATCAGGGCGATGGTGCGGCTCTGGAAGGCCTTGGTCTTGAGGTGGGCCAGCAGGTTCTCCATCGGCGGGAAGAGGAAGCCGTCATAGGTGGCGCAGGCCAGCACGGTCTTGCCGCAGCGGAAGGCTTCGGTGACGGCGTAGGAGACATCGACCCGGGTCAGGTCGATCTCCACCACCTTCGCCCCCTTGGCCCGGAGCTTTTCGGCCAGGATGTGGGCGGCGGCGCGGGTGTGGCCGTGGATGGAGGCACTGGCGACCAGCACCTTCTCCGGATCCTCGGCCTTGTAGCTGGACCACAGATCGTAGTAGTTCAGGTACTTGCCAAGGTCGCCGGTGAGGACGGGGCCGTGGAGCGGGCAGATGGTCTTGATGTCCAGCGCAGCGGCCTTTTTCAGCAGAGCCTGCACCTGCGGGCCGTACTTGCCCACGATATTCAGGTAGTAGCGGCGGGCCTCGCTGGCCCAGTCGGCCTTCTCGTCGAACTTTGCCACCGCGCCGAAGCGGCCAAAGCCGTCGGCGGAGAAGAGGACTTTTTCGGTGGACTCATAGCTCACCATGACCTCGGGCCAGTGGACCATGGGTGCGAACACGAAGGTCAGGGTGTGAGCGCCCAGCGAAAGGCTCTCGCCGTCCTTCACGACGACGCGGCGCTCCTTGGCGATGGCCTCCGGGCCGAAGAACTGCTCCATATACTGGAAGGTCTTGGCGTTGCCCACCACCTGCATCTCGGGGTAGAGGGCGGCGAGGCGGGCCACATTCGCGCCGTGGTCCGGCTCCATGTGGTGGACGACGAGGTAGGCAGGCTTCTCCCCTGCCAGTGCCTCGGTGACGTTCGCCATCCACTCGTCGGTGGCACGCGCGTCCACGGTGTCGAGGATGGCGGTCTTCTCGTCCCGGATGACGTAAGAGTTGTAGCTGACTCCGGTGGGGACCGGGTACTGGCTCTCAAACAGATCGATGGTGGTATCGTCCACGCCCACGCCCAGAATGGCGCTGCTGATGTTCTTTACGCTCATAAGCACATTTCCTCTCTGTTATTGGTGTGTATGGTCTGCCATGGCCGGCAATTATTTTAAGAATCGTCTCAGTATAGCACAGTCTGCCGCCTTCGTCAACTATTTATCAGGCCGGATGGCCGAATGACGTTCTACTGCGGTAGATTATGTGGCAAAGTGACAAAATAATAATATAGATACGTTATATTTCCCCACTTTGCCAACTTGGCAAAGTGCTCATATCTGGCAAAGTGGTCAGTTTGCCAGCTCAGGCCAGTTTGCCACCCTGGCAAAGTGCATTTTTGACCGTCACTACGTCAATATTCTCCCACTTTGCCAGATGTCTCGCTGGTCTCAGAGAGTGCTTTCGGCAGCTCGTTCATGTCGTCTATCTCCAAAAGGGCGCTGGCGCTGGCCTCGTCGAGGCTCTGGACGCTGCGCAGCTTCCGGCTGATGGCCCGGCTGCGGACGCCGATGAGCTGGTCCAGCTCTTCGTCGGTCTGGCGCAGACGCTGCTGCATCTTGGCGAGGCCCTGCCCGAACTTGTCGAACTCCGTCTTCACCGCGCCCAGCAGCTGCCAAACCTCGCCGGAGCGCTTCTGGATGGCGAGGGTCTTGAAGCCCATCTGCAGGCTGTTCAGCAGGGCCGCCATGGTGCTGGGGCCTGCCACGTTGACCTGATAGTCCCGCTGCAGCACCTCCAGCAGCCCCGCGTTCACCACCTCGGCATACAGGCCCTCAAAGGGCAGGAACAGGATGCCGAACGCCGTGGTATAGGGCGGCTCGACGTACTTTTCCCGGATGTCTCTAGCCTCGCTGCGGAGCACCAGCTCGAGGGCGTGGCGGGCATCCTCCACGGTCTGCGCGTCGCCGGAAGCGTAGGCGTCCTGCAAGTGGGCGTAGGTGTCGCCGGGGAACTTGGAGTCGATGGGGAGCCAGACGCTGCCGCCGTCTGCGCCCGGCATCCGGATGGCGTATTCCACCCGCTGGGTGCTGCCCGGGATGGTGGCCACGTTGGTGTCATACTGCTCCGGGGCGAGGATCTCTTCCAGGATCGCGCCCAGCTGGATCTCGCCGAGGATGCCCCGGGTCTTGACGCCCGAGAGCACCTGCTTCAGGCCGCCCACGTCGGCAGCGAGGGACTGCATCTCGCCAAGGCCCTTGTACACCTGCTCGAGCTGCTGGTTGACGGCCTTGAAGCTTTCCGTCACCCGCTTCTGCAAAGCGTCCTGAAGCTGCTCGTCCACCGTGTGGCGTATCTCGTCCAGCTTGCGGGTGTTCTCAGCCTGCAATGCCGTCATGCTCTCGACCATGGCGCGGCGCAGCTGCTCCATCTGCTGGTTGTTGGCCTGCTCGAGGCTCTGCAGACGCCGCTCCAGGATGCGCTGCTGGCTGTCCTGCCCCTGGCCGAGGGTGGTGCTCATGCTCTGCACAGCCGTCTGCAGCGTCTCGCTGACGCTGCGGATGGCGGCGTAGTTCTGCTGGGCGATGGCGTCCTGACGGGCGTTGAACTCTCTGGCCTGAGCGGCCAGCCGCTCTTCGAGCCAGTCTTTCAGCTCTTCGCAGTCGGCTTCGTCCAACCCGCCGGTGGGGCGTCCGCTGCGGAAGAGCAGCACCGCCATCATCAGGCAGATGGCCACCAGCAGGACGGTATACAGCATTGCGAGAAATTCCATTTATTCTACTTCCTCAAACTTCAAAACTTCTTTGGTGGTCACGGTATCGTCCCCGTACAGGCCCACGCCGTCGGCCTCCATCTCGCCGCTCTGGTTGTCGTAGGGGTCGCTGCGGAAGCCCAGCATCGGCGGGTCGAAGGGCGCTTCAAAGGCGCTGTTTGCCACCATGCGGCCCGTATCCAGACTGCCGAAATAGTGGCGGCGGAGCACTTCATCGCCCCGGCGGGCCATGGAGGCACCGTAGGAGCAGTCGGCATACATCCAGCCCTTGGGGGCGACGTAGAACCGCGCCCAGTCGTGACAGCCCGCGTCCCCCGGGGCCACTGCAAAGCCGCTCTCCCACCGAGCCGGGATGCCCGCGATGCGGCAGAGGGTGATGAAGGTCAGCGCCATGATGCCGCAGTCTCCCCGGCGGCTGCGGGCGCAGTTCTCGGCGATGGACTCATGGACGAAATAGGAGGGCTGGAAGTGATACCGGACGTTCAGGGTGACATAGTCGTAGATGCGCTTCGCCTTCTCCGCCGGGCTGGTGATTCCCTCGGTGAGCTGAGCCGCCAGCGCCCGCAGGTAGGGCGTAAAGACGATGTGGGGCGCTTCCTCGCCGGTGTAGAGGTCGGGCTGCTCCGGGTCGGGCGTGAAGGAGAGCGGGTCGGCGTAGACTGCCGTCTCCCGGTAGCTGTACTCGGCCCCGAAGGTGCGGTTCTCGGTCAGGTCGGTCTCCCAGCAGACGGTGCGCTGGGGCGCGTCCTCGGCGGCGATATGGCCGGGCGTCTCGGTGAAGCGGTCCAGCGTGATATGGCTCTGGGACGGGCAGGCGGCAGGCAGAGCCAGCCATGCCCGGACGTGGACGGCGTCTCTGCCCTCGGCTTTCGCCTTTTCCAGCGCGGCGGCGAAGGCTTCGTCGGACATCCGGATGCTGGTGCGGAGGGTGATGTCGGCGCTGGCGCTCCCCTCCCGCTCCATCTTCTCGTGGAGGCGGTGGCGCTCTTCGTTCTTGTTGTTGGGGGCGTCCGGCGTCAGCTTCCGGGCGGCGAGGTCGGCGTGGGTGGCCAGCAGCGTCTCGGCGAACCGGGCCTGATACCGCTTCTCCCCTTCCACGAACCGCCAGTCCATCCGGCCCTCCCAGTCGAGCTTCTTAAATTCCTCTGCGGTGAAGTCCCTGACCCGCTCCTGCATCCGGGCGATGGCCTCGGCTTCCGTCCAGCAGTATTCCCCGGGCAGCCGGCGCATGATCTCCTTCTGGACGGTCAGGGCCTCCCGCAGGGCGTCCACACCGTGGGGCGTGGGGTTCTCGGGCGGGACGTACCCCTCCGGCGGGGCGATGCCGTTGGATGCCGGGCCGTTCTGGGTCTTTGTCCAGTCCTCGGCCAGCAGCCGGTCGATGCGGGCGATGGCCTCCTGATAATATCCGGCCGCTTTCAGCCGGGCGATGTCGTCGGGCAGGCCCACATTCAGGCTGCGGACAGCTTCATTCCAGTCGTACATATTCTTTCCCTCCTGTTATTCCGAAACGCTCTGCCAGAACTCGGCAGCACGTTCCACCCAGCCCTCGGCGTCCGTCCCCACGCCGATGCCGATGCCATGTTTGGCGTTGTCGTAAACTTCCACCCGGTTGGGGACGCCGCTGGCTTCCAGTGCCTTGGCAAGGGTCGGCCCCTGCAGGGGGTAGACGAAGGCTTTCAGCATGGTGTCATTCCTGCCGTACCACAGGAAGGTGGGCGGATAGTCCGGCGTCACCAGCTTCGAGACGGTGTAGGAATAGTAGCATCTTTCCAGCCGGTCGGTATCCATCAGGAGATGGTAGGCAGGCTTTGCCCCAAGGAAGTTGTTGATGGGGTAGACCAGCAGCAATACGCCGGGCTTCGGCACACCGTAGCGGCCCCAGCCCTTTTCCTCATTGCCGAAGACGCCTGCGATCTGTCCGCCGGAGGAGTAGCCCAGCAGGGCGTAGTCTTCCGTGGAGACGCCGAAGGTGTCGGCATTGTCCATCACGAAGCGGATGGCCCGGGCCAGGTCTTCCAGCGGAGCGTCGTCCCCGGCCTCCCATCCGATGCGGTAGCGCAGCGAGAAGACGGCATAGCCCTGCTCGTGCAGCTCCCACGCCGTGGACACGCCGCCCCGCAGCTCGCCGCTGTAGTAGAGCGCGTTGCCCGACAGCACGATGGCAAACTTAGCCCCCGGCTGCTGGGCCGGGCAGTAATACAGCTCCGCATGAGCGCGGGCAGGCACGGCGGCGATCTCCTCTTCCGAATAGAGCGGATAGGTCACCCGGGTGCCGTCGTGGTAGACCTGCGCCAGATAGTTGAGGCCCGCTGCGCAGGCTTCGGCGGAGGTCTTGCCGACCACCTCGGTCAGCGTCTCGTCGTCGCGGCTGGTGGAGAGCGTTTCGCAGTCCCGCTCCCACACGTAGGTGTATGTATAGAGACCGCTGGCCTTGATGTCGGGGTCGTCGCGTATCTCCTTCATGGTGGTCTGGGGGGTGATGCTGGCTGCTGAGGCCGGGACGGCGAGGACACCGAGCATCAGCACAGAGGCAGCGATTCGTTTCCAATCCATCTTCATTTCTCCTTTTTCAGAGCAGCCTTCATTGCATTTTCCGGCAAAGAGGTCTATAATAGTCCCTGCCCCAAACGGGTATATATTCTATTGTATCACAACGGTGCTGATTGTCAAAAAATTTCTGCCCGGGAGGGAGCCCTGTCATGCTGACCAATTACCACACCCACACCACCCGCTGCGGCCACGCCGAAGGCACCGAGGAGGAATACATCCTCACGGCCCTGCGCTGCGGCTACAAGGTGCTGGGGTTTTCTGACCACACCCCCTGGGCCTACGCGACGCCGGGCTTCGTCAGCCGCATCCGGATGCTGCCCTCCCAGCTGGACGATTACGTCCTGACCCTGCGCGGGCTGCGGGAGAAATATGCCGACAAGCTCCACCTCCGCATCGGCCTCGAGGCAGAGTATTTCCCGGCCTATCTGGGCTGGCTCAGGGAAGAGATGGAGCGGCTGGACATCGAATATCTCATCCTCGGCTGCCACTACGACACCACCGACGAGCAGGACGCCAGAGCCAGCCGCTTCGGCGGCAGCACCTCCACCGCCCACGGCAGACGGTATGCCGAACAGGTGGTGGAAGCGCTGGAAACGGGGCTTTACCGGTATCTGGCCCACCCCGACCTCTTTTTGAACCGAGTGACGGCCTTCGACGCCGACGCCGAGAAGGCCTGCCGGGACATCTGTGCCGCAGCGGCGCGGCTGGACATTCCCCTCGAGTACAACATGGCCGGACTGACCTTGCAGGACCGTCCCGACGGCTCTTTCGGCTACACCCGGGACGAGTTCTGGCGCATCGCGGCGGAGTATCCCGTCAAGGCCATCGTGGGCTGCGACGCCCACGCCCCCTCGGAGCTGGACGTCGTCCCCGCCATCGAGGAAAAGAAAGCCTTCCTGCACAGCCTGGGCATCCCGGTGCTGGACACCCTGCCGGGGCTGGAATAAGCGGCCATTGCGCGGATGGGCTGCATCTGCTATACTGAGACAAGAGGAATGATGCAGGGCGCATTGGGGCGCTCTGCCGGGAAAGAATATCATGAGCAATATCACCATCCGGCCCATGGAGCCGGAAGACTGGAATGCTGTGTCCGAGATCTATTCAGAGGGCATCGCCACGGAGCACGCCACCTTCCAGACCACCTGCCCGCCCTACACGGCGTGGGATGCCTTTCACATCAAAGAATGCCGCCTCGTCATTCTGGACAGCGGCGAGCTGGCCGGTTGGGCCGCACTGCGGCGGGTAGACCCCCGCTGGTGCTACCGGGGCGTGGCCGAGGTGAGCATCTACGTCGGCGAGAAGTTCCGGGGCCGGGGCCTCGGCTCCCGCCTGTTGACGGCCCTCTGCGAAGAGTCGGAGAAAGAAGGTTACTGGACCTTACACTCCACCGTTTTGCAGGACAACACCGCCAGCCTCGGCCTCCACACGAAGTGCGGCTTCCGGGTGGTGGGGCGGCGGGAGCGCATCGCCCGGGACTGTCACGGCCGCTGGCTGGACACCTACCTGATGGAGCGCCGCGCCAAAGCCGACGAGCCTGCGGGGTACAAGAAATTATAAAAAATGAGCTGCTGCACGTTACGTACAGCAGCTCATTTTCGTATCAGACAAGACCTTTACCACTCATTGTCCGCCGCATCGGTATCGGCCACCCGGGTGCGCTGGAACATACTTTCCAGCACGGCGCAGTATTTGTCGGCCAGGCAGACGATGACCGCCTCCCGGCAGGTGGGGACATGGCGGAAGGTCAGGGGCCACATATGGCTCGAGATGATGTTCTGCTCTTTTCTGGTGATGGCGAAGCAGCGCTCGGCATTGACGCAGGCAGAGCCGGGATGGGCAAAGCCGTGCATCTCGAACAGGCGGCGCAGGCCCCGGAAAGAGCTGTGCTTGTGCCAGTCGTAGAGATAGAAGTCATGGAGGAACGCCCCCACGGCCAGCGACGTCTCATCCGCGCCCAGATGGAAGCGGCGGTTGAGCCAGAAGCTCACCAGCACCACATTCTTGCAGTGCTGGTAGGTGGTCACATCGCCGTGCTGGATAAATTCCCGCATCCGCTGCACTTCGGGGTGCTGGTCATATTGGGCCAGAATGGCGGTGAGGCACTGACGCTCCGTATCAGAAAGCTGCATTGGTTCGATTCCTTTCTCTGCAAAAGGCTCTCCCTTTGGGAGAGCTGTCGAGCGAAGCGAGACTGAGAGGGCAAGGACGCTGGCAGAGAGTCGTGTTGACGCGGCGATAATATCGCTCTCGCAAAGGGTCTGCTTATCGCTGTACGAGCCGCTCTATCGCAACAGGCTTGCCCTCTCCGTCATCGCAAGCGATGCCACCTCTCCCAAAGGGAGAGGCTTTCGCACAAGGTCAGCTTCTCAGCTGCACCGGGTTGGAATTGCCGAAATTCTCGGCCTCGGTGGGATTTATGCGCTTGAGGCTCAGGTCCACGAGGTACTGCTTGCCGTCGCCCAGCTCCTCGAGCTGTGCCAGTTTTGCCCTGGCGGATGCTTCGTCCGGGTACCACTGGATGAGGAAGAAATTCTCCGCCTCCACGCCGTAATACAGCCACTGGCCGTCGGCCCGGAGCAGGTCGTCCAGATGGTCTACCTCGTCGCCGTCGGTCAGGCCGAGGCCCTCTTCTGCGTAGACGTTTTCCGGCTCCACCTGCAGCACTTCGATGACCTGAATGGCGCTCTGCAGATATTCGTCCTGAGCGATGCTCTTGTCGGAGAGCTCCCAGCCCGTCAGGAATGCCTGCATCAGCAGGTCTTTGACCGAGATCTTCTTTTCCATGTATGTTTCCTTCTTCCTCGTTTGTTTCCGCTGACCAGTATACGCTCAAATCTTGGACAGGTCAACCATAAATTTATGAATTTTTTGTAGGAATGTCCAAATTCAACTCAATTTGAACCCAAACGTCTCCCCCAGCCACTCGAGGCAGAGAGCCACCCAGTGGGCGCGGTGAGGGTCGGCGGCATCCACTTCGGCGGTGCTGATGCTGGTGCCGTGAGCGCCCTTCTCGAACAGATGTGCCTCGCACGGCACGCCCGCCCTCCGCAGGGCGGCCAGCAGGAGAAGCGTGTTCTCCACCGGAACGGTCTTATCCTCCATGGTATGCCAGACGAAGACCGGCGGTGTGTCGGAGTTCACCTGATCCTCCAAGGTGAACACCTGCTGTGCGGCAGCATCCTCGCTGCCCGCCAGCCGGACGAAGCTGCCCCGGTGGGCAAACTCCCCTGCCGTGACGACCGGGTAGCCCAGGATCACTGCATTGGGCCTCTGCTGAGCCGTCTCGCCCGGAATGTCCAGCACCGCGCCGGACAGGGCCAGATGTCCGCCCGCTGAGAAGCCGCAGACGGCGATCTGATCCGGCAGGATGTGCCACTCTCCCGCATTCTGCCGCAGCAGAGCCAGCGCTTCGTTCAGCTGTCGAAGAGGCTGGTAGTTCTGCGCCCCCTCCCCCACGCTGTAGGTCAGCACGGCGGTGTGATAACCCGCCGCCGCAAATTGCAGGGCCACCGGGTCCCCCTCCCGGGGGCTGACATGGTCGTAGCCGCCGCCCGGCACCACCAGCACCAAAGGCCGCTGCTTCACGGCGGGCATGGCGTCCAGCGACGCCCGCAGGGAAACCGTCAGCACACCTCCGCCTGCAAGTTCCAGCTCTATCTGCTGCATCCTTCATCCTCCTTATAAACAGGTCTGTCATTCCGGCCCATTATACGGCTTTGGCGCGGGAAAGTAAAGGCGGCTTTTGCCCCGAAAGGAAAGTTTTTTGAACTTTTTATGAAACCCCTTGATTTTTGTCTCCCAGCGGTGTATATTGGCACTCGAAAGTTATGAGTGCTAAGTTCCCGCAAGCAGTCATGTGCTCCGGGTGCTGGCATTGAATCTGATAAAAAGAGGTTTTGTATTATGGCGAAAAAAGAATTTCAGGCCGAGAGCAAAAAGCTGATGGACATGATGATCAACTCCATCTACACCAACAAGGAAATTTTCCTGCGCGAGCTGATCTCCAACGCTTCGGACGCCATCGACAAGCTGTATTATAAGAGCCTGACCGACACTTCTGTCGGCATGAACAAAGGCGATTTCCGCATCCTGCTCACCCGCGACAAGGACAGCCGCACCCTGACCATCTCCGATAACGGCATCGGCATGACCCGGGAAGAGCTGGAGCAGAACCTCGGCACCATCGCCCACTCCGGCTCCTTCGACTTCAAGAAGGACAACAAGGACGAGAACATCGACATCATTGGTCAGTTCGGTGTCGGCTTCTACTCTGCCTTCATGGTGGCCGACAAAGTGACGGTCATCTCCAAGGCTTACGGCTCCGACGAGGCCTGGCAGTGGGAGTCCAGCGGTGCTGACGGCTATGAGCTTGAGCCTGCTGAAAAGGAGACTGCCGGTACCGACATCATCCTCCACATCAAGCCCGACACGGAGACCGACAACTACGACAACTTCCTCGACGAGTACGGCATCGTGGCCATCGTCAAGAAGTACAGCGACTATGTGCGCTACCCCATCCAGATGGAGCGCGAAAAGAGCCGTCAGAAGCCCGAACCCGACCCCAAGCCCGACGACTACAAGCCCGAGTGGGAGACCTACACCGAGCTGGAAACTCTGAACAGCATGGTGCCGATCTGGAAGAAGCAGAAGAGCGAAGTCACCGACGAGGAGTATGCAAACTTCTACAAGGATAAGTTCAGCGACTACGCCGACCCCGCCCGCGTCATCGTGAGCCGCACTGAGGGTACTGCGAACTATAACGCCCTGCTCTTCGTACCCAGCCACCGCCCCTATGACTTCTACACCAAGGACTACGAAAAGGGTCTGGCTCTGTACGCATCCGGCGTCCTCATCATGGAGAAGTGCGCCGACCTGCTGCCCGACTACTTCAGCTTCGTCAAGGGCATCGTGGACAGCCAGGACCTGAGCCTGAACATCAGCCGTGAGATGCTGCAGAAGGACAATCAGCTCAAGCTCATCCACAACGCTCTGGAAAAGAAGATCAAGAACGAGCTCCACGCCATGCTGGCCAACGACCGCGAGAAGTACGAGAGCTTCTGGAAGGAGTTTGGCCGTCAGCTGAAGTTCGGCGCATACTCCGACTACGGGATGCACGCCGAGCTGCTGCGCGACCTGCTGCTGTTCTGGTCTGCCAAGGAGCAGAAGATGGTCACTCTGCAGGAGTACGTGGACAAGATGCCCGCCGAGCAGAAGTACATCTACTTCGCCGCCGGCGACTCCACCGACCGTCTGGCAAAGCTGCCTGCCGCTGAGCTGGTCATGGACAAGGGCTATGACGTCCTGCTCCTGACCGAGGATGTGGATGAGTTCTGCCTGCAGATCATGCGCACCTATCCCCGCAAGGATGCCGAGGGCAAGGACGGCACCGTCGAGTTCAAGAACGTCAACAGCGGCGATCTGGGCCTTGAGACCGAGGACGAGAAGAAGGCCGCTGAGGAAGCCACCACCGCCAACAAGGCTCTGTTTGACGCCATGAAGGACGCTCTGGACGGCAAGGTCAAGGAGGTCAAAGTCTCCACCCGCCTGAAGGACCACCCCGTCTGCCTGTCCGCCGACGGCCCGCTGTCCATCGAGATGGAGAAGGTGCTGTCCAAGCAGCCCGGCAGTGAGGGCGTCAAGAGCGACAAGGTGCTGGAGCTGAACGTCAACCACCCCGTCTTCGCTGTGCTGAAAGCCGCACAGGAGGCTGGCGATACCGAGAAGCTCAAGAAGTACAGCGCTCTGCTCTACGCACAGGCACAGCTCATCGAGGGCCTGCCCGTGGATGACCCCGCCGCTTACGCCGAGGCCGTCTGCAGCCTGATGCAGTGATTTTTCCCTGTGTTCCCGGGCCGGAGGGCGCTGCTCCCTCGCCTTCCGCCTGACATCATAATTTTCTTCCCTTAACAAGAAGGCCGCGCTCCGCTGGAAAAGTGGATCGCGGCCTTTTCTTTTGCACTGCCCGCCGCAGTAAGGTTTCTCCATATCGCAGCCCGCTCCCCCGCCGGGACGCGGCAGCGGGAAGTTTTGGCGCAGTTACACAATGCTTTCCCGGTTTCGAAAAAACTTTTGTCTCAGTTGTAATTTATCCGAGATTTTTATTCTGCATCCCCGCCGGACAGCCCCGGAGGGGATTTTTTGCAACTTTTCATTGAAATGCAACAATAACACATGGTTTTTTCCGGACAAATCCTTTACTATAGGATTAGAAGCGGGCTGTATCGCCCACACGAAATAAAAAAATATCTGTCTGTCAGGAGGAAGATTCCATGATGAAGTCCATTCCCGTATGGAAGCAGGAGCTGTCCGACGGCGTCCACGCCGCACGCCTCGCCTCCCTGTATTGCTGTGCTCCCGCCGAGACGGCCTCTGAAGCCGCCCGTTACGCCGTCGTGCTGGACGGGCTGGAAAAGACCTTCGGCTCCCACGCTGAGGCCGGCCTTTACAGCGCGCCGGGCCGCACCGAGATCGGCGGCAACCACACCGACCACCAGCATGGCCGGGTGCTGGCCGGCAGCGTGAACATCGACATGATCGCCGCCGCAGCCCCCAACGACAAGAACCAGCTCCGCGTCCAGAGCGAGGGCTATGATCTGTGCGTCATTGATCTGAACGACCTCGAGGCCCGCAAAGAAGAAGAGAACACCACCGCCGCCCTGCTGCGCGGCGAGTGCGCCGCCTTCACCCAGCGGGGCGCAAAGCTGGCCGGTCTGGACATTTACATCTCTTCCAACGTGCCGAAGGGCAGCGGTGTCTCCTCTTCTGCCGCCTTTGAGGTGCTCATCGGCGTCATCCTGAACGACTGCTTCATGGCCGAGAAGGTCTCCCCCATCGCCATCGCGCAGATCGGCCAGTGGGCTGAGAACGTCTACTTCGGCAAGCCCTGCGGCCTGATGGACCAGATGGCTTCCAGCGTGGGCAACATCATCACCATCGACTTCGCCAGCCCCGCAAAGCCCGTGGTGGAGCCTGTGGCTGTGGACTTCTCCAAAGCTGGTCTGGCCCTCTGCATCCTCGACTCCGGCGCAGACCACGCTGACCTGACCGACGAGTACGCCGCCATCCCGGCTGAGTGCCGCGCCGTAGCCGCTGTCTGCGGCGGCGAGGTACTGCGGGATGTGCCGTTCGAGACCTTCCTTGCAAAGCTGCCCGAGTGCCGCAGGCAGTGCGGCGACCGCGCCGTCCTCCGTGCCTTCCACGTCTACGCCGACAATGACCGTGTGGCAAAGCAGGTGGCCGCACTCCATGATGGTGACTTCGACACCTTCCTCTGCCTCGTGAACGAGTCCGGCCGCAGCAGCTGGGAGTATCTGCAGAACGTCATCCCCGCAGGCTACAAGGAGCATCAGGAAGTGGGCGTGACCATCGCAGCCGCCAAGCATCTGCTGGGCGATAAGGGCGCTGTCCGCGTCCACGGCGGCGGTTTCGCCGGCACGGTGCAGGCTTTCGTGCCTGTGGAGATGCTGGACGAGTTCAAGGCCGGTATGGAAGCCATCCTCGGCGAGGGCCGCTGCCACGTCCTTTCCATCCGCCCGGAAGGAGGCGCTGTCCTGTGATCTCCACTGCCATCCAGCAGCTCGTCAACTACGGTCTGGACACCGGCCTCATCCTGCCTGACGACGAGATCTACATCCGCAACCAGCTGCTCATGACCATGCAGCTCGACAGCTTCACAGAGCCGGAGGGCGACGTCTGCTACGCCGACCTCGAGAGCATTCTGAAAACGCTGGTGGACGACGCCGCAGCCCGGGGCGTCTGCGACGACAGCCCCACGGCCCGCGACCTCTTCGACACCCGGCTCATGGGTGTGCTGACGCCCCGCCCCAGCATCGTCCGCGCCAACTTTGAGGAGCGGTACGAGACCGACGGCCCCCAGGCCGCCACCGACTGGTTCTACAAGTTCAGCCAGGACACCGATTACATCCGCCGCTACCGCATCAAACGGGACGTCAAGTGGGTCACCAAGACCCCCTACGGCGACCTCGACATCACCATCAACCTGTCGAAGCCCGAAAAAGACCCCAAAGCCATCGCAGCCGCAAAGCTGGCTCCTCAGAGCGCCTACCCCAAGTGCCAGCTCTGCGTGGAGAACGAGGGCTATGCCGGCCGGCTGAACCATCCCGCCCGGGAGAATCACCGCATCATCCCGCTGACCATCAACGACAGTGCGTGGAATTTCCAGTACAGCCCCTATGTCTACTACAATGAGCACTGCATCGTCTTTAACAGCCAGCACACCCCCATGAAGATCGAGCGTGCCACCTTCCGCAAGCTGCTGGACTTCGTGGCCCTCTTCCCCCACTACTTCGTGGGCAGCAACGCCGACCTGCCCATCGTGGGCGGCAGCATCCTGAGCCACGACCACTTCCAGGGCGGCCATTACGAGTTCGCCATGGCCAAAGCGCCCATCGAGAAGAAGTGGGTCTTCCCCGGCTTTGAGGACGTGGACGCCGGCATCGTCCACTGGCCCATGAGCTGCATCCGCCTGACCTGTGCCGACGACGAGCGCCTTGTGGAGCTGGCTGATCAGATTTTGACCGCATGGCGGGGCTACACCGACGAGAGCTGCTTTGTCTACGCCGAGACCGACGGCGAACCCCACAACACCATCACCCCCATCGCCCGGATGCGGGACGGCAAGTTCCAGCTGGATCTGGTGCTGCGCAACAACATCACCACGCCGGAGCATCCGCTGGGCGTCTATCACCCCCACGCAAAGCTCCACCACATCAAAAAGGAGAACATCGGCCTCATCGAGGTCATGGGTCTGGCCGTTCTGCCCAGCCGCCTGAAGCAGGAGCTCTTTGACCTGGCCGACCTGCTGGTGGCCCGGGCTCCCACCGCCGGGTACCCCGAGGCCCTGCAGAAGCACGCGGAGTGGGCTCAGGACATCCTGGATCGCCACCCCGAGCTGAACGCCGACAACGTCCATCTGATCCTGCAGGACGAGGTGGGCCATGTGTTTGAGCAGGTGCTGGTGGATGCCGGCGTCTACAAGATGGATGAGGCTGGCCGTGCAGGCTTTGAGCGATTCTTAGCAAGTATCTGAGCATAAAAAGGAATGCCTCCCCGGCGGGGAGGCATTCCTTTTTCGTTTATTGTTTGCCAAGCTGCCAGAACGCAACGGCGCTGGCGGCAGCGACATTCAGCGAATCGACGCCGTGGGACATGGGGATCTTGACCGTGTAGTCGCAGGAAGCGATGGTGCCGGCGGCGAGGCCGTCGCCCTCGGTGCCAAGCACGATGGCAAGCTTCGGCTCTTTTGCAAGCTGCTCGTCGTCGATGCTCACCGAGCGGTCGCTGAGGGCCATCGCGGCGGTCTTGAAGCCGAGGGAGTGGAGGATGTCCATTCCCTTCTCCGGCCAGTCTGCCGGGGTCTCGCCCAGCTGCCCCCAGGGCACCTGGAACACCGTACCCATGCTGACGCGGACGGCGCGGCGGCAGAGCGGGTCGCAGCAGGAGGGGTTGATGAGGACAGCGTCCATGTTCAGCGCCGCCGCCGAGCGGAAGATGGCGCCCACATTGGTGGAGTCCACGATGCCCTCCAGCACGGCCACCCGGCGGGCATTTTTGCAGAGCTCTTCCACCGGGCGGGGTGCCGGGCGGCGGAAGGCGCAGAGGACGCCCCGGGTCAGCTCAAAGCCGGTGAGCTCTGCCAGCATCTCCCGATCTGCCGTGTACACCGGCGCGTCGCCGCAGCGGCTCAGGATGCCCGCTGCCGGGCCGGTGATCTGCTTGCGCTCCATCAGCAGGGACACGGGTTTGTAGCCTGCGTCCAGCGCCCGGTCGATGACCTTGGGGCTCTCGGCGATGAAGATGCCTTTCTCCGGCTCGAGGCGATTGCGCAGCTGGTTCTGGGTCAGCCGGGCATAAGGGTCCAGCTCCGGCGCGTGGAAATCCGTGATCTCGATGATATTGGGCATACAGAAAGCCCCTCCTTCTCCTGAAAAGCTGTTTTTTGTGTATTATACCATGAACGCAGTGAAATGGTATAATTGCGCATCCAAAGCCGGTTGCCACGCAGCTCCGCAGGAGCAAGCGGCGAGGCGTTGCGCATAAAACTAGAATATCGCGTTAGCGATATTCTACCACAGTCTGCGCCGCATTGCAAAACAAAGCGCATCCTGCGATACCCGCCCGGAATCGTCATTATCTATAAAAAATATGGCGCAGTTTTTGACAAAACGCCGGTTTTGCGCTATAGTATGGCATGGAATTATTTTCTGGATAGAAGGAGGAGCTTTTATGCCATCTCTCAAACCTCACGGACAGATGTCCGAAGCTTTCATCACCGCTCTGTTTCTCTCCGTCTCGGGCGGCTTACAGGATGTTTATACCTATTTATACCGCGGCAAGGTCTTCGCCAACGCCCAGACCGGCAACATCGTGCTGATGGCCGTCAAGCTGTTTGCGGGCGAGTGGGGCGAGGCACTGCGCTACCTGATGCCCCTTTGCGCCTTTGCGTTGGGCATTTTTGTGGCTGAGTTCATCCGCCTCAAGCTCAAGCGGATGCAGTGGCTCCACTGGCGTCAGCTGGTGGTGCTGTTCGAGATCCTGCTGCTCTTCGTCGTGGGCTTTTTGCCGCAGGAGCTGAATCTTCTGGCCAACTCCCTCGTCTCCTTCTCCTGCGCCATGCAGGTACAATCCTTCCGCAAGGTGAACGGCTATGCCTTCGCCAGCACCATGTGCATCGGCAATCTGCGTAGCGGCATGGATTCCCTCTGCGCATGGCTGGTGGGCGGCAGCACCAAAGCCTTCGGCAAGGCGATGCACTACTTCGCCATCATCTTCCTGTTCGCGCTGGGCGCCGGCCTCGGCAGCCTTGCACTGGCTCCCATGGGCAGCCGGGCCATCTGGCTGTCCTGCCTGCTGCTCTTCATCAGCTTCTGCCTGATGTTCCTGAAAGAGGACATCGAGGAGCTGGAAGAATTTGAGCACCTGGAGCACGAGGAAGCTCTCAAAAAATAATTGCGCCGAAGCCTGTCGTATGCTATACTATAAGGTGTTTGTGTGATACTTCGGCCCGCCGCACCACCGACGTGCCGGAGATGAAGTTGTAAGATCAGGAAGAGGAGCATTCCATGAAAAAAGGCTTTGACAACGCGAAATATCTTCAGATGCAATCCCAGCACATCCGGGAGCGCATCGCACAGTTCGACAACAAGCTCTACCTCGAGTTTGGCGGCAAGCTGTTCGACGACTACCACGCCTCCCGCGTGCTGCCGGGCTTTGAGCCGGACTCCAAGCTGCAGATGCTGCTGCAGCTCAAGGAGCAGGCCGAGATCGTCATCGTTATCAGCGCGCAGGACATCATCAGCAGCAAGGTGCGCGGCGACTACGGCATCACCTACGACCTCGACGTTCTCCGCCTCATCGACGCCTTCCAGGGCATGGGCCTGTTCGTGGGCAGCGTCTGCGTGACCATGTACACCGCCGCCCCCGAGGTCGAAGCCTTTGAGCACAAGCTGAACAGCGTGGGCGTGCGCACCTTCCGCCACTATAAGATCCCCGGCTACCCCAACGACGTGGCCCGCATCGTCAGCGACGAGGGCTACGGCAAGAACGACTACATCGAGACCCAGCGTCCCCTCGTCGTCATCACGGCCCCCGGCCCCGGCAGCGGCAAGATGGCCACCTGCCTGTCCCAGCTCTACCACGAGCACAAGCGGGGCGTCAAGGCCGGTTATGCCAAGTTTGAGACCTTTCCCATCTGGAACCTGCCCCTCAAGCACCCGGTCAACCTTGCCTACGAGGCCGCTACCGCCGACCTGAACGACGTGAACATGATCGACCCCTTCCATCTGGAGGCCTACGGCGTCACCACCGTCAACTACAACCGCGACATCGAGATCTTCCCGGTGGTCAACGCGATGTTCGAGCTCATCGCGGGCAAGAGCCCCTACAAGTCCCCCACGGACATGGGTGTGAACATGGCCGGCAACTGCATCGTGGACGACGAAGCCTGCCGCGAGGCCTCCCGCAACGAGATCATCCGCCGCTACTTCAAGGCGCTCTGCGACCACAAGACCGGCAAGAATGTGGACAGTGAGATCTTCAAGCTGGAGCTGCTGCTGAATCAGGCCGGTCTGGCTGTCGGCGACCGTGCCGTGGAAAAGCAGGCTCACGCCGTGTCCGAGCGCACCGGCGGCGCACCCGCTGCCGCCATCGAGCTGCCGGACGGCACCGTCGTCACCGGCAAGAACGGTCCCCTGCTGGGCGCAGCCTCTTCTGCCCTGCTCAATGCCCTCAAGAAGCTGGCCGGCATCGACCATGAGATCGACCTGGTCTCCGCCCGCGCCATCGAGCCCATCCAGACCCTCAAAACCAACTACCTCGGCAGCCGGAATCCCCGCCTGCACACCGATGAGATCCTGATCGCGCTGTCCAGCTCTGCCGCCGAGAATGAGACGGCTGCTGTCGCTCTGCAGCAGCTCTCCAAGCTCAAGGGCTGCGACATGCACTCCACGGTCATCCTGTCCAGCGTGGATACGGACACCATCAAGCGTCTGGGGATGTACCTCACCTGCGAGCCCGCCTATGAGCAGGAAGACCGCAAGTATCACAAGAAATAAGCGCTCCGGCGCATAAGAAAAGCCGCACAGTACAGCGAAAAACTGTACCGTGCGGCTTCTTTGTTTCTTCTGTGGTCTCTCAGACGTGAGACAGGCTGGGCGCACCGCCCGCGATCTCCTCGGCGGTCAGGGGCTTCGCCTCGGCAGGGGCGTTCAGACGCTCCTTTGCTACGGCCAGCATCAGTTTGATGCGGTTCTCCTGATTGACCCTGGTGGCGCTGGGGTCGTAGTCGATGGGGGTGATGTTGGCGCTGGGGTACATTGCGCGGATCTTGTTTACCATGCCCTTGCCCACGATGTGGTTCGGCAGGCAGCCAAAAGGCTGTGCGCAGATGATATTGCCGTAACCGCCCTGTACCAGCTCGATCATCTCAGCCGTCAGCAGCCAGCCCTCGCCCATCTTGGCACCCAGCGAGATGACCCCCTCGGGCTTTTCCACCAGCTCCTTGAAGGGGCCGGGAGCGTAGAAACCGGCGTCGGCCTCGGCCTTGAGCATGGAGCGCTCCACGCTGTCCAGCCAATTGAGCAGCTGGTCGGTACCCATCTTCATGGCCAGCTTGCCGCCGTAGAGGACATGGTCCTCGCCCATGTTGAAGATGCAGTACTGCACAAAGCCCATCAGACCCGGGAAGTTGACCTCGCAGTCCTGGCTCTCGAGGAACTTCTGCAGGTCGTTGTTGCCCAGCGGGCTGTACTTGACGTAGATCTCGCCCACGACGCCGACTTTGACCTTCGGCACACGGGTGACGGGAATGGATTTGAAGTCCCTTGCGATGAGGGGGAAGGTGTGCTTCATCTCGCGGGAGGTGAAGCCCTTGCCCGCCAGCAGCACACGGCCCAGACGCTGGACCCAGAGGTCTACCATCTTATCGGCAGCGCCCTTCTCGTTCTCATACGGAGCGACCTGATTGCGCAGGGCGCAGAGCATATCGCCGTAGAACACGCTGGCGATGGCCCGGCGGGCCAGAGGCAGCGTCATCTGGAAGCCGCTGTCCTTCTCGAGGCCCGAGAAGTTCAGGCTGGCCACCGGGATGTTCGGATAGCCTGCCTTGACCAGCGCCTTGCGGAGCAGGTGGATGTAGTTGGAGGCACGGCAGCCGCCGCCCGTCTGGGTGATGAGCAGGGCCGTGTGCTCGAGGTCGTACTTGCCGCTGTTCAGCGCATCGAGGAACTGGCCAATGACCAGCAGTGCCGGATAGCAGGTGTCGTTGTGGACATATTTCAGGCCCAGCTGCGCCACAGCGCTGCCGCAGTTGCCAAGGATCTCGCACTTGTAGCCGTCGTAGCGCAGGGCGTATTCCAGCAGGCGGAACTGGGTGATGGCCATGTTGGGGATGAGGATGGTGTGAGTTTTCTTCATCTCCGGGGTGAATTTGGGGTAATTGTATTCCATAGGTTCCTCCTATGTTACTTCTTATCTTCGTCTCGCTCATCCAGCGCGGCGAACAGGCTGCGCAGGCGGATATTGACAGCACCCAGGTTTGTGATTTCGTCAATTTTCAGCTGGGTGTAGAGCTTACCGCCCTCCTGCAGGATCTCGCGGGTCTCATCGGTGGTGATGGCATCCACGCCGCAGCCGAAGGACACCAGCTGCACCAGATCCATATCGTTCTGGGTGGTGCAGTACTTGGCGGCGGCATACAGGCGGCTGTGGTAAGTCCACTGGTTCAGCACGCTGGTGGGGAACTTTTCCACGCGGTTGGAGATGCTGTCCTCGGTGACCACCGCCGCGCCGTGGCGGGTGATGAGGTGGTCGATGCCGTGGTTGATCTCCGGGTCCACATGGTAGGGGCGTCCGGCCAGCACGATGATCCGCCTGCCCTGACGGCGGGCCTCATCTATGATCTCGCTGCCCTTGACCCGGATCTGTGCCATGTGGGCTTCATACTCGGCATAGGCGGCGTTGGCAGCCTCCTGCACTTCCTTCTCGGAGATGCCGCCGAAATACTTGGGCAGCACGTCCTTCGCCATCTTGTGGACGAAATCCTTCGGACGGTGGATGCCGACGTAGTCGTAGATGAACTTCTGGCCTTCCAGCTCCGGGCAGTTGCCGGCGAGGACTTCGGGATAGTAGGCCACGACGGGGCAGTTGTAGTGGTTGTCGCCCAGACCCTCGTCGATGTTGTAGGTCAGGCAGGGGTAGAAGATGGCGTCCAGATGCATCTGGGTCAGGGCCTTGATGTGGCCATGGCTGAGCTTGGCCGGGAAGCAGGCGGTGTCGCTGGGGATGGTAGCCTGACCGGCCAGATAGAGACCGCGGCTGGACACCGGGCTGGTGTGGACGGCAAAGCCCAGCTTGGTCCAGAAGGCGTGCCAGAACGGCAGCAGCTCGTACATATTCAGGCAGAGCGGGATGCCGATGGAGCCGCGCTTACCGGCCACGGGCTTATAGCTGGCCAGAAGCTGCTGCTTGTAGGCGTAGAGGTTGAGGCTGTTGTCCTCGCTCTTGCCGGTGACGGGCTTGTCGCAGCGGTTGCCGGAAATGAACTTGCGGCCATCGGCAAAGGTGTTGACGGTGAGCTGGCAGTGGTTGCCGCAGCCGCCGCACTTGACGCTGACGACTTTCTGGTCGAAGTTCTCCAGCTCTTCCTCGCTCATCATGGCGGAGGTGGTCTGGCCGTTCTTGCGGCACTGGCGCAGACCGAAGAGGGCCGCACCGTAAGCGCCCATCAGACCGGCGATGTCGGGGCGGATGACCTCGACGCCCATCTCCTTCTCGAAGGCGCGGAGGACGGCCTCATTGTAGAATGTACCGCCCTGCACGACGATCTTCCGGCCCAGCTCTTCGGGGCTGGACGCACGGATGACCTTATACAGCGCATTCTTGACGACGCTGATGGACAGGCCCGCCGAGATATTCTCGATGGACGCGCCGTCCTTCTGGGCCTGCTTGACCGAGCTGTTCATAAAAACGGTGCAGCGGCTGCCCAGATCCACGGGGCGGTCGGCGAAGAGGCCGAGGGCCGCAAACTCCTTGACGTCGTAGCCCAGTGCCTGCGCGAAGGTCTGCAAAAAGCTGCCGCAGCCGGAAGAGCAGGCTTCGTTCAGGAAGATGTTGCTGATAGCACCATCCTCGATCTTGAAGCACTTCATATCCTGACCGCCGATGTCGATGATGAAGTCCACGTCCGGCATGAAGTACTTTGCTGCCGTGAAGTGGGCCACGGTCTCCACGAGGCCGAAGTCGCAGCGGAAGGCGTTCTTGACCAGTTCTTCGCCGTAGCCGGTGGTGGTCACGCTGGCCACCTTGAGGCCGGGGTGCTCTTTATAGATCTTCAGCAGCTGCTGCCGGATAAGGGGCAGCGGGTTGCCGAGGTTCGGCTGATAGTTGGTGTAGAGGATCTGGCTCTGCTCGTCCACGACCACCAGCTTGACGGTGGTGGAGCCGGAGTCGATGCCGATATGCACCGGGCCGCACTGGGCGCCGAACGCCACCCGCGGCACGCTGTGGGACATATGGCGGGCATGGAATACCTCGTACTCTTCCTTGCTGGCGAAGAGGGGCGGCTCGCTGGCGTAGGTCGCCGTGGCGGCGTACTCATCCAGCGCAGCGGCCACATCCGAGAGGACGAACTCCTTGTCGGCGTAGAGGGCAGCGCCCAGCGCGACGTAGAGCAGGCTGTTCTCGGGGCAGGTGCCGGTGACGCCCAGTGCCTCGTCGAAGCTCTTGCGCAGCACGGTGCTGAAGGTCAGCGGACCGCCCAGATAGAGGATATTGCCCTGGATGGGGCGTCCCTGTGCCAGACCGGCGATGGTCTGGTTGACCACGGCCTTATAGATGCTGGCCGCGATGTCCTCGGTCTTTGCACCCTGATTGATGAGGGGCTGCACGTCGCTCTTGGCGAAAACGCCGCAGCGGGATGCGATGGTGTATGTACGGGTGGCCTGTTCGGCCGCCTTGTTCATCTCATCGGCACCCATCTTGAGCAACGTCGCCATCTGGTCGATGAAAGCGCCCGTGCCGCCGGCGCAGCTGCCGTTCATCCGGACTTCGGTGCCGTTGGTCAGGAACAGGATCTTTGCATCCTCACCGCCCAGCTCGATGACGCAGTCCGTCGCAGGGACGAACTTTTTGACCGCCACACGGGTGGAGAACACCTCCTGCACGAAAGGCACGCCGCAGCTGTCGGCCAGGCCCATGCCGGCGGAGCCGGAGATGCTGAGCAGCGCTTTCCGGCCATGCAGCTGCTCTGCGTCGATGCGGCGCAGCAGCTCCTGCGCCTTTTCCAGAATGTGGCTGTAGTGGCGCTCATACGTCGAATATAAAAGGGTATCGTTTTCATCCAGCACCACGCATTTGATGGTAGTGCTGCCGATGTCAAGACCTACTCTCACAGTTGTTTTTCCTCCTGAAGGACAATGCACTCTCCCTCTGCGCACAGGGCTCTCCGGCCCGGGCAGAAGTTGTTTGCTAACGAATCAAATTTCAGACTCGCATACACGGGTATTATAAACCAAATCCGGCTGACAATCAATCATTCGGGATTATTTTACACCTTAAAAACAGTAAAATCACCTTTCAAAGTTAAACATTTTGTTAATTTCGCAAACTTTTCTGTGAATTTCGGGCTGTTTCTACTAAGATTCTTTACCGTCTGTCAATTTTTCTGCTCTCTTCCCTGTCCCGCACACAAAGCAAAGGCATCTGCGCTGCGCCGTCCCGGCCGCATTGCAGATGCCTTTTTGTCTCGTTCAATATCTCCGCAGCAGAAGGATCTCCTGTGCCGCCCGGCTTGCGAACCGCGCTGCGCGGATGTCGTTCTCCTCGCTGGAATGGAGTTCCATTTCCGGCGGGATGTCCTCGCAGGAGGCCAGCGGGAACACCACCTGCGCCCGGGTGCCGCCGCCCGGCCGGGCCGTCAGCGTCAGCTTCCAGCCTGCACGGCGGCAGATGAGCTTGCAGATGCGGAGGCCCAGCTTTGCGCCGCTGAGGAAGCGGCGGTTGTTCTCGATGGGGTCTTCCTCCATCAGGCCGCAGCCGTTGTCTTCTACCCGGAGCGCGACGCCCGTCTTTTTCTGTTTCAGGCTCACCCACACCCTGCCGCCTGCATCGCAGGCCCGCAGCGCGTTGGAGATGAGGTGGAGCAGCAGCTGTTCGGCCTCATCGGGGACTCCCATGACGGCGCAGTGCTCGATGCCCCCGCTCTCCGTCGTGAGCGTTATTTCCAGCGACCGCTGGATGTCCGGGGCCAGACGCCCCGCCTTTTCCAGCAGACCGCACAGGTCCAGAGGCTGCAGCTCGCTCAGCTCTTCATTTTCCAGCTGATAAAGTGTTATGGCATTGCGTACCGTGCGGTCCAGCCGGGCAGACTCTATCTGGATGTCTGAAAGTGCCTGCCGGGTGGGCAGGTCGGCCGACGCCAGCAGATGCATCTGCAGATACTCCCGGTTCTGGTCGATGATGCCAAGGGCATGAAAGCACACATCCCCAAACTCCTCCTGAGGGGAGGCTCCTGCTCCATCGTTTCGCCTGCGCATTCTGCTCTACCTCCGCGTCGTGTGGTCAGCACCTCACTGCTGACTCAGTCTACTTTCCAGCGCATAAAGCAGGCGGCCGATGGTCACCTTCCTGCGCTCTAAGCCATACTCTTTTCGAAAATCCCGCCATGTCTGGGTACCGGTCTCGTCCAGCGTCTCCAGCAGCCGCCGGAGGGCGCTGTCCACAGCCGCCACGGTGAGACCGTATTCCTCCGCCACCGGCCCTAATATCTCCTTGCGGATGGCCAGACGGTGGTCGGAGCCCATCATCACCCGAAGCGCACCGGTCAGGTAGCGCTTGTTGGCGTCGCAGGTGCTCACGCCCCAGCTGAGATAGATGCGCTCGCAGCGTTTTTCCAGGCTCTCCGCCGGGCGGTGGGCCGGGGCGCGCAGCTCCTGCAGCATATCTTCCAGTGTGGCCTGACGGATGAGGTAGCATGCATCCTCCTGACTCAGGCTCTCCACAGCCGACTTCTCGTTGCGTCCGTCGTCCCGCAGAAGCACCAGAGGCTTGCGGGCAAGGCCGCGTATCCTGGGCAGAAACTGGATGCTGTCCATGTCCTCCAGTCTGCCGCCCAGCACCAGAACGTCCACATCGCCCTGCTCGAGCCGTTCCAGCAGCGTCCGGCTGCTGCGGTAGCCCGTGCAGCGGATGGCCGGGTTGCGCTCCTCGAGATAGCGTGTCCATACCCGCATCTCTCTGGGGTCATAGCTGGCCAGCGCTACGCGCCATATGACGTCCTGTTCCTCATAGCTCACACGACGCGCCTCCCTTCCTGCAGGCGTTCTGCCTGCTTCGCCTGCGGATACCAGCAGGAAATAACATCCTGCCACAGCTCCGGCTGGACCGAATTCTCATACAAAAACTGCAGCAGCCGTCCACACTCCTCTTCCGGGGCCGGGACCCATGTACGGGCCGTGACTGCCGGGTCGTCCGGAGCCTTTGTCCGGCTCACGGTCAGCCAGCAGCCCTGTCCCTCCGTCTCCAGAGAACAGGCAAGGGTATACGCCTCCTGATACGGTTCCAGCGTCGAAAATCTCCTCACCAACGGGGTATCCTGTTTCATTCTGCATCCTCCTCGCCCCATCTGTCCGGCCCTTCCACTTATGCCGGACAAATCACTTTATACTATACTGTATAAAATTGTATGGAGCGTCGAAAGGAGTTACAACGACAAATTTGCGTCAGTTTTCGTCGAATTTTGGAACACTGAAAATATTAACATGGATATTGTCTCAAGAATACCATCAACCGCTCCAAAAATCAAGACACATCTGCCGCATTCTCCTGATTTGGGACGCTTTTCCGCGCAGGATGCAGCGCTTTTCCATCCTTCGGCAGAAAACACAGAACTTGGCACCCGTTACGACATAAATTGTTCATATTCTTCTGATAAAATCAAGCAGATACTATGTTTCCCTCTCCGTCCACAAATGCCGGGCGGAATAGGCCAGCAGACACTTCCCCGTTCTGCTGCCGGAAAGGCAGGCCAATGCTTCAGCTTATCAATATCGAAAAGAAATACACCACCGGCGATCTGACACAGGCAGCGCTCAACGGGGTCAGCCTCAACCTGCGCGACAGCGAATTTGTCGCCATCCTCGGCCCCAGCGGCTCGGGCAAGACCACGCTGCTCAACATCATCGGCGGCCTCGACCGCTACGACAGCGGCGAGCTCATCATCAACGGCATCTCCACCCGCCGCTACACCGACCGGGACTGGGACTCCTACCGCAACCACACCGTCGGCTTCGTGTTCCAGAGCTATAACCTCATCCCCCACCAGACCGTCCTCGCCAACGTCGAACTGGCCCTGACCATCTCGGGCGTATCGGGCGCTGAGCGCCGCCGCCGTGCCGCCGAGGCGCTGCGGCAGGTGGGCCTCGGGGACCAGCTCCACAAGCGCCCCACCGAGATGTCGGGCGGCCAGATGCAGCGCGTGGCCATCGCCCGCGCCCTCGTCAACAACCCCGACATCCTGCTGGCCGACGAGCCCACCGGCGCACTGGACAGCGAGACGAGCATCCAGGTCATGGAGCTGCTGAAGGATGTGGCAAAAGACCGCCTCGTGGTCATGGTCACGCACAACCCCGAACTGGCGGAGCAGTATGCCAACCGCATCGTCCGTCTGCGGGACGGCGCTATCACCGACGATACCCGCCCCTTCGAGCCGGACGACACAAAGCTTGCCCCTCCCATCCATAAGAACATGGGCCGTTCGTCCATGTCGTGGCTCACCTCGCTGGCCCTGAGCTTCAACAACCTGCGCACCAAAAAGGCCCGCACCCTGCTCACAGCCTTCGCGGGCAGCATCGGCATCATCGGCATCGCCCTCATCATCTCGCTGTCCACCGGCGTCAACGCCTACATCGCCGACATGGAGCGCTCCACCCTGAGCGAATACCCGCTGCAGATCCTGAGCAGCGGCGTGGACATCACGAGCTTTCTGTCCTCGGGCAGCAGCGGCGGCACCACAGCCACCGGCCTGCCCACCGACGAGGACGGCAAAAAGGACACCTCCGGCGGCGTGGAGGGAATGGTCTCGGTCCGCCAGCTCATCACCAAGATGGTGTCGGGCCTGACGTCCAACGACCTCACTTCCTTAAAGAAATATCTCGACAGCGACGAGTCCACCATTGCGGATGACGCCACCTCCATCGAGTATTCCTACAGCGTCTCGCCCCAGATCTACCGGCAGGACGCCGACGGCAGTGTGCATCAGGTCAACCCGGACTCCACCCTCTCGATGCTGGGTCTGGGAAGCTCGGGTTCCGGCTCCACCTCCGTCACCAGCAGCCTGATGAACAGCATGGGCAGCAACACCAGCGTTTTCTATCAGCTGCCCGCCAACAGCGACCTTTATAAGTCCCAGTACGAAGTCAAGGCCGGCCGCTGGCCCGAAAAGCCCACCGAATGTGTCGCCGTGCTGAGCAAATACGGCACTGTGACCGACTACGCCCTCTACTCCATGGGTCTGCGGGACTCCGCCGAGCTGGACAAGATGATACAGCAGTTCGCCCAGAACCAGAACGTCGATGTCCCCAGCGATTTCCGCACCTACAGCTACGACGAGCTGATGGGCCTGAAGTTCAAGCTGGTGAACAGCGCCGACACCTACGTCTACGACGACACCTACGGCATCTGGAAGAGCAAGGCCGACGACAAGGACTATATGCAGCAGCTGGTGGAGAACGGCGAGGACATCACCATCGTGGGCATCGTCCAGCCGGACTACACCGCCTCCGCTTCCATGCTCACCTCCGGCATCGCCTACCCCGCCTCCCTGACCGAGAAGGTCATGAAGGACGCTGCCGACAGCGACATCGTGAAGCAGCAGATGGCTGACCCCGCCACCAACGTCCTCACCGGCGAGAGCTTCGGCAAGGCCGAGAGCCTCCGCGACTTCGATTTGACCAGCCTCTTCTCCATCGACACCAACGCCCTCAAAAATGCCTTCTCTTTTGATGCCGGTGCCCTCGACTTCGACCTGAACGGTGCTTTCGACCTCAGCAGCGGCAGTTTCGATTTGAGCAGCCTCATCGACTTCTCGGATTTTTCCCTCGACATCGACGAGCTGCCCGACATCGACCTCAGCGACGCCTTTGCAGAGCTGGACCTCTCCGTCTCGCCGGAGGCGCTGCAGGAGCTCGTGCAAAAGATCTTCAAGGACTATAAAAAGTATATCATCGGCAACGGCATCCTCAACTTCAAGAAGTGGAGTTTCTCTGCCTACCTCAAGACCGAGCGGTTTCAGAAGCTGATGGCCGAGTCCATGAAAGACCTCGTTGACCCGGACAAGCTGCAGGGCCAGCTCTCGAGCGCTCTGCAGACCACCATCCGGACCGTGATGGAGACCTACTCCGACCAAATCACAGAGGTGCTGAAAAGCCAGCTGGACGCTGCCATCCAGAAGGGCATCGTCACCTTCCAGGACCAGATACAGTCCCAGCTCAAGACGGCCATCCAGCAGAACATCGGCAAGCTGAGCAGCCAGATGGAGAGCGCCATCAAGATCGACGCGTCGGCTTTCCAGAAGGCCATCCAGCTCAACATGACCGCCTCCGAGCTGACCGAGCTGATGCGCTCCACCCTCCGCTCCTCTTCCGCCACCTATGAGGCCAACCTGACGGCCTTCGGCTACGCGGACGAAGCCGCCCCCAGCCAGATCAAGATCTATCCGAAGGACTTCGCCAGCAAGGCCGTCATCCTGGAAAAGCTGGATGCCTACAACGCCGGGATGTCTGCAAAGGGTGAAGACGAAAAGATGGTGCAGTACACCGACCTCGTGGGTACCCTGATGACCAGCGTGACCGAGATCGTGGACATGATAAGCAGCATGATGGTGGCCTTCGTCTCCATCTCGCTGGTCGTCTCCTCCATCATGATCGGCGTCATCACCTATATCAGCGTCCTCGAGCGCCGGAAGGAGATCGGCATCCTGCGTGCCATCGGCGCTTCCAAGCGGAACGTCTCCGAGGTGTTCAACGCAGAGACCTTCATCATCGGCCTCTGCTCGGGCGTCATGGGCATCGTCCTCAGCGAGATCCTGCTCATCCCCGGAAACATCATCATCCAGAAAGTCTCCGGCACTTCGACCCTCGTTGCCTCCCTGCCTGTGGACGCAGCCCTCTTCCTCGTGGCACTGGCTACCCTGCTCACCATTCTGGCCGGCATCATCCCGGCCCGCGGCGCAGCCAAGTGCAACCCCGTCAAAGCCCTGCGCGCCGAGTAAACCCCAGAGATCTCATTCCCGGTATCCTTTCCGCTCCGGCGGCAGGGATACCGGGATTTTTTCGGCTTATTTTTGCTCCGGCCCGTCGGTTCAGCTTGTATCCATCCTGCATGAGAACGCGCTTTTTTGCTCTAAAAGTTACAAAAGAGTACGGTCGTCCCGGGAGATTCTGACGTATACCGGTAATTACCGGAAACCAATTTGCTTTTCGCTCTGCGGGCAAATCAACCTGCACAAAGGAGGGTCGATTTGTTATGCAATTCTGCCAAAAGTGTTTTGAGGTTATTGATTTATTCCACAAATTATGCCATACTATAGTCACTGAAACCGTTCCCGACATCGTTCCCGCACGATTTCAGTAAAAACCAAAGCTTCGACCGAAAGAGAGGTGCTTCCCGGAATGCCGAACATGACCATCAAAGACATTGCCCGTCTGAGCGGCTGTTCCGTCAGCACCATCTCCCGCGTCATCAATGACCGGCCGGATGTGCGTCCCGAAACGAAAGAAAAGGTGCTTCAGATGATGCGGGAGTCGGGCTTCGTGCCGAACACCAACGCCCGGCAGCTGAAGATCCAGCAGTCCCGCAGCCTCGTCTTTGTGGTCAAGGGTACCCGGAACCTCTTCTTCTCGGACTTCCTCGTTCAGCTGCAGCGGGCCGCGACCCTCTACGGGTACAGCGGCATCGTCTCCTACCTGGACGAGAATGCCAACGAGATAGACGCCGCCCAAAAGATCCTGCGGGAGATAAAGCCCAAAGGCATGATATTCCTCGGCGGCAGCGTGGCGAACTTCCAGCAGGGCTTTGCGAACATCACCGTCCCCTCGGTGCTGACGACGCTGGTCTCCGACGAACTGGATTTCCCGAACCTCTCGATGGTGGGCGTGGATGACCGGGCTGCGGCCCGCACCGCCGTCTCCCACCTCATCGCGCAGGGCCACCGGAAGATAGCAGTTCTCGGCGGTCCGACCACCAGTTACCCCAGTCGGATGCGCCGCCTTGGCGCACAGGATGCCATGGAGGATGCCGGGCTCACCTTTGACGACCGGCTCTACGGCCTGTCCAACTACGATTTCGAGTCTGCCTATCACGCCATGAACAGCCTGCTGGCCCGCCGGGCCGAGTTTACCGCCCTGTTCGCCATGAGCGATGTCATCGCTTTCGGTGCCATCCGGGCGCTGGTGAGCGCCGGGTTCCGGGTGCCGGAAGATATATCGGTCATCGGCTTCGACGGCATCTCGATGTCCCGCTACTGTGTACCGGTGATGACCACCATCGTCCAGCCCGGCGAGCAGATCGCGCTCCAGAGCATCGAGCTGCTGGTGCGGCAGATCGAGCATGGCGCCCCGGCCCAGAAGATCACCCTCCAGCCTGAGCTGCAGGTCGGTGAGAGCGTAAGGGCTGTCTGATTTATTTCGTCTCATTTCCGCTGCCAGGCGGAATGTGTATATCACATGATGAAGAAGGAGAACAATTATGAAAAAAATGATCTCTCGTCGTAATTTCCTGAAGGTCGCCGGCGCTTCTGCTGCCGCCCTCGGTCTGGCTGCCTGCGGTGGTTCCTCCAGCAGCACCGCTGCTTCCACCGCCAGTTCTACCGCAGCTTCTGCCGCTCCCGCAGCTGCCGGCAAGGTCTACTACCTGAACTTCAAGCCCGAGCAGGATCAGGCCTGGCAGGACCTGGCTGCTTCCTACACCAAGCAGACCGGCGTGCCTGTCACCGTCGTGACCGCCGCTTCCGGCCAGTATGAGACCACCCTGATGAGCGAGATGGAGAAGAGCGAAGCTCCTACCCTGTTCCAGGTCAACGGCCCTGTGGGTCTGGCAAACTGGAAGGACTACTGCCTTGACCTGTCCGGCAGCGATGTCTACGGCCAGCTGACCAGCGACTCCTTCGCACTGAAGGACGGCGACGCCGTTACCAGTATCGCTTACGTCATCGAGACCTACGGCATCATCTACAACAAGGAGCTGCTGACCGCCGCCGGCTACACCCAGGACGACATCAAGGGCTTCGATGACCTGAAGAAGGTCGCCGACGACATCCAGGCCCGCAAGGCTGAGCTGGGCGTCGACGGTGCTTTCACCTCCGCCGGCATGGACGGTTCTTCCGACTGGCGCTTCAAGACCCATCTGGCAAACCTGCCCATCTACTACGAGTACAAGGCTGACGGCATCGGCTCCACCGACGCCATCAAGGGCACCTACCTCGACAACTACAAGAAGATCTGGGACCTGTACATCACCGACTCTACCTGCGACCCCAAGCTGCTGGCTTCCAAGACCGGCAACGACGCCGTGGCTGAGTTCGTGGGCAAGAAGGCCGTCTTCTACCAGAACGGCACCTGGGCCTACAGCGATGTGAAGGATCTGGGCGACGACAATCTGGGCATGCTGCCCATCTACATCGGCGCTGAGGGCGAGGAGAACCAGGGCCTGTGCACCGGCTCCGAGAACTTCTGGTGCGTCAACAACACCTCCTCCGATGAGGACATCCAGGCTACTCTGGACTTCCTGAACTGGTGTGTCACCTCCGACGAGGGTACTTCCGCTATGGCCGATAACATGGGCTTCGTCATCCCCTTCAAGGCCGCCAAGGACTCCACCAACCCCCTCATCGCCATCGCCAACGATTACGTTGCCGCTGGCAAGACCAGCGTGGACTGGTGCTTCTCCACCATGCCTTCCGAGGAGTGGAAGAACGGCGTCGGTTCTGCACTGACCGCTTACGCAGCAGGCACCGGCAGCTGGGACGATGTGGTCACCGCCTTTGTGGACGGCTGGGCCAAGGAGTACAAGCTGGCCAACGGCTAAGCGCTCTCCTTCTTCCGCAATAGCTGGATAATGGGGAGGCGGGCGATGTGTTCGCCCGCCTCCCCTTCTTTTTCAGGAGGTATATCATGCAAAAGGCCATCAGTAAATATTGGCCGGTGTTCGTACTGCCCACCCTGCTGGCGTTCATCATCGGCTTCATCTGGCCCTTCATCTGGGGCATCTATCTTTCCTTCCAGCGTTTCACCACCGTGAGCAAAACCACCTTCGTGGGCCTGCAGAACTACATCAACGTCTTTTCGGATGAGACCTTCCTCCACGCCTTTGGGTTCACCGCTGCCTTTACGGTGGTAAGCACCGTGCTCATCAATGTGTGCGCCTTCGCCATCGCGCTGGTGCTCACCCGCGGCATCCGCGGCACCAACCTCTTCCGCACCGTCTACTTCATGCCGAACCTCATCGGCGGCATCCTGCTGGGCTACATCTGGCAGATCCTGCTCAACGGTGTGCTGGCCAACCTGCAGAAGCCTCTGCTGGCGCTGGACGCCAAGGCCGGTTTCGTCGGTCTGGTCATCCTGATGTGCTGGCAGCAGATCGGCTACATGATGATCATCTACGTCGCGGGCCTGCAGAGCGTCCCCGGCGACCTCATCGAGGCCGCGAAGATCGACGGCGCAAACGACCGTGAGATCCTGTTCAAGATCAAGATCCCGATGGTCATGCCCAGCGTCACCATCTGCACCTTCCTCACCCTGACCAACAGCTTCAAGCTGTTCGACCAGAACGTGGCCCTGACCGCCGGTGAGCCTGCCAACGCCAGTGAGATGCTGGCCCTGAACATCTACAATACCTTCTATGGCCGCTCCGGCGCTCAGTGGAAGGGCATCGGCCAGGCAAAGGCCGTGGTGTTCTTCCTCGTCGTCGTGGTCATCTCGCTCATCCAGCTCAAGTTTACCCGCTCCAAGGAGGTGCAGCAGTAATGCCGAAAGATAAAAAAATGTGGGACAACATCCTCACTGTCATCATGAGCCTGCTGTGCCTGCTCTGGATCTACCCCATCGTCCTGATCTTGCTGAACAGCCTGAAAATAGAAGGCACCTTCACCACTTCCACCGTCTTCCAGCTGCCTACGGCTGAGACCTTCGCGGGCCTTAGCAACTACATCTACGGCGTCACCAAGATGGGCTTTTTGTCCAGCCTGGGCTACAGCCTCGTCATCACCGTGTCCAGCGTGGCCCTCATCCTGCTGTGCTGCTCCATGACCGGCTGGTACCTTACCCGCGTGAACAACAAGCTGAGCAAGTTCATGAATCTGCTCATCGTCTTCTCCATGGTCGTCCCCTTCCAGATGGTCATGTTCACCCTGTCCAAGACCGCCGACACCCTCAATCTGAACACCCCCTGGAACATCTGCATCATCTATCTGGGCTTCGGTGCCGGTCTGGCCGTGTTCATGTTCACCGGCTTCATGAAGAGCGTCCCCATCGAGATCGAAGAGGCTGCCATGATCGACGGCTGCAACCCCATCCAGATCTTCTTCAAGATCGTCTTCCCCATCCTCAAGCCCACCATGATCTCCACTGCCATCCTTGAGACGATGTGGGTCTGGAACGACTACCTGCTGCCCACGCTGGTGCTGGACATCAAGAAGTACCGCACCATTCCCATGGCTATCCAGTATTTCCGCGGCGGCTATGGCCGCGTCGAGCTGGCCCCCATGATGGCCTGCATCATCATCGCCATCATCCCCATCATCATCCTTTACATGACCTGCCAGAAGTACATCATCGAGGGTGTCGTGGCAGGCGCTGTCAAGGGTTAAAACAAGGAGGTTCCAGCCATGCGTGCAAGCGGCATTCTGATGCCCGTCTTCAGCCTGCCGGGTCCTTATGGCATCGGCACGCTGGGAGATGAAGCCTTTGCCTTCGTCGATTTCCTTGCGGCCGCAAAGCAGACCTACTGGCAGATACTCCCCATCGGCCCTACGGGCTACGGAGACAGCCCCTACCAGAGCTTTTCTGCCTTTGCCGGCAACCCCTACTTTATTGATTTCCGTCTGCTGGCAGCGGACGGCCTCCTCACCGAGGCTGAGCTGCCCGCGCCCCAGCCGGTGGGTCCCGTCGATTACGGTGCGCTCTACCAGCAGCGGCCCGTGGTGCTCCATAAAGCGGCCGACCGGCTGCTGGCTTCCCCCACCCCGGCCTATGAGGCTTTCTGTGAAGCCCAGAGCGGCTGGCTCGAGGATTATGCCCTCTTCATGGCCGTCAAGGCCGAGCAGGGGCAGGCCGGTCTCGCCGACTGGCCCGACGACCTGCGCACCCGGGAGCCTGCGGCCCTCGCCGCCGCCAAGGAGCGGCTGGCCGATGAGGTGGACTACTACAAGGCCGTGCAGTTCTTCTTCTACACCCAGTGGAACGCCCTCAAGACCTACGCCAACAGCCACGGCATCCAGCTGGTGGGCGACATCCCCATCTACGTCAGCCCCGATTCCAGCGACCTCTGGACCCGCCCGGAGCTGTTCCAGACCGACGGCGCCGTCCACCTGACCAGCGTTGCCGGATGTCCGCCCGACGCCTTTGCCGCCGACGGTCAGCTCTGGGGCAACCCGCTCTACGACTGGCCCCGCCACGAGGCCGAAGACTTCCGCTGGTGGAAGCAGCGCATCAAACACGCCACTTCCATCTACGACGTCGTCCGCATCGACCATTTCCGGGGCTTCGAGAGCTACTACTCCATCCCCGCCGGGAACAAGACCGCTGCGGGCGGTCACTGGGAGAAAGGCCCTGACCGCGCTTTCATTGACGCCATCCACAAGGCGCTGGGCGAGGGCGGCATCATCGCCGAGGACCTGGGCTATCTGACCCCCGAGGTCAAGGCCATGCTGGCCGCAAGCGGCTACCCGGGCATGAAGATCATGCAGTTCGCCTTTGACAGCCGCGAGCCGGGCAACTACCTGCCCTACACCTACCCCCGCAACAGCGTGGTCTACACCGGAACCCACGACAACGTGACCGCCGAGGGCTGGCGTCAGAGCGCCAGCGCCGAGGATGTGGCCTATGCCTGCCGCTACCTGCGCTGCGCACCCGAAGACCTCACTGAGGCCATGATCTGCGCCTGCCTTTCCTGCGTGTCGGACATGGCGGTCATCCCGCTGGCCGACTGGCTCCATCTGGACGCTGAGGCCCGCATCAATACCCCCAGCACTCAGGGTGCCAACTGGCAGTGGCGGCTCACCCAGCCGCTCACCCCGGCCCTCAGCGCTCACATCGCTGAGCTGACCGCACTGTACCACCGTGTGCCGGGCGAAGAACTTTAAGTTTTCCCTATTTTTCTCCGATTCATCCTGATAGCAGCAGCGCCCTGCCTGCCGTTCCCTCACCGGACAGCAGCCGGGGCGCTGCTGTTTTCTCCGCCTTTTGCCGAAATTTTAACACAACATTTTTTCGGAGCCTTTTCCGGGGCATTCCCTTTATATTTTAGCGTTTTTCCGTCCGTTTCGCTTGATTTTTGTGCTTTGGCGTCCCAAATCCCGTTCCGATTCTGTTTCTGCGCTCTCTTGTTGTTTTTCGGCAGTTATGCTATAATCCAGATAGTTTAGTCTCCGTCTCCGGCGGAGCGTATGTGTGAAAGGAGCATTCCCCTATGGAACTTACATATCAGAGTCCGATGATGCCGGCTGCTTATGCCGTCATCTCTGCCGACGAGATGACCTACATCGACGGCGGTGCCCTTCAGATCGGTTCTTACCTCATCGAATTTCACCCCGAGAACCTCCTCACTGCCGCTGTGAACTTCACGGTCAACTTCGCCCAGCTGATGGGCAAAGCTGCCCTTACGGCGGCTGTGGGCGGTCTGCTTCTGATGCACGAGGACGGCCTGACCCTGTCCCAGTCGGTCTCCTATTACTGGGACGGCCAGAACAAGGCCGGCAAAGCTGCCACTGTAGCGGTCGGCGCTCTCGCTGGCTGGTACGGCGCAATGCAGGCTATCCAGATCTATAACACGGTCAAGTCCATCTTCATTGAGCTCAAGAATGCTTACGCCCAGACCAAGGCAAATATTGCCGCGTCCCAGCAGCAGGATGCCGGCATCACCGACCCCATCGTGGCTGCAGCTGCCTGAGTCTGTTTGATTTGACGGAGTGATAGAAAGGAGTCGTTTATGAAACGCATCCAGATGCCTTCTTCCTATGCTGTTGTAACGGACGGAGAAAAAGCCCTTCTTGGCGGCGGCGGCGCATTTCGTGACGCATGGACCTCATTTACGGACCATCTCCGTTTCACTGATTTCTTCTTTCGAGGTGGACTGCTCTCTCTCTCCATCTCGTTCATTCCGAAGCTGCTGTTCAATGTGGTCAAGGCCGGCTTCAATGCCGTGGAAGGCGTCCACACCTTCTTCTTCGGCGGACCGAGCAAGGCTGCAGAAGACCTTCAGGCCTACAAGAACGATATGAGCGCTCTGCGTGCAGACGCAAAGTCTCAGCGCGGCTGACCTTTCCAAAAACAAAAGAATGCCCTGCGGCGGTGGACTCTCACCATGCCGCAGGGCATTCTTTTTGTGTTTTACAGGACCCGCACAGCTCCCTGCTCCCGCAGCGAGAGCAGATAGCAGCAGCCCGGGCCGAACAGTGCTTCCATCGCAGCGCAGTAGCGCTTTACCAGCGCATCCGGTACAAAAGCCTGGATCGTTCCGGCAAAGCCGCCGCCCTGCATCCGCCATGCACCGCCGGTGCCTGCAAGGATGCTCTGGCTGATGGCCAGCGCCGCCGACAGCCCCTGATGCTTCGGCGAAGAAGCGCAGTAGACATTCTGGCAGCACTCAAAGGACGAGTGGCCGCTCTTCTCCACCAGCCGGGCAAAGGCGGCAAAGTCTCCCGCCGCAAGAGCAGCTCTCTGGGCAAGGGTACGGGCATTCTCCTCAAAATAGTGGATGGCACGCAGCACAGCGCGGTCGCCGCATTGTTCCCGCAGACGGGGCAGCTCCTGCCAGAAGCGTTTCTCGTCCACCTCGCCCAGCACCTTGCCGCCCAGACAGGCCGCCACGGCCTCCATCTCGTTCCGGATGGCCGCGAACTCGCCGGTCAGCTCGCTGTGGCTGGCGCGGGTATCGGTGACGCAGAGGGTCATGCCCTCGGGCAGGACGCCGTCGGCATGGATCTTCTCGATCTTCGGTGCCGTCGGGTCGGCGAAATCCGCAAAGAGCACCCCGCCCACGGCGCTGGTCAGCTGGTCCAGCAGACCGCTGGGCTTGCCGAAGTAGGTATTCTCCGCAAACTGGCAGATGCGGGCCAGCGCAGGGGCGTCCAGGCCGCAGCCGTATTCTGTGTTGAGGATCATGGCCACGCCCATCTCAAAGGCTGCTGAGCTGGACAGTCCCGAGCCCCGCAGCACATCGCTGGCCGTGTAGGCATCGAAGCCGCCCACATCGCAGCCCTTTGCCCGGAAGCCCTCCGCGATGCCCCGGATGAGGCTGGCCGAGTGGGTGCTCTCCCCCTGCTGCGGCTCCGCTTCGGTCAAATCAATGACGTCCAGCTTGTTGAAGCCACGGGACTTGACCCGGATGAAGCCATCCTCGTTCCGGGATGCCACCGCCACAAGGTCCAGCGTGACCGCACCCGCAAGACCGTAACCGTGCTGGTGGTCGGTGTGGTTGCCGCCAAGCTCTGTGCGGCCCGGGGCCGAATAGACCTGCACCTGCCGCCCCGGCCCATAGTAAAGCTCAAACTGCTCGAGGGCCGCACCATAACGGCTGCGCTGGCGGGCCAGGACCTTTTCGCTGCCGCCGTAGAGCGCGGCCAGCGCGGCGTCCCACCTCCCTGCTGCGATCTGTTCTCTGAGCTGCCTGCTGGTTGCCATCCAGAACCCCTCCCTGCACTCTCTGCAATGTTCGGTTTGTTACCGCTATTGTAATGCATCCGCTGCCATTTTGCAATTTCAACCCGCAAAAAAAGTAATTTTCGGTGTCCAGCCCAAAGAATAAGATGTACTTTTGTTGAATTTGCGGGGGCAGATGTGGTATACTCAGGCTATAGAGCCAACAGGCAGGAGGGAACCGCAATGGCAGACGTCTACAAGCAGTCGTTCAAGCAGAACTACACCAACAACATTGAGCTGTCCATCTTCAACTGCGGCCTGGAGCGCTGTGCTCCGGGGCAGACCTGGGGTCCCGGCATCCGGGACCACTACCTCATCCATCTGGTCGTCTCGGGCAAGGGCGTGTTCGAGGTCGGCGGGCGCACCTACGAGGTCGTGCCGGGCGATCTGTTCTTTGCCCGCCCCAGCCAGCTCATCCGCTATACTGCCGACGAGGTCCAGCCGTGGGAGTACAGCTGGGTCGGCTTCAACGGTGCCTGCGCCCACAAGCTTGCGGCGCAGCTGCCTTTCACCGACGCTGCCCCCGTCCACCACACCCAGGACCTGGAGGGGATGCGGGCGGCCCTGAGCAGCATCTACTCGTCCCGCGGCCTGCAGCCCCAGGACGAGGCCGCGATGGTGGGCTATCTCTACCTGTTCATCGCCGCCCTGATGCGGGAGACCAGCGAGAGCCGCCCCCACAGCACCTCTTCTTCCAGCCAGTATGTCCTGAACGCCATCAAGTACATCCAGTTCAACTACTCCCACGACATCTCCATCGACGATGTCGCCAAGAGCGTCGGCGTCTCCCGGAGCCATCTGTACCGGGTGTTCATGCTCAATGTGGGCAAGAGCCCCATCGACTATCTGACCGAATACCGGGTCAACGAAGCCTGCAAGCTGCTGCGCAGCGGCACACTGTCCATCGCCGAGGTGGCGGCATCGGTGGGCTTCCTCGACCAGTTCTATTTTTCGCGGGTGTTCAAGCGCGCCAAAGGTGTGCCGCCCAGCAAGTATATGACTTCGCAGGCTGACGCAGACGTCCAGCCCGCCCCTGACGAGACATAAGGAGAGATCATTCCATGCCCTTACAGAAAAACCAGCTTCTCACCCTCCGCATCGAGCGTCTTTCCAGCGACGGCAGCGGCGTGGCCCACTCGCCGGAGGGCGAGGCCGTCTTCGTCCCGGGTACTGCCCCCGGCGATGAGGCTCAGGTGCGTATCGTCAAGGACTGCGGCCGGTATGCCTTCGGCATCCTGGACAAACTGCTCACTCCTTCGCCTGACCGCATCCCGGTGGACTGCGCTGTCGCCGGCCCCTGCGGCGGCTGCAGCCTGCGGCACATAGACTACGCCGCCGAGCTGCGGTCCAAGCAGGAGAGCGTCGCCGACGCCTTCCGCCGCATCGGCGGACTGGATGTGCCGGTGCTGGATGCCCTTCCCTCCCCCGAGGTGGACCGCTACCGCAACAAGGTACAGTTCCCGGTGGGCCGCGACAAAAACGGTGCGCCCTGCATCGGCTTTTACGCCGGCCGCACCCACCGCATCGTCCCCTGCCCCGATTGCAGATTACAGCCCGGCGTCCTGAACGACATCGGCAACGCGCTCTGCAGCTTCTTCGCCTCCCACGGCATCCAGCCCTACGACGAGGAGAGCGGCAAGGGCCTTGTTCGGCATATCTTCCTGCGCCGGGGTACACACAGCGGCCAGATCATGGTCTGCCTTGTCTGCACCCGCCCGAAGTTCCCCCACAGCGAGGAGCTTGTGACCGCGCTGCGGGAGCAGTTCAGCGATATTGCGTCCGTCCTCATCAACGTCAACGCCAAGAAGACCAACGTCATCCTCGGCGAGGAGACCATCTCGCTCTACGGCCCGGGCTATATCGAGGATACTCTCTGCGGTGTGCCGGTCCGGCTCGGCCCCCTCTCTTTCTATCAGGTCAACACACTGGCCGCTGAGCGGCTCTACGGCATCGCTGCCGAGTACGCCCAGCTGGAACCCTCGGACGTTCTGCTCGACCTCTACTGCGGCATGGGTACCATCGGTCTCTCCATGGCCGACCGCTGCCGGGAGCTCATCGGCGTGGAGATCGTGCCTGAGGCTATTGACAGCGCCAAGGCCAACGCCGCCCGGATGGGCGACGCCGTCGCCGCCAAGAGCCGCTTCTTCTGCGCCGACGCCGGTCAGGCTGCGGCCCGCCTCGCCGCTGAGGGCCTGCGTCCTGATGTCATCATGCTCGACCCGCCCCGCAAGGGCTGCGACGAGACGACCCTTTCCGCCGTCGTCCAGATGTCCCCCCGCCGGGTGGTCTACGTCAGCTGCAACCCGTCCACCGCCGCAAGAGATGCCGCATGGCTCGAAGAGCACGGGTATCATGCGGAGAAGGTGCAGCCGGTGGACCTTTTTCCCCGAACACGGCATTGCGAGTGTGTCATCGCGCTTTCCAAGGGCAAGATCGACTCCAAAAAAGTCCGTGTAGAGTTCTCCTTGGAGGGCATAGACACTTCAGGATTGCAAAAGGGTGCGACCTATCCTGAAATCAAAGCCCGCGTGTTGGAACAAACTGGACTGAAGGTATCTTCCCTGTATATCTCGCAGGTCAAGCAGAAATGCGGTCTGGAGGTACGAGAGAACCACCATAAGGCGAAGTCCGAAAATACGAAGCAGCCCCAGTGCCCACCGGAGAAGGAAGCGGCCATAAGGGATGCGCTGAAATATTTTAAGATGATTTAATTTATTTTAGGGTTTTGACAACTGATAAAGCAGCTCCTGATTTTGAAGTCAGAAGCTGCTTTATCAGTAGAAAGGACAAAGATGACAGAAGCCGAGGTATTTGCATCTTGTTTAGCACTCTCGCATTGCCACTTCTTGGATACGCCATATGAAGGTGACCCTTTTTCTGATGAGCTTAACAGTGGTGCATCAAACGTGTGTCATTACTGTACTATTGACACGCTTTTATCCATAATCGAAAAACAATGCCTTCGTTTTACTGATGTGAGATTTCTAAACGACTCTACTGAATTTCTCGAAATCATCCCATTGATAGAGCATGTACTTACCAACGGCAATTACTCGAGCTCATTCAAACAGTTCTTTTTGCAGCCATCTATAATAGAAGATTTGAAAAGTTATCGTCAATCATATTCTGCCATATCTAATGTTGATCAAACATACAAAGATATGCCTTACCGCACTTATACCTGCTCGCTTTCCAAAAACTGTGATTCTCTTAATATGTGGAACTATTATGCAACTTCATCGGCAGGCGTCAATATTGGTTTTGACTTTGCATGGAATATGTTTGAGGGTAGCAACTCATACAAAACCAACACAGGAAAAAGATTATCAGGTGATATCTGGCTTTCTCGTGGATTGGTAATTTATAATAATTTCGACAAAGAAAAGTGTGTCATCAAATTTTTAGATCATCTATTCAATGTTTATTCCAACCTTCTTCAGTTAAATTTACTAGACAAGTATCGTGCTTTACTGGTTCAGTCTTTTAAGGAACCAATCAACAATATGCGCTGCTTTTTCAAAAACAGCCACTTTGACGGGGAACAAGAATACCGTATTGTTCTAAAAATTCCAGAAGAAACTTTACGTTCTCCAAAATCCAATTCGAATATCGCCGATGTATCTTTCTTCCGTCGCGGAAAAGCTTTGGTTCCCTATGTTGATTATAAATTCAAAAAATCTTCTATCAGTCAAATTGTCATGAACCCTTATAATTGTGAAGACAGCTCCATGATGGAATTGGGCATTCAAGAGCTTCTGACCATGAACAACCTTGACAATGTAAAGATCTACCATTCCAATATTCCTTTGAGAAAATACGACTAATCCATCTTCTATTTCGAGCCCAAGAATTGTTTTTTACAGTTCTTGGCTTTTTTCATACATACAGCCTGCCTGCCATTGTGCAGGCTTTTATTTTGTCCCAAGGAGGTGTTAGATTGATGATTCACCAATCACATGGCAGAAATGCCTCAAACCAAAGGAGTAACGTTTGGCTAATATCTATGGTTATATTCGTGTCAGCACGCGCGACCAGAATGAAGATCGGCAGTTGATTGCATTACGTGAACTCAACATTCCCGAAAAGAACATCTTTCTTGATAAGCAGTCCGGCAAGGACTTCAACTGCCCGCAGTACAAGCGACTGGTGCGGAAATTGAAAAAAACGATCTGCTCTATATCAAGAGCATCGACCGTCTTGGACGCAACTATGCTGAAATTTTGGAGCAGTGGCGATGATCACCCAGACAAAGGGTATCGACATCGTGGTGCTGAACATGCCGTTGCTGGACACCCGGCGGGGTAAAGACCTGATGGGCACTTTTCTGAGCGATATCGTACTTCAGGTACTTTCCTTCGTAGCAGAGAACGAACGCACCAACATCCGCCAAAGGCAGGCGAAGGGCATTGCAGCGGCAAAGGCCCGTGGCGTGAAGTTCGGCAGACCGCCTCGACCATTGCCGGACAACTTCTATGAGGTGCACAAAGCGTGGCGAGCAAAGCAGCTGACCCTGAATCAGGCAGCACAGGCGTGTGGTCTGCCAGCAGGAACGTTTTACAGCAAAGCCATAATATTTGAAAAATCCATTTAACAAACTGCCCAGAGACTTTGGAAAAGCGTACTTTTTCCGTTCGGGCAAACTCGGCGGTTAAAACTTGTTGCGAAGCCTGAGATTTCGCGGTATACTGATATACATATAGAAAGCCCGGAGACTTTGAAAAAGTACACGATTTCAGTCTGGGCAGTTCGGGAAAGGAGCTTCCATGGCACATTTGGATGAGATTACAGTCGGCTGCCAGCTGAACGGCATTGCAGCAAGGGAAACTGTGACAGTTATTGCGGTGCAGTGGTATGGCAATGCAGCACTGGAAGTTACATTCAAGAACAGCCGAGGGCAGCTTGGCAGTCAGATTCTCTATCGTGGAGACGAGGCAACTGTGGATGTGCTAGGCGACAATCTGCCGTGGAGTTTTACTGCCGATGCGGACCGGATGCGCCTTGTTTCGGAAGCATATCGTATTCATCTGGCGCACCTGTTTGACCCGTATCTGGCAGTACATACCTCCGCCATCCAGCCCCTGCCCCACCAGATCACAGCGGTATATCAGGAGATGCTGCCGCGCCTACCGCTACGGTACATCCTTGCGGACGACCCCGGCGCAGGCAAAACCATCATGACCGGTCTGTTCATCAAGGAGCTGATCGCGCGCGGCGATTTGAAGCGTTGTCTGATCGTGACACCCGGCAATCTGGCGGAGCAATGGCAGGATGAGCTGTTCCGCAAGTTCCATCTTCGGTTCGATGTGCTGACAAATGACCGCATTGAGTCGGCGGTCAGCGGCAACATTTTTACCGAGATGAATTTCTGCATTGCACGGCTAGATAAGCTGTCACGCAGCGAAGCCTTGCAGGAAAAGCTCCGCATCACCGACTGGGATCTGATCGTCTGCGATGAAGCGCACAAAATGTCTGCCACCGTCTGGGGCGGTGAGATCAAATACACCAAGCGATTCAATCTGGGACGACTGCTTTCCGAGATTTCCCGCAACTTCCTGCTTCTGACCGCCACGCCCCACAATGGCAAAAACGAGGATTTCCAGCTGTTTCTCTCGCTGGTGGACCCAGACCGTTTTGAAGGTGCGGCCCGTTCTTCCAACCAGAGCATCGACGTTTCGGACGTAATGCGGCGGCTCGTGAAAGAGGAGCTGCTCAAATTCGATGGCACACCGCTGTTCCCGGAACGTCGTGCTTATACCGTCAACTACGACCTCTCCCCTGCCGAGGGGCAGCTTTATTCCGAGGTCACCAGCTATGTGCAGGAGGAGTTCAACCGGGCAGAGAACCTGAACAACGACCGCAAGGCAACCGTTGGCTTTGCGCTGACCATCTTGCAGCGGCGGCTTGCCTCCTCGCCGGAAGCCATTTATCAGTCCCTGCACCGCAGGCGGGAGCGGCTGGAGCACATTCTGGCAGAGGAAAAGTTGGGGAAAGCAGACAATGGCCCGCAGTTCACCCTGCCGGATGACTATGATGAGGACGATTTCAGCGCAGATGAGCTGGAACAGACCGAGGAAAATGTCACCGATCGGGCATCCGCTGCCAGCACCATCCGGGAGATGGAGGCGGAAATTTCCACGCTGAAAAGGCTGGAGCAGATGGCCAATGCTGTGCGGATAAGCGGCGTAGACCGCAAGTGGGACGAGCTTTCCAAGCTGCTGCAGGACGACAGTAAAATGTTTGCCGCCGATGGGCAGCGAGAAAAACTCATTATCTTTACGGAACACAGGGACACCCTGCGCTATCTGACCGACAAAATCCGCACCCTGTTCGGGCACGACGATGCCGTGGTGACCATCCACGGCGGCATGGTGCGGGACGAGCGGCGCAAGGTGGAGGAACTGTTCAAGCAGGACCCGGAAGTGCGCATCCTCATTGCCACCGATGCTGCCGGTGAAGGCATCAACCTACAAAGAGCGCACCTGATGATAAACTACGACCTGCCATGGAATCCAAACCGTTTGGAGCAGCGGTTCGGCCGCATTCACCGCATCGGGCAGACCGAGGTGTGCCACCTGTGGAATCTGGTTTCGGCGCAGACCCGTGAGGGCATGGTGTTCCAACGGCTGTTCCAGAAGCTGGAAGAAGAACGGGGTGCACTGGGCGGCAAGGTGTTTGATATTTTGGGCAAGATGACCTTTGACAACAAACCCCTGCGGGAGCTGCTGATCGAGGCGGTCCGCTACGGCAACGACCCTGCCGTCCGTACCCGGCTGCAGCAGGTCGTAGACAACTCGCTGGACCAGAAAAAGCTCCGGGAGCTTTTGGATGAGCGCGCTCTGACCGATGACACCATGGACGTACAAAAGGTCACCGCCATCCGGGAAGAGATGGAGCGGATGGAGGCGCACAAGCTGCAGCCCCACTTTATCGAGGCATTCTTTCTGGAAGCCTTCTGCTCTGTGGGTGGCAAGATACGCCCTCGCGAGACCGGACGCTACGAGATCACCTTTGTGCCCGCGGCGGTGCGCAGCCGGGATATGCAGATCGGCTTTGGGGAGCCAGTGTTGCAACGATACGAACGGGTGTGCTTTGAAAAAGAGCGCTGCAATGTGCAGGGCATGATCCCAGCCGAATTGCTTTGCCCCGGACATCCGCTGCTGGAAGCCGTCATTGATCTTGTGCGGGAGCGCAACGCTGAGGTACTCAAGCAGGGCACGATTTTTGTGGACGACAGCGATGACAGCACCGACCCCCGGCTGCTGTTTTACATCGAGGATGCCATTCAAGATGGCGTTCTGCTGCCGGGCGGCACCAAGCGGGTCATCTCCCAGCACGTCCACTTTGTGGAGCTGAAGGAGGATGGCACCGCCAGCAGCGCCGGTTATGCGCCCTATCTGGATTACCGTGCTCCCACTGAAGCAGAGCGCACCGCTGCTCTGCCCTATATTCAAACACAGGACTGGCTGAAACACGATGTAGAAAACCGCGCCCGGGGCTATGCTATTGCGCAGCTATTGCCCCAGCATTTTGCCGAGGTGAAAGCCCGGAAGCAAAAGCTGCTGAACAAGACCGCCAAAGCCGTAAAGGAACGCCTGACCGCAGAAATTCAATACTGGGACTACCGGGCGGCAGACCTGAAGCAGAAGGAAGCCGCCGGCAAGCCCAACGCCCGGCTCAACTCCCAGATGGCGGCCCGCCGGGCAGAAGAGCTAGCCTCCCGGATGCAGAAGCGGCTTGCGGAGCTGGAGACCGAAAAGCTCATCTCCCCTGCCCCGCCGGTGGTGGTTGGCGGTGCGCTGGTGCTGCCCGGTGGGCTGCTCCGGCAGCTGATGGGCACACCGCAGCCTGCATTGTCCTGCCAAGGCGACAAACGTGCCATCGAGCTTGCCGCCATGAATGCGGTGATGCAGTTGGAGCAGGCGTTTGGTTACCTGCCGCGGGATGTGAGCGCCCAGAAGGTGGGCTACGATGTGGAATCCACCATTCCACCCCAGCTGCGCAGCGGCGAAGCCTGCCTGCGGTTTATCGAGGTGAAGGGACGCGCCAAGGGTGCCCAGACCGTCACCGTCTCCAAAAACGAGATCCTGACGGGGCTGAATAAGCCGGAGGAGTTTCTGCTTGCCATCGTGGAGGTGGACGGCGCCCACACCCACACGGTCTACCTGAAAAAACCGTTCCGCAACCCGCCGGACTTTACCGCCACCAGTGTGAATTTTGACATAGCCGACCTGATACGCAATGCTGAGGTCATTTACAAAGCATAATGAAAGGATTTACTTATATGGAATACACTGTGGATGAAGTTTATGGTCTTTCTAGAAACATTCCGCTAAATTATGTAGAACGTCATGACGTTGATGAACGCCTTCGTTGCAACCTAAATAGAGACAAACATATCACTATCTTTGGAAGTTCAAAGCAAGGTAAAACCTGTTTGCGAAAGCATTGCCTAAATGAGAACGACTATATTTTGGTGCAGTGCAGCAATCGATGGTCATTATCGGATTTGAATGCCAACATCTTAAAGCGTGCCGGATATGAGTTAACTGAATCCACCAATGTAACCTATGAAGGCAAAGCCAAGGTTAGTGCGTCTGTTAAGATTTTAGATGCAACTCTTGGTGGCGAGGCCGGTGGTGGAGCAACAAAAAATGTCACGCATCGTCAGTTGGAACTGGACTTGTCAGATGTAAATGATATTATTGGTGCTTTGAACGAAGCCCGCTTTCATCAATATATTGTACTCGAAGATTTTCATTATCTTAAAAGCGAAGTACAAAAAGATTTTGCGATTGAATTAAAAGCCTTCCATGAGAGTTCCGAGCTGTGTTTTATAATCGTTGGTGTTTGGTTGGATGAAAACAAACTCGTTATTTATAACGGCGATTTAACCGGACGAATTGTTCCCGTTAATGCCGATTTATGGAATGAAGATGAGCTTCGAGAAGTGATTCAAAAGGGAGAAGACTTTTTAAACATTCGTTTCAAAGAGTCTTTTACAAGTGAAGCCATTAAAGCAAGTTCCGGAAATGTTTATATCGTCCAAGAAACTTGTCACCGTGCCTGTAATGAGTCTGGAATTCACAAAACCGTTGTGGGTGAACGGCGGCTTGTTGGTGATGGACTAAATGCCAGAAGTCTCGTTGCTGAAATTATTCAGGAGCAATCTGGAAGATATAATGCCTTCATTACAAATTATGCAAGTGGTTTTCAGGAAACCGCACTTGCTATGCACAAATGGTTGCTATACCCCATTCTAACATCAAGCATTGAGGAACTTTCCAAAGGTCTTACTTACAGAAGTATTCGATCAAAGATCACGAGTGGACATCCACAAGGCAAAAATCTTAATCCGGGGAATATTACGCAGGCATTAAAAGCAGTTTCTTCTTTACAGCTTTCTAAGTCGATACAACCAATCATTCTTGACTATGACGAATCGAATTTAACCCTTCATATTGTAGATAAAGATTTTTTAATTTGGTTGTCCATGCAAGACCGAAACGAACTTCTCTCAACCGTGGGTCTGCCTGAAATGACTTAACTAAGAATTGGAGATAATTAATGTCTAAAAAGCTGATTGAAGTTACCCTTCCGCTGGAAGCGATCAATGCGGAAGCAGCGCGCGAAAAATCCATCCGTCATGGGCACCCGTCCACCCTGCACCTGTGGTGGGCACGGCGTCCGCTGGCGGCGGCACGCGCTGTGATATGGTCCAGCCTTGTGGACGACCCCTCTGCCCACCCGGAACTGTACCCCACCGAGGAGACCCAGAACGCCGAGCGTCAAAGGCTGTTTACCATTCTGGAAAAGCTGGTCAAGTGGGAAAACTCCAACGACCCGGAGGTGCTGGACGCCGCCAAAGCGGAGATCCTGCGCTCTACCAATAACAACCCGCCGGCCTTGCTGGATCCCTTTGCGGGCGGCGGTGCCATCCCGCTGGAAGCCCAGCGGCTGGGGCTGGAAGCCCACGCCCACGACCTGAACCCGGTGGCGGTAATGATCAACAAGGCCATGATCGAGATCCCGCCCCGGTTTGCCGGGCAACCGCCGGTCAACCCGGACAGCTGCGCCAAACTGGATGCCGCCGGGGGCTGGAAGGGAGCGCAGGGGCTTGCCGCTGATGTGCAATATTACGGCGAGTGGATGAAGCGGGAGGCCTTCCGCCGCATCGGGCACCTGTACCCCAAGGTAAAAATACCCCATGAACTTGGCGGCGGCGAGGCCACCGTCATTGCGTGGATCTGGGCACGCACCGTCAAATGCCCCAACCCCGCCTGTGGCTGTGAGATGCCGCTGGCTAGTACGTTTGTGTTGTCCAAAAAGAAGGGCAACGAAGCATGGGTGAAGCCGATTCCGGAGGGCAACAAAATCCGGTTTGAAGTGCAGTCTGGCAAGTGTCCGAAGGAGTACGAATCCTTCAAAATTGGCCGGAGTGCATTGTTCAAATGTCCCTGTTGTGGTGAGGTTACAACGGACGCTTATGTAAAACAGCATGGAAAAGCGCATGAATTGGGATGCCAGTTGATGGCAGTCGTGGGGGAAGGCAAGCATGGACGCATTTATCTTTCGCCGGATGCCGAGCAGGCTGTGGCGGCTAATATCCCTGCACCAGAAAGCTATCCCAGTGGCGTAATGCCGGAAAATCCGCGTTGGTTCAGTCCGCCAGCCTTTGGCATGACTGAATACAGCGACTTGTTTACCAACCGCCAACTCACAGCCCTGACCACATTCAGCGCACTGGTAGCAGAAGCACAGGCAAAAGCGGAAGCAGACGCGGTGGCCGCGGGCGTTACAAACGACCATATTGCCTTGAGTGCAGGCGGCTTTGGTGCACGGGCTTATGGTGAAGCGGTGGGCGTATATCTTAGCTTTGTTATCAGCAAACTGGCAGACCGTGGAAGTTCAATTTGTAGTTGGGATTCTTCTCGCGAAGGTCTGCGAAATACGTTTGGTCGTCAGGCAATTCCCATGGTATGGGACTATGCGGAAGCAAATCCATTCAGCAATTCTTCTGGTTGCTTTGATAATATGCTGGACTGGGTAACAAAGTGTATTGTAGAATTTCCGGCTCAGAGTTTCGGTGAGGTTAGTCAGTTTGATGCACAAAGTGACTGCGGCTTGCGGAATATTATGGTGTCCTCCGATCCTCCCTATTATGACAACATCGGCTATGCAGACTTGTCCGATTTCTTCTACGTCTGGATGCGGCAGTCCCTCAAAGAAACTTACCCCAAACTGTTCCGTACCATGCTGGTGCCCAAGGCGGAAGAACTGGTGGCAACGCCCTACCGCTTTGAGGGCAGTACCGAAAAAGCAAGGGACTTCTTTGAGGATGGTATGCTGCACACCTGCCAGCAAATCTATCAGTATGCCCGCGAGGATGTGCCGGTGACCATCTACTATGCCTATAAACAGAGTGACACGGACGAAAGAGAAGCTGAAAAACAGACCGCTTCCACCGGCTGGGAAACCATGCTCAGCGCTATCATCAAGGCAGGCTTTGCCATTACTGGCACATGGCCCATGCGCACCGAAATGGCAAACCGCTCCATTGCGTCCGGCACCAATGCGCTTGCGTCCTCCATTGTGCTGGTGTGCCGCAAGCGCCCGGCGGATGCCCCGCAGGCTACCCGCCGCAGCCTGATTGCGGAACTGAAGCGGGAACTGCGTCCGGCTTTGAAGAAATTGCAGGAAAGCAACATTGCACCTGTGGACTTGGCGCAGTCTGCCATTGGCCCCGGCATGGGCGTGTACTCCCGCTATGCCCGCGTGCTGGAAGCAGACGGTACCCCCATGACCGTGCGCAGTGCGCTGCAGATCATCAATCAGGAGCTGGATGTGTACTTTAACGAGCAGGACGGCGAGCTGGATGCCAACAGCCGTTTTTGTGTAGATCTGTACACTCAGAACGCCTTTAACAACATCCGCTTTGGCGATGCAGATACGCTGGCACGCGCCAAAAACACCTCGGTGGCAGCACTGGCGGCAAAAGGCGTGCTGAGCGCCGAAAAGGGCATCGTCCGCCTGCTCATCCGCGAGGAACTGCCGCAAAAGACCGACCCCCGCGAAGAAATGATCTGGCTGCTCTGCCAGCAGCTCACCCACGCCATGGAGACCGGCGGCGTGGAAGCCTGTGCGCAGATCGTTGCCCCGATACTGGGCTCCAACGCCGAGCGTGCCAAAGACCTTGCCTACCGGCTGTACACCCTCGCCGAGCGCAAGGGTTGGGCGCAGGAGGGCTACGCCTACAATGCCCTCGTGGTGGCATGGCGGGAAATTCAGTCCCGTGCGGCAGAACTCCAGCAGGCAACACCGGAGCAGACCTCGTTCTTCTAAGGAACACAAAAGGAGTGTAAAAAATGAGCGACAATTACACCAAAGTGCAGCAGGCGTTCCGCATCCTGCACCCGCAGCTGGCAGGGTATGTCTGCCAGGAGCTGCGCCGGGAATATCAGGACAACTGGTGGCAGGAAGTCCTGATGACCCTCTCCGACCAGACCCGCGACCTGCCGGACGACAACAGCGATTACGCTACCCTGATGGATTCGCTGGACATTGCCAACTGCCTGCGTCTGTTCGACCGCAAGTGGAACGACCTGTTCAAGCGCAAACTGTCCATCGACTACCGCACCTGGGCCAAGGAGCTGATGGGCGTGCGCAACAAGCTGGCGCACATCGGCGGTGCGGATTTCTCGGAGGACGATACATGGCGTGCGCTGGACACTATGGCGCGCCTGTGCGAAGCCTTTGACGACGAAGCTGCCGAGGAGATCCGCAAAATGCTGCGCCAGCTCCGCTATGGCAGTGCCGAAGGCTCCACCAATGTCACCGAAGTAACCGCCCCGGCAAAGACCAAAGCAGCGCACACCATCGGCATTATGAGCAAAACACTTTCCGGTCTGCCCAGCTGGCGGGATGTCATCGAACCGCACCCGGATGTGGCGCAGGGACGCTATAAAAACGCAGAGTTCGCTGCTGATCTTGCGCAGGTGGCACGTGGTGAGGGCGCGTTTGAATACCGTGATCCGGTGGAGTTTTTTGCCCGCACCTACGTCACTGAGGGTATGACTGGCCTGTTGGTGCAGGCACTCAAACGTGTCTCCGGCAAGGATGGCGAACCCGTCATCCAGCTAAAAACCGCGTTTGGCGGCGGCAAGACCCACAGCATGCTGGCGCTTTACCACATCATGCGCGGCAGGGTATCGGCAGACCGCATCCCCAGCATCAAGCCCGTTTTGGCACAGGCAGGCGTTTCGGCTCTGCCCAAAGCCAACGTGGCGGTGCTGGTGGGCACGGCACTGGACCCCACCCGAACCAAACGGCCCATCAATTTCCCCGGCATCACCATCAACACTCTTTGGGGCGAAATGGCAGCGCAGCTGGCGGAATCGGCTGGCCGTCCGGAACTGTACGATTTTGTCAAGGATGCAGATAAAAAGGGCGTTTCTCCCGGCAGTGAAGCGTTGAAAAACCTGTTTGATGCCTGCGGCCCCTGCCTGATCCTGATGGACGAGCTTGTGGCGTATGCCCGAAAATTGTATGGTGTGTCCGGTCTGCCCGCCGGGTCGTTCGATAACTTCAACTCTTTCATTCAGGAGATCACCGAAGCCGCACGCGCCAGCAAGAACAGTCTGGTGGTGGCTTCTATCCCGGAATCGAATATCGAGATCGGCGGCGAAGCAGGAAAGAACGCACTGGAAACCATTGAACATACCTTTGGTCGTATGGAATCTATCTGGAAGCCGGTTGCCGCCAACGAGGGCTTTGAGGTGGTGCGCCGCCGCCTGTTCCTCGACTGCAAGGATCCGGAAGCCCGCGACCGCGTGTGCACGGCGTTCAGCCAGATGTACCAGAACAACCCCGGTGATTTTCCGGCAGACACCAAAGAAGTGGACTACCGTGATCGGATGATTTCCTGCTATCCCATCCACCCGGAAATCTTCGACCGCCTGTACGATGACTGGTCCACGTTGGAACGATTCCAGCGTACCCGCGGCGTGCTGCGCCTGATGGCGGCGGTCATTCATGAGCTGTGGATGGGCAGCGATGCCAGTGCCATGATCCTGCCCGGCTCCATCTCGCTGGACGCACCCAACGTCCGCGATGAACTGATCCGCTATCTGCCGGAAGGCTGGAACTCCATCGTCAACACAGAGATCGACGGCAAGAACTCTGTCCCCTACCAGAAGGACCAGAGCAACCAGCGGTATGGGCGCATCATGGCTTCCCGCCGGGTGGCGCGCACCATCATGCTGGGCAGTGCGCCCACAGTGCGTTCCCAGTCCGTGCGCGGCATCGAGGCTTCCCGCATCCGTCTGGGCGTGGTCCAGCCGGGCGAAAACATTGCAGACTTCAACGATGCCCTCAACACCCTGCGCGGCTCGCTGGCGTATCTGTACACCAACACCAGCGGCGACCGCTACTGGTTCGATACCCGTCCCACCCTGCGCAAAACCGCGCAGGACCGTGCAACACAGGTGGCGGAAGCCGACGTGGAAGAAGAAATTGAAACCCGCCTGAAAAAGCTGCGCAGGGAAGAGCCGTTTGCGGGATTGCACGTCTGCCCGGCTTCCTCGCTGGATGTGTCGGACGATCAGGCGGTGCGGCTGGTCATTCTCCGCCCGGATGAGACCTACCGTGCCAATGCGTCCAGTGCCCCGGCACTCACTGCGGCAGAAAATATCCTGAACACCCGCGGCACAGCACCCCGCATCTACCGCAATATGCTGGCGTTCGTAGCACCGGATCAGGAAGCAGTGATCTCGCTGAAGCAGGCGGTGCGGGACTTCCGTGCATGGCGCTCAATTCAGGACGACAAGGAAACTCTGAACCTTGATGTCACCCAGAACCGGGAAGTGGATGCCAACCTCCACCGCAGCAACGATACCGTGGAAGCCCGCATCCGGGAAACCTACTGCTGGCTGCTCACCCCGGAGATCGACCGCTTTGTAGATATGAAAACCATCCTGTGGGATGCTACCCGCATTTCCGGAGGAACGGACAGCATCGTGTCCCGTGCCTCCCGCAAGATGCAGCAGAGCGAAACGCTCATCACCAAGTGGGCACCTGCCCTGCTGCAAATGGAACTGAACGAAGTGCTGTGGAAGGATGCTGACCATATCCAGATCAAGAAGCTGTGGGAGTACCTCTGCACTTATTGCTACCTGCCGCGCCTTGCAAAGTTCAGCGTGCTGGAAGATGCCATCCGTACCGGCCTGAACTCGCAGGAATATTTTGCCCTTGCGGCCGGTTACACGGGCGACCGCTATGTTGAACTGCGGTATAACCAGTTTGTGGACTGCATCAACACCTCCGACCTTTTGGTCAAGCTGGACCCTGCCCGCAAGCAGCTTTTGGCTGAAAAAAGTGCTCCCGCAGTAGTTGTGCAGCCTACGCAAACTGCTCAGGGCGGCGAACAGCCCACCCTTTTCAACCTTCCCCCGGATGCTCCCATTGACCCCACTGTAACCTTGCATCAGCCGCCGACAGCGCAACCTGCCGCTGTTCCCGCTCCGCCCAAAAACACCCGGTTCTACATGACTGCCGAGTTGGACACCACCCGCATCAACCGTGATGTGCAGCGGCTGGTGGAGGAAGTCATTACACACCTGCTCAGCGCAGATGGCTGCAAAGTTTCGGTAACGCTGGATGTTACCGCCGATGCACCGGACGGTCTGTCCACCCCCATTGTGCGCACCGTGATGGAGAACTGTAAAACGCTGAAGGTAAAAGATTTTGGCGTAGATGAATAACGACAGCGGCGTTATTGACAAGGTGCCCCTATCCTGTATAGCGACGCTACTATTCAGCGATGCAATCGCACAGCCTGCATCCACGGGATGTAGTTCAAGGGTTTGGGTGCTCCCAACAAGTATTTTGCAACGCAAAATAAGCAGATGTATATACGTCTGCATTGCTTGCTACAATTGTGTTGGTTCTCAGGACGCTTCTAAAACATGAAAAGCATTTTGTAAATCAAACCGTCCGTTTTCAAGTTCAACTTGAAGCGGACGGTTATTTTTCTGCTCGGAAAGTTTTTGCATTTGCAGTCGCAGCAAGCAGGGCGAGTTGGTTCCAACTTGTAATTTTTTGAATCTGATTTTTTACAAATCTGACTTCAAAAACGATTGTTGGGCTTCGCCCAAACCCGATATTCAGCACATAAACTGTGCCGACTGCGTATCTTAGCAGACGCTGAACAAGCAAATTTTCTCTCAAAAAAATCGTTTTAGAAAAATCAGCGTTGATTCATTCAATATTGCACAAAACCGGAACTATTACTTCCGGTTTTGAAAGCAAAAAGCGGAAGTATCACTTCCTAAAAAATCGAGCAATTTTATGGTATGCTCTATCCAGAGCCGTTCACAAGAACCGGACCTCCCAAGTCCGGTTTTCTCCCTCAAAACCGGACCTGATACGTCCTAAAAATACTTATTTGATTGTGATAGGCTTTCTACAAGCCTTCATCGAACCTTGAGAACCGAATGACCGTCTGCATGGGATACCCGGCCATGACCCCGCAAGGGAGAGCCGGAAAACGCCGCCGGAAGGGGGCAGGAAAGCCATGCAGGGAGAACGGCACCCAAAATTTGAAATCACGTTGATACGAAAAACCAGAACCAGTAGTTCCGATTTTGTCTTAAAATTCATTTCATATTCCTTAAAAACCGGAACTACCAGTTCCTAAAAATAAAATTTACGATGTGATACAATTTTCTCAATGGTTTGCAGCAGAAAACCGGAAGCACTACTTCCGCTTTTTTATAACCAAAAACCGGAGGTACGACCTCCTAAAAAATCTTCTATGAATGTGTTAATCTAATTTCAGAGCCTTCATTGAACCTTGAAAATCACATGACCGTCTGCATGGAATACCCGGCGAAGAGACCCTATGAGGACGAGCCGGAAAACGCCGCTGGAAGGGGGCAGGAAATCCATGCAGAGAGGACGGCGTAAGAACAATGATATTCTATTTCATTTCAGAAAGGATGGTTTGCCTATGACAAAACTGAGCCAGCTTAAAATCGATCCGGAGTTCCAGAATCAAATCAACCCTCCGTCGTTTGAGGAAACCCACCAACTGGAAATGAACATCCTAAAAGAAGAACGTGTACTGAATCCGATCATCACATGGAACGGCTATATTGTGGATGGACATACACGCTACCAAATTCTTCGGAAATATCCATTTATTCCATTTGAAGTCATCGAAAAAGAATTTTCCAGCCGTTATGAAGCACTCGTATGGATCTGTAAAAATCAGCTTGGGCGGCGAAACCTGACCCCAGAACAGAAAAAGTTTCTGATCGGAAAGCAGGCAGAAGCGGAAAAGCAAATCAAATCGTTTCACGGCAATCAGTATACTTTGGCATCTGAAAGTGGTCTGGTTCAAAATGAACCAGACCGCACAAAGCACGGTTCACGGTCGAAGGTCGCTGCGGAACATGGAACATCCGAAAGTTATGTTTACCGTGCAGAGCGATTTGCAAAAGGTGTGGAAGCTGCGGAGGAGGCAGTACCCGGAGCGCAGAAAGAAATCCTGAGTGGAAAGATCCGGGCAACCGACCGTGAAATTTCCTCGATTGCAAAGGTTCCAAAGGAAAAGCGTCCCGAAGTTGTGGCAGAGCTTCGTAAGCCTAAAGGCGAACAGGATTCCAGTATCACGGATTCGTATTCTTCGCCTTCAAAGGGCAATGAGTTTATAACGACCTTCAAGCAAGACATTCAGGGGCATAAGAAAGGACTCAACAAGGAAGAAAAGCAGAATCTCAAGGATGCCGTCAAGAGCATCTATTCACCTCGCCGCTTGGCAGATGGCGAAGCCATGATGTGCGAGATTCAGGGAGCGCAGGAGGATTTTGTCCGGCGGTGGGAAATGTGCTTTCGTGAATACCCGGATATTCTTACTGAACCGAAGAACAATGAGAAATTGCTAATTTTTATCGACCGTGCCAGTCGGTATCTTCAGAACGTAAAAAACGCTTGAACAGTGATGGAAACCGGCAATCCTAAACTGTCTGGCCACTGATTTGGATGTAAAAAACGGAGGTGAATGCCATTTCAAATTATTTGAAACCCAATATGCCGCTGCCGCAATATCTGCCCTATGCCCGCTTTTTGCTGGATACAGACCTAAGCCACACGGCAAAGCTGCTCTACACTCTGCTGCTTGACAGGGCAACGCTTTCTCAAAAGAACAACTGGGTGGATGAGCGCGGCTTCGTCTATGTAATTTTTCCCATTTCATCATTGAGCGAAGCCCTGCGATGCAGTACCATGAGCATTAAACGTGCATTGCGCTCACTGGAGGATGCCGATCTGATCGAGCGCAGAAGAGGTCGCATTACTGTGCCCAACAGCATCTTTGTAAAAGTCCCGACAGAACAAAAATGTTCCTTTGCATGGAACGATTCTGCCCTATGCGATGGAACAGAAATGATACCTTCCACGGAACAAAAGTGTTCCACTAACCAACGTAATAAGAACAACCTGAAAGATAACCGCCTGATAAAAAAACAGCTGCTCATTTGACCTTTGGCGAATATCAGAACGTCTTTTTAACAGAGATGGAGTACAAGCGGCTCAAAGCTGACTTTTCCGGGCTAGATAGCCTGATCGAGCAGCTTTCGGCTTATATCCAGTCCACCGGCAGAAAGTACGCCGACCATGCTGCCACCCTGCGCATCTGGGCGAAACGGCAAAGACCAGAACAGAAGCAAGCACCGGGTATCCCGGACTACACATTCACGGAAGGAGAAAGCCTATAAAGACGATTGAAAAAATTTTTGAACAGTCCGTTTCCAGTATTCCCGAAAATCCCGAAGATTATTATGGCAAGGACGGTCTGCTTTATTGCGGAAAATGTCATACCCCAAAAGAAGCATTCTTTGCAAAGGGCATTGCCCTGATGGGCAAGAACAAGCACCCAATCGAATGCATCTGCCAGCGCACGGAAAGAGAAAAACAGGAAGCCCTCATCAGCCAGCAAAAGCACAGCGACCTTGTGCGGCGGCTGAAAGCAGAGGGATTTTCTGACCCGTCAATGCTGGACTGGACCTTTGAAAACGACAATGGCCGCAGCCCACAGATGCACCACGCACACCGCTATGTCGAGCAATGGCAGACCATGCGTTCAGAGAACCTTGGATTGCTTCTCTGGGGCGGTGTAGGCACCGGCAAGAGTTTCCTTGCCGGGTGCATTGCAAACGCTCTGATGGAGCAGGAGGTGCCTGTGCGTATGACGAACTTTGCCCGAATCCTGAACGAGCTAAACGGCAGCTTTTCCGGGCGCAATGATATTGTGGACAGGCTCTGCCGCTATCCCCTGCTCATCATTGATGATTTCGGCATGGAACGTGGCACCGAGTACACACTGGAGCAGATCTACAACATCGTGGACAGCCGATACCGCAGCCGGAAGCCGCTGATCGTCACCACCAACCTGACGCTGAATGAGATACAGCACCCACAAGATACCGCCCATGCCCGCATCTATGACCGCCTATTGGAAATGTGCGTCCCGATCTCCTGCATTGGGGTCAGCTTCCGGAAAGAGAATGCACAGGAAAAGCTGGAACGCTTAAAAATTTTAATCGGATAGATCAGAAACATTTCTGAAGGAATCCGCAGGACGTCCTAAGTTCTGCTACAAGGAAATGGAGTTGCCTATTGAATAATTTTCATCGTATAGAAAACAATCCCACCCCTTCGGAATGCTCTACGCCCATACTCGATGAATGGAGCGCATTCGCAACCTTTCTAGCCGATGTGATTGAGAAGTACGCATCGGTCTTGGAAATAGACAACGCCGTATCCTCAACCAACAACAAAAATCGACAAGATACTGTTGATACCGCTCTTGCAGCATGATATAATATTCTTGTAATATTTGTCCCAACCCAGTGGCAAGGTCTCCCCTTCCACTGTATTACATACACGGAACGAGGTGCTTAAAATGAATCGTCCAGATGACTCTCCTAAAAATTCCATCCTCATTTACACCACAGAAGATGGCCTGACCAAAATTGATACTACCTTTGACGGCGATACTGTCTGGCTTTCCATTGACCAGATGGCTGAGTTGTTCCAACGTGACAAATCCACAATTTCCCGTCACATCAAAAACATTTTTGCAGAGGGTGAGCTTGAACGAGCTTCAGTTGTTGCAAAATTTGCAACAACTGCCGCAGACGGAAAGACCTATCAGGTCGAATTCTACAATCTTGACGTCATTATTTCTGTTGGTTATCGTGTCAAATCCAAACGAGGCACACAGTTCCGTATCTGGGCAACTGGCATCCTGAAGGAATATATGCGCAAGGGATTTGCGCTGGATGACGAACGCCTGAAAAATCTGGGCGGCGGTGGATATTTCAAAGAGCTGTTAGAACGCATCCGTGACATCCGTGCTTCCGAAAAAGTGTTTTATCGTCAGGTTCTGGAAATCTATGCAACCAGCATTGACTACGACCCAAAAGCAGAAATCTCCGTCCAGTTCTTCAAAAAAGTCCAGAATAAAATTCATTATGCCATCCACGGACAGACTGCCGCAGAAGTCATTTACAACCGTGCCGATGCCGAGAAGGAGTTTATGGGACTGACCACTTTTGCTGGAAATCAGCCCACCCTGCAAGAAGCCAAAATCGCCAAAAACTATCTGAACGAGAAAGAGCTTCGTGCTATGGGGCAGTTGGTTTCCGGTTATCTGGATTTCGCAGAACGTCAGGCAGAGCGCGAACAGCCCATGACCATGCAGGACTGGGCCAATCATCTTGACCGCATTCTGACAATGAGCGGTGAGCAGTTGCTTGTCGGAAACGGCACTGTGACGCACAAGCAGGCCGTGGACAAAGCCACCACTGAATATCGGAAGTATAAGACAAGAACGCTCAGCGACGTGGAACAAGACTATCTGGATTCCATCCAGTTCTTAGAGCAAAAAATCGACAAGAAATAACGGTATCTGTGAGGATTTCTTATGTCACAGGGAAAGACAAAAGTTTATATTTACACTCGTGTATCTACCACCATGCAAATCGATGGCTATTCACTGGATGCCCAGAAAGCCCGGATGAAAGCATACGCTGACTTCAACGATTACCAGATCGTTGGCGAGTATGAGGATGCCGGTAAATCGGGCAAATCCATCGAAGGGCGTGCATCCTTTTGCCGGATGATGGAGGACATCAAATCAGGAAAAGATGGCGTTTCCTACGTTTTGGTGTTCAAACTGTCTCGGTTCGGCCGCAATGCCGCCGATGTGTTGTCTACCTTGCAGGTCATGCAGGATTTCGGGGTCAACCTCATCTGCGTGGAGGACGGCATTGATTCTTCTAAAGACGCTGGCAAGCTGATGATTTCCGTTTTGTCTGCTGTCGCTGAGATCGAGCGTGAGAACATCCGTGTCCAAACTATGGAAGGTCGTATCCAGAAAGCAAGGGAAGGTCGCTGGAATGGCGGTTTTGCGCCTTATGGCTATCGTTTGGTTGACGGTGTGCTGCAAATCAATGAGGATGAAGCCCCTGCCATTCGCACGATTTTTGAGCAATATGTAAACACCGACACAGGTGCAAATGGTCTTTCCAAATATCTGGAGACCCACGGCTTTCAGAAACTTGCCCGTCAAAATGGCACCTCTCCCCTTTTCAGCGCAACGTTGATTCGTGCCATCCTGAAGAACCCCGTCTACTGCGGAAAAATCGCCTTTGGTCGCCGCAAACTCGAAAAGATCCACGGCACCCGGAACGAATATCATCAGGTTCCACAGGAGAATTATTTGCTGGTGGACGGCCTGCACGAGGGCATCGTATCGGAAGAATTGTGGAACGCCGCACAGGTCAAGCTGTTGGCGCAGTCCAAACGATACGAACCAGTCAACCGCAGCAAGACGGAACAGGCGCATTTATTATCCGCCCTTGTCAAGTGCCCCATTTGCGGTGCTGGAATGTACAGCAACAAATGCACCAAACGAAAGAAAGATGGCACACCCTATAAATCTTTCTCTTATTACAGTTGTAAGCACCGCAAGATGCAACGTGGGCAAAAATGCGATTTCAACAAGCAAATTCAGGAAGAAGTTCTGGACAACGCCGTGGTGGAGGTTATCATCAAACTAGTCAGCAATCCAAAGTTTGCCGCCATGATGCAGGAGAAGATCAATAGCAAAGTGGACACCACTGCCATTGAACAGGAAATTACTGCCGCTGAAAAGCAGTTGCGGCAGTATTACTCCGTCAAATCCAAAATCATGGAGGAGATTGACACACTTGATCCGGATGACCGCCACTACATCATCCGCAAATCTGACCTTGACGAGCGGCTTTACAAGATGTACGATAAAATCGAGGAAGCCGAAAACAATCTGATGGATGCCCGTGCAAAGAAGCAGGCTATCGAAGCGGATAAAATTACCGGCGACAACATTTACAAGGTTCTCGTCTGCTTTGAAAAGCTTTACAATGTTATGAATCCTCTTGAACGTAAAAAGCTGATGGAACATCTGATCTCTGAAATTCAAATCTACCCAGAGCGTCAGCCCAACGGTCAGTGGCTCAAATCCATCAAATTCCGACTGCCTATCGTTGAAAGCGACATTGATCTGTGTTTGGACAATGAAAGTCATACTGAATGTGTCATCGCACTTTCCAAGGGCGAGATCGACTCCTGACTTTAAGATGATATAAATTCAAACCACGGTTCGTCGGAGCATTATGTTCTCTGCAAGCCGTGGTTTTCCCTCGCTCAAGCTGCCCAATAACAAAAAACGGTCGGAGTTACTCGTCAGGCAACTCCGACCGTTTTTTCTCTTCTTATTCCTCTTCGTCCCTGGCCCAGTGATAGGCGCAGCGGACGGCCTTATTCCAGCCCTTGATGCGCTTGGTGCGTTCCTCTTCCGAGATGTCCGGGCGGAACACGCGGTCCACCGACCAGTTGCGGGTGATGTCCTCGGCGGACTGCCAGTAGCCTACGGCGAGGCCGGCCAGATAGGCCGCACCCAGCGCCGTCGTTTCCACACAGCGGGGGCGCTTGACTTCGAGGTCGCTGATGTCGGCCATGGTCTGCATGAGGTAGTTGTTGGCCGACGCGCCGCCGTCCACCCGGAGAGACTTCATGGCGATGCCGGAGTCCGCTGCCATGGCGCGGAGGACGTCGTTGACCTGATAGCAAATGCTGTCCAGCGTGGCGCGGATGATGTGGTACTTGTTGCAGCCCCGGGTGAGGCCCACGATGGTGCCGCGGGCATACTGGTCCCAGTGGGGCGCGCCGAGGCCGGTGAAGGCCGGCACGACGTAACAGCCGTTGGTGTCCTTCACCTTCTGGGCCATATACTCGGAGTCGCGGGCCTCTTCCAGCAAGCGCAGCTCATCGCGGAGCCACTGGATGGCCGCACCGGCCACGAAAATAGAGCCTTCCAGCGCATAATTTACCCTGCCGTCGGGACCGCAGGCGATGGTGGTGACAAGACCGTTCCGGGATGTGACCGGCGTCTCACCGGTATTCATGAGCAAAAAGCCGCCGGTGCCGAAGGTGTTTTTCGCCTCGCCGGAGGCAAAGCAGGTCTGGCCGAAGAGGGCCGCCTGCTGGTCGCCTGCCGCACCGGCAATTTTTATCTCGCCGCCGAAGTGCATCGGGTCAGCGTACTCATAAAAGCCGCTGGACGGCACCGGCTTCGGGAGCATACATTTCGGGATGTTCAGCTCCTGCAGGATCTCGTCGTCCCATTCCAACGTGTGGATGTTGAACATCATGGTGCGGCTGGCGTTGGTATAGTCGGTGACATGCAGTTTTCCGCAGGTCAGCTTCCAGATGAGCCAGGTCTCCACGGTGCCGAAGAGCAGTTCTCCCCGCTCGGCCCTTTCGCGGGCGCCGGGGATATGATCCAGTATCCACTTGAGCTTGGTGGCCGAAAAATAGGCGTCGATGATGAGGCCGGTCTTCTGCCGGAATTTCTCCGTCAGGCCCCGGGCTTTCAGCTCGTCGCAGTATTCGCTGGTGCGGCGGCACTGCCAGACGATGGCGTGGCAGATGGGTTCCCCGGTCTCCTTGTCCCAGACGATGGTGGTCTCCCTCTGGTTGGTGATGCCGATGGCGGCGATGTCCTCGGCCCGGGCGCCGACTTTGTTCATGGCCGAGAGGGCCACGCCCAGCTGGGTGGCCCAGATCTCATTGGCGTCGTGTTCCACCCAGCCGGGTCTCGGGTAATACTGGGCAAATTCCTTCTGCGCGACGCTGCAGATCTCACCCGCTTTGTTGAACAGGATGCAGCGGTTCGAGGTGGTTCCGGCGTCCAGCGCCATGATGTACGACATAGGCTCTTTTCTCCTTTTCCTGCTCTGGTTTTATAGTGTCAGAACGCCAGCGCGGGGCTCACTTCATTCCGCCGCTGGGTCTGGACGATACAATCCTTGTCCGGCACGACGCCCGCCGTACCGAGGGTGGAAAAGACGGTCTGCAGCGCCAGCATAGGGGTGTTGTTCTCCTGCGAGAGGTGACAGAGGGCAAACTTCTTGCAGCCCTCCTGGATGAGTTCCAGCAGCTTTGCCGCGCACTCGTCATTGGAGAGGTGGCCCCGGACCGACTCGATGCGGGCGCGCAGATAGTAGGGGTACGGCCCGCTGCGGAGCATGTGCAGGTCGTAGTTGCTCTCGAGGGCCACAAGGTCGCAGCCGGAGAGGGCTTCATGTACAGCAGGAGTCAGCACACCGAGGTCGGTGGCGATGGTCATGGTCTTCTCGTCGGGGGTGTGGATGCGGTAGCCCACACAGGGGACGTCGTGGCTGGTGGGGAAAGCTTTGACCCCGAAGACACCGATGTCCTCTTCCCTGCCCGGCGTCAGGGCCGTCAGGTCGCAGCTGGCGGGAACGACGCCGTTTGCGTCCAGAAATTCCAGCGTTTCCTCTGCACCGTACACCGGCAGCGGATATTTTTTCAGGAAGGTGGAAAGGCCCTTCACATGGTCGCTGTGCTCATGGGTGACAAGAATGCCGTCGCAGTCGGAGATGTTCAGCTCCAGCTCCTTGAGGGCTGCGCCGGTGGTGCGGACGCCTTTGCCCATATCCACGATGAGATACCGCTCCCCACAGCGCACGACGCTGCTGTTGCCGGAGGAACCGGAATAAAGAGAGATGAATTCAGACATGATAAACCTCAACAAATAAAACCTCTCCGTCTGCTGCGCAGTCATAAAAACGCAGGGACCTGACGGACTGCCAATGCATCCCCTCGGCAGGGGAGATGGCACGCCGCAGGCGTGACGGAGAGGTTTTTCTAATTACAGAGCCTGTTCCAGTGCAGCGGGCATCCGCTCCACCTTCCTGATGTCAGCACCGAGGCCGCGCAGCTTCTCCACGATGTTCTCGTAGCCGCGCTCGATATGGCCGATCTCCTCGATCTCGCTGGTGCCGTCAGCCATCAGGGCTGCAACGACCATCGCTGCACCGGCGCGCAGGTCGGAAGCGCGGAGCGGCGCGGGAGAAAGCTTCTCCACGCCCTCGAACACGGCCACCTGACCGTCCACCTGGACATTCGCGCCCATCTTGCGCAGCTCATCCACATAGCGGAAGCGGTTGTCCCACACGCTCTCGGTGACGGTGGAAGTCCCCTTTGCCACGCTGAGCAGAACGCCCATCAGGGGCTGCATATCGGTGGGGAAGCCCGGGTGGGGCATGGTGTTGATCTTGAGGGGCAGGATGTCGCCGGTGCGGCGAACCCGCACAGCGTCGTCAAATTCCTCCACCTCAATGCCCGCACGGCGGAGCTTTGCGGTGATAGGCTCGAGGTGCTTGGGGGTGACGTTCTTCACCAGCACATCGCCGCCGGTGGCCGCTGCAGCCACCATGTAGCTGCCGGCCTCGATCTGGTCGGGGATGATGCTGTAGGTGCAGCCGTGCATCTGCTCGACGCCGCGCACCTTGATGACATCGGTGCCTGCGCCGCGCACATCAGCGCCGCACATATTCAGGAAGTTGGCCAGATCGACCACATGGGGCTCCTTGGCGCAGTTTTCCAGAATGGTCTGACCCTTGGCCATGACAGCGGAGAGCATACCGTTCATGGTAGCGCCCACGCTCACCTTATCAAAGAAGATATGAGCGCCGTTCAGCTCGTCGGCGTGGACGGTGATCATGCCGTAGTCCACACTGTCCTCTGCGCCCAGAGCGCTGAACACCTTCAGGTGCTGGTCGATGGGGCGGGGGCCGAGGTTGCAGCCGCCGGGCATGGCCACCTCGGCCTTGCCGAAGCGGGACAGCAGTGCGCCGAGGAAATAGTAGCTGGCGCGCATCTGGCGGGACAGGTCGTCGGGGACGTTGGTGCCGGTCAGATGGGTGGTGTCGATCTCGTAGGTGTTCTTGTTCAGCATCCGGACCTTTGCGCCCAGCACACTGAGGATCTTGAGGCTCACCGCCACATCGCTGATGTCCGGCAGGTTCTCGATGACGCAGACGTCCGCTGCCAGAATGGTAGCGGGCAGGATGCCCACAGCCGCATTTTTCGCGCCGGAGATGATGACTTCGCCGTGCAGGGGCTTACCGCCCGTAATAACAAACTTTTCCAATTTTATGATCTCCTTGTCACAGGCCCGCTCCCCGCAGGCCCAAAAGGTCAGTTCAAGGTACGTTATTCCTTCTCGCTGTACAAAGCTCACAACCAGTTGACACAATTACAGCTACTTTATTATACACAACTTCCAGCAAAAAGCAAAGCCCCAATGCACGCTCGTCGATTATTTTCTGTTTTGCCCAGTTTCTTTTCTATTATTCCCGGATTTTGTCTCTTTTTAAGGAAAATTTTACATTTGCCGCTGATTACCACACACTGTCGTCACAGCGGGTCTCCTTGATCCAGCCCAGCTGATAGGCCCGGACCAGCTGTTTGAGGTCGTGGACCTTCTCCCGCAGGATCTCGCCCTCGTCGGTCTCCTCCACGAGGATGCGGTGGTTCTCCGTCTCGAGGATGTTCTTCTGAGAGAGGATGTCCAGATTCTCGTTCACGGCCTTTTCGGCGCTCTCGAAGGGCTGGTGGGTGCGCAGGGACATGGTGCGGCTGGAATAGACCAGCGTGTAGCCCGCGATGCCGGTCTTTTCGTGGTAGGCGCGGCAGAAACCGCCGTCGATGACCACGAGGCGTCCGCCGCCCTTGATGGGGCTCTCGCCCTTCTTCTCCTGCACGGGGACATGGCCGTTGACGATGTGGCTGGTGCCGGGCAGGCCGAACTCGGCGAGGATGCGGCGGCAGACAGCTTCCTCATTATACCATGTATAATAGGGGTCCTTCACCTCGGTGTGGGTGGAAGCGTCTTCGACATACAGCCGCTCGAAGGTGGTCATGGCGCTGCGGCCATACAGGGGCGACAGCTTGCCGCACCACAGATACCACAGGAAATCCTGTCCGCTCTGGCGGGCGGCGCTGCCCTCGGAGGCGAAGTAGCCCCGGCGGGCGCGCTCGTCGCAGTAGTCCATGAGGGCGCGGCCCGAGTAGGCGTGGCCCTCGAACCGCTCCACAGCGAAGGTGCCTTTCCTGGTCATCGGCACAGCGCCGTGGTAGAGCAGGTTGCCGTTCTCGATGTGGTAGACACTGCCCTTGGCGTACAGGAACTCGACGTGCTGCTGTAATTTCTCGCTCTGGCGGAAGGACTGCACCAGCTTTTGCAATACCACCTTCTCGTCGCTGTTCAGCGCGGTGGGGTCGGCGGGGTCTACTGTCGGGAAAGACATATCCCGCATGGGGTACTCCCTGCCGTTCACCATGACGGTCCTCTTCTCCCAGTTGATGCGGCGCAGGAAGTCGCGGTCCTGCATCTTGAAATCCGGGTTGCGGTCGATGACCTGACACTCGAGCTTGAGCATCAGGATGGTGATGGCCTTATGCATGACGGCGCAGCGATGGAGCATACCGGGGGTGTAGGGGCCGCGGGCGGTGTCGGTGTGAGGCATCCAGATGGTCAGATCGTCGTCGCCATAGAACTGCTCGGCCATCCGCTGCAGGTGGCGGAGGTTGATGCCGTAGCAGTCCTCCACCATGCCGTGGTTGTGGTAAGCGAGGGTGGTCTTCAGCACCGTGCAGATGCAGATGGGACTGCCGGCCGCCGCGCCCATCCAGACCACGTCGTGGTTGCCCCACTGGATGTCCACATCGTGGTGGCGCATCAGCAGGTCAAGGATGACGTCGGGGCGGGGGCCGCGGTCGAACAGGTCGCCCACGATGTGGAGCTTGTCCACGGCCAGCCGCTTGATGAGCTCACAGAGACGGACGATGAACTTATCGGCGCGGCCATTCTCGATGATGCTGCCGACGATCTGGCCGTAGTAGAGGTCTTTGTCGTGGTCCTCGAAGTGGGCGTGGAGCAGCTCATCCAGAATGTAACCGCAGCTGGACGGCAGGCAGGCCCGGACGTGCTCCCGGGTGTGCTTGGAAGAGACGAGGCGGCAGATGTCGATGAGCCGCAGCAGCGTCTCACTGTACCACTGTTCCAGCGCTTCCTCGTCGGCGCAGCGCTCCTTGAGCTGGGGCAGCTTCTCGTTCGGATAATAGATCAGAGTCGCCAGTTCGGCCCGCGTTCCCTCCGGCACGGTATCCCCCAGCACAATGTCTACCTTTTCGCGGATGACGCCGGAAGCGGAGTTCAGGATATGTACGAACGCCTCGTTCTCGCCGTGCAGGTCGCTCATGAAGTGCTCGGTGCCTTTGGGCAGCTTGAGCAGTGCCTGTGTGCTGATGATCTCGCTGGCGGCCGCTGCCTGCGAGGGATAGTCCCGGGCCAGAAGGCTCAGATATTTCAGGTTGTCCCGGATCTCTTCGGTCTCTGTACGCATGGTATCCTCCAAATCATGTAGTATTCTTGCATGACATGCAATATTCAATCTTAGTATACCACTTGCGGGGGCAAAAATGATATAATAGCCTCGGATAATTTAATATGATTCTTTCTCATAGGAGTTGGACAATATGTCTAAAAACATTTCCACAACGCCGCCTGTCTCCTGTACCCTCTGCCCCCGCCGCTGCGGCGCAGACCGTGCCGCCGGGCAGACAGGCTTCTGCGGGGCGGGCGGCACCCTGAAAGCCGCCCGCGCGGCCCTGCACTTCTGGGAAGAGCCCTGCATCAGCGGCACCCGGGGCAGCGGCACCGTGTTTTTCTCGGGCTGCACCCTCAAGTGTTGTTTCTGCCAGAATTACCCCATCAGCGCCGAGGGTCTTGGCAAAGAAATTACCGTCGAGCATCTGGCCGAAATTTTCCTCAATCTGCAGGAGCAGGGCGCCCACAACATCAACCTCGTCACCCCCGGCCAGTGGCGGCCCTGGATCATCGCGGCGCTGGACATCGCCCGGGCCGAGGGGCTGCGTCTGCCCATCGTCTGCAACACCGGCGGCTACGAGACGGTGGAGAGCGTGGAGGCGTGGCGCGGCTCTATCGACATCTGGCTGGCCGATTTGAAGTACGTCTCCTCTTCCCTCTCCGCCGAGCTTTCCTCTGCGCCGGACTACTTCGCCCAGGCCAGGCCCGCCATTGAGGCCATGATGGCGCAGGCGGGCCATCCGGTGTTCGACAGCGAGGGCATCTTACAGAAGGGCGTCATCCTGCGGCATCTGGCCCTGCCCGGCCACATCGACGACAGCTTTGCCGTCCTCGACCAGATGGCCGCATGGAACGAGGCCGACCCCGGCTGCTTCATCCCCAGTGTCATGAGCCAGTACACCCCCTTTTTCAAGGCCGCAGAGCACGGCATCGGGCGGCGCATCACCACCTACGAGTACCGCCGGGTGGTCAATTATGCCATGGATCTGGGGCTGACCGCCGGCTATATGCAGCAGAAGAGCAGCGCCCGGGAGGAGTATACACCCAGCTTTGACCTTACCGGGGTGTGAACTGCTGCGATTCACGCACCAAAAAGGGCGATTCGCGCAGGTTTTATTGATTTTTTCCCGCAGATGTGGTACATTCAGGACAATCAGACGTTCCCTGTTTTTACCACTTATTTTCACCATTCAAAGGAGGTTTTTGTATGCTGTCTTATCGTAAGCTTGCCATGCGTGTTCTGGGTCGGCCTCTCCATACGGGGGGGGGTATCGATTCACCCCGTCCGGCCTCTCAGCGGGCAGCAGCGTTTATTCTGACCGCCGCAATGCTCACCACCCTTGCCGCCCCGGCTTTTGCCGATACATGGTGCATTGAGAATGGTAACATCACCGTGAAAGCGGGCGACACCAAAGGGACAAACAAAGTCTCACAGGGCTCGATCATCGACAAGGTGGACACCAACACCGTCATCACAAATAATAACAAGAACACCGCTTCTTCCAACACTGTGACTATCGAGGCTAAAGATAAGGACGATAAGGTTGAGGTCAAGCTGGACAATGTGAACATCGACACCAGCAAACAGAACAAAGCCGCCGTGAGCGTGACCGGCAGCGGCGACACCACCATCGAGCTGGATGGCGACAACAAGCTGAAGAGCGGCTCTGCCCATGCCGGATTGGAGCACAACAAGACCGACACCAGCGGCGAACTGACCATTCAGGACAACAATAAGGACGGCGGCAGTCTGAAGGCTACCGGTGGACAATTTGGTGCAGGCATCGGCGGCGCTGGCGTCAATGACGCGCAGGTAAAGATCACTGGCGGCAAGATCACGGCTACCGGTGGAGAATTTGGCGCAGGTATCGGCGGCGGCTTCAAAGGCAGCGGCGATGTGACCATCACCGGCGGCGAGATCCATGCAAACGGCGGCTCTTATAGCGCAGGCATCGGCGGCGGCGAATACAGCAGCGGCAAAGTGACCATCAGCGGCGGCGAGATCACTGCGACCGGCAGTTATTTAGGCGCAGGCATCGGTGGCGGCGAGAAAGGCAGCGGCGATGTGACCATCACCGGCGGCGAGATCACTGCAAACGGCGGCTCTTATGGCGCAGGCATCGGCGGCGGCAAGGGAGTGTATCTTGCTTCCGATAAAAAGATCCACGGCGGCGATGGTAAGGTGACCATTACCGGCGGCAAGATCACTGCCACCAGCAAATCTTTTGGCGCTGGCATTGGCGGCGGCTCCAACGGCAGCGGCGATGTGACCATCGAGGGCAACACCGAAGTCAACGCTGCCGGAGGCACAGGCGGCGCGGGCATCGGCAGCGGTGCGGGCGACGCCAAGGCAAACATCACCCTCGAGGGCAAAGTGACCATCGTTGCCAAGGCGGGCGATGGCAACGTTGCCATCGGCGACATAAACGGCGAGCAGGAGCTCAACGGCCTTGCCCCCGGCAGCAATGTCACCCGCTCCGACTCCGAGGGCAACGACATTTCTCTGCCCGGCGACAAAGTGCCTACTCCTTCTGGCGGCGACACTGCGGGTGGCGGCTCTACGGACGGCGACTCTGCGGGCGGCGGCTCTGCGGGTGGCGACTCTGCGGGCGGCGGCTCTACCGGCGGCGGCTCCACGGGCGGCGACTCTACCGGCGGCGATTCTGCGGACGTGTCTGTGCAGGAGTCGGTTTTCCCGGGCCTCGTCGTGACCGGCAAGGACGGCCAGCGCACCTCCTACACCAGCATCCGGGGCAACAACATCCTCTCCCTCCGCGTCGGGCGGTTCACGGCCTCTTTCCGCATTTCGCTGTCCACGCTGCGCCAGCTGCGGGCTGAGGGCATCGACACCATCACCTTCCAGACCATCCTCTGCTCCACCACCCTCTCGGTGGACGAACTGCTGGCCATGGGCGGCGAGGACACCCCTGTGGCCCTTGCCCACAGCATGGGCACCGCCCGGCTCACCGTAGGCGGCGAAGACCACAGCGAACTGCTGAAATAACACTTTCCCCTCGGGGGCTGCTGCACCTTTTTGTGCCGCAGCCCCTTTTGTGTTCTGCCCCGGGGCTGCGGGGCGGGGATGTTTCGTCACAATCCACAAAAATCCCACCAAATTTTCTCTCGCAGTGTTTTTCTTTTCCTTGCAAATCCTCTCCGAAAGCACTATAATGGATACAACGATGTGCGTCATGTGGGGTCTGGCTGCCCTGCTGAGCACCAAACGCCCCGTCTCAAGAATGGTATAGGAGAGGCGGCGGCTCAAACGCCCGAGAAGAGCAACAGGAGGACCGTTATGGAACATTTCAACCCCATTCTGGGCTACGAGACCACCGGACCGAAATTCATCACCTGCGGCGAGATCATGCTGCGCCTGACCCCGCCGAACTACGAAAAGCTCCGCATGGCCACCAACTTTGAGGCCAGCTACGGCGGCAGCGAGGCCAACATCGCCCTCGCACTGGCAAACCTGGGCGTGGACAGCACCTTCTTCAGCGTCGTGCCGAACAACAGCCTCGGCAAAAGCGCCGTGCGCTGGCTGCGCTCCAACGACGTCCACTGCACCCCCATGATCCTCACCGAGCCGGATGAGACGCCCTCCAACCGTCTGGGTACATACTACCTCGAGACCGGCTACGGCATCCGCCCCTCCAAGGTCATCTATGACCGCAAGCACAGCGCCATCACCGAGTACGATTTCTCCCAGGTCGATCTGAACGAGCTGCTGGAGGGCTTCGACTGGCTGCACCTGAGCGGCATTACCCCGGCTCTGGCCCCCAACTGCCGCGGCCTCATCATCGATATGCTCAAGGAGGCCAAGAAGAAGGGCCTGACCGTCAGCTTCGACGGCAACTTCCGCTCCACCCTCTGGACCTGGGACGAGGCCCGCGACTTCTGCACCGAGTGCCTGCCCTATGTGGACGTGCTGCTGGGCATCGAGCCCTACCACCTGTGGAAGGACGAGAGCGACCACTCCAAGGGCGACTGGAAGGACGGCGTGCCTCTGCAGCCCAGCTATGAAGAGCAGGACGAAATTTTCCAGCACTTCATCGAGCGCTACCCCAGCCTGAAGTGCATCGCCCGCCACGTCCGCTATGCCCACAGCGGCAGCGAGAACAGCCTGAAAGCCTTTATGTGGTACGACGGCCACACCTTCGAGAGCAAGCTGTTCACCTTCAATATCCTCGACCGCGTGGGCGGCGGCGACGCCTTCGCCAGCGGCCTCATCTACGCCATGCTCCACAACTACAAGGCCATGGACATGATAAACTTTGCGGTGGCAAGCAGCGCCATCAAGCACACCATCCACGGCGATGCCAACATCACCGACGATGTCAGCTCCATCCGCAACCTCATGAACATGAACTACGACATCAAGCGCTAAAGCAAACCAAAACGGCCCCGGTACGTCCAGACTGCGTACCGGGGCCGTTCTTTTTATGTTATGCCGCGCCGGCACTTCCTGCCGGATGACGATAAGTATGACTCCTGAAGGATTTTTTGAGCTTTTTCCTGTCAGATCATTGACAAATCGCTTTTTGCGTGATAAAATCACACACGATTTTGAGAGACGAAGCGTGTCGAAGTCTTTTCAAAGCAATTTAACTAGGACCGCCCATCGGGGCTAAGGCCATACGGACAGCCGGGTCCACTGCCGACCGGCGGCGCAAGCTGCCATTATTGATTGAGCGTTATAGTTCAAATTTTATAAGTTGGTTCCTTTACAACCATGAAATTGCGCAGAGCGTGCGCAGACTTGTGAAACGGTCAATAAGAGTAGTAAAAGTGTAATTGCTATATAGACTCTCGTCATCCCGTCCTTTTGAATCCTGATGAATCATGCTGCGATACGGCTCTGGCGTCTTTGCCCCGGAGGCTTTGTCCGCGCATTCAAACGGTTTTTTCAAAGCGCAAGCCTGCATTTCTGTGCAGGGCTTGTGCTTTTTTGTTTGCCCGCATGGTTTGCAGCAGGAGTCAAGGACGGAGGAAAAAACATGAGTGAGAACCGTACACGGTTCCGGCTGGACCAGCGCCGCGCACCGATCTACGAGGCTCTGGAGCAGTTCCGACAGATGCGGGTGGTCCCCTTCGATGTGCCGGGCCACAAGCGCGGCCGGGGCAACCCGGAGTTGACGGCCTTTCTGGGCCAGCAGTGCGTGGGCGTGGACGTCAACAGCATGAAACCGCTGGACAATCTCTGCCACCCGGTATCGGTCATCCGGGAGGCCGAGGAGCTGGCCGCCGACGCTTTCGGCGCAGCACACGCTTTTCTGATGGTGGGCGGCACCACCAGCTCGGTGCAGAGCATGGTGCTGACCGTCTGCAAGCGGGGCGACGAGATCATTCTCCCCCGCAACGTCCACCGCAGTGTGCTGAACGCACTGGTGCTCTGCGGCGCAGTGCCGGTCTATGTCAATCCCGAAGTGGACAAGCGCCTCGGCATCTCGCTGGGCATGAAGCGGGAGCAGGTGGCAAAAGCCATCAAGGAGCACCCCAACGCCGTGGCCGTGCTGGTGAACAACCCCACCTATTACGGCATCTGCTCTGATCTGCGTGCCATCGTCAAGATGGCCCACGACGCAGGGATGCTCTGCCTCGCCGACGAGGCCCACGGCACCCACTTCTACTTCGGCGGCGGCAGTCTGCCCGTTTCTGCCATGGCGGCAGGCGCAGACATGGCGTCCGTCTCCATGCATAAGAGCGGCGGCAGCTTAACGCAGTCGAGCCTGCTGCTCATCGGCCCCAACGTCCACCCCGGCTATGTGCGCCAGATCATCAACCTGACCCAGACGACCTCCGGCAGCTATCTGCTCATGTCCAGCCTCGACATCTCCCGGCGGAACCTCGCGCTGCGGGGCCGGCAGGTGTTCCATCAGGTGGCTGACATGGCCGAGTACGCCCGCGAAGAGATCAACGCCGTGGGCGGCTACTACGCCTTCGGCAAGGAGCTGTGCAACGGCAACTCGGTCTTCGACTTCGACACCACAAAGCTCAGCGTCCACACGCTGGACATCGGCCTCGCCGGCATCGAGGTCTACGACATCCTGCGGGATGAGTACGACATCCAGATCGAGTTCGGCGACATCGGCAACATCCTTGCCTACCTCTCCATCGGCGACCGCCCGCAGGAGATCGAGCGTCTGGTGAGCGCACTGGCCGAGATCAAGCGCCGCTACCACACCGACGGCGCCGGCCTGCTGAGCCAGGAATACATCGACCCCGTCGTTGCCGCCAGCCCGCAGGAGGCGTTCTACGCCCCCAAAAAGAGCCTGCCCCTCCGGGAGACCGAGGGCATGGTGTGCAGCGAGTTCGTCATGTGCTACCCGCCGGGCATCCCCATCCTGGCCCCCGGCGAGCGCATCACCAAAGAGATACTGAACTATATCGAGTACGCCAAGGCCAAAGGCTGCAGCATGACTGGCCCGGAAGACCCGGACATCCTGCACCTGAATGTTCTGGCATAAGGAGAAGCAGATGGAATTTTGGTTTTCGGAATTTCACACCCCGGACGTCAAGCACAGCATCCGGGTGAACAAGCAGCTCTACTCCAAGCAGAGCGACTATCAGCGCATCGACATTTTTGAGACGCCTGAGTTTGGCCGGGTGCTGACGCTGGACGGCAATGTGATGCTCACCGAGCGGGACGAGTTCATCTACGACGAGATGATCGTCCACGTCCCCATGGCCGTCCACAAGGAGGCAAAAGACATCCTTGTCATCGGTGCAGGCGACGGCGGCGTGGTGCGGGAGCTGACCCGCTACGACCGGGTCGAGCGCATCGACCTCGTGGAGATGGACCCCCAGGTCGTGGAAGCCTGCCGCGCCTATCTGCCCGGCAACGCCTGCCGGATGGACGACCGCCGGGTCCACATCTACTTCGAGAACGCTCTGAAATACATCCGCCGCTGCGAGGAGGAATATGACCTCATCATCGTGGACTCCTCCGACCCCTTCGGCCCCTCCGAGGGCCTGTTCACCCGGGAGTTCTACGGCAGCTGCTTCAACGCCCTGAAAGAGGACGGCATCATGGTCAACCAGCAGGGCAGCCCCTTCTACACCGAGGACGCCAGCGCCATGCAGCGCAGCCACAAGCGCATCGCGTCCACCTTCCCCGTCAGCCGGGTCTATCAGGCACACATCCCGACCTTCGCCGCCGGCTACTGGCTCTTCGGCTTTGCCAGCAAGAAGTACCACCCCATCGACGACCTGGACGCCGACGCATGGAAGGCGCTCAATCTGCGCACCCGCTACTATACCACCCGGCTCCACGTCGGAGCTTTCTATCTGCCGGCATTCCTCGAGGAGATGCTGCGCGAAGTGGAGGAACCCAAATGATCTCACCCAATGTTGAAACCTTTATCGGCTGCGACAGCAGCTACCGCGCCGCCGACATCGTGCTTTACGGCGCACCGTTCGACTCCACCACCAGCTACCGCCCCGGCGCACGGTTCGGCCCGTCGGCCATCCGGCACGAGAGCTTTGGCCTCGAGACTTACAGCCCCTACCAGAACGCCGATCTGACCGACTTCGACATCTTCGACAGCGGCGACCTCGAGCTCTGCTTCGGCTCCAGCGAAGCTGCCCTTGCCGACATCGAGGCTCGGGCGGCGGAGATCCTGCACGACGGCAAGCTTCCGCTCCTGCTGGGCGGTGAGCATCTGGTGACGCTGGGTGCGGTGCGGGCCGTGGCGGAGAAATACCCCGGCCTCCACATCATCCACTTCGACGCCCACGCCGACCTGCGGGACGACTATCTCGGTGCGAAGCTGAGCCACGCCTGTGTGCTGCGCCGCTGCCACGAGATCGTGGGCGACGGCCGCATCCACCAGTTCTGCATCCGCAGCGGCGAGCGGGCCGAGTTCGAGTTTGCGGCCCAGCATACCGAGATGCACAAGTTCGACTTCACCGGCCTTGCCGCGCTCACCGAACAGCTCTGCGCCACCAAAGAGCCGGTCTACCTCACCATCGACCTCGACTGCCTCGACCCCTCCTGCTTCCCCGGCACCGGCACCCCCGAGGCCGGCGGCGTGAGCTTTTTGCAGCTGCTGGACGCCATCCGCACCGTGTCCAAAGCCAACATCGTGGGCGCCGACCTCAACGAGCTGGCCCCCATGCTGGACATCTCCGGCGTCTCCACGGCCACGGCCTGCAAGGTGCTGCGGGAGCTGCTGATCGCCCTCGACAAGGGCTGGCCCGGGTTTCAGGTCTAACAAAAAAATAATTTGACATAAAGGAGAAACCATCATGAGCAAAGTTCTGATCATCGGCTGCGGCGGCGTGGCCTCCGTCGCCATCCACAAGTGCTGCCAGGTCCCCGAAGTGTTCACCGACATCTGCATCGCCAGCCGCACCAAGTCCAAGTGCGACAAGCTGGCCGCAGAGCTTGCCCCCAAGACCACCACCAACATCACCACCGCACAGGTGGATGCCGACCATGTGGACGAGGTCATCGCCCTCATCAAGAGCTATCAGCCCGACCTCGTGATGAACATCGCCCTGCCCTATCAGGACCTGACCATCATGGACGCCTGCCTCGCCTGCGGCGTCAACTACATGGACACCGCCAACTACGAGCCGGAGAACACCGACGACCCCGCGTGGCGTGCCATCTATGAGAAGCGCTGCAAGGAGGCAGGCTTCTCCGCCTACTTCGACTACAGCTGGCAGTGGGCCTACGCCAAAAAGTTTGAGGAAGCCGGCCTCACCGCCCTGCTGGGCAGCGGCTTCGACCCGGGCGTGACCCAGGCTTACTGCGCCTACGCCAAGAAGCACGAGTTCGACACCATCGACACCATCGACATCCTCGACTGCAACGGCGGCGACCACGGCTATGCTTTCGCCACCAACTTCAACCCCGAGATCAACCTCCGCGAAGTCTCCGCCCCCGGCAGCTACTGGGAGAACGGCCATTGGGTCGAGATCCCGGCCATGAGCATCAAGCGGGAGTACGACTTCGACAAGGTGGGCCAGAAGGATATGTACCTGCTCCACCACGAGGAGATCGAGTCTCTGGCAAAGAACATCCCGGAGGCAAAGCGCATCCGCTTCTTCATGACCTTCGGCCAGAGCTATCTCGACCATATGCGCTGCCTCGAGGACGTGGGGATGCTCTCCACCACCCCCATCAACTTCAACGGTCAGGAGATCGTCCCCATCCAGTTCCTGAAGGCCCTCCTGCCTGATCCCGCCAGCCTCGGCCCCCGCACCAAGGGCAAGACCAACATCGGCTGCATCTTCACCGGCAAGAAGGACGGCAAGGAAAAGACCTACTACATTTACAACGTCTGCGACCACCAGGAGTGCTACAAGGAAGTCGGCTCTCAGGCCATCAGCTACACCACCGGCGTTCCGGCCATGTGCGGCGCACTGATGCTGCTGACCGGCAAGTGGACCACCAAGGGCGTCCACACTGTGGAAGAGTTCGACCCGGACCCGTATCTGGACGCACTGGACAAGTACGGCCTGCCCCGCTCTGAGAGCCACAGCCCGGCTCTGGTGGACTGATGCGGCTGGTCGATACGCGCCCGCCTTTCGCGGGGCTGGCAAACCTCTCGGAGGGCGCACTCGCTTCCCTGCCCACCCCCTGCTATCTGCTGGACGAAGCCCAGCTGCGCCGCAACGGCGAAATTCTGCTGGGGGTCCAGCAGCGGACGGGCTGCAAGATTTTATTAGCGCAGAAAGCTTTCTCCAACTTCGACCTCTACCCGCTTCTCGCACCCTGCCTCGCAGGCACTGAGGCCAGCGGCCTCTATGAGAGCCGTCTGGGCAAGGAAGAGCTGCCCGAGAAGGAGAACCACGTCTTCTGCGCCGCCTACCGGGTGGACGAGTTCAACGAGCTTCTGGATTACGCCGACCACATCGTGTTCAACTCCCCGGCCCAGCTGGCAAAGTTCGGCCCTGCGGCCAAGGCGGCGGGCAAGAGCGTCGGTCTGCGCATCAACCCGGAGCGCTCCACGCAGGAAGGCCATGCCATCTATGACCCCTGCGCCCCGGGCAGCCGTCTCGGCACCACCCGCGCCCAGTGGGACGCGGCTCTTGCAAAACAGCCGGGCCTCGCCGCCCTGCTGGACGGCCTGCACTTCCACACCCTCTGTGAGCAGGACGCCGACGCTCTGGCCGTGACGCTGGACGCTGTGGAAGAGAAATTCGGCGACCTGCTGCCGGGGCTGAAATGGCTCAATTTCGGCGGCGGACACCACATCACCCGCCCGGGCTATGACCTTGCCACGCTGGAAGCCTGCATCGCCCGGATGCAGGAGAAGTACGGCGTACAGGTCTACCTGGAGCCGGGCGAGGCGTGGGCGCTGAACGCGGGCTATCTCGTCACCACAGTGCTGGACACTCTGCAGAACGGTGACACCAGCCTCGCCATCCTCGATATGTCGGCGGCCTGCCACACCCCGGACGTCATTGAGATGCCCTACCGCCCTCCCCTGCTGGACGCGGGCGAGCCGGGCGAAAAGCCCTGCACCATCCGCCTCGGCGGGCCGACCTGCCTTGCGGGCGATGTCGTGGGAGACTACAGCTTCGACGCCCCGCCTGCCGAGGGCGACCGGCTCATCTTCGGCGACATGGCCATCTACACCACCTGCAAGAACAACACCTTCAACGGAATGCCCCTGCCGCCCATCTGGGTGCTGGCTGAGGACGGCACCTGCCGGGAGCTGGTCCGCTTCGGCTACAACGACTTCAAGATGCGGCTGGGTCACCGCGCATAAAACGAAAGCCATCGGCTGTCTGGGCCGATGGCTTTTTGTTTACTTGAGTTTCTTTTTGGCTTCGTACTCCCGCAGGGCGGTCAGCGCCTCGCCCGCCAGCGGGTAGAGGGCCAGCATATTGAATATGGTCATCAGGCCGATGCCCACGTCGCCGAGGTCCCACACCACGGTGTAGGCCTGCATACCGCCGACGATCAGCATCACCAGCGCCAGCACTTTGTATGCCGTCTGCCAGAACCAGCTGTCGCCGAAGAGATAGGCCACGTTGCAGCGGGCGTAGTAGAGGATGCCGATAAAAGTAGAGAAGCTGAACAGTGCCAGCGTCACTGCGATGAAGACGACGCCGAAGCTGCCCAGATGGTACTGCATCGCCGCCTGCAAAAGGTCCATGCCCTGCCGCCCGCTCGTCACGCTCCCGGGAGCCAGCAGCATCACGAAGGCCGTGCAGCTGCAGATAACGATGGTGTCGATGAGGACGCCCAGCGCCTGCACGAGGCCCATCTTCACGGGGTCGTCGCACTCAGCGGCAGCAGCGGCGCAGGGGGCCGAACCGGAACCGGCCTCGTTGGAGAAGAGGCCCCGCTTGATGCCGTTCATCACCACAGCGCCGAAGCCGCCGCCCACGGCCTGACGCAGGCCCAGCGCCTCCGAGAAAATGCGGACGAAGACATCGGGCAGCTGGGGCAGATGGGTGAGGATGATCCAGAGGGTCATGACGAAGTAGCAGCCCGCCATGATGGGGACCATGACGTCGAGGCTCTTGACGGTGGCCTCCTTCCGCAGGACGATGACCGCCGCAAGCGCCGTCAGCACCAGCGTCGTGACCAGCGGCGGGATGGAGAACGCATTCTGGAACGCCTCGCTCACCGAGTTGCTGACCACCTGACTGATGCCGCACCAGCAGATGAGGCCCGACACGGCGAACAGGCAGGCCGCCACCGAGCGGCGAAGCTTTCTGCCCCGTTTGCGCTCCGCGAGGGTGTGGAGATAGTAGGCCGGGCCGCCCCGCCAGCCGCCGTAAAGGGGGTCGGGCTGCTTGTATTTCTGGGCCAGCGTGGACTCCACAAAGGAGGTGGAGGCGCCCAGCAGAGCCGTCACCCACATCCAGAACACCGCGCCTGCACCGCCCACAGACAGCGCCGCCACGACGCCCACCAGATTGCCCATGCCCACCCGGGTGGCCGTGGACACCACCAGCGTCTGGAAGGACGAGAGGCCGCTGCCCTTGTCGTTCTTCTCGCAGACCGCCGCCAGCATATCCCGGAACAGCCGCACCGGCAGAAGCCTTGTGCGCAGGGTGAAGAACACCCCCGCCGTCAGCAGTAAGATGACCATAAACGAAAGACTGAGGGTCACGTTTCCCAGATGCAGGGTGAGCAGGTCGCCCCACAACAGACGGTAGACGCCCTCGATGAGTTGAATGAGCACAGCATTTCCTCCCAGTGCTTGGATTTGGCCGTTTTTGCACAAAAACAGGCCGTCGTCCTTTATTATAGACGATTCGGCCTGTTTTGTAAATCAGGAAAGTGAAGTTCAGGAGAAAAAAGTAACGGTGCGTTTCCGATTGAAAGCGAAACTCTGCGGAATGCCAAAGCCTCCCCTCGGTAGGGGAGGTGGCACGCCGTAGGCGTGACGGAGAGGTTGAGTCCAGCAGCGGCTCACGGTAAGGCTGTCCTTCGTACAACCTCTCAGTCTGCTTCGCAGACAGCTCCCCTAGTAGGGGAGCCTCTGGCGAAGAGGGAAAGCTTCTTGTCGCAGCAAAAAGCCCCCCCTTTCGGAGGAGCTTGAAGTGCGGTTTATCAGGACAGG
>OOCY01000023.1_pt1 | contig 167191 bp, 138 predicted proteins | sample 1671291 | NCBI WGS metagenome assembly OOCY01 (sample SAMN06348141, study PRJEB24527) | human gut metagenome | biome: human gut; feature: ankylosing spondylitis patient; material: feces | host: Homo sapiens | place: China | collected 2015-10 | reverse complement strand
TGACCTGGTTTCTGACTGGTATGGAGAAGCACAGCGATGAGTACAACGGTGCTCTTTACGGTGACGGTGTGAGCTTTTTCCGCTCCATGTATTACCACATGAGCCGTATGCAGACCCAGTCAGTCCTGGTGGCCATGAATCAGCTTTCCAACCATGACCACAGCCGTTTCCTGACCCGTACCAACCAGATCGTGGGAAGAATCGGAACAGCCGGGGCCAAGATGGCAGAGTTTGGCGTCAATTACGGAATCTTCCGCGAAGCCATCATGGTACAGATGACCTGGCCGGGGGCACCGACCTTATATTATGGTGACGAAGCAGGAGTCTGCGGCTGGACTGACCCGGATAATCGCCGGACTTATCCGTGGGGTTTTGAGGATTTTGAGCTGATCGAGTACCACCGTTACCTCATCGATCTGCATAAGAAGCTTCCGGCCCTGCGCCGTGGCTCCTTAAAACAGCTTCTGGCAGACCGCCAGCTCATCGCCTACGGCCGTATGAGCGGGGCAAACAAGTGCGCAGTCATCATCAACAACCGTGGTGATGGCAGAAGCGTCAGAGTGCCGGTGTGGGAGCTTGGCATCACCGATGAGGATGTCATCACCCGGGTAATGCTGTCTGATGAAAAGGGCTATAATGCCGGACGCATTAATTATCATGCCGACCATGGCTGGCTGACGCTGGATGTACCGGCCCACAGCGGCGTGCTGCTGTCGAGCGGGGTACTGGTGTAGATGATATAGACGGAAATAAAAAATCAGGGCTGTCGCAACCGGTCTTTTGACGCATTGCGGCAGCCTGAACATTGCAAGAATATTGCAGGAATATAAAAAAACTTCTTGCATTTTGATTATTGGTATGATAATATAACTTTTGCTTGTCGAAGCTAGTATGGATGGGTTCCCGAGTGGCCAAAGGGGGCAGACTGTAAATCTGTTAGCTGTGCTTTCGGTGGTTCGAATCCACCTTCCCCCACTCAACAACTTCATATTTTCGCGAATGTCGCGGGGTGGAGCAGTCTGGAAGCTCGTCGGGCTCATAACCCGAAGGTCATAGGTTCAAATCCTGTCCCCGCTATTTTGCCCAGATAGCTCAGTTGGTAGAGCAGAGGACTGAAAATCCTCGTGTCGCTGGTTCGATTCCAGCTTTGGGCACTACAACTTCATAGTTGTATGGGATATTAGCTCAGTCGGTAGAGCACTTGACTTTTAATCAAGTTGTCCGGGGTTCGAATCCCCGCACGCTCATTGTAGAACAAGCGATTTTGCTTGTTCTTTTTGTTATATTAACTTATATTTTGATTACACCTATGCTATGCAAAAGATTCAGCACAGACATAATATGTGAAAAAGTCTGAAATATGTTGGAATATTTATTTGAATCGGAAATAGATGTGGATAACATCTAATTTACAACACAGGTATACAGAAGATATAATAAAAGCGAAAGTGATACGGATAGAAATAAATTGGAAGGATAAGCATTTGCAGAAAAATTTATGGAATACTTATATGAAAAATTAGAAGCATATGGGAAGTCGGATTATTATGGGTTTCATATGCCTGGGCATAAACGTAATTCGGATGTTACACGAGCGAATTTACCATATGGAATTGATATTACAGAGATTGAAGGATTTGATAATCTTCATCATGCGGAGGAGATCATCAGGGAAGCGGAAGTCAGGGCAGCGTCCATGTATCATGCAGAGGAGACGCACTATTTGATTAATGGGAGTACTGCGGGTATTTTAAGTGCGGTAATGGGATGTACTAAAAAAGGCGGAAAGATTTTAATGGCAAGAAACTGTCATAAGTCGGTCTATCATGCTGTTTTTTTAAATGAATTGCGTCCGGTATATATTTATCCGGAATTTGATGAGACAATGGAACTGAATATGGCTGTGTCTCCTGAGAAAATTGAGAGGTTATTAGAGGAACATAAGGAGGTTCAGGCTGTGGTATTGACATCACCGACATATGACGGGGTGTTGTCGGATATTGAGAGGATTTCTGAAATTGTACATCAGAAAAAAATTCCGTTGATTGTGGATGAGGCACACGGAGCACACTTTGGATTTCACCCTTATTTTCCGGAGAATGCAAATACAAAGGGAGCAGATGTTGTAATACACAGTCTGCATAAAACACTTCCGGCATTGACGCAGACAGCACTGATTCACTTGAATGGGACACGGATCGATCGAAGGAAGATTCGGAATTATCTGCATATTTTTCAGACAAGCAGTCCTTCTTATGTGTTGATGGCAAGTATGGATGAATGTCTGAGGACGGTGGCAGAGCAGGGGGATGTGTTGTTTGAGACTTATGTGAAGAATCTGGAAAGCAAAAGGGGAGAGTTGAAAAAATTAAAGCATATCAGATTGATGGAGACAGAAGAATTCGACAGATCCAAACTGGTGCTGTCTGTAAAAGATACGATTCTTAAGAAAGAGAATCGAGTGTTTACAGGGAAAATGTTATATGAGAGATTGCTTTTAGAATATCATCTGCAGATGGAAATGGCTGCAGGATCTTATGTGATTGCCATGACTTCGATTGGAGATACAAAAGAAGGAATGGATCGGCTGCTCAGTGCTTTGTTTGAGATTGATGAGGAATTGGAAAAAAAGTCAGAGGAAGAGAAAAGGTATTATCTGCCCCGTCAGGAACAGGTCTTCACGAGCTTTGAGGTAGAAGGAATGCGAAGAATGGAAACAGTAAGGAGCATGAGCTGGCAGGAGTCAGCGGGGTTTATTTCCATGGAATATGCGTATTTGTATCCGCCGGGAATTCCGCTGATCGTTCCGGGGGAACGGATCACTAAGGAAACAGCTGCAATGTTAGTAGATTATCAGAACAAAGGGTTTTCTGTGGAAGGAATGAATGTGGAAAACTATATCGAGGTGTTGATAAATGAGTAAAATTTTTTATATTATGGGGAAAAGTTCTTCCGGAAAAGATACGATTTATAAGAAAATAAGAGAAAAACTGCCGCAGTTAAAGCGTATTACTCCTTATACGACCCGACCAATCAGGGAAGGGGAGACCGATGGTGTGGAATATTTTTTTGTGGACGAAGAAAGGCTGAACGAGCTTAAGGAGAAGGAACGTGTCATAGAAGTACGTTCTTATAATACAAAGTGTGGAATCTGGACATATTTTACAGCAGATGACGGGCAGATTGATCTCCAGAAGTATGATTATCTTGTGATAGGGACTCTGGAATCTTATTATGGGATGCGGGAGTATTTTGGAGAAGAACAGCTGATTCCGATTTACATTGAGGTAGAGGACGGGCTGAGGCTGGAGAGAGCGCTTTGCAGGGAACGACAGCAGAAGGAACCCAAATATGCGGAGATGTGCAGACGTTTTCTGGCAGATGCAGAGGATTTCTCCGAAGAGAATTTGAAAAGGGCAGGCATTGTAAGGAGATTTGAAAATCTGGAGATGGAAAAATGTCTGAGTGAAATTACAGAGTTGATCCGGGAAGAAATGACTTCGCTTTAAAAGAAAACAGGAAAAAGATAAAAAGAGAAGCAGGCGGGCAGATTTGCCGTTTGTTTCTCTTTTTTTGCTTTACAAGGGTTTAACTTGCAATTGAAGTGATATTAAAAAAGGAACGTTATAATGACGAACGTGCCATTAAGAAAGGAAACAGTTTGATGTTAAAGAAAGTAATAAAAGAGGCATTCCCTACCGTACTGGCGTTTACCATGTCAGGAATGTACAGCATTGTGGATGGGATTTTTGTAGGAAAGGCAGCGGGAGATACAGGGCTTGCAGCGATCAATATTGCGTGGCCGATCCCGGCACTGATCACTGCGCTCGGAATTGGAATCGGAACGGGAGGAAGTGTTTTGTACTCTCATTACAGAGGGCGGGGAGAGCAGAAGGTATGTGAAAATTTGTTTGAGCTTACAATGACACTTCTGATCGGTACAGGTATACTTGCAACGATTTTGCTGTCTCTGGTACAGAAACCGTTTTTAGAAATTTTGGGAGCTGCGGGAAGTGTTCAGACGGAAGCAATCAAGTATACGGCGATCATTATTGCCGGAAGTATCCTTCAGGTGGCAGGAACCGGAATCATGCCTCTTTTGAGAAATATGAATCAGTCGCTGGGAGCAATGCTCAGCATGGCGGCAGGATTTGCAGTCAATATTCTGGTGAACTATTATCTGATGTTCCGATTGAATATGGGAATCAAGGGAGCCGCATTTGGAACGGTGACGGCGCAGGCCGTGGTAGTTATGGCAGGATGTGCGATCCTGTGGAAAACAGGTTATCGAAAATGGAGACCGTTGTGGCACGGACAATATGCTGCAGATATTTTCAAGATTGGAATCACGGCATTTGGAACATCACTTGCGCCGACAGCGGCACTTATTTTTACAAATCTGCAGTGTCTTCGTTATGGTGGAAATGCAGCGGTGGCGTGTTATGCGGTTATTTCTTATATTGTATTTCCTGTTCAGTATTTTCTGACAGGAATCGGAGAAGGTGTACAGCCTCTGATTAGTTTTTATCATGGTGCGAAAAAGGAGATGGAGGTAAGAGCAGTAAAAAAAATCGCTTACACCGCAGAAATTATTTTTGGAATCACGGCGGCAGCAGTTACGATTTGTATGATTCCGTATATTGGAGGATGGTTTGGTCTGTCAGCAGAGTCAAAGCAGTGCTTTTCTTTGGGGATGCTGATCAGTTCATTTGCATTTCTGTTAACGGGAACGGCAAAGTTGAATGTATCCTGTCTCAATGCAGTCATGCAGACGAAAAAAGCGGTGTTCATGACTTATATAGAAAGCCTGGCAGTTTCGCCAATCTGTTTGTTTTTGCTTCCGGCTGTCTGGGATATCAGAGGAATCTGGCTGGCGCTCCCGGTAACGGCAGGCATTATGACAGGGATTTACGGGTTGATAAGAAAGGATAGAAAAAATGAAGAATAAAGTAAAATTCAGGCAACTGGGCAGTGTGACTCTTTTTGTTCTGCCGGCATTAATTCCTCTGATCGTATTTTGGATTTATCCGATCCTGCGATCTGTCTATATTAGTTTCACAGACTGGGATTATATGACTCCGGACTACAATTTTGTATTTTTTGATAATTTTATTTCGTTGTTTCAGGATGCCAGATTTTACGATGCACTTTGGAACACAGTTGTGTTTACATTGGGAACGCTGATTCCGACGATCGTACTTGGTCTGATGCTGGCTCTTTTGATGCAGAAAGCATTTAAAGGAAGCGGGATCATCAAATTTATTTTGTTTTCGCCATGGATCACGCCGACTGTTGCAGTGTCGATCGTATGGACCTGGATCTACGATCCGAATACGGGAATTGCAAATACGGTAATGAGATTTCTGCATCTCCCCGAATTACAGTGGATTAAAAGTTCAGACACAGCAATGCTCGCTGTGATCATTGTGACTGTGTGGAAGAGTCTGGGATATGCGATGATCTTTTATCTTTCCGCATTGGAAAAGGTTCCGAAAGAGTTGTACGAGGCAAGCGGGCTGGATGGAGCAAAAAGCTGGCAGAGATTCCGGGATGTTACGATTCCGTGTATCTCTCCAACCACGTTTTTCCTGGTAATTATTACGATGGTAACTTCACTGCAGGCATATGATCAGATTCAGATTCTGACTCAGGGAGGTCCGTCCGGAAGCACAAGAACCTTGCTGTATATGTATTATCAGCTTGGATTTGAAGAGTTTAACATGGGGCAGGCAACTGCGGTGGCGATTGTGATGATTATAATCACCGTAGTATTATCGGCAGTACAGTTCGGTGCATCGAAAAAATGGGTGCATTATTAGAAAGAAGGACAGATTATGAAGATAAGAACAGGAATCGAAAAACTCGGAAAAGGAATGCTTTTACTGATCTTCAGTATTTTCACAATCTTTCCGTTTGTATGGATGATTTTAAGTGCACTGAAAACAAAGGCGGAGATTATGGATGTCCGTTCATTTTTTCCGGCAGAATTCCAGTGGCATAACTTTTACCAGGTCATTTTTGAATCACCGCTTCTTCGATATGTCGGCAACAGTTTGTTTGTATCAGTGATCACGCTGGCGCTGCAGATCGTAACAGGTGCGATGATCGCCTATGCGATTGTTTTTATGAATTTTAAAGGCAAGAAAGCGTTGTTTGCAGTCATCATGGGAACTTATATGCTTCCGACAGCAGCAACATATATTCCGAGCTATATTATTCTGGCAAACTGGAATCTGCTGAACACGTTTACAGGGCTGATCATTTCCAACTGTGTCAGCATTTTCGGAATCTTTCTGCTTCGACAGGCATTTATGCAGGTTCCAATGGGACTAATCGAGGCAGCAAGAATCGACGGGGCAAGCTCCTGGAAGATTTTGTGGCGGGTCGTGTGTCCGATGACAAAATCTTCGTTCATCACATTTGGACTGATGAACTTTATTACCTGCTACAACAGTTATATGTGGCCTTCTCTGATCACAGATGCGGATGAGAAGATGATGGTGTCACAGGGATTGAGAAAATTCTTTATAGAAGGCGGTGCTTATGGAACAGAATGGCCCCTGGTCATGGCAGGAAGTACATTGATCGTACTGCCGCTTCTGATTCTGTTTGCATTTACGCAAAAGTGGTTTATCAATGGAATCGGCGGAGATACGGGTATGAAAGGATAATTCCTTTTTTACATAAAGAAAGCAAAGAAAAAATGACATACGATGCATGAAGGAGAAAAAAGAAAATGAAAAAGAGAATTGTATCAGCATTATTAGTTTGTGTACTTGGAATGTCCCTGGTGACAGGATGTGGAAACAATGCAAAGGCTGCAGAAACGACAAAGACGGCAGATGGAAAAATTCAGTTGGATCTCTGGTATTCCGGGGGAAAAACAGCAGTCAATGTATTTCAGGACATTGTAGATGCATTCAATGAGTCTCAGGACAAATATGAAGTTAAGACAACAACACAGGCGGATTATACAGAGACTTATGAAAAACTGCAGGCAGGGATTGCAGGAAAGAAAGCTCCGGACATGGCACTTCTGGATACAGATAAATCCAGAAATCTTTCTGAAAAAAATCTGGTTGCAGACATCAATGATTATGTAGAAAAAGATGATTCCTTTGAAAAAGATGATTATCTGCCGGTATTTTATGAGCATGGGGAGGATGAGAACGGAAAATTGTTTGCACTGCCTGCATATGGTACAACACAGGTGATGTACTACAATAAGGCGGCATTTGAAAAAGCGGGAATTGACCCGGCAACGATCAAGACCTGGCAGGACCTTGCAGCGGCAGCAGAGAAAATGACAGCTTCTGATGGTTCCTTTGTGGGCTGGGAGCCAATGTGGGGCTCAGGAAATCTGATTGATGCAGCACTCAGCAACGGAGCCTCTCTTCTGAGTGAGGATGGGAAAAAAGTGATGATCAATTCAGACGAATGGGTAGAGGTATGGGAGAGCTTCCGTACATGGATTCACGATGACAAGATCATGAAAGTAAATTCCGGTGGACAGGGCTGGGAATACTGGTACACGACGATTGACGACGTTCTGCAGAATAAAGCAGGCGGTTATACAGGTTCTTCCGGAGATCAGGCAGATCTGGACTTTAGCATTGTGGGAGCCATGGAACAGCCTGGATTTAACGACAACCCTTCAGCACCAACGGCAGATGCACTGCAGCTTGTGATGCTTCAGAATTCTTCTGATGAAGAAAAAGAAGGTGTTTATGAGTTTATGAAATATTTTACAACTCCGGAAAATCAGGCAAAATGGTCCATGGGCACAGGATATGTGGCAGTACGTGAGTCTACACAGGAAGTAGAAGAGTTTAAGTCTTATGCAGAAGAAAATCCTCAGGCACTGGTTCCGCTTCAGCAGGCATCTCACGGAACACCGGCTCTTCAGGATCCGACAGGAGGAAAGATTCTGGATGCCCTGTCAATTGCAGCGGATAAGGTAGAGTTGGAAAACGTACCTGCACAGGAAGCTCTGGATGAAGCACAGAAAACAGCACAGGAAGCATTGGATGCATTATAAAATGAGAGATCAGATTAGATTTAAAATCGGAAAAGAAGAAAAAAATATTCAGGAAAAATGGATTGAAATTCCAGAAGGAACAGAACACATTCAGATGATGATAGAAATGCCCGAAGAATTTCGGTATATGGCATTCTTGTTTCTGGAAGATCCCAAAAAAGAAATTCGGTTTCAGAAGCTGCTGGGATATGGGCAGCAGAACCCGGGAATCGGAAAAAGTACAAAAGATACAACGATAGGAGGTGTTCCGGGAGAGATTTATCCCGGAACATGGAAAATCGGAATCGGTATTTTTACAGAATATGTTGCGCAGAAGCTGGGAGAACAAACCGGAGAAATTGTACTGACAGTTTCGGACCGGAAAGATGTGGTTTCTGATCCGATCGGCGGAGAATGCTGGGGGGAAAACGGACTTCATGTCTCGGAAAAAAGCTATCGTTGGGAGAACGTATTTTGTCCGGAATCCGGATGGTATAAGGGTGATTTTCATACGCATACGAGGTTGTCTGACGGAAAAGAGACGATCGGGCATGCTTCTGAAAGAGCAGAGGAAAGCGGTTTGGATTTTTATGTGCCGACAGAACATAATCTGATGCATACCGGCTGGTGTAAGACTTCACTCTGTGTGCTTCCCGGAATTGAGGTAACGACAGATAAAGGACACATGAATCTGTTTGGAATTACGGAAATGCCGGAGAAAATTCTGGAGATCGTGAAGCATAACGGAGAAGAGGTCATAGATACGTATATGGATCAGACGATAGCACAAGCAAAACAAAAAGGATGGATTCGCAGTATCAATCATCCGTTTCTGACCATCTGGAAGTGGCAGTTTGAAAATACAGACCTGCGGGATATCAACTGTATGGAGATCATCAATGATCCGACGTATCCGGATGGACCAGGATCTAATGATATGGCAATTCGTTTTTTGGATCAAGTATGGAATGAAGGAATTCGTGTGTTCGGAGTGGGAGGAAGTGATTCTCACAATCTGGAGGATGAATTTTATGAAGGGGCAAGCCTTCCGTCTGCGGTGGGAGATCCCGCAACATGGGTATTTTGTGACGGATTAAGTCCGAAAAATCTGATGAATGCAGTAAGGCAGGGACATCTGTGTGTGACCAGATTCTGCAAAATAGAGCCAAAAATCAAGGTGGATGGTCAGAACTGTCTTCCGGGAGATGAGATCACTGCAAAGAAGTGTGAGATTACATATCGGGCGGAAATTTTGGGACTGACAGAAGAACCGGAAGCATTTCTTGTGATGAATGGAAATTATGTGGAACTGTCGGTCAGTTCGTCTGAAAACGGAAAATATCATGTAGAGACACACTTGATTCTGGAAAATACGTCCTGGCAGTGGATCAGACTGGAAGTCAGAACAAAGAAAAAAGAATTTCTGGGATATGTAAATCCGGTATTCCGAGGAAAGAAAGAGCCGGAGAGGATCACTTTCGGAGAAATCAAAGGAGAGACAGAAGGTTTAACAGATGATTAAAGGTATTTTATTTGATAAAGATGGAACTCTGATTGACTTTTTTTCCTTATGGCTGGGTGCGGCAAAAGCGGTCGTAATACAGTTTTTAAAAGAAAATGAGCTTTCGGAGGAAGTGAAGGAACGTGTGTTTTATGCTATGGGAATCGAGAATGGAGAAATCGATCCTTATGGCGGGCTTGCGTATAAGTCCTATTCAGAAATTGCTCTGGATATTACGGATGAACTTTCAAGGGAGCAGATTTATCTGGACAGCCGAAAAGTGAGGATGCAGCTGGAGCGGCTGTTTGCTGAATATGTGACGGAAAGTCAGGCACAGTATGTGGAAACAGCGGACATTAAAGCAGTCCTTGATGCGCTGAAACAAAGAGACATCCGGGTTGGACTTGCAACAGCAGACACGGTGCGGTCTGCAAGAAACTGTCTGCAGCGGCTGGGGGTACTGGAAAAATTTGATTATGTGGGAGCAGATGATGGTGTTCTGCGCCCCAAACCGGAAGCAGATATGTTTCTGGAATTTCAGAAAAAATTCGGGCTGAAGCCGCAGGAAATTGCAGTGGTTGGAGATACATATAATGACATTCGTTTTGCAAGAGAGAACGGCGGAGTGGCCATTGGTGTTTTAAGCGGAGTGAGTCAGGAAGCAGATTTTTGCGGGGAAGCAGATTATATATTAAATTCTGTGGGAGAACTTCCGCAATTATTGGAACAGATATAGATATTAAGGAGGCATTGCTGTGGCTGAGATTCAGTTGAAACATGTATATAAAAAATATGAAGACAAAGTAGTTGCGGTACAGGATTTTAATCTTAAGATCAAGGATCAGGAGTTTGTGATTTTCGTAGGTCCTTCCGGATGTGGAAAATCGACAACGCTGCGGATGATCGCAGGATTGGAGGAAATATCCGACGGGGAGCTTCTGATCGATGGAAAAATGATGAATCAGGTACAGTCATGCGACAGAGATATTGCAATGGTGTTTCAGAATTATGCACTGTACCCGCATATGACCGTATTTGAGAATATGGCATATAGCCTCCGGCTGAAAAAGGTACCGAAAAAAGAACGCAGACAGAAGGTGGAGGAAGCGGCAAAGATTCTTGGACTCGAAGGGGTTCTGGACAGAAAGCCGGGAGAACTTTCGGGCGGGCAGAAGCAGAGAGTGGCAATGGGACGTGCAATTGTACGGAATCCAAGAATTTTCCTGATGGATGAGCCATTGTCCAATCTGGATGCAAAATTAAGAACACAGATGAGGGCGGAGATACTGAGGTTGTACCAGAAGCTGAAAACGACGTTTATTTATGTGACGCATGATCAGACAGAGGCGATGACACTTGGAACAAAGATTGTAGTGATGAAAGACGGAGTGATTCAGCAAGTCGCATCACCGGAAGAACTTTACAACTGTCCGGCAAATACATTTGTGGCAGGTTTTATCGGAATGCCGCCTATGAATTTCTTTCAGGGGAAATGCTGCAGAGGCGGAGAATATGGAACCTATCTTCAGATTGGAGATTTTGCGGTCAATCTGACAGAAGAAGATGCCGAAAGAGTTTTCCGAAAGGGATATATGGGTGAGGTGATCACAGTAGGTGTGCGTCCGGAAGATCTGGTACTTACAGAGGAAGGAACAGAGCATGAGGTTCTGGTGTATGAAATGCTCGGTGCAGAAACCTATCTTTATTTTACATACGAAGGGAAGGATGTGGCATTGAGGACAAATGCAGACACACCATATAGACGGGGAGACAGGATTTCTTTTTGTCTCAGAAATGATAAACTGCACTTGTTTGACGGTGACACCGGGATCAGAATATAAGAAAGACGGCGGAAGGAGACTTCTGCTGTTTTTTTTGTGCAATTGCAGGAATCTGGGTATATCTTACATCAAAATTATGCTATACTGAAACAGTAACCAGAAGGAATTCAAGAAAAGACAGCAGGTGATGATATGAGCAGTTTTAAAGACGTGGTTGGACACAAAAATATAATACAGTATATTGAAAATGCGGTAAAAACAGATAAGGTTTCCCATGCATATATTTTGAATGGGGAAAAAGGTTCCGGAAAACGACTTCTGGCAAATTTGTTCGCTATGAGCCTGCAGTGTCAGAACCGGGATGAAGACGGAGACGCATGCGGAAAGTGCCAGTCCTGCAAACAGGCAGCATCGAATAATCAGCCGGATATTATCAGGGTGACACACGAAAAACCAAATACGATCAGTATTGATGACATCAGAGAGCAGATCAACAATGATATTGTGATCAAGCCATACAGCAGCAAATATAAGATCTATATTGTACCAGATGCAGATATGATGAGTGTACAGGCGCAGAATGCGCTGTTGAAGACGATCGAGGAGCCGCCGGCTTATGCGGTGATCCTGCTTCTGACAGAGAATGCGGAGATTCTTCTTCCGACGATCCGTTCCAGATGTGTAATGCTGAAGCTGAGAAATATCAAAGATCAGCTGATCAAAAAATATCTGATGGAACAGATGGAGATTCCGGATTATAAAGCAGATGTGTGCGTGGCGTTTGCGCAGGGGAATATGGGACGTGCGATCATGCTTGCGACATCAGAGCATTTTAATGAGATCAAGGAAGAGGCAGTTCATCTGCTGCGTGAGATCAATGACATGGATGTGGATGCGCTGGAGGCAGCCGTAAAACGAGTGGTTTCTTATAAGATGAATATCACAGACTATCTGGATGTGATCTCGGTATGGTATCGGGATGTGCTGATCTATAAAGCCACAAAGAATGTGGATCAGGTCGTATTTTCTGATCAGCTCAGATTTATCAAGGACCGGGCAAGCAAGAGTTCTTACGAGGGAATCGAGAATATTCTGGACGGAATTGAAAAGGCAAAGGCCAGACTAAAAGCAAATGTCAATTTTGAACTGACGATGGAATTGCTTTTATTGACAATAAAGGAGAACTGATAGAATGACAAAAGTGATTGGAGTAAGGTTTCGGACAGCCGGAAAAATCTACTATTTTTCACCGGGAAAGTTTGAGATCAAACAGGGAGACCACGTGATTGTGGAGACTGCGCGCGGTGTAGAGTATGGAAAGGTTGTGATCGGAACCAGAAAAGTAAAAGATCAAGAGGTGATACAGCCGCTGAAGTCTGTCATTCGGATCGCCACAGAGCAGGATCAGAAGACAGAAGAGAAAAATAGAGAGAAAGAAAAGGAAGCATTTCAGATTTGTCTGGAAAAGATCAGAAAGCATGGTCTGGAGATGAAACTGATCGATGCGGAATATACATTTGACAACAATAAAGTGCTGTTTTATTTCACAGCAGACGGGCGTATCGATTTCCGTGAGCTGGTAAAAGATCTGGCAGCAGTATTTCGCATTCGGATCGAGCTGCGTCAGATCGGTGTAAGAGATGAGACGAAGATCCGGGGCGGAATCGGAATCTGCGGAAGACCATTATGCTGTCACACGTATTTGTCCGAGTTTGCTGCGGTTTCCATTAAGATGGCAAAAGAGCAGAATCTGTCCCTGAATCCGACCAAGATTTCCGGAGTGTGCGGAAGGCTGATGTGCTGTCTGACGAACGAGGAAGAGACTTATGAAGAATTAAACAGCCAGCTTCCGTCAGTAGGAGATACGGTTACGACTTCAGATGGATTGACAGGAACGGTCCATTCCTTAAGTGTTCTGAGAAAACTGGTGAAAGTAGTTGTAAATCTGGAAAACGATGAAAAAGAAATCAGGGAATATCAGGCGGAAGAATTAAAATTCCGTCCGCGTAAGCGAAAAGCGAAGGTCTCAAAAGAAGAGATGCGCAAGCTCGCGGAACTGGAAAAGGGAGAAGGAGCGTCAAGATTAGATGACAAATAATTTAAAATCCGGAGAGCGTCTGGATGATCTGCAGCTTAATGGGCTTCAGATTATCCAGGATCCGGAACGATTTTGTTTTGGGATTGATGCGGTGATGCTTTCTGATTTTGCCAAGGTCAAACCGGGGGAGAAGGTTCTGGATCTGGGAACCGGAACCGGGATCTTACCGATTTTATTGTCTGCAAAGACCCGGGGAGAGCATTTTATCGGACTTGAGATTCAAAAAGAAAGTGCTGATATGGCGCGAAGAAGTATAGAGTGGAATCATCTGCAGGAAAAAATTGAGATTGTGCAGGGAGATATCAAAGAGGCGGCAGCGTTATTCAAGCCGACTTTTTTTGATGTGATCGTGACCAATCCACCGTATATGCTGAATCAGCATGGTCTGCAGAATCCGGGAGATGCCAAAGCGATCGCACGGCATGAGATTTTATGTACTCTGGATGATATTTTACGAGAGAGCAAACAATTACTTGCGGACGGGAAAGGGCGGTTTTATATGATACACAAACCGTTTCGTCTGGCAGAGATTCTGACGAAGATGAGTGAATATAAGATCGAACCGAAGCGGATCCGATTTGTGCATCCTTATATTGATAAGGAACCTACGATGGTGCTGATCGAAGGTCTTCGAGGCGGAAAACCGAGGGTAACGATCGAACCGCCTATAATTATGTATACCCGGTGAGGGTGAGAGAAAGGAAACAGCATGACAGGAACGTTATATTTGTGTGCAACTCCAATCGGAAATCTGGAGGATATGACTTTTCGTGTGATCCGTACACTCAAAGAAGTGGATCTGATCGCAGCGGAGGATACAAGAAACAGTATCAAGCTGTTAAATCATTTTGAGATACAGACACCAATGACCAGTTATCACGAATACAATAAATACGAAAAAGGAAGAAAGCTGGTAGAAAAGCTGTTGGAAGGACAGAATATCGCTTTGATCACAGATGCCGGGACGCCCGGAATTTCGGATCCCGGAGAGGAACTTGTGAAGATGTGCTATGAATCCGGAATTCCGGTAACATCTCTTCCGGGGGCAGCAGCCTGTATTACGGCACTGACAATTTCCGGGCTGTCTACCAGACGATTTGCATTTGAAGCATTTTTGCCATCAGATAAAAAAGAACGGGAACAGATTTTAAAGGAGATGGAGACTGAAACGAGGACTATGATCGTATATGAAGCACCTCATCGTCTTGTAAAGACTCTGAAATTGTTTCTGGAGCGGCTTGGAAACCGGAAGATTACCGTATGCCGGGAGTTGACAAAACGTCATGAGACAGCTCTTGCAGTGACTTTGGAAGAAGCAGTGGCTCATTATGAGGCAAATCCTCCAAAAGGGGAATGTGTTCTGGTGATCGAGGGGAAGAGCCGGGAAGAAGCCCGGGAAGAGGAGAGAAAACAGTGGGAAGAAATGACCATTGAAGATCACATGGAAGTATACACAAAACAGGGAATGGATAAGAAATCAGCAATGAAAGCTGTCGCAAAGGACAGGGGAGTGTCTAAGAGGGATATTTATCAATATCTGGAAAGCAGAAAATAAAAAAGGAACACGGAGATCAGTGAAAGATTTCTGTGTTCCTTTTTTGTACGATGAGCTTATGTGATTCAGATTTTTTTGATATCCACAACCTCTCCGTCTCTCATGGAGATTACTTTTTGTCCTGCAATCTCAGTTTCTCCCCGCTTGTTAGTTACATAGAGGACTGTAATGCCAAGCTCTTTGTTGATGCGCCGGATATCACGCATCATTTCTTTTCTGCGATATTCGTTCTGTCGGGCAAAATCTTCATCGACCAGAAGGACTTTTGGTTTGCATACAACAGCACGTCCAAGTGCAACGCGTTGTTTCTGCGCCTCATTGATCACCCGGATCTTTTTCTCAAGAATGTCCGTGATATTGAAAAAATGTGCTGCCATTTTCACACGGCTGTCAATAATCTGCCGCGGAAGATTGCGAAGGCGCAGTCCAAGCGCGATATTGTCATACACGTTTAAGTGAGAATAGAGCTGATAATTCTGAAACGCCATGGCAAGACTACGGTCACGGGGCAGAATATCGTTGAGCAGATCTTTTCCGAGATAGATTTCACCGGATGTAATATCCTCCATACCACCGATCATGCGAAGTATGGTGGATTTTCCGCAGCCGCTTGGTCCGAAAAAGGTAACAAACTCTCCGTCTTCTATATGCAAAGAAAGATTTTTGACAGATACAAATCCGTTGGGATATGTCTTGTTCAGATTTTCAAGAGTAATACTCGCCATCAGAACACCTCCTTATGTCTAACATCAGTGTATCATATTCAAACCTGCAAAACAATCTATTGCAGCATGAATTGAGCAAGGACCACGCTGGCTGCAAGTCCGGCGAAGGTGGCAATCAGCGCTCCAGTCAGTGTGTAGCGGGAGTTTTTGATCTTTGCGGTCATGAAATAGACACTCATAGTATAAAAGATGGTCTCTGTACAGGACATGGAAATGGATGCAATCAGTCCGATCAGAGAATCCGTACCAAACTCTTTATAGAGATCCAGAAGAAGTCCGGTAGCGGCTGAGGAAGAAAACATTTTGACAACCGTAAGAGGAACCAGTTCTCCGGGAAATCCAATGGCAGCAGTAAACTGCCCAATACAGGAGGAAATCATCTCCAGAAACCCGGAAGCGCGGAGAATACCCACTGACACCATAAGTCCGATGAGTGTGGGCATGATCTTGAGAACGGTTAAAAATCCGTTTCGGGCACCTTTGATGAAATGTTCATAGACGTTGATCTTCATCAGAAGTCCATAGACGATGATGGCAAGGATCAGAAACGGGACAATAAAATTGGTGAGGTAGAGAAAAAGATTCATGAATGACTCCAAAATAAAATCAGATTTTTAAATCTATATGCGGTTTCAGAGAATAACATCCCTCAAGAACTCATAAGATAAAACAAAATCGATTTTGGGAGTTTGCCATGTCAGATCGTTTGCGAAAGAGCACAAAAAAGCAAGTCATCTCGATCATTCTTGTTCTTACCTTGCTGTTGTCTGTGATATTGTCCGGATGTCACGGGCAGTCTTCAGAAATCCAGAATAAAAAGTTCAGAAAGTTTACCGAAACCTTATTTTGTCAGGAAGTGGCGTCAAATACGGTCAGTCTGCATTATACACTCAAAGATCCCGGTCAGTATGGGATTCAGGATTCCCCGGTTACATTCGGATATTTTAATACGGATAAAGGAACCCGAAAAATTTCCACAGAAAATACACAGGCGGCATTGAAACGATTTTCCTATCGGAAATTATCAAGGGAAAACAGGCTTACATATGATGTGTTGGATTATTATCTGGAGTTATCTAAAAAAGAAAGTGACTATCTGCTGTATGAAGAGCCCATGGGGACAGTCAGCGGTGTGCAGACACAGATTCCGGTACTGTTGTCAGAATATCAGTTTCAAAGCAAAGAAGATGTGGATGCTTATCTGGAGTTGATGAAAACAACACCCGATTATTTTAATTCCCTGATCGCATTTGAACAGGAAAAGGCACAAAAAGGGCTTTTTATGGCAAGCTATACGGCGGACACCGTAATTGAACAGTGTCAGGCATTCATTGATATGGGAGACTCCAACTATCTGATTTCCACGTTTGTTGATCGGATCCAGAAGCTTACAGATCTGTCCGAATCGGAGAAAAGTGATTATATCCAGAAAAATGCATATATGCTGAAGACCTATGTGTTGCCGGCCTATCAGCAGCTGATTAAAACCGTGGTGGAGTTGAAAGATTCCGGTAAGAACGAAGAAGGACTCTGTTATCTGCCAAACGGAAAAGAATATTATGAACTGACAGTGCAGGCGTCCACAGGATCTGCAAGAACAGTTCCTCAATTACAGAAACTGACAAAGAATCAAATGAAAGATGATCTGGCGGCAATGAAAGCTGTGATCGGACTGACAGCAGAACAGGCAAAGGAAACAGCAGTGATGGAATCTACCGATCCAAAAGAAATATTAAACAGCCTGAGTCTGGATATTCAGAAGACGTTCCCAAAACTTCCCCAGACGAGTGTAGAAGTAAAATATGTGCCAAAAGCCATGGAAGCACATCTAAGTCCGGCATTCTATATGATACCGGCATTGGATGACACAGAAGAAAATGTCATCTATGTCAATCAGGCCCAGATGGGTAATAAGCTGACACTGTATACAACACTGGCCCATGAGGGGTATCCGGGGCATCTGTATCAGACGGTTTATTACGCATCGACAAAGCCGGATCCACTGCGCAGTATTTTCAATTTTGGCGGATATGTAGAAGGCTGGGCAACGTATGCGGAAATGGGTTCCTACTATCTGGCAGATTCTCTTACCAGAGAGCAGGCGGTTCTGCTTCAGAAAAACAGTTCCATTTTGCTGGCATTGTATGCGCTGGCAGATATGGGCATTCATTATGATGGGTGGAATCGGATGGATACTGTAAAATTTTTCAAAGAATATGGAGTCGGAAGTGCGGAGATAGTGAATCAGATTTATGATCTGATCATTGGATCTCCGGGAAATTATCTGAAGTATTATATCGGCTATGTAGAATTTCTGGAATTAAAGAAAAAATGGGTCGAAAAAAAGGGCGAGGATTTTTCCCAGAAAGAATTTCATAAGGCAGTACTGGATGTAGGACCGGCACCGTTTGAACTGGTAGAAAAATATATGTGGCAGGGAGAAAAATAAAAGATGTTGAATTATCTGTGGGCAGGAATGATTATAATCGGAATCATATATGGTGCATTCACCGGAAAAATGCCCGATATCACGAATGCAGCTCTGGATTCTGCAAAAGATGCAGTAACCTTGTGTATTACAATGGTGGGAGTGATGGCATTCTGGATGGGAATCATGGAAATTGCGTCCCGGGCGGGAATTATTGAGATGGCATCGAAAAAAATGAGACCGCTGATCCGATTTTTGTTTCCTGATATTCCGAAAGAGCATCAGGCGAATCAGTATATTACAACAAACTTTATTGCAAATTTTCTGGGGCTTGGCTGGGCGGCAACGCCTGCCGGACTTCAGGGAATGCAGGCACTGGCCGAATTAGAACAGGAAAGAAGGATGAAAAGAGCGCCGGGAAAGGCAAGAAAGCCCGGCGTGGCATCCAATGAAATGTGCACATTTCTGATCATGAATATCTCTTCGCTGCAGTTGATCCCGATCAATGTGATCGCCTACCGGAGTCAGTATGGAAGTGTGAATCCGGCGGCAATTGTAGGTGCGGGGATTGCGGCGACAACAGTGAGTACGCTGGCCGGGATGGTGTATTGTAAGATTATGGACAGGAAGAGATAAGTCCGATCCGGGCATACTCGATCAATTCTTCTTCCACGCGTTTCATCACTTCTTTTGTCTCCGGATTGGTATAAGGGATCCTGGCAATGATTTTGGGAATATAGTTTTGCTCTTCGATGATATCCAGACTTTCCCGGAAGTTAATATCATAAAAATAAGCAAGATAAGAAATCCAGTAATCCATCGGTGTTACCCGGTCAGAGGACAGGATACATTCATGACGTAAAATAGAATCTCTTACTTTTGGAGAAATCGCAGAGGCGCCTGTTTCCTCTGCGGAAGTATCCATAAAAGTTTCCAGTCTGTCTTCCAGTTTTACACGGCAGTTGTCCAGTTTATCGGCATCCCGGATGATCTTTGCATGAAGTAAAGTACGTGCATCGGAAATTCCATCCAGCTTAAAATCACTGTGTTTGGCAATGGAAATACGGATGATTTCGTCAAAATCTGATTCTGGAATAAAGTTACGGATCAGATTTTGATGAGGCGCATTGTCGAACAGAATTTTGACTCCGTAAGCTGCGTGATCCATCGTGTCAGGGAGAAAACTGTCAAATTGCTTCAACTGTTCAAAACGTCCGATATCATGCAGCAGTGCGATCATCTTGGCGAGGGACGTATCTTCCTCAGATAATTTCATACGGGCGGCAATATCGGCACTTTCTTTGACAACACCGTAGGTATGTACGATTTTTAGACGAATTTTGTCATTGTGGCAGTCGTAGTCTTTTAAATAATTGTTGAATTGGGTTTTGGCGGTATAAAAATCCATAAAAGTGGCACTCCTTACAAATTACGTTGTTCTTCTAACTGTTTCTTAAGCTGCTCAAGTTCTTTTTCTTTTTGTTGCAAAAGAACTTCCTGAGATGCAAGCAACTCATTTTTTTGAGCAATAGTATTCTGTTGTTCATCGATCGTATCCTACATTTGATCGATCATGTACTGCACGGTATTCTTATCCAATATTTGTAATTCTTTTGAAAACAATCCCATAACTTTCTCCACATTCCTGCAAAGCTCATAAATCTCCCGGTACATAGGAATAAACTTCGGATATTGTTTGATTAGCTGGACGATTATTTCCGGATTATCCTCGCTGAGAAATGTGAGCCACGCATCTAAATCGTTTTTGATACCTTATCGGACAAAGTCCGCCCGCCGCAGGCATGTATTACGGGATGCCTAGATGGGTATACCTTTATTGTGACGGGTTTCCCGATAGATGTCAAGTGGGATGAAAACGAATTCCTGCCGGCAATATTTAGGGGGTACATCTTCAAAAAAGATTATGGTATAATAATACTCTTATAAGAAACCAAGTCAGGAAATGACATTTTATAGCAAAGGAGGCAGAGGATGCTGCGTGTAGCTGTTGTAGAAGATGAAACTGAATATCGTGGATTGATACAGGAGATGGTGGGCAGATATGCAAAGGAATATGATCTCCAGATTCAGACTACAGCATTTCCGGACGGCAGAGAGCTGGTTCAGAATTATCACAAATTTGACATTCTTCTGATGGATATCGAAATGCCTCATCTCAATGGTATGGAGGCGGCTCAGAAGATACGGGAACTGGATAAGGAGGTAGTGATTGTTTTTATCACGAATATGGCGCAGTATGCGATCAAGGGCTACGAAGTAGATGCGCTGGATTTCATTTTAAAACCGCTCAACTATTATACCTTTTCCATGCGTTTTACAAGAGCTGTGGGAAGAGTGAAAAACCGGGAAGGAAAAAGGATCTGTCTGAATCTTCCGGATGGGGCGAAATTTCTGGACAGCAGAGAGATCTATTATGTAGAGATCCAGAACCGGATGCTCCACTATCACACGAAAGCAGGAGTATTTACGATTCGCGGAGCATTAAAGGACGTGCAGGAAGAGCTGGAAGACTGGCATTTTGCAAAATGCAATCAGTGTTATCTGGTGAATTTGAAGTATGTTTCCGAAATCAGAAAAAACATTGCGGTTGTGAGTGGAGATGAGCTGGAAATCAGCAGGAGAAACAGACCTGCATTTCTGAGTGCAGTGGTAGATTTTCTGGGAGGCTGATGCAGGAAAGGGAAGAGGGAAACGATGAGTGAAAATCTAAAGCTGGGAATGGAGAGCCTGTGGTATGGGATTAATTTATGGATATCCTGTTTGGTGTTTCTGCTTCCGCTGAGAAGAAAGACACATTTTAAAGTCAGACTGATTCTGTCGGGAGCAGTATGTGTTTTAATTCTGTCCGGAGTATATTATTTGATAGAAAATCTTACAGACTGGAGCTACTGGGGGCAGGTGCCCCTTTTATTTATCACGTATTTTAGTGCGGTTCTGATTTTTTACAGTTGTGTGAAGGGCAAGGGATTTGGCCTCTGGTATTGTGGTGTATGGGGAACGATGACATTTTTGCTGGTACTGGAAACCAGCTATGTACTTTGCAGTCCACTGCTGGGAGATTTGGGAAACTGGCTTTTGAAAATTTTATTTTCGGTGGCAGTAAATGTGGCCATAGGACTGACACTGGCTCGCTGGATGCCGGAAAAGGGGCAATATCAGATTGGCCCGAGACAGATGGTTTCTGCATGGGTGTTTTGTATTATGTCAGAAAATTTGTTTATTTACGCAAAGGTCGATCCGGGGGCTGCTTTATTCAACATTGTGTTGCAGTTTTATTGTATCACCTTATTGTATCTGCAAAGTGCATTGTTTAAAAAGAGCAGTATGAGAAAAGAGCTGGAAACCATTCAGCTTCTCTGGCATCAACAAAAAGGGCAGTATCAGCTGTCCAAAGAGACGATAGAGCTGATCAATCACAAATGTCATGATCTGAAGCATCAGGTACAGGCGATACGTGCTGTCAAAGATGAAAAAGAGAGGGAAACATATCTCGAAAAAATTGAAAAATCCGTGCAGATCTACAGTGCTATTGTGAGAACAGGAAATGAAATTCTGGATACCATTTTGACAGAAAAAAGTCTGATCTGTGAAAATAGCGGGATTCATATCAACTGTGTGGCAGATGGATCTCTGCTGGCTTTTATGAATCCGGTAGATTTGTATACATTGTTTGGAAATGCTCTGGATAACGCAATTGAAGCGGTGAGAAAGCTGGAAAGCAAAGAAAAAAGAGTGATTGATATCATGCTGTACGAAAGACAAAGCTTTCTGATGCTGCAGATAGTCAATCCGATGTGCGGAGAAGTGAAGTTTGAGGATGGACTTCCGCTTACGACAAAGGCGAAGAACGGATATCACGGATATGGAATGAAGAGCATGCTCCATACCATTCAAAAATATGAGGGACATTTGACAACAGAGGTAAAAAATGGATGTTTTTATTTCAACGTTATGCTTCCTCTTGAAAGAGATTCCAACAAAAAGTAGAAGAGACACAAAGGGTCTGGTCAGTGAGCCAGGCTCTTTTTTGTAAAAAATTTACCCACTTACTCCATAAGAAATACCACCTGAACAAAAACGGTTGTATTTGCAAATTATTGCAGATATAATCATTTCGAAATAAATTGAGAAGTGTAAGAAATAACAAAAAACATGGAGTAATTACTATGCGAACCAGTAAAATGAGAAGAGAAATTGAACTGAAGAAAGGCTGGGTGTTCACAGGGCGTGACGGAAAAGCGGTCAAAGTGGATTTACCGCATACCTGGAATGCAGTGGACGGACAGGATGGAGGAAATGACTATTATCGAGGAACCTGTCACTACAGCACTACATTTGCAGCCCCGGATTTTGACAGCAAGACCCAGAGAGTATATCTGGAGTTTCAGGGAGTAAATTCCTCTGCCGAGGTGGAGTTAAACGGTCAGAAGGTGATGAGTCATGACGGCGGATATTCCACATTCCGTGCAGATGTGACAGAGTTTTTAACAAAAGAAAACAAGTTAGAAGTAGCAGTGGATAACAGTGTCAACGACAGAGTATATCCTCAAAAAGCAGATTTCACATTTTATGGTGGAATTTACAGAGATGTTCTTCTTCGTATTGTATCAAATGAACATTTTGAGATGGACTACTACGGCGGAGACGGTGTAATGGTAACGCCGACAGTAGAAGGAAAAGATGGAAAGGTTCATGTAGAGAGTTTCCATAAGGCAGAAAATGCCAAAGTAGCAGTAACTTTGATTGATGCACAGGGAAATCCTGTAGCAAAAGGTGAAGGAAAAGATGTGACGGTTACGATACCGGATGTACATCTTTGGGATGGAGTAGAAGATCCATATTTATATACAGCAGTAGTAGAGTTGATGAAAGACGGAGAAGTCAAAGACGACGTTCGCATTCCATTTGGTGTCCGTACATTCAGCGTGGATCCGAAAAAAGGATTTTTCCTGAACGGACGCTCCTATCCTCTGCATGGAGTATCCAGACACCAGGATCGGAAGGGAATCGGAAATGCATTAACAAAAGAACACCACAGAGAAGATATGGAATTTATCCGTGAGATCGGGGCGAATACAGTTCGTCTCGCGCATTATCAGCATGATCAGTATTTCTATGATCTGTGTGATCAGTACGGAATGATTGTCTGGGCGGAGATTCCATACATCTCAGAACATATGCCAAACGGACGGGAAAATACCATTAGCCAGATGAAAGAGCTGATTGTACAGAATTACAATCATCCAAGTATCGTTACATGGGGAATATCCAATGAGATCACGATTTCCACAAAGGATAATAAGGATATGCTGGATAATCACCGTGAACTCAATGATCTGTGTCACAAAATGGATTCCATACGTCCTACAACACTGGCCTGCTATGCAGTGTGCGGTCCTTTCAACAAGGTAGCACATCTGTCTGACTTAGTAAGCTGGAACTTGTATTTGGGATGGTATGTTCCAGGGTTGTTTTTAAATGACTGGTGGATCAGCTTTTTCCACCGCGTGTACCCTAACAGGTGTTTGGGATATTCTGAGTATGGCTGTGAAGGAATGCCGAATTTACATTCCTCACGTCCAAGAAGAGGAGACCATACAGAAGAATATCAGAGTCTCTACCATGAATTTATGCTGAAATGTTTTGAGCGTCATCCGTATATGTGGAGTACCCACGTATGGAACATGTTCGATTTTGCGGCAGATGCGAGAGATCAGGGTGGAGAGCCGGGAATGAATCATAAGGGACTTATGACATTCGACCGGAAAGTAAAAAAAGACAGCTTCTACATTTACAAAGCGTACTGGAGCAAAGAGCCTTTTGTACATCTTTGCGGAAGCCGCTACGTAGACAGAACGGAAGCAGTCACTACAGTTAAGGTTTATTCGAACCAGACAAAAGTTGCATTATATGCAAACGGCAAGCTGCTGGAAGAAAAGACAGGCAATAAAGTCTTTGAATTCCGGGTTCCGTTAAACGGAGAAGTTCGTCTGGAAGCTGTGTCCGGTCAGGCAAAAGATACGAGCACAATTCGCCGTGTCAGCCAGCCAAATCCGGATTACAAGCTCAAAAAGAGCAAAGGAAAGAGCCAGAACTGGGTATAAGAAAAAAGCAACTGCAAATCTTGCAGAAGAAATTGAAATAAGAAACGAGTAAATCGGATGGCCCTCTGCTTTTTACAAAGCAGAGGTGCTGTTTTAGGCAAAGAGACAGACCGCCGCATCCGGGCGGGAGAATGGAGAATAATATGAAACAGGAATCTACTCAGGCAACATCTGTCAATGCTCTGAACAGGGCAAAGATGTATCAGCTTGTTCTTTTCCCTATGAATAATGGGGCGACAAATGTCTATTATATTTTGACAATGAACTTTATTGCATATTATGCAAACGGAGTTCTTGGCTTATTGCTGGCGTTTGCAACTACAATGGTAACATTGATGCGTGCAGGAGATGCGTTCATTGACCCGATCATCGGAGCAATCATGGACAGAACTTCTACCAAATGGGGAAAATTCAGACCGTTTATGGTAATCGGAAATCTGATTATGATCGTATCCTCAATTTTACTGTATTTTGGAACCCGTATCATTTCTGAGGATATGATGTGGCTGCGTTATTTATGCTTTATTTTGTTCTACGCACTGAATATGGTTGGATATACATTCCAGACATCGGTTACACGTTCAGGACAGACATGTCTGACAAATGACCCGAAACAGAGACCTCTGTTTACAATCTTTAATACGATTGCCAGCCTGATCGGTATGGGGCTTGTACAGTTTCTTGCGCCGATCGTAACCGGAGGAAATTACAGAACAGAAGAATTCTTTAATATCATGATTCCTCTGGCGATGATCGTATCAGCGATCATGACTGCACTGGCTGTTATCGGTATTGCAGAAAAAGACCGTCCGGAATTCTTTGGACTTGGTGGAGAAGGCGGAAAAGAAAAAGTTAAAATAAAAGAATATGTAGCTATTTTAAAAGCAAACAAAGAATTACAGAGACTGATGATCGCTGGTGCAGGATGTAAGCTTGCATTCTCGATCGCAACGAATATGACGGTTCTGGCGATGCTTTACGGAGCGATGATGGGAGATTACAAAGGTCTGTATCTTCCGATGATGATCGTCGGATATGTATTTTCCGTTCCATTCTTCCTGTTGACAGTACGTACTTCACAGAAGAAAGGACAGAAGGCATCTTTAATGCTCTATATCAGCGTTGCACTTGTTATGTACATCGGTGTTTTAGCATTGCTTCTGTTGTGGAAACCGGAAGTTGCAGCGATGAATCTGAGTCTGACAAACCTGAATCTCTATACGATTCTGTTTATCCTTTTCTTCGGAATCGGATACGGAGCATACTATGCAACAGCAGATATGCCGATTCCAATGGTTGCAGACTGTTCAGATTACGAAACATTCCGTTCCGGACGCTATATTCCGGGAATTATCGGAACCTTATTCTCACTTGTGGATAAGCTGGTAAGCTCTCTGGGATCTACAGTAGTAGGAATTGCGGTGACAATCATCGGACTGTCAACACTTCCGGATGGAACAACCCCTTATTCAGAGGGAATGCATACGATTGTAATCATTTTATTCTGTGTTGTTCCAATGCTTGCATGGATCGCAACACTGATCGCAATGCGCGGATATAAACTGACCGGTGCAAGAATGAAAGAAATTCAGGCGATCAATGCAGTGCGTAAGGATGCGATCAGCAAAGGAATGAGCGTAGAAAACGCAATGCAGAAATGGCAGACGATCGATCAGGTGCCGGATGAATTTAAAGCACACTAAAAGTGAAAAAGTAAACATATAGAAGGGATATCCTTTCATCAGATATGCTCCCTTTCGGGAAGGCAGTTAAAATAACAAGACTGTTCTCCCGGGAGGGGGCATATTGTGTTACAGAACTATTTGTACCTGAAACCGACTTCGTGCTATAATATGACAGACACAAATCAACGAGATACGGAGAAAATTATGCAGTTACGATACGAGATCCCGGACACATTCTGGAGTTTGTTCCGTTCGGTAAACCGGGAGATTTACATGGAGTCGCTGTTGGTGATCAATGAGGAATATCAGTACAGTAATTATTTTCTGACGAAAGAAATCTGTGTGCAGGTATTGAGTGATATGAATGCACAGAAACAGGTTTTGCTTCAGCGGGAGGAGAACGAGACGGATTTTGACATGCTGGAGACGACAGCATCCCGCATTTTACGGTGGCTTTTAAAGACCGGATGGCTGAAGAAGATCGAAGATTACAGTACGATGACCACAAATATTGTGATACCGGATTATGCGGCGGTTTTTATTGAGGCATTTGAGCGACTCACGTCCGAAGAGCTGGAAGAAACAGAATTATATATTCAGAATGTATATGCCACACTGTTTTCCTTTCAGAATAATTCCAGAGTAAATCTGAATATGCTCAGGACGGCCCTGATCAATACAAGAAAGCTGAACAAAGCGCTGCAGGATATGCTTCATAATATGGACAAGTTTTTCGAGAGGCTTTTGGATCAGGAGTCTTACGGGGAACTTTTGCGGGAGCATCTGGACGGGTATGTGGAAGAAATTGTCAAGAAAAAGTATCATATCTTAAAAACATCAGACAATTTTTATATCTACAAGATGGACATCAAAAAATGTCTCCGGGATATGCGGGAAAATGAAGAATGGATCGAAAGCATCCGGCAGAAAGCAAAAGCAGCAGGAGATACGAAAGAGGATGTGTTAGATTTGCTAGATCTGATCGAACGGGGCTTTGATGACATTGAACACAGGATCTCCAATATGGACAGAGAGCATTCCAAATATGTGCGGGCAACCGTGAGCCGGATGAATTATCTGTTAAGCGGAGAGACCGATACCAAAGGGCTGGTGGTGCAGCTTCTGAATAAAATATCTGCGCAGGAAGAACCGGAGAAGCTGCTTACGGAAGCAGGAAAACGGATGAACCTGTCTCTGTTTGAGATGATTTCCGAAAAATCATTGTATAAGAGAAGAAAGCAGAGGACAGACTTTATCAGCCAGATGGGACAGGATGAAGAATATGAAGATCTGAACCGGGAGGATGTGCTGAAGTTAAACCGGATTCAGATGCGCTACAGCAGACAGGAGATTGAGGATTTTATCGAAGAGCATATGGAAAACGAAGTGATGGACGCCGGAACACTTCATATTACAGAAGAGACAGCATTTGAAAAACTGATCCTGGCATATGACTACAGTACCAGAAAGAACAGTAAATATCGGGTATTGAATGAGGAGGAGACAGTCATCCAAAGTGGACAGTATCAATATCCGGCATTAAAATTTGTGCGAAGGAGACCGCAATGATCCAATATTACGAACAGCTTTCGGAAGAAGAGCAGGACGATATCAAACATGTGATCCAGACATTATATCGTCAGACCTTTCTTCTGGAACGAAAATTTGAAAAACGGACCGGGCGGATGGTTCCGGTCAGGGAGTACCGTGTATGCAGCAAGCACAGGGAATTTCTGGAGAAATATTTTGCAGTTGCCGGAATCACACTGCAGGAAAATCTGCATATGGGCGTCATGTACATCCAGGGAGAGACACTATGGGGAGAAAAGCTCTCCAGACTTGCCACAATCTATATTCTGGTGTTAAAGCTGATCTATGATGAGCAGATGGCAGCAGTGTCATCCAGCAGCCATATCGTGACCACTCTTGGAGCAGTGAACGGAAAAGCGGGAGAATTCCATGTGTTAAGCGGCCTGCCGTCCCCGACAGAGATGCGGAGGACCGTTGCATTTTTGAAAAAATATCAGATTGTGGAACCTGTGGATGTGATGGAGGAGCTGGATGAGAACAGCAGACTTGTTATTTATCCGTGCATCAATACAGTGCTGCTTGGAGATGATATCAGAGAACTATTAGAGACGTTCAGCGAGGAGGAAGACAGTGGAGACAAAACAGGCGTTCAAAGCGCTCTCGAAAATCTGCCTGAATAACTGGCATTACATAGACAGAAAAGTACTTACTCTTAATCAGGGAATCAATTTCTTTACCGGACATTCCGGAAGTGGAAAGTCTACAGTGATCGACGCCATGCAGATCGTACTGTACGCGAACACAGACGGAAGAGGATTTTTTAATAAGGCGGCAGCAGACGACTCTGACCGTTCTCTGATCGAATATTTAAGGGGAATGGTGAACATCGGGGAAAATAACGAATCCCAGTATTTGAGAAACCAGAATTTCTCCAGTACGATCGTTCTGGAGCTGGAGCAGACAGATACGAAAGAAAAGCAGTGCGTGGGAGTGGTATTTGATGTTGAGACAGCCACAAATGAGATCAATCGCCTGTTTTTCTGGCATAAAAGCGGGCTTCTGGAAAATCAGTACCGGGCGGATAAGCGCTGCCTGACGACATTTGAAGTCAAAGAATATCTGCAGCGGACATTTTCAAAGGAAGAGTATTATTGTGGTCCGAGCAATGAGAGATTCCGCAGACAGATGTATGACATTTATCTGGGTGGTCTGGATATCGAAAAATTTCCTCGTTTGTTCAAGCGAGCCATTCCGTTCCGTATGAATATCAAACTGGAAGATTTCGTGAAAGAATATATCTGTATGGAACAGGATATGCACATTGAAGAGCTGCAGGAAAGTGTGATGCAGTATGGAAGAATGCGCGGGAAAATCGAAGAGACCATGGAAGAAATCGGGTATCTTCAGGAGATCCGGGGTTCCTATCGGCAGTATGAAGAAAAACAGGAGGAGACGGCGTCCTGTACCTATCAGATTTCCAGGCTGGAAATCCTGCATCTGCAGAGTAAAATCCAGGAACTGAATGACCGGATGAAAGAGACACAGACAGAGATTGCGGGACAGAAAGCGAAAAAAGCCAATCTGGAAAAAGAGCAGGCAGAACTTCAGAAAGAATACGAAGCAATAATTTTGAAGATTGCGGACAGTGGTTATGCAGCCATGGAAAAAGATCTGGAGAGTCTGAACGAAGCCCTGGAACGGCTGCAGAACAGTAAGGCAAGATGGAAAAAGACTGCAGATGGTCTCAAAGAGTGGAAAGAAAAAGATGTGACGCCGAACCAGACCTTGTGGGATATTGACCGGTTTGTTTCTGGAAAGATCACGGAAGGTGAGCTGGAAAGGCTGCAGATAAGTCTGACACAGATCCGGGAAGAACTGGAAGAAGAGCGTCAGGAGACAGATGCCAGACTTCGCGCGGTCAAAAAAGAAGAAAAGGCAGCACGGGAAGAATTAAAAGAGCTGAAACAGGGAAGAAAAGCCTATCCAAAAGAACTGGAAGAAGCGAGATATGAGTTGAGAAACCGGCTGCATGAGAAGTGCGGCAAGTTTGTCAATGTGCAGATTCTGGCAGATCTTCTGGATGTGCGGGACGAACGCTGGCACAATGCCATCGAAGGATATCTCGGAAACAACAAGCTGCTTCTGGTCGTGGAACCAAAGTACGCGAAAACTGCCATGGAAATCTATCAGGACATGGATAAGAAGAAATTTTTCCGGGCAGCAGTTCTGGATACAGAAAAAGTACAGGAGACAGAATGGGAAGTAAAAGAAGGAGCCCTGGCACAGGAACTGATCGCAAAAGAGCCGTATGTGCAGGCATACATCAATTTCTTCCTCGGAAATGTCATCAAATGTGAAAGTATCGAAGAGCTTCGTCAGAACCGGATCGGAATCACTGCAGACTGTGTGCTGTACCACAGTTTCCGTCTGCAGCATATCAATCCGGAAAATTATACGAGAAGGGCATATATCGGAGAGACCAGTATGCGTCAGAGAATCCGCCGTCTGGAAGAAAAATGTGAGAGTCTTCAGGAGGAACGGATTCCACTGCAGGAAATGCTGGAAGAAATCCGTAGGATCTCTCAGCTGGAAGGACTGACACAGCCTCTGGAGGATTACAGACAATGGCTGTCTGATCTGCAGAAAATTCCGGCAAAGGAGGCAGAAAAGGCCAGACTTCTGGATACAATGCAGAAGCTGCGAGAGGAATCCGTTCTGGTGTGGGAGCAGCAGAAACAGGAAATCCAGCAGAAGCAGGAAGCAAAGAAAGCAGAGATTGAGGCAGTTCAGAAAACCATCTGGAATCATCAGGAAAACGGAAAACGATTCCAGAACATGCAGGTAGATTTTAATGAACAGTTAGTGCAGAAAGAAAATGAATTCCGGCAGCAGGACAGAGAAAAATATGAGCCGGAATTTCAGGAGTATCTGGAGGGCAGACAGAGCCGCAATTATGAGTACCTGATGCGGGAACGTATCAAGAAAAAACAGCCTTTGGAAGATGCGCAGGAAAAAGCATATGAAAAACTGGTAGAAGCAAGGAGTGCATATCTTCGAAAATATCCGAACAGAACCTATTCTGCAACGATCCGTGACAATGACGTGTACGAAAAGCAGCTTTCAAATCTTGAGTGCGATAACCTGGAAAAATACAGGGAAGAAGCACAGGAACAGGCGAGAGCAGCAGTGGAACACTTTAAAGTTGATTTTGTATCCAAGATTCGTTATGCAATCAAAGAGGCATATCAGAAAAAAGATGAATTGAACCGGATCATCAGCCGTCTGGATTTCGGAAAGGACAAGTATCAGTTTGTCATTACGAAAAACAAAGGTCCGGACGGACGATTCTATCGGATGTTTATGGATGACGCATTGGATATCAATCCGTCTCAGTTGAGTGACCACATGGAAAATCAGATGAACCTGTTTACCATGGAGCATGAGGAAGAATACGGAGATCTGATGAATGAGCTGATCGAGATTTTCATTCCGCCGGAGAATGCCACCAGGGAAGAGCTGGAGGAAGCCAGAAAAAATATGGATAAATATGCAGATTATCGCACGTATCTTTCCTTTGATATGCAGCAGATCGTGCAGGGAGAAAAGGATATGCGGATCGGTCTGAGCAAGATGATCAAGAAAAATTCCGGTGGAGAAGGTCAGAACCCACTTTACATCGCGCTTCTGGCAAGCTTTGCACAGATTTACAGAATCAATCTGTCTCCGAAGATCAAGCGTCCGCCAACCCTGCGTCTGGTTGTCCTGGATGAGGCATTTTCCAAAATGGATGCAGAGAAAGTAGCAAGTTGTATTTCTCTGATCCGGGGACTGGGATTTCAGGCGATTATCAGTGCAACAAATGATAAAATTCAGAACTATCTGGAAAATGTAGACAAGACATTTGTGTATGCAAATCCGAATAAAAAGCATATTTCGATACAGGAATTTGAACGAATGGAGTTTGAACAGCTGCAAGGGGAAGAATGATGACGTGGATATTGGGAAAAATTGTGGAATTGCTGGAAAGTGGTGAAACAAACTGGCGTACAGAAAAATGCGGAAGAAAAACATTGAATAACAGCGCCAAAAGCGCCAGTGAAATACCACCTTTGTATCAAGGCTGTTCACGGGAAAAAGCAATACAGGAAGCGATTGATCTGCAGGAAAAAGGACTGGTGAAGATCAACTGGCTGATCCGAGGGAGCGATATCAAAAGTCTGGTGTTTCATCTGGAAGACAGAGATCAGTTCTATCAGTTGTATCGTGAAAACGTAAAACCGAGGTTTATTCCCAAACAACAGAGATTGTGGAAGTATCAGGAATTTTTGAGAAAAGAAATGTCTGTGGTTCAAAAACCATGGATCCGGAGCTACTATGTGGATCTTCTGGAAAAATCTGAGAAAAATAATGGAAACTGGGAACCGGATGAAAGACTGAAACAAGTGCGGCAGTATGCAAAATGCTTTCGGGAACTGGATAAATTGCAGAAACTGACTTATGCGAAAGTATTTGCGAGCAATTCTCTGGAGGGATCCAAAAATTTCACGAAAGAGATGAAACAATATGTCATCCGTCAGGCCAGAAAAACCAATCCAGACAGAACAAAGCTTTTGGATGATATAGAAGTTTTGGAAGAGATTGTATTGATTCGAGACTGTTATCAGAGTATGTATATCAAAGGAGAATTGCTGCTGTATTTTGTAGATGACAGAGGAAGAACAGCCGCTGTTAATACGAAGATTTGGAAATATGGAACAATTCTGGAGGGAGAATCATTATTGCATGCAGAGCTGGAACCAGAGCAGCCACAGATACAAAAAGTGATTATCTTTGAGAATAAAATGAATTTTGTGATGGCGCCTTATGAAGAAGGAACATTATATTTATTTGTGGGTGGATATCCGGGACCGAAAGTTTGCCGGATTTTACATAAACTAAATAAGATTTCGAAAAAGAGACAGCGCCATATAGATGTATATCACAGTGGGGATCTGGATTATGGCGGAATCCGCATTTTTCAATACGAAAGAAATCAGGTTTTCCCGGATTTGAAACCATTACAGATGGATGCAGATACTTATTTACAGCATCAGCAGTATTCGTATCCGATTCGGGAAGAGACAAAAAGAAAACTGAAAAAACTGGAAGATGGAAATGAGCAGATCAAACAGCTGTTGGAACTTATTATTCAGGAAGGCAGAGGGATTGAACAGGAGAGTTTTATTGAGGTAGATCTCTGCTGAGATAATACAGAGAAAAGAGGGAATCACATATGAAATTAATGATCGCATCAGATATTCACGGTTCTGCATATTACTGCAGAAAAATGTTGGAAGCTTACGACAGAGAAAAAGCAGACAAGCTCCTTTTATTGGGAGATATTTTATATCACGGTCCGAGAAATGACCTGCCAAAAGAATATGCGCCGAAAGAAGTCATTGCCATGTTAAATGCAAGAAAACAGGAAATCTTATGTGTCAGAGGAAATTGTGACACGGAAGTGGATCAGATGGTTCTGGAATTTCCGATTCTGGCGGACTATTGTTTTTTGAATCTGGATGGACAGAATATTTATGCAACACATGGTCATGTGTGGAATCCGGGAAAGCTGCCGATGCTGAAAGCAGGGGATATTCTGCTGAACGGACACACACATATACCGGCATGTGAAAAGATTCATACGGAAGCAGATCAGAGTGTCATGTACATGAATCCGGGTTCTGTGTCGATTCCAAAAGAAAATTCAGAGCACAGCTACATGATCTGTGAGAATGGTGTGTTTGAATGGAAAAATTTAGAGGGAGAGGGTTATCAAATATGGAAGAGAGATACGCGTTGCTGATCGATGCGGACAATGTTTCAGCAAAATATATCAAACCGATACTGGATGAGTTATCCAAGTATGGGAATGTCACGTACAAGAGGATTTACGGGGACTGGACCAGCACCTACAATTCCAGCTGGAAAGAGGTGCTTTTGCAGAACTCAATCACACCGATCCAGCAGTTCAGCTATACTCATGGGAAAAATGCGACCGATTCGGCAATGATCATTGATGCCATGGATATGCTGTACACAAGCGAGCTGGAAGGATTCTGTCTGGTGTCCAGTGACAGCGATTTTACAAAGTTGGCAAGCAGACTTCGGGAAAGCGGAAAAATGGTGATTGGAATGGGAGAAGATAAGACACCGCCGCCGTTTCGAAAAGCCTGTGACATTTTTACCGTACTGGAATTGCTGTTAGAAGACAGCATGCTTGAAAAACCGGAAAAAGCAGCGGCACATGCAGTTGTAGGAAAAGAGTCCAAAAAAGAGTCTGCCGGTGCAGTCTCCAAGAGTCAGATTGAAGAAGCGGTCGTGAAGATTATTACAGAAAATCAAAACAACGATAAGGAGACAGGACTTGGAGAGGTCGGAAGCCGTCTGGTCAAACTGTACCCGGATTTCGATGTGCGAAGATATGGATACAGTCTGTTGTCCAAGTTTCTGGAAACATTTCCAAAACTGAAGCTGTTACAGGATGGAACAAAAGTATCCGTGACATTGTATGAAGACAAAAGTCAGCAGGAACGTATTGAAGAATATATTATGTACCAGTTGAAACAGGCGGGATGTCAGGGAGTATCTCTGGGAACTCTCGGAAATAAGATTCGAAATAAGTTCGGGAATTTTAAAGTGAGAGATTATGGATATTCGCAGTTTCAGCAGTATGTCAAAAGCTTTCCGGATGTAGATTTAAAGGATGACGGAGAGCAGAAGTGGGCAGTGTTAAGAAGATAGAGTAAAGCCAGGGGCCATTGGAATCCCCTGGTTTTACTAAGAACAAATTTATGGATTATAAATTTTCCAGAAATTTGATTGCATCCTGTACAGTTGTAAACGTTAAAGTGGATTGATATAGCCAACGGTTTCTTACGTCATTATCTTCTAATGTCGGCAAGCCTTCAATATGTTCTAACACCCAGTCACCATTGATCATAGCTGTGTTTAAATTTTCTGCTATTTTTCTAGTCATAACTGGATTTCCTTTTGTATAACCAGGACATTCATTCAACAGCATTTTCATAACATTTTCTTTTTCAGCAACATTTTGAATAGATGGACATATCTTTTTATAATGCAGTAAAAACCAGTATTCCACGCATCCTGTTGTCATTAGAAGACGTACTCGTATATTGGGCTTTTTCCTTAGTTTTTGTAAAACAGAAATTATTTTTTTATTCTTATCCCAACTTCCTGTTTGTCCATCATCGACATCAAAGAAGAACCAGATTTCGTCTGTGACTTCCGCATTATTTCGATATTTAGCTTCTTTTTTGAATTTTTTATCTGCAGTAGAAAATAATCCTTTTACCGGTTTTTGAATCACAGCTACATCTTCATATTTTTCTTTCAAGAAGTTGACATATTCTATTTCACTTTCACCTTCACAAAAAACATAAATAAGCGGTTTGATTTTTCGTTTCATTATTCAACCTCCACGGTATCTACATCTGGTATTGCACCATACTTTCCGACAAGGTATGCTTTACGAATATTATCATTTGTTCGAACCGGAAGGTGTGTTAGATTGAATAATTCGGATACACCACTTCGTTTATTTTTATCTACAAAATATACCTGGTCTTTACGTAAAATTTCCATATTTAATAATTCGGTATCATGTGTTGTAAAAATAATTTGTGCATGCCCTGGATTTGTTTCAGGACTTTGAAATTTTGAGATGATAAACTCAGCAAGTAAAGGATGAAGCTCTTTGTCAATTTCATCCACAAGTAAAACGCCCCCCTGATTTAAAACCTGTTCGATTCCAGGGGCAAGTGACATCAATCTCCTGGTCCCATCAGACTCATCAGATAATTCCAGGGAAAACAATTCGAGTTGTCCGTTTTTATTAATTCCATGATGTAAAGAAGATGTTTTAATCTCTCCGATTTTAAGATTCATTTCCGCAGATTCTGAAGAATCTTTCAAGGCTGCTGAGAATTGTTTCAAAGCCATTATCATACCTTCTGGTAAATTATCTGGAAGTGGATCAGAAGTAGATATTTCTTCATTTTTTATTTCAAAAGACATATCTTCAATCCCGACATCTGCCTGTTTCGCATAGGTCACAATCGATTTTAACATGTTTGGATTTTCCGCATGTTCCAATAATTGTCTTGGGATATCCGTATAATCTTTTGAAAAATGAATATTCTCTCGAAACCATCTCATCGCAGCAATACATGGCTGATAATTCATTACACAGGCAATAGAAAAAAACAGTTGATTGGGAGCAACTGCTTCAGAAATCATCTCTTTCTTTTTCTTTTCTCCATTTGCCGGAAAGGAAAACAGCTGCTTTTCTCTTGTAAATATTTCTGATTTTTGTCCTTTAGGTGATGCATATAAGTATTCTTTAAAAATTTCTTTTTTTGTAGCGGCAAAGCCATAGATATATTTTACTCCGTTCTGGATGTATTCATATTCAAAACCGGTAGGACATTGTTCAGAGTAGTCATTTAAGGCAAAAGCCCGTACTGGAATTTCTGCTTTTTCATGCTGTGTTTTCTGTGCATTTCGAATGAATTGAACTCCTAGCCAGAATGCACGAATAACATTACTCTTTCCACCACCGTTTTTTCCAAAAACAGCAGTCGCAGGAAGGAGTCCTTTTTTCTTATAGGGGATCAGACAATTTTTGTATTCAGAATTGCCTTTTGCTTCCATAGATAAAATATTTTCATCACGAAATGAGCGGTAATTTTGGAATTTAAATCTAATTAACATTTTATGGTACACCTCCTGTATATAAACAGTATATCCATATTTTGAGAGAAATACAAATGATTTTGTTTAAATTTATGATTTTTTCTCTTTGATTTATTTAAATAGGTTTTGCTGTCACTTTCTCAGTTCTCTTTTTCATATTTCCTCCAAACCCTCTTGACAAAACTAAAAACCTAGTGTACTATCTAACTATAGCGCTGATACACAAGGCGGAAGGAGGAAGAAGATGAATTACAATGCAGAGATGCCAATCTATCTGCAGGTCATTCACGACTTGAAGAAAAAGATGATACAGGGAAAGATACTTCCCGGAGAGAAGCTTCCATCCAACAGAGAGCTGGCGGTCCTTTATAAGATCAATCAGAACACTGCAGCAAGAATCTACAGAGAGATGGAGACTCATGGATATTGTTATACAAAGCGGGGGATTGGAACATTTGTGATGGAGGAAGAGACGATGTTCGAGACGATAAAAAAAGAAATGGCAGAAGAATTGTTGAGCAGCTTTATACATGAGATGCAGGATCTTGGATTTGAAAAAGATGATATTATCTCAAAAATTGCAGACTACAAGGAGGAGAGAAGATGATTTTAGAATGTCGTGATTTAAGCAAATCATTTTACACAAAAAAGGCGCTGAATGAAGTTTCGCTGAAACTGGAAGGCGGAAAGATCTATGGTCTGCTCGGGGAGAACGGAAGCGGGAAGACCACATGGATGAAGATCATCTCCGGTCTGACAAAGCCTACATCCGGAGAGATTTTGTTCAAGGAACATCCGTGGTTCTATGGAGATAAGGCAGAGATCGCCTACATGTCTACAGAGCCGTTTTTCTACAGTTTTCTGGATGTGAACGGAGTCGGACAGTACTATAAAGATTTCTTCCCGGATTTTGATGAGAAGAAATTTCACGAGATGGTAAGAAGGATGTCCCTGGAAGGCAAGATGAAGGTCAAAGAACTGTCCACCGGTATGACAGCAAAGCTGAAGGTGATCGCAACACTGAGCCGCAAAGCAGAGCTGTATCTTCTGGATGAGCCGTTCAATGGAATTGATTATAAAGCAAAAGAAGAGATTCTCGGGATGATCCTGGAGTCAGCAAATGAAAAAAATACCTTTGTAATTTCCACACATATGATCGATGAGATCGAAAGTTTTATCGATGAGGCAATCTTTATCAAAGATGGAGAAGTTGTGCGTCGGATGTCAGTGGAAGAAGAACGGATGCAAAGTGGAAAATCCGTGGCAGATATTTATCTGGAGATCATGTAGGAAGAACAAAGGCAGAATGAGAAAAGAGAAAGAGAGGAAACAAAATGGGACGCTTGATCAAATATGAGCTGAAAAAACAGCAGACATCCAGAAACATCATACTGGCGCTGCTTCTGGTGTTTTTACTGGCAGTTGTAGTTGGAACCTTTACAGAGAACGGGAATACAGTTGGAATCAGTGTAATGCTGGAAATGTTTGTCGGAATGTTTGTATTTTTCTATATGGGAATTGAAAGTCTGTTGATATTGAACCGTGACCTGAAAACAAAGCAGAGTCATATGCTCTGGATGGTGCCGATGCAAAGCTGGAAGATCCTGGGAGCAAAGTACATTGCAGCAATTTTACAGATTTTCTTTATTTCAGCAGCATACGTGCTGGCAGCAATAGCCTGCATTTTGAGTTTGATTGCAAAAATGGATGCATGGGAAGAGCTTTTTAAAGGGCTTCGCATTGGTGCAGAGTGGCTTTTCCAGGGAAATATGGATTGGATCACACTTATGGCAATCTTTCTGTTTTTCTTCCTTGCATGGACCTGTGTGATCGCAACCGGATTTCTGGCAGTCATTGTATCCAGAACGGTGTTGATCAATTCCAGATTTGCGGGCATTGTTTCATTCATTTTGTTCTTTGTGATCAATGGAATTGTGGAATATATTTACAATCTGTTTGCCAAATACGGACTTATGGGAATCCATAGCGGACTCTATATAGGAATTGGAGAATGCGCATTTTATATTGTTGCATGCATTATACTATTTGTGATTTCCAGTGTTCTGGCTGAAAAGAAATTAAGTGTATAAAATATGGAAGGTACAGTCTGTTAAATCGGATTGTATCTTCTTTTTTAATTTCACAACTGTCTTGTCACATGTAAAGTCTTGTGCTATAATTGTCAGCAATTAACGATAAAAATTTAACAATTCAGGATAAGTGAGGGAATACAATATGACAGTTGTGGAAGAAATCCAGAAATTAAAACAGGAAAAAAATGCAGTTATTCTGGCACATTATTATGTGAGACCGGAGATTCAGGACATTGCGGACTACATCGGAGATTCTTTTTATCTGAGTAAGGTTGCAGTTGGATTGAAAGAGCAGACCATCGTATTCTGTGGCGTGTCTTTCATGGGAGAGAGTGCGAAGGTACTGAACCCGGAGAAAACAGTTCTGATGCCGGATATGCATGCAGACTGTGCAATGGCACATATGGCAGATGCCAAAACCATTCAGAAAATGCGGGATACATATGAAGATCTGGCGGTTGTATGCTACATCAATTCTACAGCAGAGCTGAAAACACATTCTGATGTGTGCGTTACATCAGCAAATGCGGTGAAGATCGTAAAAGCACTTCCGAACAAGAACATTTTCTTTATTCCGGACAAGAACCTGGCACATTTTATTGCAGAGCAGGTACCGGAAAAGAATTTTGTATACAACGAGGGATACTGTCCGATTCACGAACACATGCAGATTGAGGAGATCAAAGCAGCGAAAGCACAGCACCCGGCAGCAGAGGTACTGGCGCATCCGGAATGTCCAAAGGCAGTGCTTGCAATTTCCGATTATGTAGGAAGTACTTCCGGAATCATCGACTACGCAACGAAAAGTGAGAAACAAGAGTTTATCATCTGTACCGAAAACGGCGTCCGCTACAAGCTGGAAAAAGACAATCCGGATAAGAAATTTTATTTTACAGAGACAGAGCCTGTCTGTATGGATATGAAGCTGATCACACTGGAAAAGGTTCTTCACGTCTTAAAAACAGGAGAGAATGAAGTTCATTTGAGTGAGGAATTGAGAACTGACTCCAGAAAACCATTGGAAAAAATGCTGGAGCTGGCAAAATAGAGTGTCTTTCATAAAAAGAGAGGCCTGCCGAAAGGAAAGAGAGTATTATGAATAAAAAAGCAGATGTTGTTATCGTTGGAACAGGTGTTGCAGGGCTGTTTTCTGCATTGAATCTTCCGGATGACAAAGAAATCATCATGATCACGAAATCAGATGCCGAGAGCAGTGACTCATTTCTGGCACAGGGCGGAATCTGTGTACTCCGGGATGAACAGGATTATGACAGTTATTTTGAAGATACGATGAGAGCCGGTCATTATGAAAACCGGAAAGAATCTGTCGATATTATGATCCGCAGTTCTGGAAAAATCATTGAAGATCTGGTAGGATATGGAGTAGAATTTGAAAAGGACGGAGAAGCGTTTGCCTACACAAGAGAGGGGGCACACTCCAGACCGAGAATTCTGTTTCATGCAGATGTGACAGGAAAAGAGATCACCAGTAAGCTGTTGGCGCGGGTAAGGGAAAAGAATAACGTAACAATTTACGAATATACGACCATGACAGACATTCTTGAGGAAAACGGAAAATGTGCGGGAATCACCGTGAAGACGAAAAGTGGTGAAGAGTCCTCTATTTATGCAGATTATACCATTCTGGCAAGTGGAGGAATCGGCGGGCTGTACCAGCATTCCACAAATTTCCCTCATCTGACAGGAGATGCACTGGAAGTAGCGAAAAAACATCACATTCGTCTGGAGCATCTGGATTATGTACAGATCCATCCGACTACATTGTATTCGGAAAAGCCGGGCAGACGATTCCTGATCTCCGAATCTGTCCGTGGGGAAGGCGCACTTCTCTATAATAAAAACATGGAGCGTTTCGTAGATGAACTGCTTCCGCGAGACGTGGTGACAAAGGCAATCCGGGAACAGATGGAAAAGGATGAAACGAATTTTGTGTGGCTGTCCATGGCGCCGATCGAGAAAGAGACGATATTGAGTCATTTTCCGAATATTTACGAGCATTGCCTGGAGGAAGGCTATGATGTTACAAAAGAGTGCATTCCGGTCGTTCCGGCGCAGCACTATTTTATGGGCGGTATCTGGGTAGACAAGAACAGCCACACGTCCATGCCGCAGCTGTTTGCAGTGGGAGAGACAAGCTGCAACGGTGTGCACGGAGCGAACCGTCTGGCAAGCAACTCTCTTCTGGAGAGTCTTGTATTTGCAAAAAGGGCGGCAAATCTTATCAAAGAGCAATGGTGTCTGGAAAAAGAACAGGCTGTATAAAATGAAAGAATAGATGAAAAATAAAGGAGAAACCAGATGAATCAGATTACAATGAAGCTTCAGGCAGATCACCTGATCTTAGAAGCGTTAAAAGAAGACATTTCCAGTGAAGATGTGACAACCAATTCAGTGATGAAAGAGGCAGTGGCAGGTGAAGTAGACCTGATCTGCAAACAGGATGGAATTATTGCCGGACTGGAAGTGTTCGAGAGAGTGTTTACCCTTCTGGATCCCGACACGAAGGTAGAGTTATATTACAAAGACGGAGAAGAAGTGAAAAACGGGCAGCTGATGGGAAAAGTCAAAGGAGACATCCGTGTCCTTCTTTCCGGAGAACGAGTTGCGCTCAACTATCTTCAGAGAATGAGCGGAATTGCGACCTATACCAATTCTGTTGCAAAACTTCTGGAAAGAAGCAAGATCAAACTCCTCGATACAAGAAAAACAACACCGAATATGCGTATTTTTGAGAAATATGCAGTTCGTGCAGGCGGCGGATACAACCACCGTTACAACCTTTCTGACGGTGTGCTGTTAAAAGATAACCACATCGGAGCAGCAGGAAGTGTGACCAAAGCGGTGCAGATGGCAAAAGAGTATGCACCGTTTGTAAGAAAAATTGAAGTAGAAGTAGAAAATCTGGACATGGTAAAAGAAGCGGTGGAAGCCGGCGCAGATATCATCATGCTGGATAATATGTCACCGGAGGATATGAAAAAAGCAGTGGAGTTGATCGACGGAAGAGCCCAGACAGAGTGCTCCGGAAATGTGACAAAAGAAAATATCGCGCGTCTGACAGAGATCGGAGTTGACTATATTTCCAGCGGTGCGTTGACACACTCCGCTCCGATCCTGGATATTTCTTTAAAGAATCTGCATGCAGTGGAATAAAGATGCAGAAAAAGAAAGAGAGGAACAGTATTTATGACAGGTTCTGAACGCAGAGATCAAATCATAAATCAGATTAAAAAAAGCAGTATTCCGGTATCTGGGGCGCAGCTTGCAAAAGAATTTGATGTCAGCCGGCAGGTGATCGTGCAGGATATCGCACTGATCCGGGCAGCGGGACATGAGATCATATCCACAAACAGGGGATATCTTCTGAATACTCCACATTCCGTGAACCGGATCTTCAAAGTGAATCACACGGATGAAGAGTTGGAAGACGAGCTGTGTACGGTAGTGGATCTGGGCGGAAAAGTGGTGAACGTGATGGTCAATCACAGGGTGTACGGTCACATGGAGGCAGAGATTAACATCACATCCAGACGAAAAGTGATGGAATTTGTAGAGGATATTAAGCGGGGAAAATCAAGTCCTCTGAAAAATATTACCTCCAATTATCACTATCATCTGATCGAGGCAGATTCCGAAGAGACACTGGATCTGATCGAAGAGGCATTACGGCAGAAAAAATTTCTGGTCGAAGTGGCCGCTGGATCGTAATAAGACAAATTTTTAAAAGGTGCAATCTTGACTTATCATTCCGGCTGTGATACGATTTTCAACGAGAAAGTGTGTATTTTATACACATATCTGGTAGAAAAATCATACGGAAAATGCAAAGACGGAGAGAGTAGGTTATCCGAAATTTTACAGAGAATTCCCGGAAGATCCGAGAAAGGATCCGATGCTGAGAGGGATGAACGGAAGATGATCGAACATGGCTCCCGAGCGGCGCAGCAAGCATGATGTGAACTGCGATGGGTTCGCCCTTTACAGCGAGAGAGTGTTTTTGGCAGCACTCACAGAGGTTTCAGCCGTGAGGCTGAGATAAATCAGAAGTGGTAACACGGTATTCACCCGTCTTCTTGGCAGCAGGAAGACGGGATTTTTTATGAAGGAGAGAAGAGAGATGGCAGACAAGAAACCATATTATATCACAACAGCGATTGCCTACACATCAGGCAAACCGCATATTGGAAACACTTATGAGATTATTCTGGCTGACGCGATCGCAAGATACAAGAGAAGTCAGGGATATGATGTATTTTTCCAGACAGGAACCGATGAGCATGGTCAGAAGATCGAGCTCAAAGCAGAAGAGGCGGGAGTAACACCAAAAGAATTCGTAGACAATGTTTCCGGAGAAATCAAGAAAATCTGGGATCTGATGGATACTTCTTATGACAAATTTATCCGTACAACAGACGAAGATCATGAAAAACAGGTACAGAAGATCTTTAAAAAACTGTACGATCAGGGAGATATTTACAAAGGGCACTATGAAGGAATGTACTGTACTCCATGTGAATCTTTCTTCACAGAATCACAGCTTGTAGACGGCAAATGTCCGGACTGCGGACGTGAAGTACAGCCTGCGAAAGAAGAAGCATACTTCTTTAAAATGAGCAAATATGCAGACAGACTGATCGAGCATATCAACACACATCCGGAATTCATTCAGCCGGTATCCCGTAAAAACGAGATGATGAACAACTTCCTGCTTCCGGGACTGCAGGATCTGTGTGTTTCCAGAACATCATTCAAATGGGGAATCCCGGTAGACTTCGATCCGAAACATGTAACTTACGTATGGCTGGATGCGCTTACAAACTATATCACAGGAATCGGATACGACTGCGATGGAAACAGCACGGAGCAGTTTCACAAATTATGGCCGGCAGATCTGCATCTGATCGGAAAAGATATCATTCGCTTCCATACAATTTACTGGCCAATCTTTTTGATGGCACTGGATCTTCCGCTTCCAAAACAGGTATTCGGACATCCATGGCTGCTTCAGGGAGACGGAAAAATGAGTAAATCCAAAGGAAACGTCCTTTACGCAGATGAACTGGTAGATTTCTTCGGCGTTGATGCAGTTCGTTACTTTGTTCTTCATGAGATGCCATTTGAAAATGATGGAGTTATCACATGGGAACTGATGGTAGAGCGCATGAATTCTGATCTTGCCAACACACTGGGAAATCTGGTCAACAGAACCGTTTCCATGACAAATAAATATTTCAGCGGAACTGTAACAGACAAAGGTGTGGCAGAAGAGGTTGATGCAGATCTGAAGGCAGTGACAGAAAGCACACCAAAAGCAGTCGAAGACAAGATGGAAGAGCTGCGTGTGGCAGATGCAATGACAGAAATTTTCAATCTCTTCAAACGCTGCAACAAATACATTGACGAGACAATGCCATGGGTACTGGCAAAAGATGAAGCGAAAAAAGACCGTCTGGAAACAGTTCTCTGGAACCTCATTCAGAGCATTTCCCGCGGTGCAGAACTTCTGGAATCCTTCATGCCATCCACCAGCAAAAAGATTCTGGAGCAGCTCGGAAATGGTCATGTAACAGAAAAACCGGAAATCCTCTTCGCAAGACTGGATCTGGAAGAAGTTCTGAAAAAAGTAGAAGAGCTGCATCCACCGGTTGAAGAAGAAAAAGAAGAGGAAGATGTGATCGATATCGAAGCAAAACCAGAGATCACATTTGACGATTTTGGAAAAATGCAGTTCCAGGTCGGAGAGATCATTGCCTGCGAAGAAGTGAAAAAATCCAGAAAACTCCTTTGCTCACAGGTGAAGATCGGAAGCCAGGTAAAACAGATCGTATCCGGAATCAAAGGTCATTACACAGCCGAAGAAATGGTTGGAAAGAAAGTCATGGTTCTCGTGAATCTGAAACCTGCAAAACTGGCAGGCGTATTATCAGAAGGAATGCTGTTATGCGCAGAAGATGCAGAAGGCAACCTTGCACTGATGACACCGGAAAAATCAATGCCGGCAGGAGCTGAAATCTGTTAAGAAAATAGAGAAAATGAATAGATCCCCCGGATTTCAGGAGAAAGAAGCCTGAGATCCGGGGGATATGCTTTTGTAAAAGTTATTTAGCCTCTTCAATCCATTGTTTTACAGCTTCAATATCAATCCCGGTCAGCTGAGCAATTTGCTCCAGGGAGTTGCCGGACTGGAATAAACGTAAGGCAATTTCCTGAGCCATTTGAGTACGACCAAGATCAAGCCCCTCCTTAATCCCTTCCTTAATTCCATCCTCAACGCCCTCTTCATATAAATCTTTCTCATAAGCCTTTTGATTAAATGATGTCAGAACCATACTGATTACCTCCGCTTTATGCTTCACCAGTACATCCCGAAGAATTCCCTTTTCAATACAGATATCCACCGCTTTCGTGACAGCGTGCTTCGGATCACTCGTTTTCTTACACTGAATCCTTACCGTATCCACAAAAATAGAATACTCTTTCAGCCGCTGGCATTTTTCCATAAGCGCAAGGTTATGTCCGTAATTGATATTCAGCATCACTGCGGTGCACTGCAGACAAGGCTGCCGATTATCGGATACAGATTCAAACGCATCCGTCAATCGAAGAATCGTCTCATCCGGTTGTTCTTTTGTGCCGTTATAGAACACAAAGTATTGAGGAATCGGCAGCTTTTTTAAAGAGCTGCTGTATAAATTGATATTTTTCGTCTCAACGTATCCATCATACAACCTGGCGAGATAGATCAGTCCGCGCAATGGCATATTTGGATTATACGTGCTCTGATGCTCATAGAGATTCAGTGTCCCGCCGATCAGGAATGAAATATCATTTTTCATAGAGAGATAAACAGCGTCCTCCAGTGTATTAACTTCAAGATCATTCGGATTTTCATAGCAGGTATTATTCAATGCATTGTATAGGTCCAAAAGATCCCTCTTGTTATTGAAAACCAGGCGAAAAAGCCGATCCTTATATTTGTGATTCGGGACAGGGTGTTTCTGGTGATTTCTTTTTTTATTTTTTCGCATGTACTTTCCTCCATTATAAAAAACTTATCGTGTAGATGCAATCTTCTTATTCTTGTGTTCGGTTAAAATCAACTGAAAATCTGGCGAAACGCCGGAAAACAGACAGCTTCTAAAAGACAGAAGCCAATGCTGTACAGACGACAGCTAAATGTGAAACCAAGGGGCAATCTGCAGAGCAGAAAAGCAGCCCCTTGAAAAAAGATAGTTTATTTTGCTTTTTCAATCCATTGTTTTACAACTTCAACATCAATTCCGGTCAGCTGAGCAATCTGCTCCGGAGAGTTGCCGGAATGAAGCATATGGAGAACAATTTCTTTTTGTCCAAGATTAATGCCCTCCTCAACGCCCTCTTCATATAAATCTTTCTCATAAGCCTTTTGATTAAATGATGTCAGAACCATACTGATTACCTCCGCTTTATGCTTCACCAGTACATCCCGAAGAATTCCCTTTTCAATACAGATATCCACCGCTTTCGTGACAGCGTGCTTCGGATCACTCGTTTTCTTACACTGAATCCTTACCGTATCCACAAAAATAGAATACTCTTTCAGCCGCTGGCATTTTTCCATAAGCGCAAGGTTATGTCCGTAATTGATATTCAGCATCACTGCGGTGCACTGCAGACAAGGCTGCCGATTATCGGATACAGATTCAAACGCATCCGTCAATCGAAGAATCGTCTCATCCGGTTGTTCTTTTGTGCCGTTATAGAACACAAAGTATTGAGGAATCGGCAGCTTTTTTAAAGAGCTGCTGTATAAATTGATATTTTTCGTCTCAACGTATCCATCATACAACCTGGCGAGATAGATCAGTCCGCGCAATGGCATATTTGGATTATACGTGCTCTGATGCTCATAGAGATTCAGTGTCCCGCCGATCAGGAATGAAATATCATTTTTCATAGAGAGATAAACAGCGTCCTCCAGTGTATTAACTTCAAGATCATTCGGATTTTCATAGCAGGTATTATTCAATGCATTGTATAGGTCCAAAAGATCCCTCTTGTTATTGAAAACCAGGCGAAAAAGCCGATCCTTATATTTGTGATTCGGGACAGGGTGTTTCTGGTGATTTCTTTTTTTATTTTTTCTCATGTACTTTCCTCCATTATAAAAAACTTATCCTGTAGATGCAATCTTCTTATTCTTATGTTCGGTTAAAAATAACTGAAAATCTGGCGAAACGCCGGAAAACAGACAGCTTCTAAAATCAGAAGCCAATGCTGTACAGACGACAGCTAAAAAGTAAATTTATTATATCTGTATTTGTGTACAATCGCAATGCGCATATTATACAAATTGAATATTCAGAAAATTCAAACAAAAAAAGAATAGTTTAAAAATTATTAAAGAAAAATATAAAAAATGTGTTGACAACTAAAAGGGATAGTGTTATTATTAAGTCAATCCAAAAGAGATACAACAATCACACATCTCAAAAGGATATTTAACTAAAGAGCGATTCTTAATTTAGTAAGCAGTCGTTCTGTTAGATTAAAAATAAACGAACTAAGGAGGCAGAGGTCCAATGGATAGTATATCATCAGTTACATTTCAATATGTCAGTGGTACGGTAGATGCAGGTTCCTGTGAAAGAGACCTTTACCACGAAAGATAAGATCCAGTAAAAGTGAATGAAAAGATCAAATCGAAGAGATTGTAAAGCTGGATGAAAATGAAAAGATTCGACATCTACAGACGTATTGAATATAGATACCACATGTAGCCAAAGTTCCCGAACATGTGTAAAGAAACATGGATAAGGAATATCAGTTTTATATGAAGCACCCCCAGTTATAGAAAGAATAATCAAATAGGATGTTGGAATATCGTCAGATGATACTGCAGCAGCCGAAAGGTTATAGAGAGAATAACTGAAGAGAGGACTTTCATGATAGGATGATACCGATACCGAGTCGGATTTAGGTTATAGATATTGTTAAATTGAAGAACAGGAGGTTTCATATAAGCCAGTCTTAGTGAACAGACTGCTATATCAATTAACATAGGTAGAGGTCTTGCAGGAACAGAATTAAGAAGTTCCTTCGATTTATAAAATAGAATATGAAAAATTTGAATAAAATGTAAAATGCATCTTCAATGTCAATTGAGGGTGCATTTTTTTGACATTACGGGAGTCATATGGTAAACTAGAACAAACTAGGCAATGAAGAGAAAGATACCTGTAAGGTACAGACTAAGTATAATGAGGTGAGCATAGTGGACAAGTATGAATATAAGTTGAAGACAGAACAGATGCTAAAACTTATGGAAAACGGTGCATACAACAGAGCCGCTGAGATTGCTGACAGCATTGATTGGAAGCGTGTCAGAAATGTAAATATGCTGTTAAACGTCAGCAATATATATGAAAAGATCAGAGATTACCGTAAGAGTTTTGGAGTTCTGAGAGCTGCCTATCATAGAACAGAGGGGAGCAGAAAGATATTATATCGCTTGTGCACTCTTGCGATAAAGGTTGGAAATCTGGAAGAGGCAATCGACTATTATGATGAATACGTACAGGCTGCGCCAAAAGATCCGAATCAGTACATCCTAAGATACCGCCTGTTGAGAGCACGAAGAGCTCCGATCGAGCAGCAGATCCGTGCGTTGGAGCAGTTCAAAAAAGCAGAGTATGTCGAAGAGTGGGCATACGAGCTGGCCAAGAGATATGAAGAAGCCGGGATGACAGCCGAATGTCTGGAAGAGTGTGATGATCTGATCCTGTGGTTCAGCGAAGGCAAGTATGTATACAAGGCTATGGAACTGAAGATGCGATACAAGCCATTGACTCCGCTTCAGCAGGAAAAGTATGACAGAAGGCTGGAAGAAGCAGAAAAATCTTCAGAAAGAGCAGCAGAAAAACTGATCGATCTGGGCAGAATAAAAGCTGAGCAAGAAGAAAAGCGGAGAAGAGAGCAGGAAGAAGCTGCCCGCTATACAGAGGATATGCTGGAGCGTTCAGAACAGATCGCAGAGCCGGAGAATGCCGAACTCAGTGAGGAGGAAGTAGCAGAGCAGCTGAAAAAAGCGGAGCCGCCGAAGAAGAAGTTGGGTGATACGATGAAGCTTGGCGAGGCGCTTCAGAATCTGTTCCATACAGAAAAAGAAGCGCAGGAGCAGGAAGAGCTGGAACTTTCAGAAGAGGATGCGGAAGAGTACGAAGAAGACATCGAAGAATTGGCAGAAGAGGACGCAGAACCGGTGGAAGGTGATGACGAGGAGAGTACAGGGGAAGATGATTGCTCAGATCTGGCAGAAGCGCTGGAAGAGATTGAGTCATTATCAGATCTGGAATTGCTGGATCAAGTGACAGAGGAAGAAGTGATCGAAGAACCTGTAGAAGAGATCGTTGAGGAGACGATCGAGACGAAAGTTAAGGAAGTTGATCTGAAAGAATTAGAAGAGCTGGCAGAACCGGAAGCGGCAGATGCAGCAGATGTGGAAGTAATCGAGGAACCTGAAGTAGCAGAAGAGGCTGAGAAGGAAGATATGGAAAAAGAATCTATTAAATTAGAAGAAACAGAAATCAAAGAGGATGAGAGAATAGACAAGCCGGTTGACGATATACTTGATATTGATGATATTCTTGCTGAGTGGGAAGCCGCAGAGGGCGGTGTTGAACCGGAGGAAGTTCCGGAAGTGAATGAAGAGGATGTAGAGCAGATCGAGCGCAAGCCAAAGAGCCCGATCTTATCCCCGGATATCCAGAGGATGATCGATGAGATCGAAGGTGTGATTCCGGAAGAAGAGAGTGAGGAGATTCCGGTACACACGAGTACTTCTGTTGAACCTCTTGAGAATAAGGAGGAAGCAACAGAAGAGCTTAGAATGGAATCAGAAGAGCTGACTCTGGAGGTTGACAGTGCAGAAGATTATGAAGACCTTCTGACAGAAGACGCAGCAGAGGAACTGGAAGAGGAATTCGAAGAAGAACTGGATTACGATGATGATTATGAGGACGATTACGAATCGATTGCAGCAGGGCTGCAGGAAGAGTTCAAGCCGACGCTGAGTGATGAACCGGACGATCGTGAGATTCCGGATGAAGAGCCTGTTGAGTCGGATATTCTGAGTTCTACGACACCGCTGAGCAGAAAAGAGACTGCGAAGCTGATTGCGACAGGAAAGACTGCACCGCTTCCGATGGATGAGATTGCAGATGCATTATCGATTTCCGATACAGGATTTTTGGTACACAGCCGCTATGACCTGTCCGGACAGGGCGCAAAAAGAGCAGGGCTGACAGAAGAGCAGAAGAAGCTGTTCTCCTACTTTGTTCCGGTGCGCGGCATGAGCGAACAGCTTGTGGATGTTTTGGAGCAGGACCGCAACTGTACGAACAGAAGAGGTACATCCAATACAGGCAACCTGCTGATCGTCGGAAACAAAGGCAACGGAAAGACGGTTCTTGCGGTTGATGTGGTCAAAGCGATCCAGAAGCAGAGAAAGATCCGTCAGGGAAGAGTTGCGATCATCACCGGAGAAGCGCTGAATAAGAAGAAGATCAGTGATATCATTGCCAAGCTGTACGGCGGAGCGCTGATCATTGAAAAAGCAGGAAAATTAAGTGAAAGAACGGTTGCGAAGCTGAACAAGGCGATGGAAAAGGATACAGGTGAGATGCTGATCGTATTGGAAGAGCAGAGAAAGCCGCTGGATCGGGTGCTTTCTTCCAATAGAGAATTCAGAAAGAAATTTACAAGCAGATTGGAAGTGCCGATCTTTGTAAATGACGAGCTGGTTACATTCGGTCAGACGTATGCACAGGAGAATGGATACCGGATCGACGAGATGGGAATCCTGGCGCTGTACAGCCGGATCGATGCGATGCAGAGAGAAGATCACGCAGTGACAGTCGCAGAAGTAAAAGATATCATGGATGAGGCTATGGCGCATTCCCAGAAGGTATCTGCAAAGAAACTTGTAAAACGGGTACTTGGAAAGAATACAGACGATGCAGACCGCATTATTTTGACAGAAAAAGACTTTAATATTTAAATGGAAAGTGGAGGAAAGAGATTTCTTCCACTTTTTTTGAAAATATATACAAAAAAATAAAAAAGAAGTCCTTGGAAGAATTAGAAAATTATATAAAAAACGAAAGAATGTGAGGAGATATTATTGCGCTTTTTATGTCAAACAGGTGAGGATTTGTTACATATTGTGTACTGTTATCAAAATTAGGAAATTATTGTATAAAAAGGCGTTATATGTTGAAAAACGTAGAGAAATGTAGTAAATTTAAATAGATAGACGATGTTTATGAAATTTTTATAAACATCAGGGATTGGGGATGGAAGAGGATAAGGATATTATCCAATGTTTGAAAATAAGTAACACTTAGGAGGAGAGTTTTGTGGGAAAGAGTTTGAATCAAGCAAAAGCAAATGCGATTCGATACACGAAGAAGAAGGTTGAGCACTGGCAGCTTGTTTCCCTTGCACTGGCCGGATACGATGCAATTTCGATCATTATTGCATTTTTTCTGGCACTGTGGTTTCGGTTTGACTGCAGGTATTCTATGATCCCAAAGGAATTTTTGGGAGCATACCTTAAATTTATTGGTATTTATGTCATATTTTCGTTATTCGTATTTTGGCGTCTACGTCTGTACAACAGTATCTGGAGATTTGCAAGCTATAGTGAGTTAGTACGTATGATAGTTGCAACAGGTATTTCAAGTTTGTTTCATTGTACAGGTATGACGCTTTTTTTGGGCAGAATGCCGCTTTCGTATTATTTTTTCGGAACGGTGATCCAGTTTGGTATGACGCTGATGGTACGTTTTGCCTATCGGTTCGTTTTACTGGAGAGAAGTAAGCGGCGTAAAACAGAAGAGATCGCAAAAGCGAAGCGGGTACTTCTGATCGGGGGCGGAAAGGCCGGTCAGATCATCCTGCGGGATATCAAGACCGCAAAAGAGCTGAAGGATATTGTCTGCTGTATTATTGACGATAACCCGAATAAATGGGGAAGATATATCGAAGGTGTGCCGATCGTCGGCGGTCGGGACGATATCTTATCGTGTGTGGAACGCTATAAGATCGACAAGATCATTGTAGCGGTACCGAGCGCTACGGCAGAGGAAAAGAGAGATATTCTGAATATCTGTAAAGAGACGGGATGTGAGCTGAAAAACCTGCCGGGCGTGTATCAGTTCCTGACTGGAGAGGTCAAGGTGAGCGCTTTGCGGGATGTCGACGTGGAGGAGCTGCTGGGACGGGAGCCGATCAAAGTAAATATGGAAGAGATCCATGCGTTTATTCATGGCAAAAAGGTGATGGTGACCGGAGGAGGCGGAAGCATTGGATCCGGACTCTGTCGTCAGATCGCATCGTATCAACCGAAACAGTTGATCGTGTTTGATATTTATGAAAACAATGCATATGATATTCAACAGGAATTGAAAAAGAAATACCCGGATCTGGATCTGGTGGTCCTGGTTGGTTCCATTCGGGATTCCAGAAGGATCAATGCGGTATTTGAGACGTATCGGCCAGAGGTGGTGTACCATGCAGCTGCTCATAAACATGTACCGCTGATGGAAGACAGCCCATGCGAATCCATCAAAAACAATGCGATCGGAACGTATAAGACGGCCTATGCGGCGATGATGAACGGCTGCCAGAGATTTGTTCTGATCAGCACGGATAAGGCGGTCAATCCGACGAATATTATGGGAGCGAGCAAGCGTCTGTGCGAGATGATCATCCAGTCCTTTGATCGTATGATCAAAGAGGGGACACCGGAGAAGCTGCCGATTCTGTATGCCCATGCAGATGATGAAGACGGAGCAATGGTGCAGCAGGAATTCCCGAAAGATATCAAGACAGAGTTTGTGGCAGTCCGCTTTGGAAATGTACTGGGAAGCAATGGTTCGGTAATCCCACTGTTTAAAAAGCAGATTGAAGCGGGAGGACCGGTCACGGTGACTCATCCGGATATTATCCGTTATTTCATGACGATTCCGGAAGCAGTCAGTCTTGTTCTGCAGGCAGGAACGTATGCGCATGGCGGAGAAATCTTTGTGTTGGATATGGGAAGTCCGGTGAAGATCGATACTCTGGCAAGAAACCTGATCAAGCTGTCCGGACTGAAACCGGATGTGGATATCAAGGTGGAATATACGGGATTAAGACCGGGAGAAAAGCTCTATGAAGAGAAGCTGATGGCAGAAGAAGGGTTGAAGAAGACGAGGAACGAACTGATCCATATAGGATGTCCGATTCCGTTTGAAGTCGAAGCATTTTTAAAAGAGCTGGAGACATTAATGGGTATGGCATACATCAATGCAGACAATATCCGGGAAAAAGTAGCTGAAGTTGTGACAACGTACCATCCGGCAGGCGAACATGGAAGCGAGAAAAAGGGCGAAGTGTATGAAAGACTGCTGGGGGAAGAGAGTGTGTAAAAAGGCAATATAGGAGTAGGACATATGTCAATTGATAAAAAGAGAATTGGAAAAATATTGAAAGTGACAGCAATTGGCACAGGAGTCACTTTTTTGGGCTTGAATATGATTGCAAAAAAGAAAAAAGGGGATTCCGTTTTTGAAAAAGAAAAAGATCAGAAAAATCCTTTTGCTGGGAAAAAAGTTGTTTTTGTAGAAGATGAAAGTGATGAAGAGAATGCAGATGGTGTCAGAGGTCATTTGGAAGCAGTTGGAGAAACTAAAAAAAGTAAAGGAATTTATGACAGATACATTAAGAGAGCCATAGATGTTGTGCTCTCTTTTGGTGGATTAGTGGTCTTATCTCCTATTTATGCGGGAATTGCAATTGCAATTAAAATAGATGATCCAGGACCTGTATTCTTTACGCAGAAAAGAGTAGGGCAGAATAAAGAATTTTTCAAAATACATAAATTCCGTAGTATGAAAATGAGTACTCCACATGATGTACCAACTCATATGTTGGGAGATCCGGATCAGTATATTACAAGGGTTGGAAAATTTTTAAGAAAACACAGTTTGGATGAGCTTCCGCAGATTTGGGACATTTTTATCGGAAATATGTCTGTGATTGGGCCTCGTCCGGCTCTTTGGAATCAGGATGTGCTGATTGCAGAACGTGAGAAATATCACGCAAATGATGTAAAACCAGGACTGACAGGCTGGGCGCAGATCAACGGAAGAGATGAGTTGGAAATTCCTGTAAAAGCGAAGTTAGATGGAGAATATGTGGAAAAAGAAAGCTTACTCTTTGATATCAAGTGCTTTTTGGGAACGATTGGTTCTGTGTTAAGTTCCGATGGAGTTGTAGAAGGTGGAACGGGAGAACTAACTAAAGCAGGAATAGGGGATGAGAGAGAGATTTCTCCAGAAAAGGCAGCACAGCAAATTAAAGCCGGAGCAAAAGTTATGGGGGCTTTATCTGCTGCTATGCTGGGAATGGCAGGGATTGTTAGTTGGATATTTTTTCGTAAAGATACAACAAAATCAGATAAAAAGAAGCATACTGTAGTAAAAAGATGGGTGCTGTTAGGTGCCATTTTTGAAAGCATTGCAATCGTATTCGTCAATATTAAGGGACGGGTAAAAATGGGAGATGACTTTGTGAATGATAGTTCTGAAGAAGGGGAGAAAACAATCCAGCCAGTGGGAAACATAGGATACAAAAAGGTGCTGATCACAGGTCAGGGAAGCTATATTGGAACTGCTGTGGAACGTTGGTTATTGAAAGATAAAGATCATTATCAAGTAGATACTTTAGATATACAAGATGAGACATGGAGAGACACAGATTTTTCCCAATATGATGTGGTTTATCATGTTGCAGGAATTGCACACGCAGATGTAGGAAATGTAACGGAAGAGCAGAAACAGTTATACTATAAAGTCAATACCGATTTGACAATAGAAGTTGCGGAAAGAGCTAGGCAGGCAAAAGTAAAACAGTTTATATTTATGTCATCTATGATAGTATATTCTGGATGTAAAGAGAATTTTATTACCTCAGAAACTGAGCCTTGTCCTTTGAATTTTTATGGTGATAGCAAATGGAGGGCAGATCAGAAAATACAGGAAATGGATGCAGAGAACTTTAAAGTTGTAGTATTACGTCCACCTATGATTTATGGAAAAGGATCAAAAGGAAATTATCCTCAATTAGCAAAATTAGCATCCAAATTACCAGTATTTCCAATTGTAAAGAATCAAAGATCCATGCTTCATATCGATAATCTGTGTCAGTTTGTGAAATTGATGATTGACAACGAAGAACACGGAGTGTTCTTCCCACAAAACGGAGAATATTCGAATACGTCTGATATGGTGCAGATGATTGCGGAAGTAAAGGGACATAGAATTATCATGATTCCATTCGTTGGCATATTCATAAAATTGTTGGAAAAGGTTCCGGGGAAAATAGGAGGATTAACGATAAAAGCATTTGGAAATTCTTCTTATGACATGAGTATGAGTGAATATAAGGAAAACTATAGGGTGAACAGTCTGAGAAAATCAATTGTTTTAACAGAAGGTACCCATCTGGAGGAATAGAAAATGTCTAAGAAAAAGCACATCTTAGTAGTAAGTCAGTATTTTTATCCAGAACCATTTCGAATCAATGATATTTGTTCAGAATGGGTAAAAAGGGGATATCAAGTAACTGTACTGACAGGAATTCCAAATTATCCACAAGGAAAATATTATGACGGATATGATTTGACACACAAAAGAATGGAAGAATGGAATGGCGTAAAAATAGTACGAATTCCGTTGACTGCGAGGGGAAATAATTCGATAGGTCTTGCCTGTAATTATTTGTCGTTTGTAGTGTCCGGTTATCTTTGGAAGTGTCTGACAAAAATTAAGGCGGATTATGTATTCACATTTGAAGTGTCACCTATGACGCAAGCTCTGATAGGTGTGTGGTATGCTAAAAAGTATAAAATTCCTCATTATCTTTATGTGCAGGATCTCTGGCCGGAAAATGTGGAGATTGTAACAGGAATTCATAGTCCTTTGGTGTTAAAGCCGATCGGAAAAATGGTGGATTATATCTATGCGCATTGTGATCATATTTTTGCAACTTCTCCAAGTTTTGTAAAAGAGATACAAAAGCGCTGCAGGGATAAAAATAAAGTGAGTTATTGGCCACAATACGCAGAAGAATTCTACTGTCCGGTAGAAAAGAAATATACTCCTGAAATTCCAGATGATGAGATGTTCAAAATCATTTTTACTGGAAATATCGGGCAGGCACAAGGTTTGGAAATACTTCCAAAAGCAGCACAGAAATTAGAAAATTTGAAATTTGTAATTGTAGGTGATGGAAGAAACAAAGAAAACTTTTTGGCAGAAATAAATCGGTTAGATGTACAAGATAAGTTTATAATGATTGACAGACAGCCACAGGAAAAAATACCAGAGTTCTTAGCTTGCTGTGATGCAGCTTTTGTTTCTTTTATGGATAATGAATTATTCACGAAAACAATTCCAGCAAAATTACAATCTTATATGGCATGTGGAATGCCCATTATTGCATCTGCATCTGGAGAGACAAAGCGTGTTGTAGAAGAAGCAGAGTGTGGTCTTTGCAGTGAGATTGGAGATGTGGATGGATTGTGTCAGATTATTGAAAAAATGAAGGAAAAAGATTTACAAGAGATGGCAAAGAAATCCAGAGGATACTATTTGGACAATTTTGAAAAGAAAATGCTTATGGATGAGATGGAAGAATATTTGGGATAAAGGGAAGAGTAAAACAAGTAAGGGGAGCAGAAATGACGAATATCACTGTAATTATATTAACAAAGAATGAAGAAAAAAATATAAAAGCAAGTATAAAATCAGCAAAGCAAATTGCGGATCGTATTATTATAGTAGATTCAGGAAGTGATGATGATACAGTTGATATCGCAAAGAAACTGGGAGCAGAGACTTACTATCATGAGTGGAGTGGACATGCAAATCAGTTCAATTGGGCATTGGATCATTGTAATATTCAAACAGAGTGGGTGTTTCGTTTAGATGCAGATGAGAGGATATCCAATGAACTTGCAGAAGAAATTAAGCAGCGTGTAAAACATTCAGAAGGTATAGATGGATATGAAATGCGTTGGAGAGTTTATTTTATGGGAAAATGGATTCGACATGGGGGGACGCATAAACCATATTTTCTTCGAATGTTTCGATATGGAAAAGGCCGTGTAGAAAATAAACTGATGGATGAACATATTCTGGTTGACGGGAAGGTAGAAAAATTATCGGGAGATTTAATCCATTATGATTATAAGGGCTTGGATGCATGGCTCAATAAACATATCTGGTATAGTCAATTAGAATTACAGATGTACGAAACACAACGAGAGGATACTGGCGGTAATGTAATGCAGAAAAAGAAAAGAGGGTTTTATTATAAATTACCCATGTTTTTGCGAGCAAGAATTTATTACTGGTATCGTTATTATGGACAATTAGGATTTTTGGATGGAAAAGAAGGTAAGATATATATTTATCTTCAGGCATATTGGTATCGATTTATAGTAGATGCGAAATTATATGAGATTGAATATACAAGGGAGTCGAAATGAGAAAAATATTAATTTTGGCGGGAAGATATTTGCCAGGGCATAAAGATGGAGGACCGTTAAGAACCCTGATTAATTTAACTAATGCATTAGGTGACGAATATGAGTTTTATATTGCATGTTTTGACAGGGATCAAGGAGATACGGAACCTTATACAAATATTGAACGTGATACTTGGAATAAAGTTGGAAAAGCAAATGTGTGGTATGTTCAACCAGGTGGTTTTACTAAAAAATTGATTCTTAATCTGGCGAAAGATAAAGATATTATATATTTGACGAGTTTTTATGCAGAATATGGATATAAAACACTATTATTAAAAAAAGAGAAAAAAATTCAAAGCCCTGTAGTAATCGCATCTATGGGAGTTTTCTCAAAGGAAGCATTAGCTCAAAAGTCATTAAAAAAGAATGTGTTTATTGTAGGATGTAAGATGTTGCATTTATTCAATGGGATTACGTGGTCTGTAACATCAGAGTTAGAAGCAGAAGATGTAAAAAGAGTAATGGGAGAGGAAAGTAAATATATTGTAGCAGAGGATCTTCCAAGAACTCAGGTACCTGGAAGAACAAAAAAATGGGAAAATACAATAAAAATTTGTTTTCTTTCAAGAATTTGTGAGCATAAAGGATTAGACATCCTTATAGATGTGCTCTTGCAGATTAAAGGATACAATATGGAATTTTCGATTTTTGGACCGATTCAGGAGAAAGAGTATTGGATTACTTGTCAGGAAAAGTTAAAACAAACAGAAATCTCGTGGATATATAAAGGGGATGTGCCTTCAGAAGAAGTACAGAGTGTGCTGTCTACTCAGGATATTCTTGTCCTTCCAACCAAAAGTGAAAATTATGGACATGTAGTATTTGAAGCATTATCAGTAGGCTGTATCCCAATTATCAGTAATAGAACACCATGGAGTTTAGTGGAATCCTGGAATGCTGGATATGTTGTATCGAGAACCCAAGAAGCTTTTTCAAAAGCCTTGACAGAATATCTGAGTATGAGTATTGAGGATAAAAACGAGATGGTAGACCATGCTGTAGAGTTAGCAAAATATAAAGTAGAACAATCAAAAATGAAGACAGGATATCGTGAAATTTTTGAGTTAAGAGGAAATAGATGAAGAAATTAATTATTATTTATTATCATGATATTGTAGAAAAAGGTAAAGGATATAGTTATCAAAAAGTAGAAAAAGAGCATTTTGAAACACAGATGAAATATTTAAAAGAACATGGATATCAAACAATATTGTTCGAAGATATGGAGAAACCTTTACCTGAAAAAGCTGTTTTAGTTACATTTGATGATGGTTTTCAATCAGTATATAAAAATGCAGTGCCAATTATGCAGAAATATAATATAAAAGGGAATGTATTTCTTCCAACTAAATATATAGAAGAGCAGCATTCTCATTTTATGACATGGAATATGTTAAAAGAATTATGTGAAACAGGGCAGTTTTCTGTAGCGGCACATACGCATGATCATGTAGACATACGTATTTTAGATGATGCATCTATGAAAGAACAAATCAGGAAAAGTGAAGAACTATTAGAAACAAGATTAAATGTATGCGTAAATAGTTTTTGCATGCCATATGGAAAATATGATAAAAAGAGTATAAAATTATTAACGAAAAATGGAAATTATAAATTTTTCTTTGCGTCTTTTTATGGGCATGCCAAGGATAAGGAACTAAGAAATAAATTGTTGCCGAGAATAGGAATATCAAATGAAGATTCTTTAGATATTTTTGAAAAGAAGCTTCAAGGCAAAATGAATTGGAAGGGATCAATCCAAAAATTAAGACTTAAAATAGCAAATTTAAAAGGAGAAAGAATCAAACAATATGATATTGAATGATTGATATGAGTGTATGAAAGTATTATATATTTCAGGAATGTATCCAACTCCAGATTATCCACAAAAAGGTATTTTTTGTCATGAGCAGGTAAAAGCACTGAAGCAAATAGGAGTAGATGTGGACGTAGTAGTACCAATGACAATTTATGATAAGGAATATAAGCAGGCAATATGGGAATATGAAGGGGTTAAAATTCGGTATGTTAGGTTTTTTAAATTACCAGGAACAAGAAGATTTGAAAATATTGGAAAATCATTATACCGCGCTTTAAAGTGTTTGGATTTAGATTTTAAACAATATGACGTATTTCATGCAGATGCTCCATTGCCAGCAGGCGTAGCTACAATGTTACTTTCGCAATGTTATCATATTCCGTATATTGTACATTGTCATGGATTAGATGTTTTCTTTGATGTAGATTATAAAAAGGAAAAAAACTGTAATAAGATAGTAGAAAGAGCAAAAGAAACATATTTAAATGCAAGTGCTATAACGGGAGTAAGTAAGAAAACTTTAGAGAATGTAAACTCTCGAATAGAGGTTTTAGACAAGTGTTATGTAGTTTATAATGGTGCCGATACGGATAAATTTTATCCTGAACAAGAGAAACAAAATTCAAAATTAGAAATAGTTTCTATAGGCAATTTAATTGATTTAAAGGGACATGATTTAACAATACATGCTTTAAAGAAGAATATTGAGTTAGGAAGAAAACAAGTTCATTTAACAATTTATGGTAGAGGAAGTAAAGAAGATGAGCTTAGAGAACTTGTAGAGCAATTAGAACTGGAAACATATGTAACATTTAAAGGATATGTGACATATGAAAATATTATAAAAGAATTAAAAATGTATGATGTATTTATTTTGCCTTCATGGTATGAAGCATTAGGATGTGTATATTTAGAGGCTATGGCTAGTGGTGTTATTACGGTGGGGTGCTACCAGAATGGTATTGATGAGATCATACATAACGGGAATAATGGATTTCTTGTACGACCACATGAGGTTGAGGATATAGTTGAAGTGATAAAAAATATTTATGATAATAAAGATACTTTAGAAATGAAGAATATCGCACTTGCAGGAAGGAAAACTATAATGGAAAAATTTACATGGAAGAATTCTGCAGAAGCTCTTAGGAGAGTATATTATGATATTGTTCAAAAAAATAAATGAGGAAGGAAAATAATGCATTGTGAAAGTTTTATTTTTTACGAATATACCTTCTCCGTATAGAGTTGACTTTTTTAATGAATTAGGAAAATATTGTGAACTTACAGTTTTATATGAGAGAAGAGATGCTGATGATCGAGATAAAAATTGGTGTAATAATGAAGAAAATAATTTGAATTTTAAACCAATATATTTAAAAGGGAAAAAAATAGGTGCAGATACAGCTTTGTGTGTAGAGAGTTTAAAATATTGGAGAGATAAAAGTTTTGATATTCGAATTATAGGAGATTATGCCACACCAACTGGAATATTATCAGCTGTATATATGAGAATTTTTAGAATTTCGTATGGAATAGAATGTGATGGGGGATATATAAAGCAAAATGAGAGGAAATTTTTAAAATGGATTAAAAAATTTTTGATTTCAAAGTGTCAATTTGTGTTTTCTCCAGGAATTACAACAAATGAATATTTAAAGCATTATGGAGTAGATGCTAAGAAAATTTGGTTTTATCCATTTTCTTCTCTTAAATTAGAAGATATTAAGAGTGCCAATAGTATGGCAAAAGAAAAAATAAAATATCGAAAGAAATTGAAAATTTTAGAGAAAAAAGTCATACTTTCTGTAGGGCAAATGATATATAGAAAAGGATTTGATGTTTTAATCGAAAGTGGAAAATATTTAAAAAAGGATATAGGAATTTATATAGTAGGGGGTAATCCTAAAGAAGAATATTTGAAATTAGTAGAGAAAAATAATTTGATAAATATTCATTTTTTGAATTTTATGAATAAAGAAGAATTGGCAGAGTATTATGCGGCAGCTGATATTTTTGTTTTACCGACTAGAGAAGATATATGGGGATTAGTAATAGAGGAAGCTATGAGTTTTGGGTTGCCAATTATTACAACGGATAAATGTGTTGCTGGAGTAGAGCTATTGCGCGAAGGAGGAGGAATTATAATTCCGACTGATAGTGAAAAACAATTAACAGAAGCTATAAATATGTTGTTAGATAATGAAGAGTATTGTAGAAAATGCGAGAAACATAATTTAGAAATAATAAAGAACTATACAATAGAACAAATGGCAAGGAAACATATAGAGTTGCTAAGAAAAATAGAAGGTTAATTATTATGAGACAAAAAGTAAGGTGGAAAGAATATATCTATATTATAATATTTTTGATTAGTTGTCTAAATAGTTATCTAATATATATTTTTTTGATATTAATTTTTTTCAAAATAAGAGAGGGCGGACAGGGTTTTTTAAAAATTTGTTTATTATATACTTTGAGGCAAAGTATTGTTTTACCTGGATTAGCAATTATGACAGGAACACAGAGTAATCTTAAACAAATCTTGATTTTAGGTGCAGCGTTATGGATTTTGGGAACCTATATAAAAAGAAAAGAGGGGAAAATTCCTGTAATATGTCTTCCAGTAGCCGCATTTGGAATTAGTGCATTAATAAGTACAGTATTTTTTGGAAGTTTTCCAGTAGCAGGGGCAATAAAAGTTATCAATTTTGTTATAGTATTGGTCGCTATAATTGTTGCAACGATTGAAAGCATAGAATATTTTGATATTGAACAATATATGTTTTATGCGATGTCTTTTGTTATGATGATAAGTGTTTGTGTTATTCCATATAGGGGAGCTTATGTGAATGGAAGTGCAGGAATGCTGTTTCAAGGGGTTTGGAATCATCCAAATGATTTTGGGGTTATATGTGCGATTTATTTGGCAATGCTATTAGTTCATTACGATAAAATTAAGGGTAAACAACTTGTTCAAATAAGCTTGGTTTTTATTATGATATATCTTTCAAAAGCTCGAGGTGCCATGATAGCAGCTTTAATTATATTGCTAATTTATTTTATAGTATGTGGAAATAAGTATAATCGTATAATTTTAATCTCAGTAATTACTTTAAGTATATTTGTAATATATATAACTCCCATAAAAGATGATATAGGGGCATTCTTTTTTAAGGGAACACAGAATTCAAATTCATTAACAGAAGCATTTTCTTCAAGAGATGAGGTGATTGAAGTAGCAAAAAATAGATTTCTTAGTAATCCTATGTTTGGAAGAGGGTTGCTAATTCCATACGCATCAGGGGAGAGAAGTTTGTCTTTTAGTGTCAAAGGTATAGAGCCAGGTAATATTTTTCTGGAATTATTAGGTGGGACAGGAGTGATAGGTTGCATAAGTTTCTTTTATTTGATATTGAAAATATTTAGACAATCAAGGGAAAAATATAAAATATATCCGGTAGTTATTGTAGCAGCATCTATCTCGGAGGTAAGTTTTTTTAGCGTAAATAATTATGGAGCTATTTATTATATGTTGCTAGCTTTGGCTATTATACAATTCTATAGAAAGAATAGTATTAGAGAGGAGAGATAGATGGAAAATAAAAAAAATTTGCAATGGGGAATTATTCTTTCATATATAACGATGTTTGCTGGCATAATAGTATCTATTACATATACGCCATTTTTACTTCGTTCATTGGGAACACAGCAATATGGATTGTATAATATGGGGCAGGCTGCAGTTAGCTATTTAGGTCTAACAGAATTTGGATTTGGCAATGCAGTTATAAGATATTCATCAAAATACAGGGCAGAAGGAAATGAAAAGAAAGCAGAGTCTGTTTATGGATTATTTTTGTATATTTATTCTCTGTTAGCAATTATTATAGTGATTATAGGGGGAGTATTATGCCTTTTTTGTGATCAATTTTATACTGTAAGTACAGGAAGTGAAGGATATAAACAACTTCGTATTATTATTATTATTATGGTTGTAAATCTTGCATTAACTTTTACCATGACACCATATAGTTCGATTATTACTTCTTATGAAAGATTTTCTTTTATTAAGATTACAAATTTAATTTATACAATATTGAAACCCGTAGTAATGATTCCGTTGCTTCTTTGGGGATATAAAGCGATTGCTTTATCAATAGTAACATTAGTGTTGCAGCAACTTCTTAATTTAGCAAATGTGATTTATGTAAAAAAAGTATTACATATTAACATAAATCTAAAACGAAAAGAAATGAATTTTGATATTTTAAAAGAAGTTCTTAGCTATTCTTTTTTTGTTTTTTTGGGATCTATAGTAAGTCAATTAAATAATAATACAGATAATGTGATACTTGGAATTATTTCTGGAGAAGAGGCAGTTGCAGTTTATTCAGTTGCATATTTGTTAAATACATATATTCAGCAAGTGCCAGGGACAATTTCAAGTGTATTCTTTCCAAGGGTGACATCAAAAATTGTAAAAGGTGAGAGCATGCAAGAAATGACAAATATGCTTATTAAAATTGGGCGTATTCAGTGCTATCTTGTAATGTTGTTAATTAGTGGGTTTATATTATTTGGGAAAGAATTTATCGCTTTGTGGGCTGGAAAAGATTATAGTATAGCATATGCAATAGTTTTAGTTCTGATTATTCCAGCGGCAATACCTAATATGCAAAGTATAGGCGTATTAATTATGCAGGCAATGAATAAGCATCAATTTAGAGCAATATTGTATCTTATTTGTGCAATTTTGAATGTTTGTATGAGTATACCGGCAGGAATAAAATATGGGCCTTTAGGGTGCGCAGTATGCACGGGAATTACAACGTTTTTGACTAGTGGAATGATTTTGAATTGGTATTATAATTCAAAAATTGGTTTAGATATAAAACAATATTGGAAAAGTATAGGCGGTCAATGTATAAAGACTATTCCGATTTTCTTGGTGGGAATGGTATTTAATTATTATATTACTGACTATAATTGGATGAGCTTTTTTATGAAAGTAATATGCTTTTCATTATGCTATATTATATATATATATTTAGTAACAATGAACCATTTTGAGAAAAATTTTATAAAAGAAATTTTTGCTAAGATTAGAATAAGGTAAAGAGGAACTATTATGAATATAGTGAAAAGTATAAATAGCAGATTAAATGGGATCAGACAAGATTTTAAGAGTAGATATTGGGAATATGGCAATTATTTTAAAGATCAAGTAGTATGGGAGCAATCAATTCTATTTGAATCATTTGGTGGTTTAAATTTTCAAGGGAATCCATATTACATCTTTAAAGAAATTTTTTTGAATAATAAATATAAAGAGTATGATTTATATATTTCACACCAGTGTCCAGAAAAATTAAAAGAATATCTTAACAATATTAAATTATATGATAACAGAGTAAAAGTTATTAAAATACATTCAGACGAATATAGAAGAGTTTTATCACATTGTAAGTATTTAATTAATAATGTATCTTTTAATATGAATTTCATAAAAAAAACAGAACAAGTTTATTTGAATACATGGCATGGGACGCCGTTAAAATGTTTAGGAAGAAATATACAAAATGATCCATTTGAATGCAATAATGCTCAAAGAAATTTTTTACTATGTGATTATTTGCTTGCACCGAACAAACTAACTAGAAATGTTTATGAAAATGATTATATGGTTAGAGGAATTATGCATGGGCAAATAAAGGAGCAAGGATATCCAAGAAATTCCATATTTTTTGATCAAAATAAAAGACAATCAATTAAGAAAAGATATGGATTGGAAGGAAAAATTTCTATTTTTTATATGCCAACTTGGAGAGGAACTGCCAATGGTATTGATGATGTAGATCAAGTTAGTGAAATGGAAAGACTGGCAAAAGAACTGGGTGAAACGTATAAAGTATTTGTGAAATTTCATCCTGCAATGCAAAAAGAAGGAGCTAAATTTAAATATTGTTTAAATATGCCAGATAATATAGAAGTGTATGAATTTCTAAATGGTATGGATATATTGATTACGGACTATTCTAGTGTGTTTTTTGATTTTGCAAATTCAGATCAAAAAATTATTTTGTACCAATATGACCAAGAACAATATTATAAAAGTAGGGGAATGTATAGTGAGGTTGCAAATCAATTGCCATTTCCAATTGCATTTACATATGAAGAATTAAAGCAATATATAAAAACGGAAGAGAGTACTATTTATACAGAATTTAAGAAACAATTTTGTCCATTTGATTCTTTGAAAGCCACAGAAGAATCTATACAGTTGTTAATGAATTTGCCGGAGCAAGTAATAGGCAGAATGCCTGTAGATTTATATATTATTGATTTTTTAACTACAGATGAAATGCTTTTAAAGATGGTTGAAAAAATAAAAAATAAAAACTTCCGATTTGTATTTATACCTAAGCGTAGTAATAAAAGATTCAGTAATATTACCTGCTTTGATAAAATTGATTATTTGATATTATATCCAAATAGTAAACTTACTATAAAAGAACGGATTATCTACTTATTTAGTGCTCTAGTTAATACAAAAAAGCATTTATATTATATGAAAAGGGAACAAAAAAGATTATGGGGTGCAACAGATATTGGTCATATTTATTCAAAGACAACACATGTACCTATAGCAGTAAAGGCTCAACGAGAAGAGTGGCCTAATTATTTATAAAAAGAAAGAGAGTGTGTAAAATAAATTATGAAGCGTGTAATTACATATGGAACTTTTGACTTACTTCATTATGGGCATATTAATTTACTTAAAAGAGCAAAAGAATATGGAGACTATCTTATAGTTGCTTTATCAACAGACGAATTTAATTGGGATGAAAAAAGAAAAAAATGTTATTTTACATATGAACAAAGAAAAAAGCTTTTAGAGGCTGTTAGATATGTAGACTTGGTGATTCCAGAAAAGAATTGGGAACAAAAAATCTTAGATGTTAAAAAATATCATGTAGATACATTTGTGATGGGAAATGATTGGGAAGGAAAATTTGATTTTTTGAAGGATTTATGTGAAGTTGTATATTTACCGAGGACACCTGAAATTTCCAGTACACAGATTAAAGAAGAACTAAAGAAAAAAGGTAAATAAAATTAATATGAATAAAAAAATTAAAATTTTTTTAGGCGGCTATGTGAATTTCCCTAATGCACAAAATGTGAATTGTGATAATATTGCAAGATATTTGGATAAAGAAAAATTTGAAGTGCATACGATGTACACAAATAAAAAGGCAATCGATAAAAAGGTATATAAGGATCAAGATATACATTTACATAAATTAATTCATCATCGTTTCATATGGTATTGGAGTAAATATCTAACAATGCTTTTGGGAAATTACGATGTTTATTATTTACCTAAAGTGGAGAAAACGGACAAAAGGTTTTCTCAAAAACATAAAAATAAAATATGTATATCATCTGTTGAGGGAGTAATCACTGAGAGCACTAACAACACGGAACAATTTAAAGATTATTATATAAAAGATATGACAAGTTTTTTTTCAATTAGTAACTGTATTGCTGATAGTGTAAAAAAATATTGGGGGATTCAAAGTGAAGTAATTCCTCTTGGTACGATACCGATTGGAAAAAAAGTAGATGAAAAAAACAAATTAAAGAATATTATTTGGGTGGGAAATGTGAAGGCAAATAAGCGTCCACAATATCTGGTGAATATTGCTAAAACATTTTCAAATCTTCAATTTAAAATGATTGGAGATGGAGATATGTTGGAAGATATGAAGAAGATCTGTATGAGTGAAAATATAAATAATCTTAGATTTTATGGACGCATTCCTAATAGTCAGGTGTATCAAGAAATGGAAGAATGCGATTTGTTACTTATGACATCGGAGTATGAAGGATTGCCTAAAGTTATTCAAGAAGCAGCTCAAATGAGACTTCCGAGTATTTATATTAATGAAAATTATAATGTGGATTTTATAACTGATGGAATTAATGGTTTTGCAGTATCTGATTTAGAAACAATGCAGGAGAAGATTCAATTTTTATTAGATGATCCAACAACATATCAGAAAATGTCTAAAGCTGCTTATGAAAGTATTCAGCCATATACATGGGGAAATGTGATTAAGCAATATGAAAAATATTTTGAGAAAATATATGAAAAATCTCAAAAAATGGGAGTATTATAGTAATTGGAGCACGGATTGTAGGAAATATTACGGTAGCAGATACAGGGGGAATAGGTGCGAATTTTGTTGTGACAAAGAGTGTTGAGGAGCAAGGAATTACAGTTGTAGGTGTTCCAGCAAAAAATAGTAATGTTGATTCGAAAGACTATATTTAATAATAAGTACCGAGTGAGGATGTATGGGATTAGAAAAGCTATATGATTTTGAAAAAAAATATTCTTTTTTATATGAAATAGAATGGAATGGTGTGCCAGTTTATACATGTTTTCGTGATTCAGTATCTTTGATATTATCAGGAGAAGCAAATAATAATGAAGCAGAATATCAGGTGGAAAAAGGGAAAATTTATCTGCGACGTATTTGGGATAGTTTTTGGAAAATTAGAAAGTTAAAAAAAGCAAAGACATTAATTTTTACATCAACTATGTTTCGTAGAGATTATGGGAGAAATTTGGCAGCAGAGTACTTAATGGATAAATATCCAGATGGGGTGGTGTTTGAATGGCCATCGAGAACAGACTTATATGATATAGCTTATTTTCAAGATGACAGAAAAGATAGATATTGTCCCTTAGATTTTTATATATTACTATATAAATTTTATGGGAAATTACATAGAAAGGAAGCTGTTAAATTGGAGAATGACTGCAGAGAGCAGTTAAAACATTTTTTTGCAAGGGCTAAAGAGCCAGAAAATTCTTATGAAAAAAAAGTTATTTCATTATTACTTCGTGAAATGCCGGTATCTTATGCATCGACTGCAATTTCTCAAAGAGTATTTGCGAAACTCTTTAAGAACTATGATAATATACAATATGCTATTGATTTCTGGGGGAGTGCCAGAGAAAATATTATTCCAATTCTTTCAGGGCAATTTGAAGCAATAGAATTACAACATGGAATTATTACAGCATTTCATCCAGGATATATATATCCTTCTGATGCGAATAAAAAGTGCAAACGATTTTTTGATAGAACAATGCTTCTTTATGGCGAAGCAACAAAAAAACTTTTGATGGAAAAATCAGTGTTTACTGAAGAACAAATAGAGGTAATAGGAAATCCGAGAATTCTGAAGTATAAGCAGGAATTTGGGGAAAATAACGAAAAGCGGCAGTATATTTTATTTACATCGCAGCCATTTGAGCAGGATGTGAAAGGGGCAACTTACTATAGTGAGATGATCCCTTTTTTGCAGAGCATTCAAAAACAGTTGGAGACAGATGATAAATGGAGAAAATATCAATTAGTTATTAAATTACATCCGAGAGAAAACAATGGGATAAAAAATAGATATAAAGAAAGTATTCCTGAATGTGAAGTTTTTGATAACACCACACCATTATATGAGTTGTTAGGAAAAAGTTTTTTACATTTGACTGCGAATTCTACAACGCTATATGAAGCTGCACTTTTTGATACACCGACAGTTTTATTACCTTATCAAGGATATAAACCAGAAGAAATTTTTGGTTTCGATGTAAAAATAACTAATGATATATTGCCAAATGAATTGGTTGATACAGAAAAATATAGAGAATATTTATTTTATTTGAAGGATCAAACATTGAAGTACATGTAAGATGTCAAATTGAAAAGAGGAGTAAAGATGGAGAAATTAATACTGATTGGAGCGGGTGGATATGCAAAATCAGTAATAGATTCGATTGATTATTTTAATTATGAGTTGGTTGGATTTGTTGATGAATATACAAATGAGAATAGACATTTGGATATACCAATTTTAGCAGCCAGTATTGATGAATTAAAAAATCCTGAGAAATATGTTTATTTTATTGCTATCGGAAATAATAAAAATAGAAAAAGATGGTATGACACATTAAAAAAGAGAAAGTTGCGTTTAATTAATGTGGTAGACAGATCTGCAATAGTTTCATCAAAAGCAACCTTAGGGACAGGGTGTTTTATTGGAAAGTTTGCTGTGGTAAATAGTAAAGCTGTAGTTGGAAATGATTGTATTATAAACACAAGAGCTCTTGTTGAGCATGGATGTTTAGTTTCAGATCATGTGAATTTATCAACGAACACTGTAATTAATGGTGATGTCGAGGTTGGGACAGGAAGCTTTATAGGTAGCAGTTCGGTGACAATCGGACAACTAAAAATCGGAGAGTGGTCAACTGTTGGTGCAGGTGCAGTAGTTATTGAAGATGTGGAGAATGGTGTAACCGTGGCAGGGGTTCCAGCAAAAGTAATTAATAAAGGAGCAATGTTAGGATGAAACATGTATTTATTGTAGCGGAAATTGGTTGTAATCATAACGGGAGTAAAGAATTAGCAAAAAGAATGGTAGAATCAGCAAAAGATTGTGGTGTGGATGCTGTTAAATTCCAAACTTTTAAGGCAAAGGACTTGATATCTTGTTATGCACCAAAAGCAGAATACCAGAAAATTACAACTGGAACCTCAGATTCACAGTTAGAAATGACTGCAAAATTAGAATTGTCTCATGAAGACTTTTTAGAATTAAAGGCTTATGCGGAAGAAATAGGTTTAGAAGTATTTTCTACTCCGTTTGATATTGGATCAGTCGAATTTTTAGATTCTATTGGACAAAATTTATGGAAAATACCTTCTGGAGAGATTACAAATTTGCCGTATTTGAATCGAATAGGAGCTATTAAGAGGGAAGGAAAAAAAGTTATGCTTTCTTCTGGTATGGCAACTATAGAGGAAATAGAAAATTGTATTGAGATTTTAGTAAATGCAGGAACAAAAGAATGTGATATCATTCTTCTTCATTGCAATACGGAGTATCCTACACCAGATAAAGATGTGAATATATTAGCAATTAATGATTTAAAGAAGCATTTTCCAAATGTTAAAATTGGATTTTCAGATCATTCGGTTGGATATACAGCTGCAATTGGAGCCGCTGTTTTAGGAATTGATTTAATAGAGAAACATTTCACATTGGACAAGAATTACGAAGGACCAGATCATAAGGCGTCAGCAACACCGAATGAATTGAAAGAATTAGTTCAGAATGTTCGAAGAGTTGAAGTGATGGCGGGAAGTGATAAAAAAATTGTGACAGATTCTGAAAGAAAGAATAAAATCGTAGCAAGAAAGTCTATTGTAGCATTGAAGAAAATATCGGTGGGTGAAATTTTTACGGAAGATAATATTACATGTAAAAGACCTGGAAATGGAATTAGTCCATTATATTGGTATGAGGTATTAGGCAAAGTTGCAGAACGAGATTTTAATGAAGATGAGTTGATCACAGTTTCCGGATTTGAGTGGCAGGAGTGTTAAAAAGTAAGGCATGGTCTGCATTTGTCCAGAAGAAGGACATAGCATACTTCAAGATATTTGAAAAGGAGATTATTTAATCATGAAGAAAATTGCAATTATTCCGGCTCGTTCCGGCTCGAAAGGATTGAAAGATAAAAATATAATTGATTTATGTGGGAAGCCGTTAATTGCATATTCAATAGAAGCAGCGCTTAAAAGTAAAGTTTTCAATAAAGTGATTGTTTCAACAGATTCTAAAAAATATGGAGAAATAGCGGAGCAATATGGTGCGGAGGTATTATATAGGGGAGAGGCATTATCTAATGATAAAGCAACATCTTATATGGTAATAGCTGACGTGTTAAGTAAAGTAGAAATAGTGGACTATTTTGTATTGTTACAGCCTACTTCCCCGATGAGAGATGAATTACATATAAAAAAGGCTTGTGAAATGTTTGAAGAGTGTATGCAGGAATATGATTTCCTTGTTTCAGTAAAGGAGGCTGAGCATTCTTCGGTTCTCGTGAGACCAATTGAACAGGATGGAAGTTTAAAATATTTTGATACTGATTTTTCAAATTACCGGAGGCAGGCATATAAAGAATATTCCCCAAATGGTGCAATTTTCATTGGTAAACCCAAGGAATATTTAAACCACAAACATTTTTTTGGCGCTAGAAGTATGGCGTATATCATGAATACATTTGATTCAATTGATATTGATACTTCTTTGGACTATGAATTTGCAAATTTATGTATGAAGAAGAAATTACAGGAGAAAGTCTTATGAAAAAAATAGCTTTTGTAACAGGATCAAGAGCAGATTATGGAATTGTACGTCGATACCTTGATCTATTAAATAAAGATGACGATATTGATTTGAAAATATTGGTTACTGGTGCACTTCTTAGTGAAACATATGGTAATCAAGTTAAACTAATTTATGAAGATGGATTTGACATTGCAGCAGAAATCAAAGTGGATTTAGATTCATCATCAAATAAAATGATCCTTCACACTATGGCACAGACAATGGAAGGATTTGCAGACCATTTTGCAACAAATAGATATGATTTACTTATTATTTTAGGAGATAGATATGAAATGCTGTCAGTAGCAACAGCTGCAGCAATGCAACAACTTCCTATTTTACATATTCATGGAGGAGAAGCTACATACGGTAACTATGATGAATTTATTCGTCATGCAATAACAAAAATGAGTTTATATCATTTTACAGCCACTGAAGAATATAGAAAAAGAGTTATTCAGCTTGGAGAACAGCCGGATAAGGTATTTTATTTAGGTGCGCTTGGAGCAGAGAATTGTTTATATATGGATGAAAAAAATGTGCCTGATTTTGTGAAATGTTTACCAGAGAGAAAATATTTTGTGATACTATTCCATCCGGAAACACTTACTAATAGAAGCACTTTGGAGCAGATAAAAGAACTTTTATGTGCGATTTCTAAATTTAAAGACTATCAATTTGTATTTCTTGGAACAAATGCAGACACTCATTCTGACATAATTAGAAATACCATTAAATTATTTGTTGAAGAAAATGATAATACATTGTATTTTGAAAACCTTCATCCAGATGCATACCATTATTTATTAAAAAAAGGAATTTGTTTAATAGGAAATTCTTCTTCTGGAATAATTGAAGCACCAAGTTTAGGAATTTATACGATTAATATTGGAGACAGACAGAATGGGAGAGTACGTGGAAATAGCGTAATTGATATTAAATGTGAGTCTACTGATATAGGAGAGGCAATAGAAAATGTACTATCGTATAATACAAACATAGAAAAGATAGTTAATCCTTATTATCAAAAAGATACAGCTTGTCATTATTATACAAAAACCAAAGAATTGTTATCTGGACTTGAAAGTGATATAAGCGAACCAAAAAGATTTTATGATATATAGTTGATTTTGGGTGTATGTATGGCATATTAGCATTGGCAAAAGTGGTTTAGATAATTACTTATTTTTAGGAGAAAAGATATTATGAGTGTATTTAAAGATAAAACATTGATGATCACAGGTGGAACAGGTTCTTTCGGAAATGCTGTTCTCAATGGATTTTTAGAAACCGATATCAAAGAAATCCGTATTTTCTCACGTGATGAGAAAAAGCAGGATGATATGAGACATGAATTTCAGGCAAAAATGCCGGAAGCATCAAATAAAATTAAGTTCTTTATTGGGGATGTTCGTGACTTGGCCTCTGTAAAGAATGCAATGCACGGGGTAGATTATATCTTCCATGCAGCAGCTTTAAAACAGGTTCCATCTTGTGAGTTCTTCCCGATTGAAGCAGTAAAGACAAATGTTCTTGGTACAGAAAATGTATTGACTGCAGCAATCGAAGAAGGTGTAAAATCTGTAATCTGTCTTTCTACAGATAAAGCAGCGTACCCTGTCAATGCAATGGGAACAAGTAAGGCAATGATGGAAAAAGTCATTGTAGCCAAATCAAGAACAGTAGATCCGGAAAAAACAAAAATCTGCTGTACTCGTTACGGAAATGTTATGTGCTCCCGTGGATCTGTAATTCCTCTTTGGATCGAACAGATTAAAGCAGGAAATCCAATCACAATTACAGAACCTTCTATGACCAGATTTATTATGAGCTTAGAAGAAGCAGTAGACTTAGTGTTATTTGCTTTTGAAAATGGGACAAGCGGAGATATTTTAGTACAGAAAGCTCCGGCATGTACGATTGAGGTGTTAGCAAAGGCAGTAACAGAATTGTTTGCACCGGGACATGAAATTAAAGTGATCGGTATTCGTCATGGTGAAAAAATGTACGAGACATTACTTACAAATGAAGAATGTGCTAATGCGATTGATATGGGTGAGTTCTACCGTGTGCCATGTGATAAGAGAGACTTGAATTACGATAAGTATTTCAAAGAAGGTGATGTGGAGAGAAACATATTAACAGAATTCAATTCCAGCAACACAGAATTACTGGATGTGGAGCAAGTAAAAGAGAAGTTGTTGACACTGCAGTATATCAGAGATGAATTAGCGGAGTGGGAGAATCGATAATGAACATTCTTATAACAGGAGCAAAAGGCTTTGTTGGAAAAAACCTTGCAGCCAACTTATATTGCATCAAAGATGGTAAAAACAGAACACGAGATCTTACAATCGAAGAGATCTTTGAATATGATATTGATACAGATGAATCTCTGTTAGATACATATTGTGAGAAAGCAGACTTTGTTTTCAATCTTGCGGGGGTGAACCGGCCAAAAGAGCAGTCTGAATTTATGGATGGAAATCTTGGATTTGCATCGAAATTGTTGGACACATTGAAAAAGTATCACAATACCTGTCCGGTGATGCTTTCCAGTTCCATTCAGGCAACGCTGATCGGACGCTATGGACAGTCTGATTATGGAAAGAGCAAGCTGGCAGGAGAAGAGTTATTTTTCGAATATGGCAAAGAGTGCGGAGCAAAAGTGCTGGTGTACCGTTTCCCGAACCTTTTTGGAAAATGGTGCAGACCGAATTACAACAGTGCAGTTGCTACATTCTGCAATAACATCGCAAACAATCTTCCGATTCAGGTGAATGACAGAGCGACAGAATTAGAACTTCTCTATATTGATGATCTGGTGGAAGAGATGTTGGATGCTTTGGAAGGAAAAGAACATCACTGTGAATATCAGGAGCTGGATCCGGTGGCAGATGAATCCGGAAAGTACGGTTATGTGCCGACAACCCACAAGGCAACACTGGGAGAAATTGTAGATTTACTGGAAATGTTCAAAAATCAGCCGAAATCTCTCCTTATGCCGGAAATTCCAAATAATTCTTTTGCAAAGAAATTATATTCGACATATTTGTCCTATCTGCCAAAAGAGGAAGTCAGCTTCCCTCTTAAGATGAATGTGGATGACAGAGGAAGTTTTACAGAGCTGTTGAAAACAGCAAATTGCGGACAGTTTTCTGTGAATATTTCGAAGCCGGGAATTACAAAAGGAGAACATTGGCACAACAGCAAATGGGAATTCTTTATTGTAGTATCTGGACATGGATTGATCCAGGAGCGAAAGATTGGTACAGATGAAGTGATTGAATTTGAAGTGTCAGGAGAGAAGATTGAGGCAATCCATATGCTTCCGGGCTATACGCACAATATTATCAATCTGTCAGAAATAGAAAACCTTGTAACAGTGATGTGGGCAAACGAACAGTTTGATCCGAATCATCCGGATACATTTTTTGAAAGGGTGAAAAATTGATGAGATTGATTATTTTAGGAGCAGGTGGATACGGAAAGACAGTTGCGGACATTGCAAGGCAGTCCGGGAAATATGAGCAGATTTATTTTCTGGATGACGGTCAGGAAAAGTCAGATCTGATATTAGGGACATGTGCAGAGTTTCTGAAATTTGCTGATGGGAATACAGAGATGTATCCGGCATTTGGAAATAATGAAATGCGCCTGGATTGGATGGAAAAGTTATCTGATGCACAGATTGTACTTCCGCGATTGATACATGCCACAGCTTATGTAAGTCCAACTGCAGAAGTGGAAGCCGGGACAGTTGTATTGCCGCTTGCGATCATAAACACAGATTGTCGGATCCAATCGGGCTGTATTATCAATTGTGGTTCGATTGTAGACCATGGATGTGTGATCGAAGAAGGCGTACATATTTCTCCGGGGACTGTGATCAAGGCAGAAAATCGGATTCCAAGAGCAACAAAAATTGAGGCGGGCGAAGTGGTTCCATTGCGAGCATACCCGCTGTGAGGGAGAATAGAATGAAAACAGAAGTGACATTTAAGAATAATGGGAAACTGAAATTATTGATCATTGTAGGGACTCGTCCGGAGATTATCCGCCTGGCAGCAGTGATCAAAAAGTGTCGGAACTATTTTGATACCATTCTGGCGCATACCGGACAGAACTATGACTACAACTTAAACGGTGTATTTTTCCATGATCTGGAGTTGGATGATCCGGATGTGTATCTGAATGCAGTGGGTGCAGATCTCGGAGAGACCATGGGAAATATTATTTCCGAATCTTATAAATTGATGGCAGAGATAAAACCGGACGCAGTACTGGTTCTGGGTGATACGAACAGTTGTCTGAGCGTGATCGGGGCAAAGCGTCTTCATATTCCGATTTTCCATATGGAAGCAGGAAACCGTTGTAAAGATGAGTGTCTTCCGGAAGAGACAAACCGCCGTATTGTAGACATTATTTCAGATGTAAATATGGCATATTCAGAACATGCCCGCCGTTATCTTGCGGACTGCGGATTGCCGAAAGAACGTACTTATGTGACAGGCTCTCCAATGGCAGAAGTGCTGCATGATAATCTGGAAAAAATCGAAGCATCCGATGTACATGCCCGTTTGGGATTGGAAAAGGGAAAATATATCTTGCTCTCTGCACATCGTGAAGAGAATATTGATACAGAGAAGAACTTCTTATCTCTCTTTGAGGCAATCAACAAGATTGCAGAGAAGTACGATATGCCGATCTTATATTCCTGTCACCCAAGAAGCAGAAAGAGACTGGAAGCATCCGGTTTTCAGCTGGATAAACGTGTCATTCAGCATGAACCGTTAGGATTCCACGATTATAACTGCCTGCAGATGAATGCATTTGCCGTAGTATCAGACAGCGGAACACTGCCGGAAGAAAGCAGTTTCTTTACATCCGTAGGTCATCCGTTCCCTGCGGTTTGCATCCGTACTTCCACAGAAAGGCCGGAAGCGCTGGATAAAGGCTGCTTTGTACTTGCCGGAATCGACAGCAATTCACTGGTACAGGCTGTGGAGACAGCAGTAGCGATGAATGAAAATGGAGATTATGGAATCCCGGTACCTGATTATGTAGAAGAAAATGTGTCTACAAAAGTTGTGAAGATCATTCAAAGCTATACAGGAGTCGTGAATAAAATGGTGTGGAGAAAGTTTTAAGAGTGTGAAAAACTGTTCACTATATAAGGAGAATCATCGATATGCAAGAATACTCAAGAATTCTGATTGAAGAATTGAGAGAAGCACTTCAGGATTTGGATGATTTTTTGTTTGGATACTAAGTCACTTATCCGGAGGAGCGTCTTATCAAAGCTAAGAAAAGTGTATTGACTTCATAACCGGGTTTGCTATAATCATCTTATAGAATTCCTCTGCCAATGGAGGAATAAAATGGGAAGAACAAAACGATTAAAGGAACTCACGATCAAAGATAATTTTATGTTCGGCGCAGTGATGATGGACGAAGATAATTGCAAAGGTCTTTTAGAAAGAGTGTTGGAGATACAGATCGATCGAGTGGATGTCAGCAAAGAAAAAAGCATAGTGTATCATCCGGAGTATAAAGGTGTTCGCCTGGATGTGTATGCAAAAGATGAGAAGCAGACGCGTTATAACGTGGAAATGCAGGTGGAGAGAAAGCCGGCACTTGGAAAGAGAAGCCGTTATTATCAGAGTCAGATGGACATGGAGATGTTGCTGACCGGAGAAGATTATACGGAACTTCCGAATACCTATGTTATTTTTATCTGTGATTTTGATCCATTTGGAAAAGACCAGTATCGCTATACCTTTCGGACAACGTGTCAGGAATCTGAAAATGTGGATTTGGAAGATGGGCGAACCACTGTGTTTTTAAATACCCGTGGAAAGAACGAAAGTGAAGTTCCGGGAGAATTGGTCACATTTCTGCAGTACATGAAAGAGGATCTTGAGGGAAGCGAAAAGGAGTTTCACGACCCATATGTGGAGCAGTTACAGAAGTTTATCCGCAACGTTAAGGGAAGTCGGGAGATGGAGGAACGCTTTATGATTTTTGAAGAGATGCTGAAAGAAGAACGGGCTGCCGGATTTGCAAAAGGGCGTGCTGAAGGAGTTGCAGAGGGGCGAATTTCTGAGAGTAAGGATACGTTACTCTTATTTTTGCAGAATCTTGGAACGGTTCCTAAAGTACTTTCGGATCAAATTGAAGAACAAGGTGATTTGGATGTACTGAAAGAGTGGATCAGGATGGCATTCCAATCGAAATCTGTGGAAGAATTTGCAAAGAAGATAAAATAAGAATCTACATCGGAGAATATCCGATCTAATATCATCAGCCGTGGCTGTTCTGGCCGGGGCTGATGATAAAAAGGAACAAGTCAATGCCGTTTCGGGCAGATATTCAAAGAAGAGCAGAGGAATTCTATATTTTGTAGTTTGATGATTAGCATAAATATATGGTATCTGTTATAATGAGAGTTAGAAAGTGTGGAAATACTGAAAGGAAGGAATCGGTTTTAGAGGACGAAAGGGGATGATATGCCATGGGCATTTATTTAAATCCAGGAGCAGCAGGGTTTAAAATGTCTTTAAATTCCGAAATATTTGTTGATAAAAGCGAACTGTTAGATGTGACAAATCGCTATGTGAATACACAACAGAGGTTTATGTGTGTCAGTCGTCCGAGGCGTTTTGGAAAGTCAATGGCAGCAGATATGCTGGCAGCCTATTATGATTGCGGGGATGATACAGAGGAATTATTTGAAGGACTTTCCATCAGTCAGTGTAAGTCTTACCGAAAACATTTGAATCAGTATGATGTGCTGAAGATTAATATGCAGGAATTTTTAAGCAGATCAGATGATGTGGAAGGGATGCTTACATTAATGCAAAGAAGAATTCTGTCTGATTTAAAGCAGAAATATCCGGAATATGTACGGGAGGAGGATCTTGTCTTTGCAATGCAGGATGTGTATTCTCACACAAAACGTTCTTTTGTAATCTTGATTGATGAATGGGATTGTTTGTTTCGTGAGTATCAGCAGGATCAGAAAGCCCAGAAAAAGTATCTGGATTTTTTGCGTGCGTGGCTGAAAGATCAGGATAATGTAGCATTTGCTTATATGACGGGGATTTTGCCAATTAAGAAATATGGTTCCCATTCGGCATTGAATATGTTTACGGAATATTCTATGACAGAACCGGGGGAGCTGGCTGCGTATTTTGGTTTTACAGAAAATGAAGTAAAAAATCTTTGCATGGAATATGGAATGGATTTTGAAGAAGCAAAGGCGTGGTATGACGGGTATGGTTTGATTACGCACAAACAGGACAGAGATATTTGCTATTCTATGTACAGTCCAAAATCTGTTGTGGAAGCAATGCTTCGCCACAAATTCGGAACTTATTGGAATCAGACAGAAACTTATGAGGCGTTAAAAGTTTATATTCAGATGAATATGGATGGTTTGAAAGATGCGATAGTCGGGATGCTGGCAGGAGAGAGTATTCGGATTAATACGGGAACATTCAGTAATGATATGACTACTTTTGCTACCAGAGATGATATTCTGACTTTATTGGTGCATTTAGGATATTTGACTTATGATGGAATCTTAGAATCAGTGAGTATTCCAAACAAAGAGGTTTCCAAGGAATATGTGAATGCTATTAGTACCATGGATTGGAAGGATGAATTTGAACGTAATATCATAAAAGAGCGAGGAGAGGGACATATGAAAAGTTTATTGATTCTCGGAGCAGGTGGCTTCGGGCAGATGGTGAAGGAAACAGCGATCCAGCTGGGGTATGAGGAGATCGTATTTCTTGACGATGCGGCGTTTGGAAAGGACGTAGTTGGAAAGTGCTGCGACTATACGGCCAAGTATGGAGAATACAAGATGGCAGTGGCGGCATTTGGGAATAATCATACGAGATTATTCTGGACAGACAAATTGCTGGAGGCAGGATATGATGTGCCATCGATTGTGCATCCGTCTGCAATTGTGAGTCCAAGTGCGGTTTTGGGACCTGGATGTTTTATTATGCAGCGCGCGGTAGTGAATACGCATACCCATGTGGATCGGGCGGCGCTTGTCAACAGCGGAGCAGTTGTGGATCATGATTCGGTGGTATGCGCCGGAGCGCATGTGGGGCTTGGAAGTGTGGTAAAAGCAAACTGTACGATCGAGCAGGAGAAGAAGGTAGAGGCAGGAGAAGTCATTTTCTCTACCAGGAGAAAGATCGAAGGTGTGGACAGCAGAGCGCTTGAGGATGCACTGTATGCATTTGGATTCGGTCCCCAGTGCAGTTATGTAAAACCGTTTGGGGAAGGGCACATCAATGAGACGTACGCAGTATATATGCCGATGGAAGACGGCACAGAGAAGCCATTATACGTACTGCAGAGAATCAATATCAATGTGTTCAAAGAGCCTGGTAAGGTAATGGAGAATATTTTCGGAGTGACAGAGTTTCTACGGGATGTGATCCGTCGGGAAGGCGGAGATCCGGATCGTGAGACACTGGCCTACATCAAGACGAAGAGCGGGGAGACATATTTTGAGGATGATGAAGGTCAGCCATGGCGCTGTGCGAATTTTATCGCCAATTCTGTGTGCTATCAGATGGTGGAGCGTCCGGAGCAGTTTTACCAGTCAGCCAGAAGCTTTGGTCATTTTTTGAAGCAGCTGGGTGAGTATCCGGCAGAGAGTCTTTATGAGACGATCCCGAATTTCCACGACACGGTAAAACGATTTGAAGCGTTTGCACAGGCCGTAGAGCGAGATGTGAAGAACCGCGCCCGTCTGTGCCGTTCGGAGATTGAATTTGCACTGGCGAGAGAAAAAGACTGCGGAGCTCTGATGAGCAGGATGGAAGCAGGTGTTCTGCCGCTGCGTGTGACACACAATGATACAAAACTGAATAATATTTTATTTGACGCAGAGTCCGGAAAGGGATTGTGTATTATTGATCTGGATACGATCATGCCGGGACTGGCAGCCAATGATTTTGGAGATTCGATCCGTTTTGGCGCATCTACGGCGGAAGAAGATGAACGTGATCTGGACAAGGTCCATTTTGATATCAATCTGTATGAACTGTATGTGAAAGGGTATCTGGAGATGGCAAGAGATGTCCTGACACCGGAGGAGTTAGAGAGTCTTCCGTGGGGTGCAAGACTGATGACATTCGAATGCGGAATCCGGTTCCTCATGGATTTTCTGCAGGGAGATACGTATTTCAAGACCGCATATCCGGAGCACAATCTGGTCCGTGCCCGTACACAGTTCAGACTGGTGCAGGAGATGGAAGATCAGTTTGATGAAATGTGTCGGATTGTGAGAGAGTGTTAAAGGGAATCGTCATGATATTCTTTTTTTGAGGCGCGTACGAGTCTGCAGTATAGTATAATTTCAATTGCGATAATAAGAAGTAAGGCAATGCCGCCTGTGATAAGTCGTTCCATATAAGACCTTTCTGCGTTGGGATATGATTATAATATATTCGGAAATTACGCTTTTATGTATGATAATGGAAATTTTTTCTGGAAATTTTTTCTGGAAATTTGTTCAATAATACGGTTTCAGAATAAAAAAATATATGTTATACTAAAGCGGATTAAGGTCAAAGTATGTGGTTATGGGAGAATAAGTGATGGAAGAACAGATGAGAAATGATGAGATGGAGATCGATCTGATAGAATTATTTCATGTATTATTGAAAAAAGCGTGGGTGATACTTCTGTGTCTGGTCATTGGTGCTGTGACAGTCGGAGGGTATACGAAGTTGTTTGTCACACCACAGTATCAGGCGACATCTACGATTTATGTTCTTGGTAATTCGGTGAGTATGTCCGGTGTGGATCTGACACTGAGCAAGCAGCTTACTGCGGACTTTTCTGTACTGGCGAAGAGCCGTCCGGTAATGAACAAGATTGAGGAGAAGCTGAAAGCAGATTATAAGTATAAAGATTTGAATTACTCTGTGGAGCAGCTGCAGGGGATGATCACGATAGAGAATCCGTCCGGAACAAGTTTGATGAGGATGACTGCCACGAATTCAGATGCACAGCTTGCGGCAGATATTGCAAATGCGGCGGCAGATGCTGTTGCAGAGCGTATTTCAGAGGTTATGGTGATTGATAAGCCAAGTAGTGTGGAAGAGGCAGAAAAGCCAAATTATCCAGTCAGTCCGAATGTAAAGAAGAATATGATCATGGGTGGACTGATCGGAGCAGTTCTTGCAGTGGGAGTATTTACGCTATTATTCTTACTGGATGATACGATCAAGTCGGAAGAGGACGTAAGAAGATATCTGCAGCTGAATACACTGGCATCAATTCCAAAGGAAAAGAAGAGAAGACGTGCATCATCAGAGGCATAAGAGATAGAACAGGAGAGGCATTGCAGGAGGGTGTTCCGGGGAGAACATACTTGCACTGCTTCTTTTTCCATATATTAAAGAAAGGGCAAAGTCTATGAAAAAATCCAGAAAGATTCTGATTGGTATTTTAATTTGTGTGATTATTGGAAGTGTGTTTTATATCGGATACTATTATGTTACGCAGAATAAAAATGAGAAGGTTTACAAGAAACTTCAGAAAGAGGTTGTGAAACAGGAGAGCAAAGAGGAGGAACCACAGACAGAGGAGTCACATGTGGAGATCCCGATTGATTTTGCACAGCTTCAGGCTCAGAATCCGGATATTTATGCATGGATCCAGATTGACGGGACGAATATTAATTATCCCGTTGCGCAGAGTGCTACGGACAATGAGTATTATCTGAATCATACGATTGAAGGCCAGGAGGGATATCCGGGGTCTATTTATACAGAGAATTGGAACACGAAGGAATTTACGGATTTTAATACCGTGATCTACGGGCATGACATGAAAGATGGAAGTATGTTTCAAAATCTGCACAACTATGCGGATGCGTCGTATATGCAGCAGCATCCGAATGTGGTGATCTATACACCGGAGAAGAAGTTGACATATCAGATTTTTGCGGCAGTTGTATATGATGACAGACACATTCTTCATAGTTTTGACTATGCATTTGCAGATCAGAGACAGGCATTTCTGGATTCTATTTACAATTCCAGAAATCTGGGCAATGTCATCCGGGATGATGTTTCTGTGAATACAGACAGCAGGATTCTGACACTTAGTACTTGTATGACGGGACAGGATGACAAACGATTTTTAGTGGAGGCAGTGTTGATCAGTGAAGAAGACTAAAGATAAAGCGAAAATTGTGATCATCATTCTGGCAGTGATCGCTGTTATAGCGGCAGCAGGAGCGGTTTATGCCGGGATGCAGAATAAAAAGGCGGATAAGGAAAAAGAAGAGGTATCAGCAGAACCTGAAAGTACGGACGGTTCTTCTTATATCACATACAACGGGAAAAAGTATAAGTATAATTCAGATCTGCGAACCATGCTGTTTATGGGAGTGGATAAAAATGAAGTAGTGACAGTTAAGGAGAACACCGGGCGGAGTGGCCAGTCAGATTGTCTGGTCCTGTTGGTGTTAGATACAGACAAAAAGACAACTACGCTTTTGGAAATATCAAGAGATTCTATGGCAGATGTGAAGATTTACGGTATTGATGGGGACTATATGGCGACCGAGACGGCTCAGATCGCAACCCAGTATGCGTATGGGGACGGAGAAAAAAGAAGCTGTCAGCTAACCAGGGAGGCAGTATCCAATCTGCTCTATGATATTCCGATTCATGATTATCTGTCGCTGAATATGTCAGGAATTGTTCCGATCGTGGATCAGATCGGCGGAGTAACGATGACTGTTCCGGAAGATTACACCGCGATCGATCCTGTATTTGTCCAGGGAAGTACGATAACACTGAATGGGGAGCTTACAGAGAAATATATTCGAAGCCGTGATACATCTGTTCTTGGAAGTAATGAACAGCGTATGGAGCGGCAGACTCAGTTTGTACAGGCGCTTCTGGAGAAAGTGAAATCTACGGAAGATGGCGGCAACTCCATGCTGCGTCAGTTCTGGCAGGTGGGACAGCCGTATATTACGACAGATTTAAGTCTGGATATGCTGGAAAAGATAGCGTCGTATGATATGAATCCTGAGATTTTAAAAGTTCCGGGAGAAGTACAGGCAGGAGAAGAACACGATGAATTTCATGTGGACGATGCCAGTCTGCAGGAGATGATCATCAATATTTTTTACAAAGAAGTAGAATCATAGGGGATATGAATGAAAGCGATTTTAGGGAGTGTAGAAAGAGATGTCGCAGATGCGTTTGCTTATATTCCTTATGGGCTGGCAGCTGCAGTAGTGTTTCTGCTTATCATGATCTTGTACAACAGAAAGAAGTATGGCAGAGTCTCTTTTATTATAAAAAGCAGTCTTATGATCATTTATGTGGTCGTAGTCGGACATCTGACATTGTTTTCGCGGGAATCCGGAATTGTAGACCGGGTGGATCTGACTTTTTTCAGTCTTCTGGAGGAATCTTCGGATTATGCGATCCAGTTGATCGAAAATGTATTATTGTTTTTGCCGGCAGGGATTTTATGTCCCTGGATGTGGAAGCAGATGCGGAACTGGAAGCGCAGCTTCCTGCTTGGATTCGCAGGGAGTCTGCTGATCGAGACGCTGCAGATGCTGACGGGAAGAGGCCTGTTTCAGCTGGATGACCTGATTACAAATGCGGCAGGAATGATGGCAGGATATGGAATATATCAGATTGCAAAGAAATTGTGGAAAAGGGTTTACAAATCCAGATTTCAGTGATATTCTAAAAAAGTATAAAAAGATTCCACAGGACAAGGGGGAAAGCATCATGAGATTGAAAAGATTAGTGAGCGTTGCGGCAGCAGCGGTATTGGCGTTATCAGTAAGTTTGACAGCATTTGCAGCACCATCGACAAATATATCCGGAGTTGTTACAGTTGATACAAAAGATAATGGTGTGGATGGAAATGGAAATACGATTACAGCAAGCCTGGCAGAAGTTCCGGCAGAGTATCAGAGTGCAGTAGCAGATGTCAGAAAACCGGAGACACTGAAAGCACTCTTGGGAAGTGCATATACAGATACAATGTCTGTTGTAGATGTAAAAGATGTTACAGTTGCGGACGGAACAGTATTTCCGGTGACGATCAGATTTAACGTACCAGGAGTGACAACGAGTACAAAAGTTGCTGTACTTCACTATGATACAGAGAAAAAAGCATGGGAAGTTGTAGATTCCAAAGCAGGACAGGGAACTATTACAGCAACATTTAATTCTTTATCACCGGTTGCGTTTGTTGTGGATAAGAGTACATCCGCTTCTACAACATCTCCTCAGACAGGAGAACATTCTATGGTTGTATTGTTTGGAGCAGTTGCAGTAGTAGCAGCTTGTGGCGCAGTTGGATTATCCAGAAAGAAAAGAGCGTAGTCACACATAGAAGTTTAATCCTCTTCTGCATAACAGGTCAGAAGAGGATTTCTTTTTTATTGTGGAAAATATTGGCATTCAAAAGAAAGGCAGTCAGCGATGCAGGGATTGATTGATATGCATTGTCATATCGTCCCGGGAGTTGATGATGGAGCCCGGGATTTGTATGATGCAGCGAAGATATTACAGTTAGAATATAGAAATCAGGTACAGTCAGTGATCGTTACACCGCATTACAGGGCGGGGATGTTTGAGACGCCGCAAAAAGAGGTTGAGCGGCAGTTTCAAAGAATTGATGAGATGACCAGAAGATCACGCTCCGGGATGCGAGTATATCTGGGGTGTGAATACCATACGAATGCTCATATGGTGGAGGATCTGAAGAAGGGACTACGTCCCACAATGGCTGGAACAGAGTATGTTTTGGTGGAATTTTCCGGACGTCATAATTATCAGATTATTCGGAATCAGGTTTACGCTCTTCTTGCTGCCGGATACAGACCGATCATAGCCCATGCGGAGCGATATCCATGTCTGACAAAGACGCCGGCACTTGTGCAGGAACTAGTGCATATGGGGGCACAGATACAGCTTACGTCAGCGAATGTTTTGGGAAAAAGCGGATGGTGGCAGAAGCAATTTTGCCACAAGATGATACAAAAAAAACAAGTACATTACATTGCTTCCGATGCTCATGATCAGGTGCACCGGAAGCCGGATCTTCTCCCATGTGCAGAGTATGTGAGTAAGAAGTACGGACAGCAGATGGCAGAACAGATATTTATTAAAAACCCAGCCAAGATTATTAAAAAGAGTAAAAAAATGCAAGATAAAAGGAGAAATCAATGAAGCGAGTAACTTTAAAGAAAAGAGAAATGTCGTATGCAATGACAGAAGAATTGAATACACTTCGTACCAATATTCAATTTTCCGGGGTAGATAAAAAAGTGATAGTGATGACAAGCAGTTTCTCCGGAGAAGGAAAGTCTACGATTACTTATCAGCTGGCAAAATCTCTTGCGGAACTTGGGAAACGCGTTCTTTTAATTGATGCGGATATGAGAAAATCAGTGATGGTCAATATGTTGGAAAGCGGTTCTGTAGACAAAGGGCTGTCTCATTATCTGTCAGGACAGTGCAGTCTGTCAGAAGCAGTGTATGCGACAGAGAGTTCCAGACTTCATATTTTATTTGCAGGTCCGGTTCCGCCAAATCCGACAGAATTGTTGTCCGGAGAACTGTTTAAAGATACATTGAACTCTTTTCGTGACATTTATGATTATATTTTTATTGACTGCGCTCCCGTTGGAATGGTTATAGATGCTGCAATTGTGGCAAAATGCTCGGATGCTGCAATTATGATGATTGAATCTGGAGCGGTAAAGAGAAAGCTGGCTCTTGAGGCAAAAGAAAAGCTGGAAACAGCAGGATGCCCGATCCTGGGAGTTGTTCTGAATAAAGTGGAGCGTAAGAGCGGGGGATACTATAGAAAATACTATAAGAAGTATGAGGAAGCTGCGAAAGTAGAAGGATAGACAAAATCCGACATCTTTCGTACAATATGCCGAAGAAATTTCGTGTTAGCCGAATTTCTTCGGCATTCTGTCGTTTTTCACTTTCTTTTTAAAAGTAGATAAAGTATAATGAAGCTATACGAAAAAACAGCAGCTGTGAGGTGGGATTATGGGAAGACAGAAAACCGTACAAAAGAAATTACAGCCATATGAAATCGGAGAATTAGATCAGTATCTTTTCGGACAGGGCACGCACTATGAGATCTTCCGCAAGATGGGAGCACACAAGGCTGTGCAGAAGAAGCAGGAAGGTGTCTATTTTGCAGTATGGGCGCCGCATGCAGCGAGAGTGTCCGTTGTAGGTGAATTTAACGCATGGGATTTTGGGGCGAATGAGATGCATCGTCAGGAGCCGCTTGGGATCTACACTTGTTTTGTGCCGGGAGCGCAGGAAGGGGATTTGTATAAATTCTGTATCGAGACACAGACAGGAGAACGGATTTTTAAGGCGGATCCGTTTGCAAATTATGCGGAGCGGCGTCCGGGTACGGCTTCCCGAGTGACCGATATTTCGAATTTGAAGTGGTCGGACGAGCAGTGGCTGCAGAAGCGGAAAAAGTGGGATCAAAAGGAGAATCCGCTGGCGATCTATGAGGTACATATGGGCTCCTGGATGCGTCATCCGGGCACAGAGGATGAGGGATTTTATACCTATCGTGAATTTGCTCATTCGATTACAGATTATGTGAAGAAGATGGGGTATACCCATGTGGAGCTGATGGGGATTGCGGAGCACCCGTTTGACGGATCCTGGGGGTATCAGGTGACAGGATATTATGCGCCGACTTCCCGTTACGGGACACCGCAGGATTTTGCCTATATGATCAATTATCTGCACAGGAATGGAATCGGCGTGATCCTGGACTGGGTACCGGCGCATTTTCCAAAGGATGCGCATGGGCTGGCGGACTTTGACGGAACGCCGACATTTGAATATGCAGATCCGAGAAAGGGCGAGCACCCGGACTGGGGGACGAAGATTTTCGACTACAGCAAGCCGGAGGTGCAGAATTTCCTGATCGCCAATGCATTATTCTGGATCGAGCATTATCATGTGGACGGGCTTCGTGTGGATGCGGTGGCATCAATGCTGTATCTGGACTATGGAAAGCAGGACGGGCAGTGGGTGCCGAACCAGCACGGCGGCAATCAGAATCTGGAAGCGATCGCGTTTTTCAAGCATTTGAACAGTGTGGTTCTGGGAAGAAATCAAGGTGCTATGATGATCGCAGAGGAATCTACCGCGTGGCCGAAGGTGACAGGTGCGCCGGAGGATGACGGTCTTGGATTCAGTCTGAAGTGGAACATGGGCTGGATGCATGATTTTACCGAATATATGAAATTAGATCCGCTGTTCCGGAAAGGGGCGCATTATCAGATGACCTTTTCCATGGAGTATGCGTACAGTGAGAATTATATCCTGGTGCTGTCCCACGATGAAGTGGTTCATCTGAAGTGCTCGATGCTCAATAAGATGCCGGGACTTGGCTTTGACAAGTTTGCCAATCTGAAAGCGGCGTATGCATTTATGACGGGACATCCGGGCAAAAAGCTGCTGTTTATGGGACAGGAGTTTGCGCAGCTTCGGGAGTGGAGCGAAGAGCGGGAGCTTGACTGGTATCTGCTTGCAGAGGAACCGCATCAGCAGATCCAGAACTGGTACCGTGATCTGCTTCATCTGTACAGACACAATAAGGCGCTGTATGAACTGGATACGGATCCGGCAGGGTTTGAATGGATCAATAAGGACGATACCTTCCGCAGTATTTTCAGTTTTGTGAGACACTCCAGAGATAATAAGAAGAATCTGTTGTTTGTCTGCAACTTTACGCCGATGGAACGTCCGGATTACCGGGTGGGTGTGCCGCGCAGAAAGCAGCTGAAGCTGATTTTGGACAGTGATGATCCAAAATACGGTGGAAACGGTGTGGAGCGTCCGAAGGTATATAAGCCGGTGAAGCAGGAATGCGATGGTCAGAAGTATTCGATCGCATATCCGCTGCAGCCATATGGAGTGGCAGTGTTTGAGTTTTGAAAATAGCGTTGAGCACAAAGAGATAAAATACGACAGGAGAGCGAAAAAAGAAGCTCTTCTGTCGTATTTTGTTTGAGGAAGTAAAATAAAATCTTAAAATACGAATTTTATATTAAAAATAAAAAATATTTTTTATGAAATTGAATATAAAAATTGAAACATGGAAAAAATAGTGTTATACTGGCTGTAAAAAGGAGGCGATAAAAATGCTATGTCAGTTTTCGTTTCAGAATTTTAAGTCATATAGAGATGAAACTGTTTTTGATTTGCAGGCAACTGCAATTCCGGAATTCAAAGATAATTTGATTGTGAAAGATAAGTGTAGTGATCTTTTGCCTGTGAGTGTTATTTATGGACCAAATGGCGGCGGAAAGACGAATTTGATCCGAGCGTTATCTTGTCTTATTACAACAGTGGTGAGACCGATTCATGATTTAGGAAGTACTAGAAAGAGGGTCATTATGCAGCAAAAGGTTGTCGCAGAGCCTTTTTTATTTGATAGTGAATCGAAAGATGAGCCTACTGAGTTTGAAATTTTCTTTCGTACAGAAAAATATGAGTACCGTTACTATTTAGCTGTTTTAAAAGATGAAATATCAGCAGAAACATTGGATCGGAAAACAATAGGAGGCAAAAAGCCTGCACATATTTTTTATCGTGACGGCGAAGAGCTTACTTTAGGAACTATTTTAAGTAAAGAGAATGTAAATACCAAAGTGAATGAGAAAATGCCATTTTTATCTTTTTTGGCAATTAATTATAATATACCTGTGATAACAGAGGTTCAAGAGTGGTTTGAGTCATGTATCATTCGTAATTATGCGAACCCTGTTGCAGAATTGCAGATTATGGTATCTGATAATGAACAGACAAAGAATCAGATTATTATGTTGCTGAACGAAATGGGCATTGATGTAGAGGATTATAGATATGATGAAAAGGAAGAGCAGTTATATACTGTACGAACAATTTCGGGTAAGAAATATGAATTGCCGTTTAATCATGAATCTGATGGAACAAGAAAGTTGATTGCAGCGCTTCCGGTTATACTTGTAGCATTACAGGAAGGACGTCTGGTAATTATTGATGAGTTAGATGCAAAGCTGCATCCTAAGCTTTTGCGATACGTAATATCTATGTTTAAGAATAAAAAAATCAATAAATATGGAGCTCAGCTTTTATTTACGTCTCATGATATTGCTACAATGAAAAACACAGTATTCAGAAGAGATGAAATATGGTTTGCAGCTTTGGATGAAAACCATAGCAGCCAAGTTTATTCCTTGTATGAAATTAGACGGGAAGACAATGAAAGAGTGAACAATACAGCTGCATATGATAAGCAGTATTTGGAAGGTAGGTATGGTGCAGATCCTTATTTGCAGAACATGTTGAGTGGGGGTGAGTGGATTTGAGCCTAAAACCTCCGAAAAAAAGTGATTTAGATAAAAAATGGATGAAAAAGAGATTGGATAGAGCTATCAAGATTCAGCCAGAGTATCACCTTATTGTAACAGAAGGAACAGATACAGAACCTGAATATTTTGGTTCAATAAAGGATGTTATAAATAAGAAATATCCAGAGAAGATAAAGTTAGATGTATATGGTGAAGGTGATAATACGATTAGTTTATTTCAGAAAGCGAAAACTCGTGCGGAAGAAAGTTCAAATGTATACAAACATGTTTGGATTGTTTATGATACGGATGATTTTCCGGCAGATCATATAGATTCTGTTTTGCAATCTTGTGATACAGATAGTAATGATGAAACAACGTTTCATGCCATTTGGTCTAATCAGTGTATAGAATTATGGTTTTTATTACATTTTTCATATATGCAGTCAGATATTCATCGAGAAGAATATTGGCCAAAGCTAACGGAGTGTTTAAAACAAATTGGCGCTGGTGAGTATGAGAAAAATCGTAAAGATATGTATGAAATCTTACATCCGTATATGGAATATGCAATAGGAAATGCAAAAAGATTGAATGCGTCAAATGAGGGAAAATTACCATCTAAAGCAGCACCTGGAACAAAAGTTTATGAATTGATTGAAATATTAAAACCGTATTTGGCAGAAGAGTAGTAAGGGAAAATATCCATGGGGAAATCTTAGTTTGATTTGCTCATGGATATTTTTATGTGTGTCTGGCGGTCGCAAAATTTTTATTTTACGCTGGCAAGATAAAAAGCATACTTCAATACAGAGCCACTATAGAATATCTATTTGATTTGAATTATTAAAAATGCACAAAAACAAGGGCTTAAATCCATGAAAAACAACTTTAAAATTGTTGAAAAATTACAAAAAACAAGGAAATATACTAAAAAATAAATAGTTAAGAAGCTTGAAAAAGTGATAAATCTATAAAAAATAGACAAAAACAGGGCTGCAAAATACGATGAAAAACAGACCGTTCACGTAAGAAATCGTTACTGTTCGCGAAAAAATGGTATGATTCAGCCATGGAAAAGGAAAGGACGTAAGAAGAAATGAGAAAGATTGCATTTAATGACGGCTGGACATGCAGACACGCCGGAGATTCGGGAAAGGGAAAACCGGTTACGATCCCTCATGATGCAATGCTGGATGAAAAGCGGACGCAGGAGAGCCTGGGAGGCATTAACGTCGGCTGGTTTGAAGGATTTGACTATGTGTATGAGAAAGAATTTTCTGTACCGCAGGAATATGAGGATTTCAGAGTTGTTTTTGAATTTGAGGGAGTCTACCGCAATGCAGAAGTGTATCTCAACGGGAAAAGAGCAGGATTTCGTCCGTATGGATATACAAATTTTTACGTAGAGGCAAATGGGTTTCTTCATTTTGGAATGAAAAATCAGATACAGGTCATTGCCCACAATGCAGATCAGCCAAACAGCAGATGGTATTCGGGAGCGGGGATTTATCGCCCGGTATCGTTGTACATACTGCCAAAGAAGCACATTGCTGTCAATGGGGTAAAGATTTCCACAGTCAAAATCTGTCCGGCAGTGATCGATGTAAAGGTTGAGACATCTGCACCTGGAGAACTGGAGTTGGAAATTTTCGAAGGGGAGTCTCCGGTATCCGGTCAGGAACCGATCGTAAAAGCAAAGCAGTCTGCAGACGGAACGCTCCAGATGCAGCTGGAGATCCCAAATGCAAAATTGTGGAGTACAGAGTCTCCATTTTTGTATACATGCAGGGTACGGTTTGAAGCAGATGAAATAGAGGAAGTATTTGGAATCCGTAAGATTGAATGGAGCGCAGAGAACGGATTTTTGATGAACGGCAACCGGGTAATTTTAAGAGGTGCATGTATCCACCATGATAATGGTGTACTTGGCGCCTGTTGTTATCCGGAGGCAGAGGAGCGAAAGATTCGGATCTTAAAGGAAAACGGGTATAATGCCATCCGCTCTGCCCACAATCCTTGTTCCAAAGCACTTCTGGATGCCTGTGACAGGCAGGGGATGCTGGTCATGGATGAATTTGTGGATGTGTGGTATATACACAAGACGGAGTATGATTATGTAAATCACTTTGCAAAATGGTGGAAGCAGGATTTAAAAGATATGGTCGAAAAGGATTACAATCATCCTTCGGTGATCTTATATTCTACAGGAAATGAGGTTTCTGAGACGGCCCAGGAGAGAGGAATCCGTCTCACGGGACAGATGACAGAATATCTGCACAGTCTGGATGCAACAAGACCGGTAACCTGCGGGATCAATATCTTTTTTAACTTCTTAAGTTCCATTGGCTTCGGCGTTTACAGTGACAAGAAGGCGAAGAAAGAAGCAAGCCGATCGGGCGGGAAGAAAAAGGCAGTAGGAAGTGAATTTTTCAATAATCTGGCAGGGATTCTTGGAAGTAAGACGATGAAGATCGGAGCAACGCTTCACGGCTGTGATGTAAAAACAAGAGATGCTTTTGCCAATATGGATATTGCAGGATACAACTATGGTATCTACCGCTATGGAAAAGATCTGAAAAAATATCCGAAGCGTTTGATCCTGGGAAGCGAGACATTTTGTTCTGACGCGTATGCTTTCTGGGAGATGGCGAAAATACATCCGAGGATCATCGGAGATTTTGTGTGGGCAGGAATGGACTATATGGGAGAAGTCGGTGTCGGTGCGTGGGAATACAGTGATTATGCGCCGGATTTCTCACATGGAGCAGGATGGATCACTGCAGGAAGTGGAAGGATCGATCTGACCGGAAAACCACTGGCCGAGGCTGCCTATACGAAGACGGCATTTGAACTGATGGAAAAGCCGGTGATCGCGGTTTGCCCGGTTAATCACACCGGGGAGAAGCACTCGCCATCAGCATGGAAGATGAGCAATGCCATTGAGTCCTGGTCCTGGGATGGATGTTCCGGGAAAAAGGCACAGGTGGAAGTGTATGCAAGAGCAGACAGGGTCGAGCTGTTTATCAATGGAAAGTCGGTTGGAAGTAAGAAGATGAAAAATGACTGCAGAACTTCCTTTGATGTGATCTATGAGGAAGGAATCATTGAAGCGATTTCTTATGATGCACAGAACCGGGAGATTGCGAGAAATGTGCTCTATACAGCGGGGAAGGAAACGATTTTAACCGGAATCCCGGAAGAAAAAGAGACGGAAGCCGGAAAGCTGTGTTTTGTGAGACTGCAGTATACAGATAAAACCGGGACAGTCAAACCATTGAAGCGGGGAACATTGGAAGTAACCGTAGAAAACGGAGAACTTTTAGGTCTTGGAAACGGATGTCCGTACAATGAGCGGGGATATCGGACTGCGAAAACGGATACGTATTACGGAGAGGCTCTGGCAGTGGTTCGGGCCGGAAAGACTGGCACGGTTGATCTGAAGGTGTCAGACGGGAAGTATGCCTGTACGTTACAGATTCCGGTAAGAAATAAAGAAGAGGTGGAAGAATGCTGAAAATAAGCAGACTGACAGTAGAAAATATGGAAACAGGATGTGTGACGGATAATCCGCAGCCGAGAGTTTCCTATTGTCTGGAAAGTGACAGACAAAATGTAACATTGAAAAAAGCAGTGATTTCGATAGGAGACTGGAAGAAAGAAACAGACTGCCAGATCGCAGTGCCGTATGAGGGTAGCAGATTACAGCCGTTTACAAAATATGCGGTGCGGGTGGAAGCAGAGGATGACGCGGGAGAGCGTGCTTGGGCCAGCACGGAATTTGAGACGGGACGTATGGATACAATCTGGTCCGGACGGTGGATCACTGACGGAGAGTATCAGTTCAAGGAGGCGAAGATTTCTCCGAAGACGATGACATTTCGAACCAGGTTTTCCTGTGAAAAAGAAATTGCCAGTGCGAGACTGTACGTAACGGCGCTGGGAATTTATGAGCTGTTGTTAAATGGAGAGAAAGTCGGACAGGATTATTTTGCACCGGGATTTACGTCCTACCGGAATCAGCTGCAGTATCAGACTTATGATGTGACAGATATGCTGAATGATCGAAACGAGCTGCTTGCTGTGGTCGGCGGTGGCTGGGCAGTTGGCTCTTTCACCTATAAAAGACGGAACAGAGTGTATGCAAAGCGACAGGCGCTGCTTGGAGAGCTGCGGATTTTGTATACCGATGGAACGGGAGAGACAATCGGGACAAATGAAGAGTGGGAAGTAACGGAAGAAGGAAATTATAAAGAGACAGAGTTTTACAACGGGGAAGTGTATGATGCCACCGTGGATCTGGAGAAAATTTCCTGGAAAAAAGCAAGCTTCGAACAGGTAAAGATTCATCCAAAGATCATGGCACAGTATGGAGCGCCGGTACGTGCACACGAAGAGTTTCGTCCGGTACAGATTACAAGAGCAAAGAGCGGTATGCTGATTTATGATTTCGGACAGAATTTTGCAGGGGTGATACACGCGGCAATTCGTGGCAGACAGGGACAAAAAGTGGAGTTTCGTCACGCGGAGATTCTGATGGACGGAGAGTTGTATACAGAACCATTAAGAACTGCAAAGCAAGAAGCGGTTTATATTTGTAAAGATGGAGAGCAGACCTATTCTCCGAAAATGACATATATGGGCTTCCGCTATGTGGGTGTGCGTGGAATTGAAGAGGATCAACTGGAACTGACCGCGTTGGCACTCTATTCGGATGTGGAAGACAACGGAAACTTTTCCTGCTCCAATGAACTGATCAACCAGCTGCAGAACAGTATTCGCTGGGGAGCAAAGTCCAATTTTGTGGATATCCCGACAGACTGTCCGCAGAGAGATGAGAGAATGGGATGGACGGGAGATATTGCACTGTTTGCGCCTACGGCAGCTTACAATTTTAATATCAGCCGTTTTCTGGAGAAATGGCTGTTGGACGTGAAGGCAGAGCAGAATAAAGGCGGCGGGATTCCGGTTACGGTGCCGCTTGTCCGGGTACCGCTGCAGTGGGAGATCATGATCCCGATGGCGGTGGATCACTGGGGCGATGTCTGTATCCTGGCGCCGTGGGCGGAATATCTGGTTCGCGGAGACAGAGGGCTTTTAGAGCGGATGTATCCGGTGATGAAAAAATATCTGAAGGCATGCAAATTCTGGGCAGAGCTGTTTTCTGCGGGAAAACACCGCAGGATCTGGAAGCTTCTGCATCATTATGGAGACTGGTGTGCACCGGGTGTCGGCATGTGGGAGTGGATGGGAAGAGGAAAATGGACCGCCACCGCATGTATGGCAAATTCCAGCCGGATTCTGGCAAAGATCGCGGATATTCTGGGGCAGGAAGAGGATGCAAAGTATTACCGGAAACTCAGTCAGGAGACCGGGGAGGCATACCGGGAAATTTTGATGAAAGCAGACTGCACGGTAAAGAAAGAGTTTCAGACAGCATATGTGCTGCCTCTGTATTATCAGATGCTCTCCGGAGAGGATAAAAAGAAGACTGCGGCAAATCTGGCGCGTCTGGTGAAAAAGGACGGGTATCACATTACGACCGGATTTCCGGGAACGCCGTACGTTCTGTTTGCGCTGGCAGACAATGGGTATGAGGAAGAGGCATTTAAAATGCTCCTTACGGATACCTGTCCATCCTGGCTCTATGAGATGAAAGTCGGAGGAACGACCATCTGGGAACGATGGGATGCACTTCGGGAGGACGGCACCTGCAACACGGGAAAAGATGACGGGACCGGAGGTATGGTTTCCTTCAATCACTATGCAAGTGGTGCAGTGGGAGACTTTTTGTACCGCAGGATTGCCGGAATCGAGGCCACAGAGGGCGGATACCGCTCTTTCCGGATCCAGCCGCTGACGGGAGGAAATCTGAAATGGGCAAAGGGAAGTGTCAACACAGCCTATGGAACAGTTTCCAGTGAGTGGAAGATTGAAGATGGAATGTTTACGATCCAGGTGCAGGTTCCGGTCGGAACAACATGTACACTGGTGATGCCGGGAAATACACAGAAGGTATTGGGAAGTGGTACTTATACGTTAAAAGAAGCAATCAGGGAAAGGAATGACCGAAATGGAAAAGAATCAGTTTTTTGACAACCCGCTGATGCGGACAAAAATCACTTCGGCAAATGTAAAGCCGAAAGAAATGATACTGGGGTATTTTCTCGGTCCGTTTTGCGCATTTATTTCAAATGCAATCTTCGGGGCGTATTTAAACCGCTACTATTCGGATGTGCTTGGATGGACGGATACGGCAAAATTTGGGATTTTTTCAGCGGTTCTTCCGATGGTTTCTGTCATTTTTGTGATTCTTGGAAATCTTCTGGTAGGGCGTCTGATTGATAATACCAGAACATCTCAGGGGAAGGCGAGACCGTATATGCTGCTGTCGGCGCCCCTTGTGACAATTGCGATCGCGCTGTTGTTTTTAACACCTCAAAATGGGAGTCCATCGACTCAGATGATCTGGATCGCGCTGTCCTATAACTTTTACTATGCAGTAGCGTATCCGTTTTTCTACACAGCGCACAGCTCTATGGTGGCCCTGTCTACGAGAAACTCCGATCACCGGGGAATGTTGGCAACATTTTCCAATGCATCCGGTGTGGCTGCTGTAGGAATCGGGGCAAGTATTTTAGTGCCGATGCTGCTGCAGAGTTTTCTCTTTGTGGAAAAAGACGGCGCTATTGATACCGCACAGAGTTATCAGAACTGGCGGCTCGTGATGATCGTATTATGTGTTGTGACATTTCTGGCGATCTTGCTGGAATATTATTTCACACGGGAGCGAGTGACAGAAGAAAATATGAAGCTGGCGATCAAAGAAGAAAAGCTTCCGATGATGAAACAGCTCAAAGCCTGTGTGTCAAACGGTTACTGGTGGATCATTATCTTATATTTTCTGCTGTTCCAGTTTGGAGGTCTGGTAAAGAACGGTTCCATGAGTTATTACTCCCGCTGGATGTTTGACGGAATCACAAGTGAAGCGGCTGCGGGAACGGCAATGGGAACATTGGGGCTGATCGGAGGACTTCCGACAGCAATCGGAATGGTTCTGGCGTGGCCGATCGCAAATAAACTGGGAAAACAAAAAGCAGTGACTATTGGTCTGGCAATTTCGGTTGTGGGAGGTCTGGTCAGCTTTCTGGATATTCACAATTTTACCATTGTATGTATTGGTGTGATCTTAAAAGGAATCGGTTCGATTCCTGCAATGTATGTGACACTGGCTCTTTTGTCTGATGTACTGGACCATCTGGAGGCAAAAAATGGATTTCGAAGTGATGGATTTACGATGTCTGTGTACGGAGCGATCATGGTGGGAATGACAGGACTGGGGAATGGTCTGATCAATGCATTGCTTACAGCCACCGGATATGATGCCTCTGCGTCAGTTCAGAACGGAGGCGTGCAGTCCATGCTGGCGTTGTGTTATCTGGGGGCAGAGATCATCTGTTATGCGGTGATCGTAATCCTGATGTGTTTCTTAAAAGTAGAAAAGCATATTGAGGAAGATCAGAAGACGATTCTGCAGCATCAGAAAAAAGCGGTGTTAGAAGCCGGAGGAGTGTGGATCGAACCAGCAGAAAGACTTCGCATGGAACAGGAAGAGGCGGAGCGCATGGCAGAAGAGGCGAGAATCGAAGAACTCAAAGCATATTGTAAGAAAAAAGGCCTGGATTTTGAAATGCAGGAAGCAAGCTATCAGAAGAAACTGGCAGAGAAGAGAGTAAAAGCAGAAGCGAAGGCTCGAAAAAAACAAAAAAGCCAGTTCTCATAAAGAGTCAAAGAGGAGGAACGTTATGAGCGAGAAACGGGAAAAACAAACAAAATCAAAACGCCGCATCTGGCGCGGTGTAACTACGGCAACAGCATCTTTACTGACGCTGTCTATGTCAGCGACTCTGGTGATAGACGGGTTTCGTACGGACATTGACAAGTTTCTGGGCACTCAGAGTACAAAAATGGTGACTGAAGATGTAAGTGCAGAGGATTACACATTTCAGTCGGATTACAGCTCAACAACAGAGCTTCTGGATTCCATTGAAGATCTGGGAGAACGCATGAATGAAGAGGGCTCTGTTTTGTTGAAAAATGAGAATGCAGCGTTGCCGCTTTCCAAGGAGGAAACGCAGAAAATCTCTTTACTTGGATTCAGCAGTTATTATCCGGTACAAGGAGGCGATTTTGGAAGTACTCTCAGTGAAAATAAGGGAACGGATGCAGATACGGTAGATATGCTGGAAGCGTTTGAATCCAAGGGATTTGAGATGAATCCGACATTAAAAAAGATGTATCAGGGGTTAAAGGAAGAATTTAAATCAGAGGCAGTTCTTCCATGGGGTGTGACAACCTATTATCGTGCAACAGCACCGGCTACAACTGGAGTATTTACCAGTTTGGAACCTGAGACAGCAACGCTGGATGAGGCAGAACCAAATTGGAAAAAGAGTATGACGGATTACAATGTCATGATTGTGACACTTGCCCGTGCAGCAGGAGAAAATGCCAACTATACACCGGGAGAAGATGGGGTGAATCCAGAACAGGATCTGAATCAGGCGGATCCGCTGGGACTCTCTGACACAGAGCGTGCAATCATCGATGAAGCAGTCAATGCAAAAAAGGAAAACAATGGAAAATTGATCGTGATGCTGAATAATGCGAGTGCCATGGAAATTGAAGAGATCAAAAACAATACAGGCGTAGATGCGATTTTGGAAGTCGGACTTCCGGGAGGTTATGGCTTCTATGGTGTAGCAGATGTACTCAGTGGAGAGGTGAATCCGTCCGGACATCTTGCGGATACTTATGCAGTGGATAACTCAAGCTCTCCTGCAGCGCAGAATTATGGGAACTATGAGTGGACAAATGCGGATTCTGCATATTCCATCAATTCCGAGATTGTAGAAGCAGAAGGGATCTATACAGGATATAAATATTACGAGACAAGATATGCGGATACAGTATTGGGACAGGGAAATGCTTCTGACAAGACCGGAAGTTCCAATGGAAAAGCATGGAACTATGAAGATGAAGTTTCGTATCCATTTGGATACGGACTGTCTTATACAACATTTTCTCAGACTCTGGACAGTCTGGATGTGAATCTGGAAGATAAGACAGTGACAGCCAAAGTAACTGTAAAAAATACTGGAGATGTGGCAGGAAAAGATGTGGTACAGTTGTATACGTCTCTTCCGTATACGGAATATGATAAAGAACATGCGGTAGAAAAAGCAGCGGTACAGCTTCTGGATTATGAAAAAACAGGTGTGCTGCAGCCGGGAGAATCTGTTACTGTCGAGATTACAGCAGATGCGCAGGATATGGCAAGCTGGGACAGCACATGTGACAATGCGGCAGGAACAAAAGGAAACTGGATCCTGGATGCAGGAGACTATTATTTTACAGTCGGAAATGGTTCTCATGAGGCGGTCAACAATGTGCTGGCAGCACAGGGTATGACAAAGGCGAACGGAATGACGGATGCAGGAAATGCAGCAAATGTGAAGAAATGGACACTGGATACATTCGACTCTGAGACATTTGCGTATTCGAAAAACGGAACAGCGGTAGAAAATCAGCTTCAGGACATGGATTTGAACTACTATATGCCAGATACAGTAACATACTTATCAAGAAGTGACTGGAAAGCAACCTGGCCAAAAACATATAAAGATCTGACAGCAACAGATGAAATGATCGAAGTGATGAAAAATGACCTGGTAGAGATCAAGGAACAGGGAAATCCGGATGAAGTTACATTTGGCGAGGACAATGGGCTGACACTTGCAAGTCTGAAAGGTGAGACGGACTTGACAAATGAAAAATGGACAGATTTGATTGATCAGATCACACTGGAAGAAGCGATGATCCGTACTGGATTTGGTGGAACCAGTACAAAATCAATTGTATCGATCGTGTCTCCGGAGGCAGTACAGAATGACGGACCGAACGGATTTAATTCTTATACATTGGGACAGTACGCAAATACAGATACAGATTCCGCAGATCCGTATGTCATCGATCCGGATGACAAGAATCTGAATTACAAATTCGGAACAATGAGTAATGAAACAGTGATTGCGCAGACATTTAGTAAAGAGATGGCTGCAGAGTACGGAGCTGTGACCGGAAATTATTCCATCTGGTCAAATCTTCCAATCCTCTGGGGTGCAGGAACGAACCTTCACCGTACACCTTACAATGCAAGAAACCATGAGTATTATTCTGAAGATGCGATTTTGACAGCATATCAGGCAGCAGCTTACATTGCAGCAGGAAAAGAATACGGATGTATCATAGCGCCGAAACATTTTGCATTCAATGATACAGAGATCAACCGTTCCGGTATTGCAACATTTATGACAGAGCAGAAAGCACGTGAGAATGAACTGCGTGGAACACAGGCAAGTGTGGAAGATGCACAGACACTTGGTATGATGACAACATTTAACAGAATCGGATGTACTGCAGGGAATGCACATTATGGTCTGCTGATGAATATTCTCCGCAAAGAATGGGGATTCCAGGGGCTGATGTCAGAAGACTTTATCCAGGATGCAAACTACAGTGTGTTAAAAGAAGCGGTACACTGTGGTGTAACGATGACTTGCAATACTGGTGACAGTAATATGGAAGCTGTAACAGCAAAATGGAATTACTGGACCACAGAGGCGGTCAGCAAAGATGCGTCTATGATGCAGGATCTGAAAAATGTTATGATGTGGCAGAATTATGCGCTTGCAAATTCCAACGCAATGGATGGATTGAATGAGACTTCACAGATTAAGGATGTGCGTACATGGTATGATAATGCATTGACAGCAACATCGGCAGTGTTGGCTCTGCTTACACTGGCAGCAGCTGCGATGTATATAAGAGATGCCAAGAGACGTAAAAACAGTTAAGGGAGGGTATGTTATGAATTTTATCAAAAAACAGGCTGCAGGCTTTTATCTGATGCTGCTTGCACTAATTCTTGGAACAGCAGGAATCGTATTTTATGTGATCAACTGCAACACGGCATATTTTTCCAATCTTGGAATCAGCTGGGGAGTTGTAGGATGTCTTGTGGCAGGAGTGGTTCTGGAAATTCTTTTTGTGGCCGGACAGGAAAAGTCGCCGGAAATGCCGGTACTGGATATTCTTCCGATTCTGGCGGGAGTGCTTTTGATGGCAGGATTTGTATTTTTTGTCCGCCTGAGAGTGAACAGCATTGCGACTATTTTATCATTTGAAAGAAATGCGCAGACTATGGCGGATTTGTCCAGTGCGATCATCGGAATGGGATGTACTCTGGCAGCAGTTATCATGACGATTATCTCTTCATTTTTCAGAACAGTAAGAGAGGAAAAATAGAGAAGAGTGAAGGGTGTCTTATTACAGGCACCCTTATTTTGACGTTTGAAAACAGGCTTGGTATACTAAGAAAAAACAACCGATAAAAACAGTTGAGAGGAGACGAAACAATGATTCGAATTGCACTGGTAGAAGATGATCCGGCGTATGCAGAGCAGCTGCTTTCTTACTTGAAAGAATACGAGAAGGAGAGTAAAGAGAGGATCAGCGTACAGACATTTTCGGATGGGGAAGATATTGTAACAGAGTATCGGGCAGACTACGATATTATCCTTATGGATGTGGAAATGAAATTTATGGACGGCATGTCGGCTGCAGAAGAAATCCGGAAGATGGATACCGAAGTTGTGATTATTTTTATTACAAATATGCCGCAGTATGCGATACAGGGATACCGGGTGGATGCCCTGGACTATGTATTAAAACCAGTTTCTTATTTTGCGTTTACGCAGCGGATCGACCGAGCACTGACGAGACTGAAAAAGCGGGAGAAGAAATATCTGACGATTGCAGTGAAGGGCGGTATGATGAAGTTGGATCTTTCGGAGATTTGCTATGTGGAAGTGCAGGATCATGATCTGATCTATCACACAGTCGGGCAGGATTACAGAACAAAAGGCACGATGCGGGATGCAGAGGAAAGTCTGGCGGATGGTATGAAAGAGGAGCGGTTTTTCCGGTGTAACCGGTGTTATCTGGTGAATCTGGATTTTGTGGAAAATTTTCAGGGGAGTGACATCACCGTGAATGGAGACTGTATTCAGGTAAGCCGCGCAAGAAAGAAGGCATTTTTAAATGCGCTCAATGATTTTATGAATGGGGTGGGAAAATAGATGAGTGTGCAGGAAATGATCAATACTCCGGGATATTATTATTCGCTGGCATACTGGCTGGCAGCGTTCATTGTGACCTGCACGAATGAGAAGAGAATCCAGGGTATAAAACGATATGTGACACATTTGATATTTCTGGCAGCAATCGTGGGGTTTATGGAGATTACAGATGGTGTGAGGACCAGTTTGTTTCTTCCGTGTATGTTGGTGTCGGTTTCTCTGTTTTTGATCTATATTTACCGATGCTGTCAGTTTTCACTTGCCGAGGCTGGCTATTATTGCGCGCGAGCGTTTATCAGTGGAGAATTTGCCGCATCTTTCGGCTGGCAGATTTATTATTATGCAGTGAAGACATTTCAGATCAATCATGTGAAAAGTGTCCAGTGGGTGCTCCTTGTGATCGTGTATGCGGTCATATTTGGAATTTTATATCTGCTGGAAAAGTATTTGCAAAAAGGCGGCAAAGAAATGCATATCAATCGTCGGGAGCTGTTTACGGTTCTGATTATTACAGCTGCGGTGTTTGCAGTCAGTAACCTTAGTTATATTGATAAGGACAGTCCGTTCAGCAGTCAGTTTGCAGCGGAAATGTTTATTATCCGGACCCTGGTAGATATGAGTGGAATGGCGGTTCTCTATGCGTACCACATTCAGGTGCGGGAGCTGCAGATGAAATTTGAGGTGGACACGCTGCAGAATATTTTACAGATGCAGTACAAAAATTATCAGCTTTCTCAGGAGAGCATCGAGATTGTCAATCAGAAGTATCATGATTTGAAGCATCAGATCGCACTTTTGAAATCGGAAGCGGGCAGCCGAAAATCGGTAGAGTATCTGGAGAAGATGGAAAAAGAAATCAAGATTTATGAAGCCCAGAATAAGACGGGGAACAAAGTGTTGGATGCTGTTCTGACAAGTAAAAGTCTGTATTGTCAGAATAATGGGATCGGACTGACGTGTGTGGCAGACGGAAGTGCGTTGAATTTTATGGAAGATATGGACATCAGTGCATTGTTTGGGAATATTCTGGATAATGCTATTGAAAGTGTGCAAAAGCTGAATGAACAGGAAAAACGGCTGATCCATCTGTCCGTTGCAAAGCAGAAACAGTTTCTCAGAATCCGGTGTGAGAATTATTGTGAAGAGCAGTTAAAGTTTGAAAACGGAATGCCTGTCACAACAAAGAAAGATCGCCGCTTTCATGGGTTTGGTATGAAGAGTATCAAAAGTACGGCGGCGAAATACGGTGGTTCTGTGACAACAGATTTGAAAAAGAACTGGTTTGAACTGCGGATCCTGATTCCACTTTCCTGAAAAAGTGTTTGCGGAGCAGGCAAAACAGAGCTACAATATGAAGTAAACAGGACAGGCATTGGGGAAGAGAAAAGATGCCGGACAGGAGAGCTTATGAGTATCGAAAAAACAATATTTGGAACCACAAAAGATGGAAGAGAAGTAACTGCCTATACGCTGCGCAACATTCGGGGAATGCGTGTGAAGATCAGCAGTCTCGGAGCGGCAATCGTATCCGTGGAGATGAAAGATTTTGCGGGAGAGCGCAAGGATATTGTGCTTGGATATGACAAAGTATCGGATTATGAAGAGAACGGAACTTTCTTCGGGGCAGCAGTCGGACGGGGGGCAAACCGGACAGAAGGCGCCGGATTTGTGCTGGATGGGACAGAGTATCACCTTCCGAAAAATGAGGGAGAGAATAACCTGCACAGTGGACCGGACAGTTATGCGTTCCGCCTCTGGGATTGTGTGAAAGAGGAGGAAGACAGTGTTTCTTTTCATCTGGACAGCCCGGATGGAGACCAGGGATATCCGGGGAACTTCTCGATTACCGTGACCTATACCCTGACAGATCAAAATGAGTTGAAGATCCACTATGAAGGAGAATCTGATCAGACAACGATCGTGAATATGACGAACCACACTTACTTTAACCTGAATGGACATAACTGCGGCAGCGTAAGACGTCACTGGATAAGACTGCAGGCATCTTCGTTTACACCGGTAAAAGAGACCGGTTCGATTCCGACAGGAGAGATTTGGCCGGTGGAAGGTACACCGATGGATTTCACAAAAGGAAAAGTGATCGGAGAAAAGCTGGCATCCGACTATCATCAGATGCGTCTGGTCAAGGGATATGATCACAACTTTGTCATCGATGGATGGGATCAGACACTGCGCAAGATTGCAGAGGTGGAAGGAGAGCAGTCCGGAATTACCATGAAAGTATATACGGATCTTCCGGGTGTGCAGTTCTATACCGGAAACTTCCTGGAGGGAGTCAGAGGAAAACGCAACATGATCTACCACGATAACTCCGGCTTCTGTCTGGAGACACAGTATTATCCGAATGCGGCGAATGAGGAAAGCTTCCCGTCACCGGTACTGAAAAAAGGAGAAAAATACGACACCACGACAATATATCAGTTTGGAGTGAGATAATCACATAAAAGTTCCCGGCAGAAATTTTCTGCATATTTCTCTGGACAGCGAAAAACTTGCAGATTTAATTTTACAACCGAATGGAATTCAGATTATTTTTTGATAAAAGAAAAAATAAGGCAGGATGACAAGGAATAAATCCTTAAGCATCCTGCTTTACTTTATACGGTATCATTCCTCTTGATATATCCCGGATTGTCTACATTTGCAATAATTTCTTTGGCGTGTAAGAGCTTTGCACGCTTGTCTACCACCTGATTTTCCACATGAACGTCTTCTCCTACATAAGCGCCCGGAAGGAGAACGGTATTCCTTACAACAGCACCTTTTTTAATCATGCATCCACGTCCGATCACAGAGTTTTCCACAGTGCCTTCGATCAGGCATCCGTTGGATACGAAAGAGGTTTTTACATTTGCAGTCTCAAAATATTGAGTCGGACAGGAATCTGTCGTTTTTGTATAGATCGGCCAGTTATCATCAAACAGACTGAAGGCGGATTTAAAATCGAGCAGGGAAAGATTCGCTTCGTAATAGCTTTTCAAATCTGTAATGGCGGCAAAGAAGCCACGGTGGGAAACTCCGCGGATATCCAGTTCGCTGCATTCTATATTGATGACTTGGGGCAGTGTGTACATAGAGGACATATCATGCCCTTTTTTGATCAGGTCGATAAACAGTTCTTTTTTCATTACATAAGTATCCATGAAGATATTTCTGTTTTTTGCATTTCCTCTGTTTTTTTCAATCGAGAGAACACCTTTCTGGCGGTTCAGATTCAGAAGATCACAGTTTAAGAAGTGATCCTTTGCATTGTCAACAGAATGATACAGCAGCGTAATATCCGCTTCGGAGTCGATATGGCTCTGTAACAGTGAATCAAAGTTCATGGAGTATACCATGTAACTCGGGGCAATGATCACGTACGGGCAAGGTGTATTTTCAATACACTCTATGTTTTCTATGTAAGCTGCAATTTCGTTGTCATAAATGCTGTTTTCAATTCCGTTTTCAGAAAAGAGGATTCGGACTTTTCCACGTTTGGAGTTGATATTGTAATGTCTTCCGGTTCCGATATGTTCGGTAAGAGAACGGGGCTTTTGATTAATATACACCTGAATCTGGTCAATGCCGCTGTTGCTCATATTGGAAAGCGGAAAATCGATGACACGGTATCTTCCGAGGAAGGACATGGCACCGATCGGACGGTAAGACTGCAGTCCTTTTACCCAGATGTGGTTTCCGGAAAAGTTGATGATTCCTAATGCCTTGCTCATATTATTCTGCTCCTTTCACACGTTTTGCAACAAGTTCGATATGTTCGCTGTCCGGACTGCCTACTACGGCATTTTTCCCGATCCGCACTCCGTCAGCGACCAGGGCGCGCTGTACGACAGCTCCTGCTTCGACAATCACTCCCGGCATGAGTACACTGTCAATGACTCTGGCGCCGGTATCGATCTTGGCACTGGTAAATAACACGGAGTTTTTGACTTCACCGTCGATCATGCAGCCCTGGGTAATGAAAGAGCGTTTAATATCGGCGTTTGGTCCGATATAATGAGGAGGTGTTGTCGGATCTTCCGTATAGATCTTCCATGCGGGATCGTTGAGATCCAAAGCATTATTTTTGTCCAGAAGATCCATATTTGCTTCCCAGAGAGAGTCGATTGTTCCAACATCTTTCCAGTAGCCCTCAAATTTATAGGCATAAAGATCTTTCCCATCATTTAACAGCGTAGGAATGATATCTTTTCCGAAATCGTGGTTGGAATCCGGATTTTTCATATCTGTCAGCAGCATTTTGCGAAGCAGCTTCCAGTTAAAAATGTAAATCCCCATGGATGCCAGATTACTTTTTGGGTGTTCCGGTTTTTCTTCGAACTCTACGATACGTCCTGTAGAATCGGTATTCATAATCCCGAACCGGCTTGCTTCTTTGATCGGTACTTCGATCACAGCAATCGTGGCATCTGCACCGCAGGTTTTGTGATAATTTAGCATGGCATCATAATTCATCTTATAAATATGATCACCGGACAGGATCAGAATATATTCCGGAGCGTAGGTGTCAATAAAATCGATGTTCTGGGAAATCGCATCTGCAGTCCCCCGATATACATCCAGATTGGAATCTGCTTTCTCACGTGGAGGCAGTACATAGACTCCACTGTCTTTGGCATCCAGTCCCCAGCGTCTGCCTGCCGCAACGTAGCTGTTCAGCAAGATCGATTCATACTGCGTGAGCACACCGACAATATCAATTCCACTGTTGGCGCAGTTGGAGAGTGGAAAATCGATGATACGGTATTTTCCGCCGTATGAAACCGCGGGTTTTGCCACTTTATTTGTCAGGTCATGCAGGCGGGTGCCTCGTCCGCCCGCCAGGATCATTGCTAACATATTATTTTGCTTCATAGTGAATCCTCTCTTTCATAAACTTTTATATATTATACAATTTTTTAGTAGATTTTTCTATGATTATGTGCAAAATGTTGTATATATATCTGATTGAGAAAGGGAAGACGTAAAACGAATTGCAAATACCACAAGAATGAAGTATGCTGACAGATAGAATCAACAGAGGAAAACAAAAAACGGAGGTGCACAATGAAATTATTGGAATTTTGGGAGGAAATATCCCTGATGCCGGACGCTGTGCGGCAGCTTGAAAAGCTGGAGATCACAGAAGGGGAATATGAGAAGCTGCGGGAGTTATTTCTTAGAGATGTGAATTTGTTTTATGAAGCAGTGAAAAAAAGAGAAGATTTCCGGCTGGTATTTTTATATTGTTTTTCAAAAATGGCCTGTGAGGTTTATGATCGGTATTGTGAACAGGGGATTTCCAGACGGGTTTACCGGGATACGTTTTATGATCTGACATTGTGGTGTGAAAATTGTTATAAAGCGTATGGAGAATATGGGATTGCGCAGTACGACTGGTTTTGCAGACATCTGGATATGAGTCTGTTTCGGCTTGGGCGTCTGGAATTTGAGAGGATCCCGTCTTTATGGGAGATACAGACAGACGGGATATCGGTTCACAAAGGAGATCCCGTGATCAGCGTGCATATCCCGCAGGGAGAGAAGCTGGAGCTTGATGCCTGTCTGGATTCATTTCGTCAGGCAGAACAATTCTGGAAGGAGAAGCAGGTATATCTTTGTCATTCCTGGCTTTTATATCCGGGGCTCAAAGAAATTATGAAGCCGGAATCTAATATTTTGCAGCTCCAGACATTGTTTCATATTGTTGCGGTTGATTTTGAGGGGAGAGAGGCAGAAGAGAGGATTTTCGGAGAATTGGAGACGGATCCCCGAAACTATGCAGAGGACACCAGCCTGCAGAGAGCAGCCAGAAAATATCTGCTATCCGGGGAGAAGCTTGGGAGCGGACTTGGGGTATGGACAGGCGAGGAAAAAGACGCAAATACAGCAGATCATATTCACACATGGATACAGGAACACACAGAAGAACTGGTTAACACAGCAGATTACATTTTTCGGCATCCAGAACTTTCCAAAGAAGAAGTCGTATCTTCAGCCTGTCTTTCTGACTATCTGGAAGAAAAAGGATTTCGTATCACAAAAGGAATCGCAGGGCTTCAGACCGCATTTGTTGCAGAGTGGGGAACAGGAAAACCGATACTTGGATTTCTGGCAGAGTATGACGCTCTTCCGGGTCTTGGCCAGGAGCCGGTCTGCACGTATCAGCCGCTGAAAACGCCGGGGCACGGATGCGGACACAATCTGCTTGGCACAGCCTGCGCAGGGGCAGCCTGTGCCTTGAAAGAGCGGATGGAAAAAGCGCAGCTTTCCGGAACAATCCGGGTATATGGCTGTCCGGCAGAAGAAATCATCATCGGAAAGATCCAGATGAATGAAGCGGGGGTGTTTGATGATCTGGATGCGGCGATCACCTGGCATCCTTTTGACCGGAATCGGGTGAGTTATGATATCTGGCAGGCGCAGGACATGAAGAATTACAAATTTTACGGAGTCAAAGCACATGCGTCCAAACATCCGGAGCTTGGCAGAAGTGCACTGGATGCGGCAGAACTGATGAATGTGGGAGTGAATTATTTACGGGAACATGTGGCGGATGATGTTCGGATTCATTATACATATACGAACACAGACGGACCGGCGAATATCGTGCCGGATTTTGCTTCTACGAATTACTTTATCCGTTCATCCAAACGTTCCAGGACAGAGGATGCATCGAACAGAGTGGATGACTGTGCGAAGGGTGCGGCTTTGATGACCGGAACGAGAGTGGAGATCGAGCTTGTGACGAGCAATCAGGAAATGAAAGTGAACCGTCCGCTGACAGAAGCCTTTTATCAGGCGATGACAGAAACTTCACTCCCGGAATATACAAAAGAAGAACTGCAGTTTGCAGAAACCATCACAAAAGAAGCGGGATTGATCAATGACGGAAATTATTTTGGAGGTCTGGAACCGTTGGAAGATCAACCTGTTTTGCTGGCGATCGGAACGGATGTGTCGGAAGTCAGTCATACCGTGCCGACTGTGATGCTCAGTGCTGCTACGATGTGTAAGGGTACACCGCTGCATCACTGGAGTGCAGCCGCACAGTCCGGAATGAGCATCGGGCAGAAGGGAATGCTGTATGTGGCAGAATGTATGGCGAAAGGGGCGCTTGGTCTTCTTGAAGATCCAAAGATTCTGAAAGAAGCATGGAGAGCGCATCAGGAATAACAATTTTTCAAAAACTGCATATGGTAATCCGGGAGGTGGTAAGATGTTTTCAGAGATACAGACCATTCCGGATGCCGCTGCAGAGATCAAAGGAAGCCCGGAATTTCCAAAAATCCGGGGAATGGTATATTTTTTCGGAGTTCACAATGGAACGATCGTGGCAGCCGATATCCGCAATCTGCCTGACGGAAATGCGTTTCACGGATTTCATATTCATGAGGGAACCTGTCAGGGAACAAAAGCGGAATCCTTTGCACAGGCGGACGGACATTACAATCCGACAAATGCCATGCACCCGCAGCATGCAGGAGATATGCCTTCACTTCTGGCAAATGACGGAAATGCATTTTTGATCTTTTACACAGACCGGTTTCATCCCGAGGATGTGATCGGAAGAGCGGTTATCATACACGCACATCCGGATGATATGACAACCCAGCCTTCCGGAAACTCCGGCGCTATGATCGCGTGCGGAGAGATCCGGGAAATGAAGGCAGAATAAGAAAAGCCTAATCTTCCGGGCAGATATCCTTTTTTAGGAACACATATTCTGTCCCGGAAGATAGAGACTCTTCGAAAGCAAATCCAAGTCCGGTGAACTGTTTCAGATCTTCTGCAGTCTGAATCTGGTGTTCTGCCATCCAGCGGACCATTTCTCCCCGCGCCATTTTCGCGAGCGTGGCTTTCACCTTTACTTTTCCCTGAACGAACTCGCCGAAAACGCAGGTGACGCAGTGTACGTCTTCTGTCAGATAAGGAAGTACTGCTTTGCTGTATTCTGCGGAAGCGAGATTGATGAGCTCTTTCGGAGAGTCTTTCTCAAATTTACAGTACAATGCCTGATATAGCTGATTGTTCCAGAAATGATACAAATCAGTGGCATTCTCAGTTTCCAGTTTGGTCTGCATCTCCAGACGATAGGGAATGACAGCATCTGAAGGGCACAGGACACCATAAAATCCGGAAAGAATGTTCAGATGCCGGTTTACGTAGTCCCACTGTGTATCAGAAAAGATGCCCGGTGCGAGGTATTGGTATTGGATTCCTTCATAGGCGAGAACAGCGGGAGTGACAGCGTCAGCCGGTGTAAATTCGCACAGTCTTTTTGTATTTTGAAGTGCCAGTTTTTCACTGCATTTCCAAAGTTTCTGCAATTCTTCAAATGACATCTGCTTTAGCGTCTGATATAAAAGGTCTGTCTGTTCTGCAAAAACAGGTGTGGTGGCAGTGCCGGGAAATTCTTCGCATATATTCATTTTTTTCGCAGGTGAAATGATGATTTGAATCATAAATGGTGGTTCTCCTTTTCTTGTGTATGCTCTATGACAACGTTTGTTTCTGCATCCAGTATGCTTCTTAATTCCTCCAGCCGCGGATCGCCTTTGAAGTAGGAGGCTCCCGTAAGTGAGATTGAATGCATAATCAAAATCCGGTGGATTTTTTCCCTGATTGTGTTGCAGGATCGTTTCTGCTTTATCCAGTGCCTTTACCAGATGTGCTTCCGGGATGGAGCAGTTGTTGTATTCGTTCCACAGGGAAAGAAATTCTGACCGTTTTGGCTCGGGGAGAAGCTGGAAGATCCGACAAATATCAAGGTATTCCTGTTTGGATTTTGCAAGGGGATCCGTATTGGAAATTGCAGGAATATCTCCGGCATAGAGTTCTCCGAGATCGTGGATCAGACACATGGAAAGCACTTTTTTAGCGTCCAGCTCCGGAAATTCATCGATCAGAGTCAGAGCAAGCAGCGCAAGACGAAAAGAATGTTCTGCCGTACTTTCCTGTCGTCCTGTTTTGGTCCAGGCAGTGCGGGTGACAGATTTGATCCCCTCTACGGTGCGGATAAAATCCAGGTATTCGTTGAGATGTTCCATAGAATCTCCTCCTTGTGAAAAGTTCAAAATAAAAGGTTATAATTGATGTAAACAATAATTATCATACGATATTTTCGGATGGAAAGTCTACCATAACAGGCAGAAAAGTGTTATTATCAACAACAAAGTACAACAAGGAGTTTTTAGTATGAAGAAAATAATTTTAGGGTCAGCTTCACCGAGGCGAAAAGAGCTTTTATCACAGATCGGGGTTCCGTTTGAAGTGCGTGTCAGCAATAAGGAAGAAGTGTATACAAATACGGTTCCAAAGGAGATTGTAAAAGAGCTGGCGCTGATGAAAGCGGAAAATGTGGCATCCGAGATCCCGGCAAGGAATGTGATCGTGATCGGTGCGGATACGATCGTTGTGCATGAAGAACAAATTCTGGGAAAACCAAAGGATGAACAGGAGGCTTTTGAGATGATCCGGTCACTGCAGGGAGATACACATCAGGTATATACGGGTGTTGCGGTTCTGGATTTTGATGAAAACGGAGAAAAAACGGTGATCAGCCACGCAGTGGAAACAAAAGTTTCTGTCAATCCGATGAGCACAGAAGAAATCCAGAAATATATAGAGAGCAAAGAACCTATGGATAAGGCCGGGGCTTACGGAATTCAGGGGAGATTTTCCGCATTCATTGAGAAGATCGAAGGGGACTATTTCAATGTCGTAGGACTTCCTGTTTCTTACGTATATCAGGTGTTAAAAGAACTGGGGGAGGTATAAGATGCGAGGCAGAAAAACAGCGGCAAACTGCGAAAGCTGCATGAATTATGAATATGATGACGATTATGAGTGCTATGTCTGTACGCAGGATCTGGATGAAGATGAGATGGTGAGATTTGTGCAGGGAGATTTCAGAGAGTGCCCGTATTATCAGGTGGGGGATGAATACCGGGTGGTGAGGAAGCAAATGTGAGAGAGCTTATGCGAAAAGTCCGCAAAAGATATGTAGCTTTCAACACAAATCAGGCTCCGCCGAAGAAATCCCTTGAAGTGGCTGTAACGCCTGTTGGATATGTTCGCCAATTGGCTCACATATAACAGCCTAACAGCCAAAATCAAGTGTATTTCCTCGCTGCGCTACAATGATTTGTTTATGAAAGCTACATATATTCACAAACTTCCGCCATTTTCCCGCAGCCATTTCTGTGCTTTTCGGTAATCGGGCAGTACGGATTCTACAATATTATAAAAGGCTTTTGAGTGATTCATTTCCAGACGGTGGGCGAGTTCATGTACAACGATGTAGTCCACGATTTCTTCCGGAGCGAAGATCAGACGCCAGTTATAGTTTAAATTTCCGGCGCTGGAGCAGCTTCCCCAGCGGGTTTTCTGTTCCCGGATGGAGATACGGCCGTAGGTGACGCCCATGATACGGGCATAATATTCTGTCTTGCGTGTAAAAATATCCCGTGCAAGCTGGATGTATCGTTTCCGGTCATTTTCAGAAATCTGAGGTTTTTCAGAAGATTGCTCAAGACGCTGAGATGCCGAGTCCAGATGCTTTAGGATCCAGGCTTGCTTTTCGTAAAGAAATGTATCAATGGTCGGGGCAGGACAGTTTTTGGGTGCCCGGACACGGACCGTCGCCTGTGCAGTAATCTGAATTGCGAGGGATTTTCTGTCACTGTATATGACTTCATAAGGAAAGGGATGCTGCATGAAATTCTCCTTTGTAACAATTATTTTAGTTTCAGTTTAGAGAAAACAAAAAGAAAGTGCAAGATATAATTTATAAAAAGGTTTTGTTGTTTTTGTAGAAAATATGAATTGCTTTATTCTGGGAAAAGAGTGTATAATAAATTTATTCGTAAGCTGTATTCTTGCAGCACTTTTGAGTTTTAAAAGTTCAGAAGAATCTAAGGTTCAATATTCAGGCCAATCAGCCGGTATTTATCCAATGTTTTGAAATAAGATCTTTGCTGATGGAAATAATACAGAAAATGACTGTTGAAAGGGTTAAATTTATCATAGTAGAAAGCAGGTGAGAACATGATTGATAAGAACTATTTTGGCGAAGGAAAGAATATTGAATTTAAAAGAGAAATTCCAGGTAATCATGAGAAATTTTTAAAAGATATTATTGCATTTTCTAACAGCACAGGTGGGAAAGTGATAGTAGGAATTGAGGATGAAACAGGGACTGTTTATGGAATTGGCGAACAAAGCCCATTTAAATTGTCGGATTCCATTTCTAATATGGTTTCAGATGCGTGTACACCACAGATTGAACCGGATATTTCAATCCAGACAATAGAAGAAAAAACGGTACTTGTCATAGATATTGTTCCTGGAAAGTTCAGACCTTATTATATTGCGAAAAAAGGAAAAGAGACTACAGCTTTTATTCGAATTAATGGAACAAGCAGACCTGTTGACGCAAGAAAATTAAAAGAGTTAGAGTTGGAAGGCCAGAATATTTCCTATGATTCACTACAGGAAATAGGAAGAGAATTTGACAAAGAAAAGGCATTGAAACTTTGCGAAACAATGAAAAAGATAGCAGTTATATCCTGTAAAACAGACGAAAAAAATGCAGCAAAGGACATGACTATAGAGAAGCTTGAAGATTTTGGAATTCTTTGTAGGGTAGGGAGAACGCTCTATCCGACACATGCATTTGATCTGATGACAGATAACAAAAGTAAAGCATCAAAAATTCAATGTGCATTATTTAAGGGAACAATCAGAGATGTTTTTATTGATCAAAAAGAATTTGATGGGCCAATTTACGAACAGGTGGAAAAAGCATATCAATTTGTTTTAAGGCATATTAATATGGGGGCAGAAATCGAAGGGATATATAGAAATGATTCTTATGAACTTCCAGTATCTGCTATTAGAGAAATGATTGCCAATGCTGTTGTACACAGGAGTTATGTAGATAAGTCTTGTATTCAGGTGAGCATTTTTGATGACAGAGTTGAGGTGTTATCACCTGGGATGCTTTATGGTGGATTGGATATTGAAACTGCAAAGTTAGGAAAATCTACTTGCAGAAATGAAGCGATTGCAGAAGCGTTTCATTATATGCATATAGTAGAGGCATGGGGAACAGGGATACCGAGAATTATAAACAGATGTAGAGAGTATGATTTACCTGAACCGACATTTGAAGAGTTTGGAAATGGATTTAAGGTTACAATGTTTAGGAAAGTAAGCAACGCCAATGAAAAAGTAAGCAACGCTAATGAAAAAGTAAGCAACGCTAATGAAAAAGTAAGCAATGACAATGAAAAAGTAAGCAACACTTTTGAAAAGTATTTGCCATTATTCAAGGAAGCAGAGATTACGGAGAAATTTATTGAGAATAGTGGCAGAGTATTTCTGGAAAGTGGAGTAGACAAACCATTTGGACAGGCAAATATTATGGAATGGTTAGGATGTTCAAAATCCAAAGCAACAAATGTTATGAATGCAATGAAGGCAGCGAAAGTCATAAAAAAAGTCACAGGACTGGGTGCAGGGAAGTATAAGTTTATAGAACTATAGAAAAAAGAGAAGGTCTCTCAAGGAAGGCACCCCAACAGAACAATCTTGCAATCCCGATGTTATCTTTCTATAATATTCTTAGGTGTAAAGGAAATGGAAGTATCGTTTGAAATGATACAGAAGAGCAGAAAGGGAGCGGGGAATGAAAGAAAAGAAAGAGAAAAAACAAAACGGCTATTTCCGCCATATGGCGGAAGCGATAAAAATGGAACTCAGGGAACATAAAAGCTCATTTATGGTGTATCTTATTTTGCGGATTCTTGTGATCGTGATGCTGGTGCTCCAGGTTTTAAATCAGAATTATGAAAACGTATTTTTATGCATTCTGACACTTTTGCTTCTGATTGTTCCAAGTTTTGTGCAGGTAACGTTTAAAATAGAGCTGCCTACAACGCTGGAGATCATCGTATTGTTTTTTATATTTGCAGCGGAGATATTAGGTGAGATCAATGAATTTTATCTGCTGTTTCCGTTCTGGGATACGGTGCTGCATACGCTGAATGGATTTCTGGCAGCGGCAATCGGATTTTCTCTGGTGGATCTGCTGAACCGGAGTGAGCGTACCGTCTTTAATCTGTCACCGGTGTTTACAGCGATCGTGGCATTTTGTTTTTCTATGACGATTGGAGTTGTATGGGAGTTTTTTGAGTTTGGGATGGATCAGTTTCTCGGATATGACATGCAGAAGGATACGGTTCTTTCTGCAATCACATCGGTCATGCTGAATCCGGACGGAAGAAATATTCCGGTGACGATCGATCAGATCAGGGAAGTGATGATCAATGGACAGCCATTGGGGGTGGGCGGATATCTGGACATCGGACTGATCGACACAATGGAAGACTTGTTTGTGAATTTTATCGGTGCAGCAGTTTTTTCAGTGATTGGATTTTTCTATGTGAGAAGCCGTGGAAAGGGCGTTGCAGGCAGATTTATTCCGAGAAGAAAAAGAGCGGAGAGAGATTTCCTTAAAATTGCAAGGGAACAATCTCTGGAAGAGTCTGAAAATAAGGAGAAAATACAGTCTCAAAAGAGAGAATAAGGTGGAAATGGGACTTTTTGTACACAGAATTGTGCTTCTATGTGCAGAAAGTCCTCTTTTTTTATGGTTTCAGAGAGTATTTCCACAAACAGAACGACAGGTATTTCACAATATTATGGAAGTTTGATGAAAAAAGTGCAAATGAATTACTGTATATTAGTGAAAAAGGAATGGTATAAAATAAAAATGACGAAAAGTCAGTAAAATAAGGTTGAAATATTCCTAAAAAAAGAAAAAAACGTATTTTAAAACACTGGGAATTTCGACAAAAAAAGAGTGCGATCGGAAAAAGAAAACCCTAAATTTTTTTTGTTGACAAACTCACTTGCTGGGAGTAGGATTTAGATAACTTTTTAGGCACGCTGTCTGAAAAGGGATTATAGTACGGAGATTTCAAAGCATGAAATTTCCTTTTTTATGCTCGTAAGAGGCCTCCACCTGGAAGAGAAAAGGGAAGACCCCCAAAGGGCAGTAATTAAAAAAAGAGACAGGAAAGGGAGGGAGCGATACGGAAAATTTAGCAACAGAATTGATGGAAGAGCTGAACTGTAAAACAGTATTTGAACTTCCGGTTCTCGGCGGAATTTCGGAGTCCGTGGTTGTTACATGGATCATTATGGCGGTTCTGGTTGGATTATCATTGATTCTGGTGAGAAATCTGAAGGTAGAAAACCCGGGAAAAGTTCAGTTGGCATTGGAAGCTGCAATTGACTGGGCAACGGATTTCTTTGAAGGGATCCTCGGTAAAGGGAACAAAAGATATATACCGTATCTGATCACAGTTCTTCTTTATCTGGCGTGCGCCAACATGATTGGTCTGCTTGGCTTTAAGCCGCCGACAAAAGATCTGAATGTAACAGCAGCACTTGCCGTGATGAGTATGTGCCTGATCGAATATTCAGGAATACATAAAAACGGTATGAAACATTGGGTCAAGCATTTTGCCAAACCGGTGCCGGTGGTTGCACCGATTATGATTCTGGAAATTTTTATCCGCCCATTGTCGCTCTGTATGCGACTGTTTGGTAACATGCTGGCAGGATTTGTGGTAATGGAACTTTTAAAAGCATTTGTTCCGCTGATTATACCACTTCCGATGAATTTCTATTTCGATATTTTTGATGGTCTGATTCAGGCATATGTATTTGTATTTCTGACCGCACTGTTTATGACAGAAGAACAGGAATAGAAACGGAATTTTTGAACAAATAAAAGAATAAAAAGGAGATTAGAATTATGGGAGCACTTATTGCAATTGGAGCAGGAATCGCAGTATTAACAGGTATTGGAGCAGGAGTGGGAATTGGTATCGCAACAGGAAAAGCAGTGGATGCAATTGCAAGACAGCCAGAGGCTGAAAGCAAGATCAGCAAGAACCTGATCCTTGGTTGTGCACTTGCAGAGGCAACTGCAATTTATGGATTTATCATTGGTATTCTGATCGTATTCTTCTTAAAATAAGCAAATAGAATTAACAGGAAAGGCGGGTGTGGGAAGTGCTGAGATTTGATATGAACTTTCTATATACCATGATTAACCTGATCGTCCTGGCTTTCTTATTAAAGAAGTTTTTGATCAAGCCTGTGACCGACATTATGGAAAAGCGCCGTCAGCTGATCGAAGACGGATTGAAAAATGCCCAGAATGCACAGGAAGATGCGATGAAGATGAAGGAAGAATATGCGCAGGCACTTGGCGGGGCAAAAGAAGAATCTGTGCGGATCGTAGAGAAAGCACGTAAGGACGCCAAATCAGAGTATGAACGTATTGTAGAGGAGGCGGATGCCAGGGCAGGCAGTATCATCGAGTCTGCCAAGGCGGATATCCGTGTAGAACGAGAGCAGACAATGAGTGCACTCCAGTCTGAAATCGCAGGACTTGCAATGACAGCTGCAGCGAAGATCGTGGCAGAACAGACAGGCAATAATCAGGAAATATATGATAAGTTTCTGGAAGAAGTAGGTGAAGCTCATGAAGACACAGACAACAACTAGTCAGATGTACTGTTCATCTGCAGCAATGCGGTATGCACAGGTGTTGTATGAGCTGAATGTTCCGAAGGAAGCCATACAGAAAGCAAGAGAGATATTTGAGGAGGTACCGCAGCTTCATGATGTGTTTGTGAATCCGACAATTCCGGCACAGAAGAAAGAACGTGTGATCGACAAGGTATTTCCGCAGGAAATGAGAAATTTCCTGAAAGTGGCATGTAAATATGAGAGAATGGATCTGATTCCGGAGATATTTGCTGCATATGACAGATATTGTGACGAGCAGGATCGGATCTTAAGTGCCGTATTGACATGTGTAGAGCTGCCCAGTGACGAGCAGCTCAAAAATATGGAAGCGTTCCTTTGTAAAAAATATGAAGCGAGCAAGGCCAGGATTGAGATTCAGACAGACAGTACGCTGCTTGGCGGATTTGTTCTGCGCACAGGAAGCGATGAATATGACTGGAGTCTGAAAGGACGTCTGGACAGACTAGGACAAAAATTAACCTGGAGGTGAACAAGGTGAGTTCAATCAATTCAGATGAAATTATTTCTATTTTAAAAGAAGAGATAGAAAATTTTGACAGTGTGAGCAAAGACAGCGAAGTGGGAACAGTCGTTGCTGTAGGTGACGGAATTGCGACTATTTATGGGATTGATCACGCAATGTATGGAGAGATTGTTACCTTCGATACGGGTTTGAAAGGAATGGTACAGGATATTCAGAAAAATGAAATCGGAGTCATTCTTTTTGGACGGGACACAGATATCAAAGAAGGGACAAAAGTAACTCGTACAGGAAAAAAGGCCGGTGTACCGGTTGGAAATAAATATGTAGGAAGAGTTGTCAATGCACTGGGAGCTCCGATTGATGGAAAAGGCGAGATCGAAGCAGATGATTACCGTCCGATCGAGCAGGAGGCGCCGGGAATTATTGACAGAAAATCAGTTAGCGTACCGATGGAAACAGGAATCCTTTCCATCGATGCCATGTTCCCGATCGGACGTGGGCAAAGAGAGCTGATCATCGGAGACCGTCAGACAGGAAAAACATCCATTGCGATGGATACAATCCTGAATCAGAAGGGAAAAGATGTAATCTGTATTTATGTGGCGATCGGACAGAAGGCTTCTACTGTTGCAAAAGTTGTAAATACATTGAAGAATAATGATGCACTGGATTATACGATTGTGGTATCTTCTACAGCAAGTGACTGTGCGCCGCTTCAGTATATCGCACCATATGCCGGAACAGCAATGGCAGAGCATTTTATGTATCAGGGAAAAGATGTCCTGATCGTCTATGATGATCTGTCAAAACATGCGGTTGCCTATCGTGCATTGTCTCTGCTGCTCGGTCGTTCACCGGGACGTGAGGCATATCCGGGAGATGTATTCTATCTGCATTCCAGACTGTTGGAGCGTTCCAGCCGTCTGAGTGATGAATTGGGAGGCGGTTCTATTACAGCACTGCCAATCATTGAGACGCAGGCAGGAGATGTATCCGCATATATTCCGACTAATGTAATTTCCATTACAGACGGACAGATCTTCCTGGAGAGCGATCTGTTTGCAGCAGGTATGAGACCGGCCGTAAACGTAGGTCTTTCCGTATCTCGTGTTGGTGGTGCCGCACAGACAAAAGCGATGAAAAAAGCATCCGGAAGTATTCGTATTGATCTGGCACAGTACCGCGAGATGGAAGTGTTCACGCAGTTTAGTTCCGATCTGGATGCTGCGACAAAAGAACAGCTGGAGTATGGAAGTGGTTTGATGGAATTGTTGAAGCAGCCGCTTTATCATCCGCTCAGTCTGCATGAAAAGGTCATCACACTGTGTGCGGCGACACATAAAGTGATGCTTGGAATAGAAAAAGCAAAAATCAAACAGTTCCAGGCAGACCTGCTTCGTCATTTCGATTCAGATTATCCGGAAATCGGACAGGAAATCGAAGAGAAAAAGGTACTGACAGAAGAACTGATCGAAAAGATCGTGGAGACCGCAAAGGAATTCAAGAAGAGCAGGTGTTAATATGGCAAATATCAGAGAAATACAGAGCCGCATCAACAGCGTAAAAGATACGATGAAGATCACAAATGCGATGTATATGATTTCCTCTTCAAAAATGACGCAGGCCAGAAAAAAACTGGCGGATACAGAGCCGTATTTTTATGGACTTCAGGGTGAGATTTCCCGTATCCTGCGCCATGTGCCAGAGATCCGGCATTCTTATTTTGATGCCCGCCAGGATATCCCGGCAGAGCAGAAAAGGATCGGTTCGATCGTAATTACGGCAGACAAGGGACTTGCCGGAGCTTATAATCATAATATTATCAAGCTGGAAGAAGAGATCCTTGCACAGCCGGGGATTCACAAGCTCTTTGTTGTAGGTGAGCTGGGACGGCATTATTTTGCAAAACATAATGTAGAGATTGACACAAATTTCCAGTATACCGTTCAGAAACCGACGATGCACCGTGCCAGAGATATTGGCTGGTCGGTGATCGATCAGTTTCTGGCAGGGGAGCTGGATGAAGTGTATGTTGTATACACCCGCATGGAGAATTCGGTACAGACAGATGCGGAAAAATTGAAACTGCTTCCGTTGGAGGCCAAAGACTTCGGAAGTATGAAAATGCCTCTGAATATGTATCGGGAAGCAATTGAACTGTATCCTTCCGCAGACAGTGTGATGGACAGTATTGTTCCGAACTATGTCATTGGTATGGTCTACGGATGTCTGGTAGAGGCATATGCCAGTGAACACAATGCCCGTATGATGGCGATGAAGGCTGCTACAGACAGCGCTGAAAGCCTGATCCGGGAGTTGTCAATCGTATATAACAGAGCCAGACAGGCTGCAATTACCCAGGAAATTACGGAAGTTTGCAGCGGTGCGAAGGCGCAGAAGCAGAAAAGGAAGTGAGAATAGCATATGAATAAAGGACGAATTGTACAGGTTATGGGACCTGTCGTTGACGTAGTATTTGAAGACGGCAATCTTCCTTATATCAAGGATGCTCTGGAAGTTGAAAATAACGGAAAGAAATGCATCATGGAGGTTGCACAGCACCTTGGAAACAATGAGGTGCGCTGCCTGATGCTTGCTGCCAGTGAAGGACTGCATAAAGATATGGAAGTAACAGCCACCGGAGCAGGAATCAAAGTTCCTGTCGGTGAGAAGACACTGGGCAGACTGTTTAATGTATTAGGTGAAACAATTGATAATGGAGAACAGATCGAGGATGCAGAAAAATGGGTAATCCACAGAGAACCGCCTACATTTGAAGATCAGAGTCCTGTAGTAGAGATCCTGGAGACGGGAATCAAGGTCATCGACCTTCTTGCACCATATGCAAAGGGCGGTAAGATCGGATTGTTCGGTGGTGCAGGAGTCGGTAAGACGGTGCTGATCCAGGAATTGATCCGAAACATTGCGACAGAGCACGGTGGATACTCTATTTTTACCGGAGTCGGAGAGCGTTCCCGTGAGGGAAATGACCTCTGGTCTGAAATGAAAGAGTCCGGTGTTCTGGAGAAGACTGCTTTGGTATTCGGTCAGATGAATGAGCCGCCTGGAGCGCGTATGCGTGTGGCTGAGACTGGTTTGACAATGGCAGAATATTTCCGTGATGAACAGCATCAGAACGTACTTCTTTTCATCGATAATATTTTCCGTTTTACACAGGCCGGATCTGAGGTTTCCGCACTGCTTGGGCGTATGCCGTCTGCAGTAGGATATCAGCCGACACTGGCAACGGAAATGGGTGAATTACAGGAACGTATCGCTTCTACAAAGAACGGATCTGTCACTTCCGTACAGGCAGTTTATGTGCCGGCGGACGATTTGACTGACCCGGCTCCGGCGACAACATTTGCGCATCTGGATGCAACGACCGTGCTTTCCAGAAAGATTGTAGAGCAGGGTATCTATCCGGCGGTAGATCCACTGGAATCCAGCTCCCGTATCCTGGAAGCAGATGTAGTCGGAGAAGAGCATTACGAAGTGGCAAATAAAGTCATCGCAATTCTTCAGAAATACAAAGAACTGCAGGATATTATTGCAATTCTTGGTATGGAAGAGTTGTCAGATGAAGATAAGGCAACTGTTATGCGTGCGAGAAAAATCCAGAGATTTTTGTCTCAGCCATTCTTTGTAGCAGAGACATTTACAGGAATCCCTGGAAAATATGTTCCGTTAAAAGAGACAATCCGTGGATTTAAAATGATCATTGATGGGGAGATGGATGCATATCCGGAATCTGCATTTTTCAATGTAGGAACTATTGACGATGTCATTGCAAAGGCAAATGCTGAGGCGGCAGAATAGGAGCGTGGCATATGGATACATTTGGTTTGAAAATCATCGCAAGTGACAGGGTTTTTTACGAAGGACGCTGCAGAAAGCTTGTAATTCCGGCGCCGGATGGTGAAAAGGGAATCTTGCCGAACCATGAAAATATGGTGATTGCAGTGAAGATCGGAATGGCCCGTATGGAGATCGAAGAAGGAAACTGGGTAGAAGTTGCACTCGGAAGAGGATTTGCAGAGGTAGTCAACAACCGTGTGACACTGCTGGTAGATACAGCAGAAAAGCCGGAGGAGATTGATATCCGTCATGCACAGGAGCAGAAAGAGCGTGCAGAGGAGCGAATCCGCCAGAAACAGAGCATCCAGGAATATTATCATTCTCAGGCATCTCTGGCGAGAGCTATGAACCGATTGCGAGTATCTCAGGGAAAACGCTGGAATTTATAGAGAAAAGAAACAAGGAAGTTTGCGCAAAAGGTGCAGCTTCCTTGTTTCTTTTCACATATAGTAACTTTTACGGAGTTACTGTTCCCACCAATCTCCACCTATCCATGCGCAATCGTCGTGCTTGCGCACTCCAGTACCGCACTTCGTGCTAGATTGCTTATGTATGGGCGGTGACTGGTTCCACCAGATGTTAAATATAGATTCTTTGCCTTACATGCAAGCATGACGGTTCAGAACCTATATTTAACATCCGGTGTGAACAGTAACTTTTACGGAAAAATTTATAACATATTCATGGAAATTTAATTGTGTCCCAACAAAATTTCAAGTATAATAAAACCAATCTTGAAAGGAATCCCTTTCAGTTTTCAAATATGGCATAAGAGGCCATTCAAAAATAATTTCCAAATAAACGCACAGAAAAGATGGATAAGACGTTACCGTGCATAGTAACAAGAGAATAGATGGAGTTTGTCTGTATTTGCGATTGTGAAACATCGTGTCAAAAGATATAATAAAATTAAGAATACAGTTACATGCTCATCGAAATCTTCTGAATTCCATCAGAAACCAAGGAGGAGCATGTATGAAGAAGGAAAAAACAACACAATTTTTAATGAAGCCAAAAGTAGATTTCTGTTTTAAAGAGCTGATGGAAGATGAAGAGGTGCGCAACGCATTTCTGGCGGCGGTACTTGGAATTGATCTGGGAGAAATCGTTGAGAGCAGGATTTTGCCGTCCCATTTGCGCCAGAAGGATAAAGATGATAAGTTGGGAATTTTGGATGTACGGGTTTTGTTAAATAACAAGGAGCAGATTGACATTGAAATTCAGGTGACAGCTAGTGAATACTGGGCAGAACGCACGTTGTTCTATCTGGGGAAGATGTTTACCGATCAATTAAAACCAGGAGAAGACTATCAGAAATTAGAAAAATGTATTCATATCGGGATTTTGAATTTTACCATGTTTGAAGATGAAGAATATTACTCCTGTTTTCACTTCTGGTCAGATCAGGGGAGAAAGATGTACAGTGATAAAGTTGAGATCCACACATTGGAACTCCCGAAACTGGCAAAATATGAGTATCCGGAGACAGAGCTGCTGAAATGGCTTCAGTTTATCAATGCAGAAACCAAGGAGGAATTTGAAATGGCAGCGGAAAAAAGCGAATATATTAAGAAGGCGTATGAGGATTTGAACCGGATCAGTGCGGATGAGGAGAAGCGTCTGGAATATGAGGCAAGAGAGCGTGCGATTCGAGATCACCAGTACTTTTCTACGGTTTATAAAAACACTGGATTGAAAGAAGGCAGAAGGGAAGGCAGAAGACAGGCAACTGTAGAATTATTACAGGAAATGGGAATGGAAAAAGAATGCGTGTGTGCAAAGGTACAGGAAAAGTTCCAGCTTTCTTTCCAAGAGGCTGAGCAGGAAGTAGAAAAATATTGGAAATAATAGCGGTAGCTTTTTTGTTTTTAAAACTGGCATGGTTAAAAACGTTAAAACTGGATGTTTAAGAAAAGCCAATCTTAATGTAGTATTCATATAAAAATGATAGCAATTAAGAGGAGGTACAGCAAATGAGTGCAGAAAGATATGAGCTCAACAAGCAGTTAGCACAGATGTTAAAAGGCGGAGTGATCATGGATGTGACAACACCGGAACAGGCAAGGATTGCAGAGGAGGCGGGAGCATGTGCAGTGATGGCGCTGGAAAGGATTCCGGCTGATATCCGTGCAGCGGGCGGAGTATCCAGAATGAGTGATCCGAAGATGATCAAGGAAATTCAGGAAGCAGTATCCATTCCAGTTATGGCAAAATGCAGGATCGGACATTTTGTTGAAGCACAGATATTAGAGGCAATCGAAATTGATTATATCGATGAGAGTGAAGTACTTTCTCCGGCAGATGATGTTTATCATATTAATAAACGCAAATTCCAGGTACCATTTGTATGTGGTGCAAGAGATTTGGGAGAAGCGCTTAGAAGGATCAATGAAGGAGCTTCTATGATCCGTACAAAGGGAGAGCCGGGAACAGGAGATGTGATACAGGCAGTCAGACATATGAGAATGATGAAGCGGGAAATTGCAAAACTGGTCTCCATGAGGGAGGATGAGCTGTTTGAGGAAGCAAAGGCCCTAAATGTGCCGTATGAATTGGTTGAATATGTACATCATAACGGACGTATTCCTGTTGTAAACTTCGCGGCGGGAGGCATCGCAACTCCGGCGGATGCGGCGCTGATGATGCAGCTTGGTGCAGAAGGCGTATTTGTGGGATCTGGTATTTTTAAGTCAGGAGATCCGAGAAAGCGGGCAGAAGCAATTGTAAAAGCGGTAACAAACTTTGAAGACTACAGGATGCTGGCAGAGCTTTCTGAGGATCTGGGAGAGGCAATGGTAGGAATTAATGAACAGGAGATAGAACTTTTGATGGCGGAAAGGGGCAGATAGAATGAAGATCGCAGTACTTGCAGTACAGGGAGCATTTGCGGAACATCGGAAGAAAATAGAAGACCTGGGAATAGAATGTATGGAACTCCGCAAAAAAGAGGACCTGATGAAACCGTTTGATGGATTGATCCTTCCCGGAGGTGAGAGTACTGTGCAGGGAAAACTTCTGAAAGAGCTGGACATATATCAGATATTGAAGCAGAAAATCGAAGAAGGACTGCCGGTGCTGGCAACTTGTGCCGGCCTGATCCTTCTGGCGGAAAATTTGACAAATGACCGGAATATTTATTTTGCAACATTGCCGGCAGCGGTGAAAAGAAACGGTTATGGCAGACAGCTTGGAAGTTTCCGTACAGTACAGGAAATGAAGGGAATCGGGAAAATACCGATGACATTTATAAGAGCTCCATATATTGAAAAAGTTGGAAAAGGAGTAGAAGTTCTTGCGGCAGTAGATGATCGGATCGTGGCAGTAAAATACGGGACACAGTTTGGGCTGGCATTTCATCCGGAATTAGATCAGGACAACAGAATACATGAAATGTTTCTGGATACGGTTAAAGCAGCCATACAAAACAATGAGTCTGCTATAAAATAAATCTATAATAGGATATTCTCAATCTATATTGGACAAATAAATCCTACTATGTTAATATGATTACAAGGAATTAAGAAAGAAACAGATTCCAAAGAAGGAGGAAATAGAAATGGCAGATATCAGAGATTCTAAAAACTGGGGATTTGAGACAAAACAATTACACATTGGACAGGAACAGGCAGATCCGGTTACAGATGCAAGAGCAGTCCCGATCTATGCAACAACCTCTTATGTATTTCACGACTCACAGCATGCGGCAGACCGCTTCGGACTCCGTGATGCAGGAAATATATATGGAAGACTGACAAATCCGACACAGGATATTTTCGAACAGCGTATTGCAGCATTAGAAGGCGGTGTGGCAGCGCTGGCTGTAGCATCCGGTGCGGCAGCAATTGCCTATGCATTTCAGGCACTTGCAAAGGCGGGAGAGCATATTGTGGCATCCAAGACCATCTACGGCGGCACATACAATCTTCTGGCGCATACTCTTCCGCTCACAAACGATGTGACAACAACGTTTGTGGACCCTGAGAAAGAAGGATCTTTTGAGGCAGCCATTCAGGAAAATACAAAAGCGATATTTGTAGAGACACTTGGAAATCCGAATTCAAATCTGATCGATCTGGAGAAGGTGGCAGAGATCGCGCACAGACACAATATTCCGTTGGTAGTAGATTCTACATTTGCAACACCGTATCTGATCCGGCCGATCGAACATGGTGCAGATTTGGTGATTCACTCCGCAACGAAATTTATCGGCGGTCATGGAACAGCGATTGGAGGCGTGATCGTTGACAGTGGAAAGTTTGACTGGAAGGCATCCGGCAAATATCCGTGGATTTCAGAAGCCAACCCGAGTTATCATGGTGTATCGTTCTCAGATGCAGCAGGCAGTGCGGCATTTGTAACCTATATCCGTGCAGTGATCCTGCGTGATACGGGTGCAACACTTTCTCCGTTCCATTCCTTTATCTTCCTGCAGGGGCTGGAGACATTATCTCTGCGTGTTGAGCGGCATGTGAGCAATGCGCTGAAGATCGTGGAGTATCTTGCGAATCATCCGCAGGTAGAGGCTGTACACCATCCGTCACTGGAAACGGAGTCAACCCATGAATTATATAAGAGATATCTCCCGAACGGAGGCGGCTCTATCTTTACTTTTGAGATTAAGGGAGATGCGCAGACGGCCCAGGCATTTATCGATCAGCTGTCTATCTTTTCCCTGCTGGCAAATGTAGCAGACGTGAAATCTCTGGTGATTCATCCGGCAACCACCACTCACAGCCAGTGTACGGAGGAAGAATTGTTAGATCAGGGAATCAAACCAAACACGATCCGGCTTTCAATCGGAATTGAAAAAGTAGAAGATCTGATCGCAGATCTTGATGCGGCATTTAAAGGAGTAAAATAATGGATATTGATGTTTTAGCGATAGCGGCAGTGGCGATTACAGTAGTTCTGTTTGTACTGCTGTCCTATCTGGGAAGAAAAAAGCATTTACGTCCCAGTCCAGTATGTATTTCTGATCGTATTGACACTGATCGTTTCCATCGGAACAGTAGGAGTTCCGGGAACCTCCACAGTAACAACCACAGCACTGTTTACTGCAGCAGGACTTCCGGTAGAGATTATTGTACTTCTGGTTCCGATCTCAAGCGTTGTCGATATGATGCGTACAGCAACAAATGTGACAGGTGCGGCAACAGCAGCAGTTCTTGTGGCAAAATCCGAGCAGCTTTTAGACAGAGAGGTTTATGACCAGAAAAAGAGTGAAGACGGATTGAGCGGAGCAGCTGCAGTTGGTGAATCTGCGAGATAATAAAATAAAAAGCATTCCTGCCGGAAATCATATGTCAAGAAGCAATGATCCATGCAGGAATGCTTTTACTTTATGCCTGATCCTGATAACAATATCCGCCGTTTTCTTTCACTCCGTAAAAATCAGCGAAAGACAGATGAAAAACATCTTTTTCCATACCGGAAAGGTCGATCTTATGTTTGATCAGATATTGATAAATTCCGGAATAATCAATACTTCCCTGTAATAAAATACTGTCTAATTTTCCATCTCGTAAAATTGCACGTTTATAATTGTGGGAATCTTCCTGTTCCAGGACTACATCTCCCTCTTCTTCGATACCGCGTCCGAGAGAAAGTGTGACCAGACCATAGAAATTCATCGTATTTTTCATAGCATAACGATCATCGTAGACAGTTTCGATTCCGCACATATTGAGAGCAGCGACCTGTCCCTGTTTCATGGCATTTGGCCAGATTCCAGATAATCCGGTTACATCTCCGGCAGCGTAAATATCTTTAAAGCTGGTTTCCATGGTGTCAGACACTTTAATAAAACGATCTACTTCGATCGGAGTATCCAGTACGCATTCAACTGCGGGACGAACACCGGCAGCAACAATGACCAGATCACAGTCTACCCGAGTGCCATCATCCAGAAGGACATAGTCGATTGAACCATTGCTGTTCATATGCGTTTCAGAAGCCTTTTTTCCAAGAAGAAAACGGCATCCGTGTTCTTCAAATAATTTCCGATAGGCAGTTCCGGCAGTTTCATTTAACTGGATCGGAAGAATACGATCTGCCATTTCCACAACAGTAACCTCTTTACCCTGCTCGAGAAATGCATAGGCAGCGTCCATTCCAACCAGACCGGAACCAACGATCAGAATCTGTTCTGCCTGATCGGCCAGCGGGCGGATCGCCTGAGCATCCGAAAGATGCCGCAGTCCGAATACATTGTTTGCCTCACGGAACTGTCCAACAGGCGGGATGAAGCTGTTTGCACCGGTTGTGATCAGGAGTTTGTCATAGTGGCAGGATGTGTCATTATCAAGCAGAACCTGCTGGTTTTTTACATCCACTGTTTTTACAGAAACACCCTTGATCCATTCGATTTTATTGGTTTCAAAAAAGTCAGGTTCTACAAAGGACAAGGTATCTTCCTGACGTTCATGGCTCAAATAACGGTGAAGCATGCAGCGGGAGTGTACATGCTCATCTGTGGAAATCATGGTAATAGAGGCATCCGGCTGCTGGCTGCGAATGGTTTTTGCTGCGGTGATCCCGGCAGCCCCCACTCCGATAATAACATGCATCATAATGACACCTCCTCAACATAGATTGCCTGTTTTGGACAGGCTTTTACGCAGTTGGGTTCTGCACCGTCCTGCAGGCAGAAGTCGCACTTTACGACTTTGGTACGGGTGGCAGTATCTGCTTTGAGGACGCCGAACGGGCAGTTCATAACGCACATAAAACAGGAGCCACATTTCGTTTCATCATAAGATACGATTCCCGTTTTCGGATCCTTTGTCAGAGCACCGCTCATACAGGACATCACGCATTCCGGCTGATCGCAGTGTCTGCAAAAAATAGGGCGATAGGTTCCGTCCGGCAGCTTTTCGATGTGGTTTCTGGATTCATTGCGGATGTCCGTCAGATCCAGATCATAAACAGTTCCCGGTGTTTCCCGGTGCGCCTGCATACAGGCGATGGTGCAGTTTTTGCATCCATCGCACTTTGAGGCATCGATCATAATTCGTCTCATAGCGGCACCTCCTATATATGTAAGCCCTGGCGTTTTTCCAGAATAATCTGCTCCAGGATATCAGCAGATTCTTTCGCATCTCCGTTGATGATGACCTGTCCTCCGGTCAGTTCTTTCATATCTTCTGTGAGTACTTTGACTGCAGTTTTGCTTCCCGTTACGAACGGAGGAAGTCCAAGGTGCAGCGGAAGTCCCAGTGCAAGTCCGAAGCATCCGTCAGCCAGTGCCTGCTCTTCCAGCCACTGTGCGGCAGAAAGTACCAGTGGAAGCTGTGGAAGATCTACGCCAAGCTCTGCGGCGATTTCTGTTGCAACGATTTCCAGACGGCCGATCGCAAGACAAGGACCAAAATTCAAAACCGGCGGAATGTTCAGTTTTTCACAGACAGCGCGCAGCTTTGGACCGGCATATTTGGCAGCTTCCGGAGTCATGAGTCCGCAGTTTTCGATTCCGCCTGAAGAACATCCGGCAGTAAGGACGAGGATGTCGCGAGAGATCAGTTCTTTTGTCAGTTCCACGCTCAAGACATCATGTCCGCCTGCAGTCAGGTTGGAGCATCCCACCACACCGGCAAGACCTTTGATCTCTCCGGATGCCAGCAGTTCGATTAGCGGCGTCCACTTTCCGCCCAGGAAGGATTTTAAAGAACCTTCACTGACACCCGTTAATGTATGGTCATTTCCATGTTCTTCCATGAGGTGTAACGCAACACTTCCCCGTCGTTCCTTGTAGGATTCGATGATTTTATCAATAATAATGCTGCTTTGTTCTTCGCGGTTTTCAAATTCAAACGGCATCAGTTCCGCATTCGCTTTCTTTGCAACATCATCCAGACAGATCTGTCGGATCTTCAATTCTTCACAGATTGGCTCGATTCCCGGAAGAGTACAGTTAAATTCTGAAAGAACTGCATCGATCGCTCCGGTTGCCAGGATTGCTTCACTTGTATAGTTGTTTCCTGCATGACCGTCAAATATTTCGGTATAGTGTGCGCCTCTGAGCTGTAAGTCCTGTCCTACGCAGGTACATCCTACCAGTTTGAATCCCTTTGCACCAACAGCCTGCGCTTTTGTCTTTGCTTCTTCTGAAATCAGGCGTTCCTGAAGATCTACGAAAATCGTGTGCTGATGTCCGGTAATCATAATGTTGATGTAATCCGGATCGATCACACGCAGTCCTACCGGGGCCAGGCGAAGCTCCGGCTGTCCGAGCAAAACATCGTTGAGCAGATTGGTTAAGGTCAGCCCGTACACTCCGGTGGAAATACCAAGCTTCAGACAGTCGGTAAGCATATCCACAGGGTCGGAGTTCAGATTGGTGGAACATTTTACAACACCTTTGAATACCTCTGCTTTTGCACCGCCCGGCATGATTCCCAGTTCTTTCCAGCGTTTAATACGTGGTGCATATGCGATTTTCTCAATCAGTTCTGCAGAAACATATTCCGGTTTGTACAGATCGGCAAGTACGGCATCTGCCACTTTTTCTGCTTTTACATAGACATCTTCGTCTGTAATTCCAAACATCTCCGCCAGATGCTCCAGAGATTTCAGACCCTTTAATTCTCCTTTGATCTGGGCGGTTTTCTTCAGATTGAGGGCAGTATTCTCAACGATATGGATATAGCATCCGCTGCCGGAAGCCACTGCTCTTAAGAAATTGCGGGTTACGATCGTATCGGCATCGGCACCGCAGATTCCTCTCGGCGCATTTGGAGTGATGCGGCAAGGACCGTTGGAGCAGAGACGACAACAGACTCCCTGCAGTCCAAATCCACATTTTGTGCTCTGTCCTTCCACGCGGTGATGGGAAGTTTCCATCGGAAGCGAGCGGATAAAGCCTTCTAGAGGCTTGTCTGCGCTTTTGCATGTATTGCATCCATAACATTGATTCATTTTGTAAAATCCTCCTTTGATAAAACTGTACTAAAATAGTAAAGATTAAGGCAAAAAAACACTTACCGAAATAATTCGGCAAGAGATTTTTGTTTCATTTCCTGCACCAGCATATTCTGCAGCCGGCAGAATTCGTGATGTACCAGACATGGATTTTTCGGACTGTTCATAGAACAAGGATAACCCTCTTTCATACATTCTAAAAGAAGGATATCCGGATCTATGGCAGCGCAGAGATCATAGAGAGAAATCTCTGCAAGCTTTAAGTTGAGCGCATATCCCCCGTTGGTACCCCGACAGCTTTTTAAAAATCCGGACTTTTCCAGCTTTCTGGTAATCTTGTAAGTCATGGCAGAGGGCAGATGCTCCATCTCGCAGATCCGTGAGACACTGATTAACTCTCCGGAAGATAATGCACGCATGATGCGGATTGCATAATCACATTCTTTGGTAAATAACATATCTGACCTCCCTGACGTTTTGTCTCATCTTACAATATTGGACTGAAACAGTCAAGTATAATGGAAGCGGAAAAATAAAATAGGGATTATGCATAAAAAAGGCAGAGTTTTTGGGCGATAGGAATAAAAGAAAAGAGAGATATCTATACAATACCACCAAAGTCTACAAAGGAGATTGACAGATGTCAGGAGTTATGCCTATAATAAAATCAAGATATGAAACGGGTTTCAAAAAGTTTCACAGCAGCAAAAGAAAGAGGACATAAGATGGCAAGTATCAGAGAAGTTGCAAAGATCGCAGGAGTTTCACCTGCTACTGTATCGAGAGTGATGAATGGAACAGCGAATGTGGATGAGGAGAAGAAGCAAAGAGTTCTTGAGGCTATTCAAGAAACGGGGTTCAAACCAAATGAACTGGCGCGGGCATTGTTTAAGAAATCATCAAAGATTATTGGAATGATCGTTCCGAATATTGAAAATCCATTTTTCAGTGAAATCGCCAAAGCAGTGGAGGAGGAAGCCTTTCAAAACGGATATAAGATGCTGTTATGCAATTCAGCAAATAATCCGAAGAAAGAACGGATGAACATTCAGATGCTTGTACAGATGCAGGCAGATGGAATTGTGATCATGACCAACAGCGATCGGACCGGAAAGAAGATTGCAGAATGCGGACTTCCGGTTGTCGTGATGGACAGAAAGCTTTCTGAGGGACGGGAAATCGCATTTATCGAATCAGATCATTACAAAGGCGGAAAACTTGCGGCAGAGCATCTGATTGAATGCGGCTGTCAGCATATTGTGTGCCTGCGGGGACCGATGAAGTTTTCCAGCGGGCAGCAGCGTTATCAGGGATATGAGGATGTGTGCAGAAAGTATGGAAGAAAAGCTGTCTGGATCGACTGTGATTATGATTACGATGCCGGACTTGCGGCAGCAGAAGAACTGATTCGCAGATACCCGGATACCGATGGAATCCTGGCGAGCAATGACATGGCGGCAATGGCAGTCTATAAGGTGCTTCATCAGAACGGGCGAAGAGTCCCGGAAGATGTACAGCTGGTCGGATTTGACAATATTGAGTTCAGCAAGAGAATGACACCGGAGCTGACAACCATTTCCCAGCCCATTGAAGAAATGGGAAAACTGGCAGTACAGATGATCATCCATCATGGAGAAGAGATTTCGTATCAGAAAGAAAATATATTTGATGTTGAGCTGATCAGGCGTCAGACGACGAAAAAGAAAGGAGAAGCAGAATGAAACTGGCAGTAGTAGGAAGCATTAACATGGATATGACGGTGACCGCAGAGCGGATTCCGCTAAAAGGGGAGACACTTCGAGGAGACAGCCTTCATTATATTCCGGGAGGGAAAGGTGCGAATCAGGCGGTTGCTATGGCAAAGCTCGGAGCAAAAGTGGAGATGTTCGGATGTGTTGGAGATGACGCAAATGGTACCCGGTTATTGGAGAATTTCAAGAAAGTCGGTGTAGAGACGGGACATATCAAGGTTTTAGAGGGAGTTCCGACAGGGATTGCTATGATCACAGTCGGAGAAAATGACAATACGATCATCGTGGTTCCGGGAGCAAACGGGAAAGTGGACAGAGATTATATTGACAGGATCAAAGAGGAGCTGAAGACTTTTGATATGGTTGTGCTGCAGCAGGAGATTCCGCTGGATACGGTGTATTATGTTGTAGATTTCTGTTATGACAATCAGATTCCGGTAGTGTTAAATCCGGCTCCGGCGTCAAACGTTCCGTTGGAAGTGATCGAAAAAGTGACGTATGTAACACCAAATGAACATGAAGCGGTCCTGATTTTTGGAGAGGAGTATTCTACAGAGGACTTGTTAAGAGAGTATCCGGAAAAACTGATCATCACACAGGGCTCCAGAGGTGTGATTACTTGTTTGAAGAATGGAGAAATCTTGAGTGTACCGGCGAGAAAAGCGAATGTGGCAGATACGACCGGGGCAGGAGATACGTTAAACGGTGCATTTGCCCTGCAGAGAGCAAAAGGAGCGGATATGGAGACAGCACTTCGGTATGCGAATGTGGCAGCCAGCTTATCCACAGAAAAATTCGGGGCACAGAGCGGAATGCCGATGGCACAGGAAGTCGAAGAAGAATTGGAAAAACTGGGAGGAAGAGCATGAAACGACAGGGGATTTTAAACAGTGATATTTCCAGAGTGTTGTCTTATATGGGACATACGGACACAATCTGTATCGGAGACTGTGGACTGCCGATCCCGGATGAGACAGAACGGATCGATCTGGCCGTAAAATTCGGACAGCCGTCTTTTATGGATGTGTTGGAAGAAGTAGGGGCAGATATGAAAGTAGAGAAGATCATACTGGCAGAGGAGATGAAACTTCAGAATCCGGAGATACTCCGTCAGATCGAACAATTTTTTGCAAAGCATGAAACGGGTTTCAAACCGGAGATACAATTTGTTTTGCACAGCGATCTGAAAAAAATGACAAAAACATGCAAGGCAGTTATTCGAACCGGAGAGACAACGCCTTATGCAAATATTATTTTACAGTCGGGTTGTATTTTCTAAGAGAGGAGAACAGCTTATGGAAATTGAAATGAGAGGGATCAACAAGTCTTTTGGGAACAATGCCGTGTTGAACAATGCCGGATTTGTACTCAGTACCGGAGAAATTCATGCACTGATGGGAGAAAACGGTGCGGGAAAATCGACGTTGATGAAGATTTTGACAGGTGTTTATACAAAAGATGTGGGGCAGGTGATCGTGGACGGACAGGAAGTCTGCTACAAAAATGCCAGAGAAGCAGAAAAAGCAGGGATTGTATTTATCCATCAGGAACTGAACGTGTTATTTGATCTGACAGTAGAAGAAAATATGTTTCTCGGCAAAGAAATCAAAAAGAAGTGCGGTGTATGTGACAAAAAAGCAATGCGCCGGGAAGTAGAAAAAATCTTGAAACGCCTTGGAGTAGAGATCGATCCGGGACAGCGGATGGAAGAGCTTTCCGTAGGACAGCAGCAGATGGTTGAGATTGCAAAGGCGCTGATGGTAAATGCAAAGGTGATCATCATGGATGAGCCGACGGCAGCACTGACACAGAGTGAGACGAGAGTACTGTTTGAGGCTGCAAACGCGCTGCGTGAAAGGGGTGTCTCCATTGTGTATATCTCGCACCGGATGGAAGAGATTTTTGAACTGTGCGACCGGATTACGATCCTGAGGGATGGAACTTATATCGACACAAAGAAGATTTCTGAGACAGACATGAATGATGTAGTCAAAATGATGATCGGAAGAGAGATTGGAGAGCGGTATCCGCAGCGGAACGTAAGCATCGGTAATCGTGTTCTGGAAGTAAAAAATCTGACCTGTCCGGGCGTATTTGAAAAGGTTTCTTTTGAAGTGCATGCAGGGGAAGTGCTGGGAGTATCCGGGCTGATGGGAGCCGGAAGAACGGAGATTATGCAGGCAATCTTCGGAAATATGCCGCATGTGACGGGAGAGATTTTTCTGAATGGAAAACAGATCGAGAACAAAACGCCGAAACAGGCAATGAAAAACGGAATCGGATTTATCACAGAAGACCGGAAAGTAGAAGGGCTGATGCTGGAAGAGAGCATTATGAAAAATATTTCTCTCGCAAATCTGAAGCGTATTTCCAGACACGGGGTGATCCAGAGAGAGAAAGAAAAAGAGCTGGTCAAAAAGGGGATCGAGGAGTTACATATCCGGTGTTTTGGACCGCAGCATGAATGTAATAACTTAAGCGGTGGAAACCAGCAGAAGGTTGTATTTGCAAAATGGATGTACACGAATCCGAAAGTGCTGATTCTGGATGAACCAACCCGCGGTGTGGATATTGGGGCAAAAAAGGAAATCTACAGTATTATCAATGATCTTGCCGCAAAGGGAGTGGCGATCATTATGGTATCTTCCGAACTGCCGGAAGTGCTCGGAATGTCTGACCGGGTAATGGTAGTAAGAGAAGGTCTGGTGAGAGGATTTTTAAGCAAAGAAGAGGCAAATCAGGAAAATATTATGATTCTGGCGACAGGAGGAAATCTCAATGAATAAGAAAAAAGCGGCAAATTATATACAAGATCTGGGAGCGCTGATCGCGCTTGTATTGTTAATTGTTGTGATCGGAGCGATCAGTCCGGAATTCCGGACAGTGGGGAACTTCTTATCACTGCTTCGACAGTCTTCTATTAACGGGCTCATCGCATTTGGTATGACTTGTGTCATTCTGACAGGCGGGATTGACCTGTCTGTAGGTTCGGTACTTGCTCTGACGACGGCATTGTGTGCAGGATTTATTTCAGGCGGAATGCCGGTGGGACTGGCAATGATCCTGGCGCTGGTGATCGGAACCGGATTTGGATGTATCAGTGGATTTCTTGTAACAAAAGGCAGATTACAGCCCTTTATTGCAACGTTGATTACAATGACCGTGTTCCGTGGACTGACGATGATCTATATGGATGGAAAACCGATCTCCAACCTGGGAGACAGCTTTACACTGAAAGTGGTAGGAAAAGGAAACTTTTATCACATTCCGATTCCGGTCATCTTGTTTTTACTGATTTTTGTGATCTTCTTATTCGTACTGCAGAAAACAACTTTCGGACGTCATATTTATGCGACAGGAAGCAATGCAAAAGCAGCCAATCTGGCAGGAGTCAATATTGACTGCACAAAACTGGCAGCTTATGCGATTTCCGGATGTATGGCTGCACTTTCCGGGTTGATTTTATTATCCCGTCTTGGTTCTGCACAGCCGACACTGGGCGAGGGCTATGAGCTGGATGCGATCGCAGCCGTAGCACTTGGCGGAACGAGTATGAATGGCGGACGTGGAAAGATCTGGGGAACGTTTATCGGCGTTCTGATCATTGCAGTACTGAACAATGGACTGAATATTCTGGGTGTATCTTCCTATTATCAGGATGTGGTAAAAGGAATTGTAATTTTGATCGCGGTATTGTCTGACAGAAGACGATAAGAGAGGAGAATACGGTATGAGAATGAAGAGATTTGTAAGTGTACTGGCTGCGGCAGTTATGGTGTTTGGTGTGACCGGTTGTAATGCGATTACGATTGACGGAGAAACAGAAAACGTATCCGGAGAAGCGGCAGGAAATGGAAGTATCGGATTTTCTGTCTCTACATTAAATAACCCATTCTTTGTCACATTAAGTGAAGGTGCAAAAGAAAAGGCAAAAACAGAAGGGGAAAAACTGATCGTGGTAGACGCCGGGGATGACGCGGCAAAACAGACCAGCGATATCGAAGATCTGATTTCAAAAAATATCAGTGTCCTGATCGTAAATCCGGTGGATTCCGATGCAGTTGCACCGGCAGTGAAGGATGCGGTTTCAAGAGGAATTAAAGTGATCTCAGTAGACCGCGGTGTAAACGGAGTAGACGTAGACTGTGCCATTGCTTCTGACAATGTGGAAGGTGCGAAAATGGCAACAGAATATATGGTATCACTTCTTGGAGAAAATGCAAAAGTAGCAGAACTGGAGGGCGTTTCCGGAGCCAGTGCAACGATCGAGCGAGGAAAGGGATTCCATTTGGTGGCAGATAAAAAGCTGAATGTTGTTTCCAAACAGACCGCGAACTTCAATCGTTCTGAGGGAATGAGTGTTATGGAAAATATGCTGCAGGCAAATTCCGCAATTCAGGGTGTATTTGCACATAACGATGAGATGGCACTTGGAGCAGTGGAAGCAGTTGGAAACAAGAAAATCCTGGTGGTTGGTTTTGATGCGACAGACGATGCAGTCGCAGCAGTCAAAGCAGGAAAAATGGCAGCAACTGTGGCACAGAAACCGAATCTGATGGGAGAGACAGCAGTTGAGACCGCGATTCAGATTTTGCAGGGTGAAACAGTGGAAAAAACCATCCCGGTGGAAGTGGAGCTGATTACAAAAGAGAGTGTGAAATAAAAGAAAATCGTAAAAATCGTCTTTTGCTTGAGGAAAGTAAAAGGCGATTTTTTATGGGGAATCTTGCACAAAAATCTGCAAAATAGCAGTGAGGAATGGAAGTGTTATTCTATTTATGAAATTTTTATTGGACACTTCATATTCCTCGTGTTAGACTTTATTCATAACATTTCAGGAGAACGGATATTTCTTTTTATTTCCATGTTCTCTTCTTTATTTTCAAAAAACAAATCCAGATGAAATCATCAAATTTTCAATCTAATTCACAAACCATCAGGAGGAACCGCTTATGAGCAATGGATTAAAACAATATTTTCCAATGATTCAAACCCGAGAGGAGCTTTGTAAAAAAATTCAAACTACCCCTGAATTAAAATTTCTGTTTGATTCGTGGGACGAATCCCAACAAGAAGAATTTCTGCAATTTTGCACAGGAATGCAGGGTGTCAAAATACTTTACGATTCTTTTTTCAAAGAAATTTTAAATCCGGATACTGCACCTTCACGTCTGGAAGAATTACTGTCACTGATATTACAACGGCATATTCGTATTTTACACGTACTTCCAAACGATTCTTCCCGAATTGCAGAAGAAAATGCTTTGCTTATTATGGATATTGTTGTTCAACTGGAAGATGGAAGCATTGCAAACATTGAAGTGCAAAAAATAGGATATTCCTTTCCCGGACAACGCAGCGCATGCTATTTGGCTGATCTTTTACTCCGGCAATACAAACGTGCCAAAAATGAACGGAAAAAGAAATTCAGCTATCGGGATATAAAAAGCGTGTATACCATTGTTTTTATAGAAAAAAGTTCCGGAGAGATGAAACGGCACAAGCAGGATTATGTCCACCATTTTTGTCAAAAGTCAGATACAGGACTTCATATGGAGCTTCTGCAGGAATTCGTTTTCATCCCACTTGACATCTATCGGGAAACCCGTCACAATAAAGGTATACCCATCTAGGCATCCCGTAATACATGCCTGCGGCGGGCGGACTTTGTCCGATAAGGTATCAAAAACGATTTAGATGCGTGGCTCACATTTCTCAGCGAGGATAATCCGGAAATAATCGTCCAGCTAATCAAACAATATCCGAAGTTTATTCCTATGTACCGGGAGATTTATGAGCTTTGCAGGAATGTGGAGAAAGTTATGGGATTGTTTTCAAAAGAATTACAAATATTGGATAAGAATACCGTACAGTATATGATCGATCAAATGCAGGATACGATCGATGAACAACAGAGTACTATTCAGGAACAGCAAAACACTATTAAGCAAAAAAGTGAGTTGCTTGCATCTCAGGAAGTTCTTTTGCAACAAAAAGAAAGCGAACTTGAGCAGCTTAAGAAACAGTTAGAAGAACAATGTAAATAATAAGGAATGCTAATTGCTTCGTAAATACAAAGCATTACAGGATACATATTTGGCACTAATGTCACTGATGATTTAAGCCATAGAAAAACCACCCTCAGAATGATATGATACTTTGGCGAGTTTGGGTGGCATTTTCTATGTACATTCTTTAATTGGTCAACCCCTTATGGGCGGTTGTTCTTTTTGCATCTTCAATATAGCACATCTGCATCAATTCTGTAAGGCAATAGGTTACAATTTACATGATTTCTGTTAAAACGTAATTTCTTCGATACTTTTCTACTGATTCTGCAGAAATGTCATGTGTGAATCCTGCTTCAAATACCTTATTATATAGTTCCGCATGTTGTTTTTGGCAAATACTTAAGTAAATTATGGCAATAAGCGCAGCAATAGAAATAATAGTTATTTGCATAATATCATAGAACATATTCGTGCAATTCTCCTTTGTCCATTGTCAGGACTGCTGAATATTTTTGCATGGTTTCCGGAGAGAGTCTGTGAGTGACGCTGATACATGTGATATTTTCCAATGATAAAATACTGTTTTCTACAGCATTTGCGGTTTGTTCATCCAATGACGATGTTGCTTCGTCCATTAGCAGTATATCCTTTCCACTTAACAAAGCTCTGGCGATAGCAAGACGTTGACATTCTCCTCCTGAGAAATTGTTTCCGTTTTCCTCGATTATTGTATCGAGTCCTTGTGGCAAATTTTCAATAAACACCTTTAGTCCTGCTTTCTTAACAGCTTCTGTGATTTCGTGCTCTGTGTATGATTTCCACAGAGTAAGGTTATTGCGAACACTATCATTGAATAAAAAAGTTTTTTGATGAATCATAGCCAGTCTGTCTGGAAGAGCTGCGATTTCATCTGTACAAATCTTTCCTTCGAATTCTGGATAATATCCTGCAATGAGTTTTAACAGTGTGCTTTTCCCACTTCCACTTTTTCCGAGAATCGCGTATTTCTTTCCTTTTTCAAAAGTGGCAGATACATTTTTTAAGATAGTTCTGTCATCGTACTTGAAACTTACATTTCGTAGTGAAATATGTTTTTTGAGTTTGTGTCCTGTTTTTTTCTCATGGATTTCAGGATGAGAAAGAGTATGCAAAGTATCCAATACAGGTCTGGCAGACTTTAGTTCGCTAATCTTTGCAGAAAGCTCGAAGGCAGGAGAAATCACTTGTCCGGTAAGCTGAGTGACTGCGACAATACTGCCAATGGTGATATATCCCTTAACTGCAAAAAATCCAGCCAACCCCATGATAAAAAATTGGACAGCGACAGATGAAAGTGTAGTTAAACCATATACACTTGCCATCAAGGATGAAAAATGTTCTTTGTTGCTATCTAATCGTTTTGCTGTCTTAGAAAATTTATGAAACATCTCATCCTCTGCATGGTAAGTTTTTATCACTTCATAACCAGTTAGAAGATCAGCTACTGTTTCATTGTAGGATGTTGTTGATTTCATGACTGTTTCCTGTGCTGTGCCAAGTACCTTGGTAAAAAGACTTGGCAATAAGCTTGGGATTGCCATGGCTGCAATGGAGATAACAGCAATAAGTGGATTCATGTATAAAAGCACGAGAACAGCAAACACGATACAAATGACAGAGTCTAAGATGGAAATACGGTTTTGCAACACTTTTTCCTCAATGATAGAAAAATTTTGGTTGAATGCCGTAACATATGACGCATTACCCGTTTCTTCATAGTTAGCAATACTTGATTGCAAAGTACCATCTGCTAATACAGTACGCATCTCAAGTAAACGTTTTCTGATATAGCAGGCTTTGTATCGATTTGACAAAAAGACCAGTACACCTAAACATACAGCATAGAGAATACTAATAAACAACACTTTTTGTAAATGGTGAGCGTCTTGGCTGGTAATGGAAATTTGTGCAGCATCAATTAAGGCGTTTAATAGAATTGCGACACCTACAGTTGCCATATTTACTAGTAATTCTAAGAAAAACAGCAGGATGTGTTCCCATTTTATTTTTTTCATAATCTTGATATCTCCCTTCGACAAGTAAATTGTAAAGGGAAGAATGCGGCATTTCCATATCGAGCCATGTATAGTTTTAATTTACATCATTTGTTAAGTTTTTCTCTAAATATTCTTGAACTAAATCTGCCATTTCTTTTTTTCCAATCAGGCGCATATAGGGAATCAGCGCTTCCATACGCATACGACTTTCCTGCCTTTTTTTCATATTGTTAAGAATTTGTGCAATACTAAATTCAATTTCCGGAAGGAGAAACTGTTCTGTTCCACAAATGCTGAGATTCTCTGCTTTTTTTGCATAGAGAAGCGCTTCTTGATACCGTCCCTCATCTTGCAGAATTTGGCTTAGGTTATGCGCTAAATTGATCTGAAGGACCTTATAGTCAGAAAGACGACTATGGCTGCGTTCCAAGGCAAACAGGATTTCCTCACCAATACGAATAGCTTCTAAATTTTTACCCGCCATATATTTTGCTGCCGTTAGCATGACAAGAATATTAGCCTCCGTAGGGGAAAACAACTCCCTGCGAAAATCATTGAAGTCGATATCGGGTTTTGTCAGATGGAGTGCGTTTGTTAATTCATCTTCCATTTGCTCGTCTGCAGCACCATCATGCATACGAATTGCCACATGAATCATTTTGGTGTACTGGAGATTAGCGATGTCCATTTTTTCAGTAGAAAGCTGCTGTAATGTCTTTTTTGCCTGAATAAACTCACCTGCGGATACTTGTTCACTGATTTCATCTAAAGTTTGGCGTAAGGATGACTGACACTCGTTTTCATAATAAATATTGCAGAGCTGATAAGTGCTTGTGCCAAGGCGTGCAAGGAGTTGTTCTAAAACTTTTCCCGATGGCATTTGTTTTCCGTTTTCTATCCTTGAGATAGAAACAGGGGAGCAAATACCATCCGCCAATGCTTCTTGTGTTAGTCCCGCTTTTTTGCGTAAATGATGGATTATTTCACCTAATGTATTTTTTTCCATAAGTTTCTGTATTGCTCCTAATAATTTATTCTAATGGATAGAATTGTATCATTGAAATATTCTCTGTTCAATGATGTATTTGTTGTTCAATTTTCCATATTGAATTGTAAATATCTTGTTCCTTGAAATGTCAATTTTCCTTCATCGCCCTCTGTAAGCTTTCCGTACTCTGAGCCGGATACAGACATCTCTATTCTGTCACCGCTTTCCACTTGAAAAGTGACATAATAAGTAGTACTGGATGTTGTATGATATCCATGAGCTCCTGAGGTATCTCCAGCGTTTGGCTGATTGTGATACGTGGTATTCTGGCGTTTTGCAACGATTCTTGCTGATACAGTTAAACGGGGAGAATTATTGTTTTTATGCCAAGTAGAAATCCCCTTTGCCAAAGTGAATATAATCATTATAAAGATTAGTATGAAGATCACAGGAAATAACAATTCTATTATATTGAACATATTTTTTCTCCTCACTTATTGTAATTTTGATTTCTCAGTTCATTTATAAAAATATCTGTGACTATTTTTCAGGCGGCAAGTGCAGATCCAGCATCCGCACACCCAATGGATTTTCTCTCTGACATACAACAAATTCTGTTCCGGACTCTTCCATTTCATACAACTCTTCAGTAACAGGAAATTCAAAAGCTGTTCCGTCATCCAACTGCACAGTCAAAAAATATTCCAGAGAATCATCGTCATCGTCTTGTTCTATATTTCGTTCCAGTACTTTTGCCGGATAGTGGGTTTCCTCTCCACACAGGGCAAAATTACCGACATACACCATCGGTTCTGCCACCAACAGGAGTGACAGACTGATCATGAAAAGCCCTTCTCCACGCAGACGTTTTGGAGTGCGAAGGACAAAGGCGATGATAAAGATTGCGCCAAGTCCAAACCAGAATGCCAGTGTGTACCATTTTTCTTCCATAATCAGTACTTGCTCCAGACCGTAGTGAAATACTGACATCAGCCACAATGCAGGAAGCAAAACCAGAGGGAGAGAAATGCGGATATGGTGAGCCTGCCATTCTGCAGTGGCGCCTTTTTGCTTTCCGTTTAGTGTCAGGACAGGCGCAAACGCCAGATAATATACAATCAATGGAAGGGGAGAAGCTGCCATCAGGTAGATGGTCTGGCTGAACTTCAAGGCTCCTGCGATGAAAAAGAAAAGCGGAATGATACTGCCGGCCCAGAAGAGTGCCAGTACCAGCCATTTCCCAAGTCGGATTTCTTTTAGGTGGCTGTGAAGTCTGGTTGTATATTCTTCCCGCCATTGAATGACAGGTTCGATTCCTTCTTCCTGCTGAATCTGTTGTTCTTTTAACTTTGTTATCTCAAGCGGAATCTCTCTGGATTCGACCCAGTCCGCCAGTTTGTCTACGCCGCGCATATTACGTTCGATCGCGAAAATTTTCTTTTTGTCCGCATTTAAAAACTGAATGGAGTCATTGGCTCCGAAGCGGATGGAAAATCGCTGTCCGGGAAGAAGTTCACGTTTGCGTCCCCAGCTTGTCATATAAGTCAGACTTCCGTTTTCAAAAACGTACAATCTGCGGTTTTTTCCGGCCAGCAGCATCCAGATCCCGCAGATGAGAAGTCCCAGTCCAATCAGAAACATAATCAGACCAAATGGAACATCCAGAGGAGGCTGGACGCAGTATCCGAAAGCAATCAACAAAAGAAAAAGTGCCAGTGGCCAGACAATAAACGCTAAAACAGAAACGAAAAGCCGCTCCTGGATACAAATGACAGGACGGGAATGTTCCGGCAGTTTTGGAGCACGACAAACCAGCAAGGCGATACCGGACAGAAGAATGCTCACATGCATCACAATTCCCAGTGCAATCCCGACAGAAGGGGCATCCCCCATATAAAACAGTGTCATAAACAGTCCCAGGAGACTGTACAAAATGATCACAATACCGGAAAGGAGTGCCGGCCATTTACGAGGTGGTTTGACCACTCCTTCTGGATTCGGGGAGAACGTCATGGACTGATCTGCTGTATCGGATATTTTTCCATCCTCATCGTTTGTCTCCGGAATTTCCGATGGAAGTGACTCTGTCTCCAGATTTGCTCCGCAAGCAGGGCAGGAAGCTACGTATTCAATGATAACTGAAAAAGGAGAACAGGTCAAAGGAAGCCGGGAGCCACAATTCGGACAGATCCAGATCCGGGCGAGGATCTTTTTGCGCACAAAGGCAATCAGAGCCAGTGAAAAAATCGGCCAGATCAGCAATGGCAGTAAAAAGAAAAGCAGTTGATCCTGACGGAAACAAAACGCCAAAAGCAGAAGTTCTGCACCGCCTGCGATCAATAAAATACGACCGGCAATTTTGCCGGAACGTGTAAATGCATTGTGATAAGCAGGGTTTTTCAGCATTTTTAATTCATCCGATTGTGCGGCATCTGCTCCGCCTTCCTGCAGATAAAGGATAAATCGTTCCATTTCTTCATAGAGATTGTCATCGTTTTTTTCCAAAAGCTCCTGTACGGTCTTTCCATCTTCGAGAAAGCAGGTACGAAAACCGTCTGCCCGGATTTCACCGTTTTTGCACTTTACAGTCAAAAGCCCGGGAGCGTATGTGATATCACAATCGCTATAATTAGACTGCAGACGCTGATAAATAGAATTCAGGTGATTCATATAGTGTGCCCTCCTTTGTTAGGTTGTTTGTTTTTGTATTGTATCATATTGCAATAAAAAAGTGGAGAAATGGATATAAAATTGGCAAAAATGACGGAGAAATAGTTGCTGTTGTCCAGTCCATAAAAAGCGTGTTAAAATAAACTGGTTAGAAATATTTTAGATGATAAAGGAGCTTGTATGAGGCGTAATGTAGATTTAAATGAGATTTCAGATGGAAAATTATATACTTCAAATGATATGGTAAAGGCAGATTGTTATGAGTGTCAGGGGTGTTCGGCATGCTGTCGCGGAATGGGGAAATCTATTATTCTGGATCCCATCGATCTGTTTCATTTGAAACAGGCAACCGGAAAGGATTTTGCCGGGCTTCTGAATCAGGAGATCGAGTTAAATGTAGTAGATGGTATGATCCTTCCAAATTTAAAAATGGATCCTAAGACGGATGCCTGTCCGTTTCTGGATGAGAACGAAAGATGTGGGATTCATGCGTTTCGGTCGGGAATCTGCCGACTGTTTCCGCTGGGAAGGCTGTATGAAGAAGAGGGATTTCGATATTTTCTTCTGACAAAAGAATGCAAAAAAGAGAACCGCGGAAAGGTGAAAGTGAAAAAATGGCTCGGAATTACCAACCTGAAAGCTTATGAGCAGTACATTTCAGACTGGCACCAATTTCTTCTGACTTGCGAAGAGTCAATAGGAGAGCTGGAAAAAGAGAATATCCAGATCCTTACGACGTATATTCTGCGATTGTTTTATCAGACTCCATACGAAGCAGAGGATGACGGGTCATTTTATCAGGAGTTTTATCAGAGAAGAGAACAAGTGCGAAAGACGCTTGGAATTTAGAAAGAGAGGAGGTCTGGCAGTGGAAGGGGAAAAACTACAGATTTTAAAAACATATTTTGGATACGATTCATTTCGTCCGGGACAGGAGGAGATCATCGATCAGATTTTAGGCGGAAGAGATGCGCTTGCCATCATGCCGACCGGGGCAGGAAAATCTCTTTGCTATCAAGTTCCGGCGCTGATGCTTTCGGGGATCACCATTGTAATCTCACCGTTAATTTCTCTGATGATGGATCAGGTAAAAGCATTGAACGAAGCAGGGATCCATGCGGCGTATATCAACAGTTCGCTGACAGAAAACCAGGTTGCAAAGGCTTTGGAATTTGCAAAAGCGGGACGATACAAAATCGTCTATGTGGCGCCGGAGCGTCTGGAGACTCCAAGGTTTCTCGACTTTGCCTGTCATGCCGAAATCTCTATGGTGACGATTGACGAGGCACACTGTATTTCTCAGTGGGGACAGGATTTCAGACCGAGTTATGTGCGGATTGTTTCATTTATCCGCCAGCTTCCTGTCCGTCCGATCGTGACAGCCTTTACTGCCACGGCAACAAAGCGTGTACAGACAGACATCCGGGAAGTACTGAAGCTGCAGAATCCTTATGTGGCAGTGACAGGATTTGACCGGGAAAATCTGTATTTTGAGGTGCAGAGAACAAAAGAGAAAAAAGAAAGAATCCGGGAGTATCTGGAAAAACATTCGGATGAAAGTGGAATTATTTACTGTGCCACAAGAAAGAATGTGGATGAACTTTACCTGTTTCTGGAAAGTGCGGGATTTTCAGTGGGCAGATATCACGCGGGAATGGGCAATGAGGCAAGAAAGAGCAGTCAGGAGGATTTTATTTACGATCGGATCCAGGTGATGATCGCAACCAATGCGTTTGGAATGGGGATTGATAAGTCCAATGTCCGGTATGTCCTGCATTACAATATGCCCCAAAGTCTGGAAAATTATTATCAGGAAGCGGGAAGAGCCGGACGGGATTCGGAGCCGTCAGAATGCATCATTTACTATTCGCCTCAGGACGTCGTTATCAATCAGTTTCTGCTGGAAAGCAAGGAAAACTATGGAGAATACACAGCGAAAGAGATGCAGAATATCCAGGTGCAGGATCGGGAGCGGCTTCAGAAGATGACAACCTACTGTACGACTACGGGATGCCTGCGAAATTATATTCTCGGTTATTTTGGGGAACAGGCAAAAGAGCTCTGTGGAAACTGCTCCAACTGTCTGGAGGAACTGGAAGAGATGGATGCAACAGAAGCGGCAGCAGATGTGATTGAATGCGTCCGTGAGTCCGGGCAGAGATTCGGGGTGAACATGATAGCAGGCACGCTGCTCGGCGAAAATACTGCAAAAATCCGAAATTACCGGATGAACGACAATCTTTGTTATGGAAAACAAAGCAAAATCGGACAGGAACGCATCAAAGAGATCATTCAGGCGATGCTGGAGCGAGGCTATCTGTGCCAGACAAAAGATAAATACGCATTACTGAAGCTCACAGATACATCAGAAGAATTGCTTCAAGGGACGGATCCGTTTGTGATCGCATACAGAAAAGCGGAAGTACAGAAAACATCTGCAAGGCGAGGTGTGAAAGGACTGGGAGACCTGAGTGAAAAAGCGCAGCATCTGTTTGAAGAACTCCGAAAGCTGCGCAGCGAACTGGCAAAAGAAAAATCCATTCCGCCGTATATGGTGGCATCTGATAAGACGCTTCATGATATGTGCGTGAAAATCCCTCTCACAAAAGAAGAAATGCTGACAGCTAACGGGATGGGCGCCAGAAAACTGGAACAGTATGGGGAGGCGTTTTTATACTGCATTCGTGATATTACGAATGGAGATAAGGCGGCATACGGAGCCGAGGAAACGAACTATGGTGCTTCAGAGATTCCGCTGACAGAGCGGGCAAAAAAAGGAAGAAAAGAGGCATTTCATCTGACAGAGGAAATGGAACAGCAGATCGCTTTTGTCACGGAGACGACAATCAGCGAATTCGTGGCATCTATCAACGCACTGCGGGATGAAAAGACGATGAAGCGTCTGACGATCAAATCCATTACTGAGGAACTTCTGGCAGAAGGGTATCTGGAGCAGAAGTTCTGGAACGGATACAGCAGAACCTTTCTGACAGAAAAAGGAGAAGCGCTGGGCATCCGGGCAGAAGAGAGGGAAAGTCAGAACGGAAATCTGTACGATGTCTTTTTATACGGGGAAAAAGCTCAGCGGTATGTGGTAGAGTTATTAAAAAGAAACACTACAGCGGACTGATTCCGGCAAATCCGCTCCAGATACAGGACAGTGTAAATAAAATTCCAAAAACGGAAGTAAAATATAAAAATAACAGTTTCCCCGTATTGTGAGACTCGCTGCTGCAGATGCGGGGAATGGAGCGGTATTTTCGAAGCAGGAGCACAATTCCAAGGATGACGAGCAGATTGGTGATCACATTGTACAGGATATTTCCGCTGTTGCCAGGCATTATGCCTGCAATACGGGGCAGAACATCTCCCAGGATCAGATTGTTGGAAATATGCAAAAGGAGACTGTACCAGATCGAGTATTCCATAGCGATATATCCAAGGATCAGTCCGGCAGCCATTGCAAAAGGAATCTGTGCAAAATTTCCGTGCATGAGAGCAAAGGCAAGTGAGGAGGCCAAAAGTGCGAACCACTTGCCGAAAGGCTCCAATGTCTTTAAAACAGCACCGCGGAAAATGAATTCCTCGATCAGCGGAGCAGCAAATCCGGAGTAGAGAAGCATAGAGATCGTAACAGAGCCTCCCGTAGCAGCTTCCAGAGAACGCGCAAATGTAAAACCGAAGTGCTGTGCTCCCATTTCCATAAGTACATAAAGAACGGAAGAAGCGTTCTGTGCGATCATAAAAATCCCGAAAAAGCTGAGAAATTTTCCCGGGCTCATATGAGAATGTACCGGAAAAATCTGCGTACGGAAAAAGGAAGGTCTGCGCCATATGACAAAGATCCCGAGACAGAGAAAGCCGGAGATCAGATACCAGACAGCTCCGTCATTAAAATGTTCGTCAACCGGAAACAGCCGGTACATCGCCATCATGATCAAAAAAGTGAGTTGGCCAAATAAGATCTTGTAAAGAAAAATCATACCGTTTGTTTTATTAAATTCACGTCGAATCCATCGTTTTTCAAATTTATCCATAAAATCACCTTGTCAAATCAAATTATTTTCTACATTTGTTCCTTATCATATCATGGATTTTTCTTTTGAACAGCAAATTCACAGAAAGTTCTTCTGATTTCCTGTAAAAATTTACTTGAAAATAATTATCAATTATGGTAGCATCACTTTGTTAGTTGAGACTATTGAAAAATAGATGATAAAAACTTTTGGTAGAAGTGAAAAAAGGAGAGCGTATGAGAAAAAACCCATTGAAAATGTTATGGCTGGCAGCAGCGTTTTTATGTCTTGGAATCGGAGCAGTGGGAGTGATCCTGCCGATTTTGCCGACAACTCCATTCTTGCTGGTGGCATCTTTTTGTTTTGCAAGAGGATCGGAAAGATTTCACAAGTGGTTTATGGGGACGAAGCTTTACAAAAATCATCTGGACAGCTTTGTAAAGGAGCGTGCCATGACATTAAAGACAAAGCTGTGTATTCTGCTTCCGGCATCCGCAATGCTGATGTGTGCATTTTTTATGATGAGCAATCTGCCGGGGCGTATTTTTATTCTTCTGCTGATCCTTTTTAAATATGTATATTTCTTTACAAAAATCAAGACGATCAGAATTGAGGCGGCTTAAATGAAAGATATAAAAAAGAGTCAGCAAGTGCAGAACAAACGGGAAAAAGAAAAGCAGATCGTGGATCTGATGATCCACCTTTATTGCCGGAAAAAACATAAAACTGTGGAAAAACATCATGGACTGTGCGAGGAGTGTGAAAAACTCAGAGACTATGCCGCAATGCGTGTGGATAAATGTCCGTTTATGGAGACAAAGACATTCTGCAGTAACTGCAGGGTACATTGTTACAAGCCGCAGATGAGAGAAGAAATTCGAAATGTGATGCGGTTTGCCGGACCGAGAATGTTATTTTATCATCCAATCATGGCAATCCGGCACGTGATCACTTCTGCAAAAGAAAAAAAGAGAATGGGAAGGAAAGAAACATATGATTAAGACGAGACTACTCAAGCTGTTGAAGGGCTCGGGAAAATATATCGGAGCTAATATTTTCTGGCAGTGGATCGCACTGCTGTTTCAGATCGCAGCAGTGTTTGCGGCAGGAAATATGATCCAGCAGCTGTTTGAAAAAACATTGGATCAGCAGGTGATGCTGCAAACGGCAGGAATTGTGATCCTGGCAATCTGTGCGCGTTTTCTGTGCGAAAAAGGAGCTGCATATGCCTCTTATCGGGCAAGTGCGGATGTAAAGACGGTTTTAAGAAAGCAGATTTATGAGAAGCTGCTGCGTTTGGGAGCGGCCTATAAAGAAAAGGTATCTACTTCCGAGGTGGTTCAGGTGTCTGCGGAAGGAGTCGAGCAGCTGGAGATTTATTATGGGAGATATCTTCCGCAGCTGTTCTACAGTCTGCTTGCACCGATCACATTGTTTGCGGTATTGTCACCGATCAGCATCAAGGCATGTATTGTGCTTCTTGTATGTGTACCGCTGATTCCGATGTCGATCGTGGCAGTACAGAAATTCGCAAAGAAACTGCTGAGCAAATACTGGGGAATCTATACAGAACTTGGTGACAGTTTCTTAGAGAACCTGCAAGGACTCACAACCTTAAAGATTTATCAGGCAGATGAGCAAAAAGCCAAAGAAATGGACGACGAATCAGAGCGGTTTCGTAAGATCACGATGAAAGTGCTCACTATGCAGCTTAATTCTGTCAGTGTGATGGATATTGTAGCATATGGCGGAGCAGCAATTGGAATGATTGTGACTGTCAAAGAGTATCTGGCAGGAAATGTATCACTCGCAGGGGCGTTTACGATTATTCTGCTTGCATCTGAATTTTTCATTCCACTGCGTTTGCTGGGTTCTTTCTTCCACATTGCCATGAACGGAATGTCGGCAAGTGACAAGATTTTTAAGATTCTGGATATGGAAGAGCCAAAACGGGGAGAGCACGAGATTGAGGGCGAACAAATGGACGTCACACTGCAGCATGTGGAATTTTCCTATGAGCCGGAGCGAAAGGTATTACGGGATATTTCGCTGACCATACCATCCGGAAAATTTGTCTCTCTGGTGGGTCTGTCCGGTTGTGGAAAAAGTACCATTGCGGCACTTTTGACAGGGAAGAATCGTACATTTTCGGGACAGATCCAGATCAATAATGTACCGATTCAGGAGATTAAAGAGTCCAGTCTGATGGATAAGATCACCTTGGTGAGACATAACAGTTATCTGTTCAAGGGAACGGTAGAAGAAAACCTGAAAATGGCGGATCCATCTGTGTCGAGAGAACAGATGGAAGCAGCGCTCAGGCAGGTAAATCTGTATGAGTTTTTGCAGGCACAAAATGGATTGGATACGATGCTGGAGGAGCAGGGAAGTAACTTTTCGGGAGGACAGAGACAGCGTCTTGCCATCGCCAGAGCACTTCTTCATGATACGCCGATGTATATTTTTGATGAGGCGGCATCCAATATTGATGTGGAAAGTGAGGATCAGATCATGGAAGTGATCCGGGAGCTGGCAAAGACGAAAACGATTCTGTTCATCTCTCACCGGCTTGCAAATGTGGTGGCATCTGATCAGATTTATATGTTGGAAAACGGTCAGATTACAGAGAGCGGCACACATGGAGAACTTATGAAAAAAGCAGGAAGCTATGCAAATATGTATCAGAAACAGCAGGAATTGTGTCAGGTAAGGGAGGGAAGAGCATGAAGCGAAGAAGTGGAATACAGATTATGGGAAAACTGATCGGACTGATCCGTCCCCTGATGCACGTTATGGCAGCGGCGATTCTGCTAGGTGTCACAGGATATCTTTGTGCGATCTTTCTCACCGTACTGGCAGGAGTTGGAATCCTGCAGATTATGGGAATATGGCAGGGAGCTTCTCTGACGACATTGTTTGTCTGCCTTGCAGTGATCGCAGTACTGCGTGGAATTCTGCACTATGGAGAGCAGGCATGCAATCATTATATTGCGTTTAAGCTGCTGGCACTGATCCGTCACAAAGTATTTGCGGTTTTGAGAAAGCTCTGTCCTGCAAAACTGGACGGAAGAGACAAAGGAAACCTGATCTCGATCATCACAACAGATATTGAGCTTCTGGAAGTATTTTATGCGCATACGATTTCGCCGATCGCAATCGCATTCCTGACATCCCTGATCATGGAAATTTTCTTTCTCCGATATCATGTGCTGATCGGTCTGTTCGCCCTTGTGGGATATCTTGCAATTGGAGTTCTGATGCCCATGTGGAATTCCAGACGAGGTTCAGAAAAAGGAATGGAATTTCGTACCCGTTTCGGGGATCTGAACAGCTTCGTTCTGAACAGTCTTCGCGGTCTGGATGAGACGATCCAGTATGGATGCGGAGAAAAACGGGAAGAGCAGATGGAACGCAAAAGTGTGGAACTGGATGCGAAACAGAAAGAAATGAAGAAACTGGAAGGAACACAAAGGGGAGGAACAAATGTCCTGATCCTGATTTTCTCTTTTGGAATGCTGTTCCTTACAACATGGCTGCATCAGCAGGGGGAGATCGGATTTGACGCAGTACTGCTCTGTACGATCCTGATGATGAGCTCTTTTGGACCGGTTGTTGCTCTGTCCAGTCTGTCAAACAATCTGATGCAGACACTGGCAAGTGGAGAGCGTGTGTTATCCCTTTTGGAAGAAGAACCGCAGATTGAAGAAGTATCCGGTCAGGCAACCGCAGAATTTGCAGATATCAATTGTGAAAACATTGATTTTGCTTATGAAGAAGAACAGATTTTAAAAGACTATTCGATCTCGATTTCGAAAGGCAGCCGGATTGGAATCCATGGAAGAAGCGGTTCCGGAAAATCAACGCTGTTAAAGCTGCTGATGCGTTTTTATGATGTACACAGCGGAGTGATCCGAATGGGAGACAGAAAACTGTCCGGTATCAATACAAACGAGCTGCGTGATATGGAAAGCTATGTGACACAGGAGACGTGTCTGTTCCACGATTCAATCGCCAACAACATTGCGATCGCAAAGCCGGGGGCTTCCAGAGAAGAAATCGTAGAGGCAGCAAAAAAAGCATCTCTGCATGAATTTATAGAAAGCCTTCCAAATGGATACGATACGCTGGTCGGAGAGTTGGGAGATACCCTTTCCGGAGGAGAAAAACAGAGGATCGGCGTGGCAAGAGCATTTCTGCACGATGCACCGCTTTTGCTTCTGGATGAGCCGACCAGCAATCTGGATTCTCTGAATGAAAGTATTATCTTAAGATCTCTGAAAAAAATGGGGAAAGACAAGACTGTTATTTTAGTATCCCACAGAGAATCGACCATGGCTGTGGCGGAAAAGGTATATCAGATGGAAAACGGAAGGATTTCATAAGAATCCGGAAAACAGTTTCTTTTTTCGTGATGGTTGGCTATAATAGAAACAGTGAGAGTAAAATGACCGTAACGAAAGGAGAAACATATGAGTCAGTATGACGTGATCATTATTGGAGCAGGTCCGGGAGGAATCTTTGCGGCATATGAGCTGGTGAAAGATGCACCGCAGCTGAAAATTGCGGTTCTGGAAGCGGGAAATCCTCTGGAGAAAAGAAAATGTCCGATTGACGGAGTGAAGGTAAAAAGCTGTATCAACTGCAAGACCTGTGCCATCATGAATGGATTTGGAGGCGCCGGAGCTTTTTCGGATGGAAAATATAATATTACAAACGATTTTGGCGGAACATTGTACGAGTATATCGGAAAAGACACTGCCATTGATCTGATGCGCTATGTGGATGAGATCAATGTGGAATACGGTGGAAAAGGAACCAAGATGTATTCCACTGCAGGAAGCAAGTTCAAAAAGCTGTGTCTGCAGAATAAATTAAAGTTGTTGGAAGCATCTGTCCGTCATCTGGGAACAGATATCAACTATGTAGTCCTGGAAAATCTGTACGCAGAATTAAAAGATAAAGTAGAATTCCGTTTCAATTACTATGTGGACAAGCTGGAGAAGACAGAAAACGGCTATATCGTGACACATGGAGAAGACCGTGATGAATGCGAGAAGTGTATTGTTTCAGTAGGAAGAAGCGGAAGTAAATGGATGGAAGAAGTCTGTCGCGACATGAAGATCCCGACAAAATCCAACCGTGTAGATCTTGGTGTCCGCGTAGAACTGCCGGCAGCAGTGTTCTCCCATTTGACAGATGAACTGTATGAAAGCAAGATTGTATACCGTACAGAAAAATTTGAGGATAAAGTCCGTACATTCTGCATGAATCCATACGGAATCGTAGTAAATGAAAATACAAACGGAATCGTAACTGTAAACGGACACAGCTACGAAGATACAGAAAAGCAGACAGAAAATACAAACTTTGCACTGCTTGTGGCAAAGCATTTCTCAGAGCCGTTTAAAGACAGCAACGGATACGGAGAGAGTATTGCCAGACTGTCCAATATGCTGGGCGGCGGTGTGATCGTGCAGAGATTCGGTGACCTGATCCGTGGAAGACGAAGCACCCATGACAGAATTGAGGATGGATTTGTCAGACCGACACTTGCGGCAGAGCCGGGAGACTTAAGCCTTGTGCTTCCGAAACGAATCCTGGATGGAATTATCGAGATGATCTACGCACTGGATAAGATCGCTCCGGGTACAGCCAATGATGATACTTTGCTTTACGGTGTGGAAGTCAAGTTCTATAATATGGAAGTAGAACTGGATGAACATCTGGAGACCATGTACAAAGGTCTGTACGTGATCGGTGACGGAAGTGGAGTGACACATTCTCTGTCCCATGCATCAGCGAGTGGTGTGTATGTAGCGAGAGAGATTACAAAAGGGTTGTAAAAAGAAAAGTGTACGGGCATTCCAAAAAGAGTGCTTGTACACTTTGTTGTTAAAAAACAATAGAATTCCTCTGCATCTTTTTTGATAAGTACTGCCTGATCAGGCATAGATTGCGTTGTGACATGCTTTTGAATATGGGGGATGTCCCGCTATAATACCCAAAAGCATAAGATAACTTGACAGTCCAGTAAAGAATTACTGGATTTTTTGTATAAATTCTTCGATACTTTTTGATGTAGCTGCAATTTTTAACCAGTTTTTCAGAACAGTTGCATCTGATTCCTCAAAGAGTTTCTTTTCAAGTTCTGGTGGTATAGATCCAAAATCTTCTAAAAAACTGCGTAATATAGATTGACGCTCTTCTCTGCGTCCGGCCGCACGCTCATCTCTCAACATCTCTTCTAAAATCATGAAACGTTCCTCCATTTCACAGCTTTCCTTAATATGTCGGATAGAATTCTGCAACTGCTTAACATAGATATCGTGGAAATCTTCCTGACTTTCTTTCAGGTCTGCCTTTACAAATTTCAAAAATATTACCAGTTCTTTTGGAACTTCCTCTGCATTCTCCCCGCGGGTACTGAGATAAATAATGCATCTTCCATCTTCCAGAGAAGTTTCATCAGATTCTTTACAGATAATGTTCGTTTTCCCATAGTTATTTCCCCATCAGCAGAGGAATTCTATAAGCAAATTATAGCAAATGCTTCGATGAAGTCAAGGTGATTTGCATCAAAAAGGAAGGTACTTTGTTAATGTAGAGGTTAATCAAAATCGGGGCATTGACATTATATACTATGCAATATATAGTATCATGTATAGGGAGGTGTTTTATGGATGCACAGTTAAGAAAAGGATTGTTGGAATTATGTGTTTTAGCAGTATTGAGAAAGGAAGATTCCTACGGATACCAGATTATAAAAGATGTTTCTGATCTGATTGAAATTTCAGAATCCACTTTGTATCCTATTTTGCGAAGATTGGAGATGGGTGGAAAAGTAAAATCCTATACCACACAGTACAATAATCGATTGCGGAAATATTTTCATCTAACAGAAGAGGGAAGACAGTATCTGAAAAATTTTGACAAAGACAGAGCACAGTTGTTAAAAATATTGGATTATATTGCAGAGGAGGATGAGAAATGAAGAAGGAACAGTTTATCAAGAATCTTCGATACAGTCTGAGAAAATTAAAAAAGGATGAACGGGAGAAGTATCTTGCATATTATGAAGAAATAATTTCGGATATGATCGAAAACGGAGTTTCGGAAGAAGAGGCGGTTGTGCATCAGGGAGAGACAAAAAAATCGCAGAAGAAATTTTGCGGGAAAATGCAGTTAAAAGAGAGTTCAAAATTGGCTGGATAGGTTCTGTTTTAATTATTTTGACCCTTTTATCGGGAACTCTGTCCGGATATCTGATGTATCAGGAATATCGTATAAAGTCGGAATTTGCCGAAATCCATACAGAGATCGCCAATGAGACGGTCAGTATTACAGGAGGATCGGACGGTCCGACAAGTGTATTTCTTGCGGGAAAGATTACATTTTGGGTACGTCCCGATATTTTGATTGTAATAACAGTAATGATGGTTATAATTACAATTAGTTATTTTGTTTGTAAAGCGAGAAAAATAAAATTTAAAAGATAAATATATCTGAAAACATTGAATTTTGAATTAAAAAGAGCTACAATTATACTATAAAGTAAGAGGAAGGAGTGTACGGTTATGACGGAAGCATTGATTGGAACATGTATTTTGGCAATTACGACAGTGATATTTGTCTGGGTATGTTCAGAGTATCAGATTTATAACAATGAACATTCAGCAGAGGAAAAATTAAATACCCCGCGGTTGTCGAGCTGGTTTGCAGCAAAGAGGATGCGCTTTTGGTTTGCAGTTGATGATGCAAGAGAATATCCGCAGGAAGTGCTGAAGTCAGAGAATAAGACACTGCTTCAAAATGGGCTTGGAAAGCATCATGAAAAACACGAGATTCGAAGCGGGAAGTGCAGAGAACATCATACGATACAGAGTCAAAGAACCTATCGTATGCGGGGAAACTTATAAAAGAGAGATTGTTTTATCACAGAGAAGAGGAGATGTTAAATGCATCTCCTTCATTTAGTTTGTGCGCAAGCACGACGATTGCGCATGGATAGGCGGGGATTGGTGTGAACAGTAACAGGCGCTCATCTGATTGAAAGAAATCTCAGGAAAAAGTTCTTGCAATTCGAAACCTATGCACGTATAATAGATTCGTATGGAGAACGAACGGATATTGAGAGTTCCATGCAAATATTTAACGCAGCAGAAGCTGCATTATTGATTAAGTTAAAAGCTTAAATTTTATAAGTTGGTTACTTTATAACCGGTGCGTAAACAGCACATCAACTTGTGAAACGGTCAATAAGAGTATTAAAAGTAAAATATTTGCTATATAGACTCGAAAACCTTTATATCTGTAGTGCTTATACTTAGAAGAAAAGACAAAGCTCCTGTACTTAAGCAGGAGATTGGCATTATATAAAGAAGCATAGCAAGCGCAAGAAAGAATGTAGATGTAACGTACGTTTTTCTGCGCTTTTTTTATATCACAAACATTCAGAAGTAAAGGGGAATTGACAAAAAAGGGCGAGGTGAAAGAAAGATGAAGAATTTATCACAGGAGAATGCTCCGATCTATGAAGCATTAGAGCGGTTCCGGCGGATGCGGATCGTACCGTTTGATGTTCCGGGACATAAGCACGGAAGAGGAAATAAAGAACTGGTGGAATTACTGGGAGAACGCTGTGTCAGTATTGATGTCAATTCCATGAAACCGCTGGACAATCTGTGTCATCCGGTTTCTGTTATCAAAGATGCAGAACAGCTGGCAGCAGAGGCATTTCATGCAAGTCATGCATTTCTGATGGTAGGGGGAACGACATCCTCGGTGCAGGCGATGGTACTTTCCTGCTGTAAGAAGGGGGATAAGATCATATTACCGAGAAATGTACACCGCAGTGTGATCAACGCATTGGTGTTATGCGGAGCGATTCCGATCTATGTCAATCCGGATGTGGAGCACAGTCTGGGAATTTCACTTGGTATGAAAGTGTCTCAGGTAGAACTGGCGATTCAGAAGCATCCGGATGCGGTAGCTGTATTTGTGAACAATCCGACGTATTACGGAATTTGTTCTGATTTACGTTCTATCGTAAAAAAAGCACACGCTCACGGCATGAAGGTTCTGGTAGATGAAGCCCATGGAACACATTTTTATTTTGGAGAGAATCTGCCGGTTTCAGCAATGGAGGCAGGGGCAGATATGGCATCTGTGAGTATGCACAAATCAGGCGGAAGTCTCACACAGAGTTCCTTTTTGCTTGTAGGTCCGTCTATGCATGCGGGTTATGTGAGACAGATCATCAACCTGACGCAGACCACCAGCGGTTCCTATCTTTTACTGTCCAGTCTGGATATTTCCAGAAGAAATCTGGTGTTGCGCGGCAAGGAATCTTTTGCAAGAGTGGCGGCGCTGGCGGATTATGCAAGAGAAGAGATCAATCGGATCGGAGGATATTATGCATTTTCAAAAGAGCTGATCAATGGAGACAGTATTTATGATTTTGATACAACGAAGCTGTCCATCCATACGCTGGAAATTGGTCTTGCGGGAATCGAGGTCTATGATATTCTGCGGGATGAGTATGATATTCAGATCGAATTTGGAGATATCGGGAATATTCTGGCATATCTGTCTATCGGAGACCGGATCCAGGAGATTGAGCGTCTGGTAAGTGCACTGGCAGAAGTAAAGCGCAGATATCAGAAAGACAAGACGGGTATGCTCAGCCAGGAATATATTGAACCAGAGGTCATCATGAGTCCGCAGGATTCTTTCTATGCGGAAAAAGAGGCAGTGCCGATCCGGGAGTCAGAAGGCAGAATCTGCAGTGAGTTCGTAATGTGTTATCCGCCTGGAATTCCGATTCTGGCACCGGGAGAGAAGATCACAAAAGATGTAATCGAGTATATTCTCTATGCCAAAGAAAAGGGGTGTTCCATGACGGGACCTGAAGATGCGGCAATCGAATATTTAAATGTTCTGATATAAGGGGGATAAAAGTGATGGAAATGTGGTTTTCAGATGAACACACGGACAATGTGAAACTGTCCATCCGTGTGGACAAGCAGCTGTTCAGTGCGCAGAGCGAGTTTCAGCGAATCGATGTTCTCGAATCAAAAGAATTTGGTAAGATTCTCGTAGCGGACGGAGATCTGATGCTGACAGAAAAAGATGAATTTATCTACCATGAGATGATGGCGCATGTTCCTATGGCAGTACATCCGAAGGTAGAGAATGTGCTGGTCATCGGCGGAGGTGACGGCGGATGTGTGCGGGAGCTTGCAAAATATAATACCATTCAGAAGATAGACGTCGTAGAAGTAGATCCTCTTCTGGTTGAAGTCTGTCGGAAATATTTTCCGCAGATTGCAAGCAGCCTGGATGACGATCGCGTGACAATCTATAATGAAGATGGACTGCGGTTTGTGCGTTCCAGATCCAATGTGTATGATCTGATCCTGATTGATTCTCCAAATCCGTTTGGTCCTGCGGAGGGATTGTTTACAAAGGAATTTTACGGCAATTGTTACAATGCCCTGCATGAAGACGGGATCATGATCAACCAGCATGAAAGTCCGTTTTATACAGAAGAGGCATTTCAGTGTCAGAGAATGCACAAGAGAATTATAGAATCCTTCCCGATCAGTAAGATTTATCAGGCGCATATTCCGTCCTATCCGTCAGGACACTGGCTGTTCGGATTTGCGTCTAAGAAATACCATCCGCTCAATGACCTGGATGGAGTTTCCTGGAATCTGCGGGGGATTCATACAAAATATTATCTGCCGAGAGTGCACCACGGAGTCTTTGCATTACCGGCGTATGTGGAGGAGCTTGTAAAAGATGTTGAATAAAAATGTAATGACGTTCATCGGATGTGATGCGGAGTATAATGAATCAGAGATCGTGTTGTTCGGTGCACCTTTTGATTCCACGACTTCCTACCGTCCGGGGGCAAGATTTGGAAGTCAGGCAATTCGCAATGAGTCTTATGGACTGGAAACTTACAGTCCGTATCAGGGAAAAGATCTGACAGATTATAAGATTTTTGACAGTGGAGATCTGGAGCTGCCGATCGGAGATACGGAAAAAGTGCTGGCTGAGATTCAGGATTGTACCGAGATTATTTTAAGCAGCGGGAAAATCCCGTTTATGATCGGCGGAGAGCATCTGGTGACACTGGGAAGTGTCCGTGCAGCAGCAGAGAAATATCCGGATCTGCATATCATCCACTTTGATGCACATGCAGATTTAAGAGAAGATTATCTGGGCGTTCAATATTCTCATGCCTGTGTACTGAGAAGATGTTGGGAGCTTTTGGGAGATGACAGGATCTATCAGTTTGGAATCCGATCCGGTGACAGAGAAGAGTTTCGCTGGGCAAGAGAAGGGCATGTGAAGATGCATAAGTTCAATCTTGACGGACTGGCAGAAGTAATTGAGAAACTGCAGGGAAAACCGGTATACATCACACTTGATCTGGATGTGCTGGATCCGTCTGTATTTCCGGGAACAGGAACTCCGGAGGCGGGCGGTGTCACATTTGTGGAACTGATGAATGCTGTGATCCAGACAGCACAGGGAGTCAACGTGGTCGGATGTGATGTGAATGAACTGAGCCCGGTTTATGATCCAAGTGGAGTTTCCACAGCAGTAGCCGGAAAGATTATCAGAGAATTTTTACTTGCACTGCAAGTTTAATAGAAGAAAAAACAAGAAAGAAGGAGATAAAAAAATGGGAAAAGTATTGATTGTTGGATGTGGCGGAGTTGCAAGTGTAGCTGTACACAAATGTTGTCAGAACAGTAAAGTGTTTGATGCGATCTGTATTGCCAGCCGTACGGTTTCAAAATGTGAGGCATTGAAAGAAAAACTGCAGGCTTCCTACAACGGAACGATTACAACTGCACAGGTGGATGCAGATAACCCAGAAGAACTGATTGCACTGATCGAAAGGGAAAAACCGGACGTAGTACTGAATCTGGCACTTCCATATCAGGATCTTACAATTATGGATGCCTGCCTTGCGACAGGAGTGGATTATGTAGACACTGCAAATTATGAGCCGGAAGATACTGCAAAATTCGAATATAAATGGCAGTGGGCATACCGTGAGAAATTTGAAAAAGCAGGAATTACAGCGTTGTTGGGAAGTGGATTTGATCCCGGAGTAACAGGAGTATTTTCTGCATATGCGCTGAAACATTATTTTGACGAGATTAATTATATCGATATTCTGGACTGCAATGGAGGAGATCACGGCTATCCGTTTGCAACGAACTTCAATCCGGAGATCAACATCCGCGAGGTTTCTGCAAAAGGTTCTTACTGGGAAGACGGACACTGGGTAGAGACAGAGCCGATGGAGATCAAGAGAGAATACGATTTTCCGGAAGTGGGAATGAAAGATATGTATCTTCTGCACCATGAAGAAATCGAATCTCTGGCACTGAATATTCCGGGAATCAAAAGAATCCGTTTCTTTATGACATTTGGACAGAGCTATCTGACACATCTGAAATGTCTGGAAAATGTAGGAATGACATCCATTGAGCCGATTATGTACGAAGGAAAAGAAATCGTACCGCTTCAGTTTTTGAAAGCTGTTCTTCCGGATCCGGCATCTCTTGGACCGAGAACAAAAGGAAAGACAAATATTGGATGTATTTTTACAGGAAAGAAAGACGGAAAAGAGAAGACGATCTATATTTACAATGTATGCGATCATGAAGAGTGCTATAAAGAAGTGGGATCACAGGCCGTTGCCTATACTACAGGCGTTCCGGCAATGATCGGTGCTATGATGCTCATGACAAAGACATGGGACAAAGACGGTGTTTACAATATCGAAGAGTTTGATCCGGATCCGTTTATGGATGCCCTCAATGAGTTTGGACTTCCATGGAAAGTGGTAGAAAACCCTCAGATGGTAGATTAAGAAACGGACATCAGAAATGAAAAGAGAAGAATTAAGGACTCCATGCTATGTCATCATGGAGTCAGAAATGAAAAAGAATCTGCAGATTTTACAGGAAATCCGACAGCAGAGCGGATGTAAGATCCTGCTGGCACAGAAAGCATTTTCTATGTATTCCTGTTATCCTCTCATCGGAGAGTATCTGGATGGAACGACTGCCAGCGGCTTGTATGAAGCAAAGCTCGGGAAAGAATGTATGGGCAAAGAAAATCATATTTTTTCTCCGGCATATCGGGAAGATGAATTTGAAGAGGTGCTGGAAAGCTGCGAACATCTCGTGTTTAATTCGTTTTCACAGCTTGAGTGTTTCGGAGAACGTGCTGCAAAAGCCGGAAAAAGTGTGGGGATCCGTGTAAATCCGGAATGTTCCACGCAGGGAGAGCATGCGATTTATGATCCTTGTGCACCGGGCTCCCGTCTTGGGATTCTGGTATCCGAATTTCCGGAAACACTGCCATCTTACGTAGAGGGACTGCATTTTCACACACTCTGTGAGCAGAATGCAGATGCTCTGGAAATCACGTTGAAAGCAGTGGAAGAAAAGTTCGGCAAGTGGATGAAACAGTTAAAATGGGTGAATTTTGGCGGCGGTCATCATATTACAAGAGCGGATTATGACAGAGAGCTTCTGATCTCCTGTGTGCGCAGGATTCAGGACACCTACAATGTACAGGTCTATCTGGAACCGGGAGAAGCGGTGGCGTTAAATGCGGGCCATTTGATCACAACAGTGGAAGATATTGTACATAATGATATTGCGGTACTGGATGTCTCTGCAGCGTGTCATATGCCGGATGTGATCGAGATGCCGTATCGCCCGCCTCTGTTTGATTCTGGAGAGGCGAAGGAAAAAGAATATACGTATCTGCTTGGCGGTCCGACCTGTCTGGCAGGAGATGTGATCGGAAGTTATTCTTTTGATCAGCCGCTGAAAGTAGGAGACAGACTCACATTTGGAGATATGGCGATCTATACGACTGTAAAAAATAATACATTCAATGGAATGCGTCTTCCGGATATTGTGTGGGAACGCGAAAGTGGAGAATGTGAGATCGTGAAATCGTTCGGATATGAAGATTTTAAATGCAGATTATAAGATCTTCAATAAGTGAATAAAATAACAGGAAAGTCAACAAAATAACGATTGTTGACTTTCTTTTTTTGTGTGATAAATTGTTATTGTGCATAAAAATACAAATCATCTATCCGGATAACAGATCGTAAAATAAGGAGTTGTAATAACAATGGGACTGCATGTCATTGATGAAGCAAAAAGATGTTTAAACTGTAAAAAACCGAGATGTCAGGAAGGGTGTCCGATCCATACCCCGATTCCTGTGATGATCCAGATGCTGCTGCAAGGAGAGATGCCGGAGGCGGCAGAAATGGTGTTTGCCAACAATCCGCTGTCTGTCATCTGTTCTCTGGTCTGTGACCACGAAAAACAGTGTGAAGGGCATTGTGTGAAAGGCATAAAAGGAGAACCGGTGCATATTTCTTCGATTGAAAATTATATTTCAGATACCTGCTTTGACCGGATGAAGCTGGAGCAGTTTCCGAAAAACGGCAAACGGATCGCAGTTGTCGGCGCGGGTCCGGCAGGAATCACAATCGCTATTTTGATGGCGTGCAGAGGATATAAAGTGACGATTTTTGAGGTAAAAGAGAAGATCGGAGGAATCATGCGTTATGGAATTCCTGAATTTCGTCTGCCAAAGTCCATTTTAGACCGCTATTATGTAAAAATGAAAGAGCTGGGTATCTTATTTAGGCCCAATTTTGCGCTGGGTGGTTCCACAGGTGTGGAAGATCTTTTAAGAGACGGATATCATGCCGTATTTATCGGAACAGGAACCTGGAGACCGTATCAGCTGCATATACCGGGAGAAACATTTGGAAATGTGCACTACGGAATCAATTATTTGAACAATCCGGATGTCTATGATCTGGGAGAACGGGTACTTGTCATCGGTGCGGGGAATGCGGCAATGGATGTGGCAAGAACGGCAATTCGTAAAGGCTCCCGGCATGTAACCGTCTATTCCATCACAGAAATTCCGGCGGCATCCCCAAAAGAGGTGGAGTATGCAAAACTGGACGGAGTAGAGTTCGAATATCTGCAGACGGCCATTGAAATCCGGGATGAAGGAGCCATTATCTGTGATGTGGAATGGACCGAAGATGGAAAACTGGTGAAAAAAGAAGAGACTGCCAGGCTTGTTCCGGCTGACAGTATCATTATTTCGATTTCTCAGGGACCGCAGGATCGGATCGTGAACCGGGATAAAGAGCTGCAGGTAGATGATCGGGGATTGCTCAAGACAGATGCAAATGGAGAGACCACCATGCCGGGGATTTTCGCATCCGGAGATGTAGTGACCGGTGCAAAGACCGTGGTAGAGGCGGTGAAGTATTCGAAAATGATCGCAGATGCGATGGATGAGTATGTAAAAACACATTATGAATAGAAATACAGGCTGGTGTTCTTTGCAAAACATCAGCCTGTACTTTTTTTACTCTAAAATAAAATCCATATAAACCGGATTATGATCACTCCATTTAAAACCGGTATCCAGAACCAGTGCATCTTCTACAGTCACATTATCAGATACCAGAAAACCATCTACTGTTACAACAAAATCAGATTCGCTGTAAGGCTGATCTGCATTTCGGCAGGATGGTACCGGATTTTTCTCATCAAACGGTGCGATCAACTGCATGAAATCAGGAATCAGTTCTTCGGATATCGGCTTTGCCCAGTTGTCTTCTAATTCCTTGTGACCAAAAATCTCAGCAGAATTTCCAAGCAGATCTTTGTTGAAATCACCGCCCGCAACAATATAATTTCCAGCGTCATATTCTTCTTTCATATCCTCAAACAGCATCCGCAGCTGATTGTCCGCGGTGCTCGGATCAGATGTATAAGCGGAAAGATGCAGATTGTACAGGACAAGTTCCTTTCCGTTTTCTGTCGGAATCCGGTTGACGCTATAACAGCGATCCAGATCCAGCAGTTTCATAAATCCATCTTCGATCGGTAAAGAGCGTCTGATGGATTCCGTGATCTTCATGTTAGAAACTGTAAGCATACCGGATTTGTTCTTTCCGTGTGGTTCCAGAATCGGATAGAACAGATAAGGGCTGTCATAGTTCTGAGCAAATGTGTAGTTTCGTGAGGTGTTATCGGTTGAAAGTGTCTGTGAAAGCAATAATTTGCGTTCATCCACATGATAACTTCTTGTTCCGTCAATATCCACTTCCTGGAACAGCATAAAATCCGGGTTTAATTGAGCTACAGCTTCTGCATAGCTGCTGACGTTTTCAATGACGGCATCTTTGGAACGGGCACGGCTTTCTTTTCCACCGTCCATAAAGAAAGAATAGTCGTCACTGTATGCGCCGAAACCGATATTTCCAGATGTGATGCGGTAACTTTTTTTGGTTTTTGCCTTTTCTGTAGATTTTCCGGTGATCGTCAGTTTTTGCTTGTCTTCCAGACGATAGTAACTGGAAAATACATAAACAACATAGCCGACTACGATCAGTATCAGAGTTCCGAGGAAGATTCCCAGGCGTTTCAACCATTTCTTTGAATTTGTTTTCATAAATATATGGTCCTTCTTTCTGTATCATTTTTTTGAACAACATTTCGCAAAATGATTATATCATATCCCGACTGAAATGAAAGAAATTGTCAAAAATAAAATTGCCGATCGTGCGAAAAGGAATCAAAGATGAATTGAGAAGGCGATACGGCAGTGTTATAATTGAGAAATATGAACATCCGAAGAAAGGAGCTAATGTGTAAAAAGATATGGAGAAAAATAGAATGTTTTCAAAGTTAACAGAGGCACAAAAACAATTTTTTGAAACCGGACGGACTCGGGATCTTGCATTTCGTATCTGCCAGTTACAACTGTTGGCAGATGCAATGCGAAAAAATGAAACGGTTTTGGAGGAGGCATTAAAGAAAGATCTTGGAAAATCTGCATTTGAATCTTACGCCACAGAGATTGGATTTGTACTTGCTGATATTCGATATACGATTCAAAATCTTCAGAAATGGTCGGCTCCAAAACGTGTGAGAACACCGCTGTATTTATTTCCGGGCAAAAGTAAGATTCAAAAAGAACCTTATGGAAGTGTGCTTATTCTGGGACCATATAATTATCCGGTACAGTTGTTGGCAGAGCCTCTGGTTGGAGCGATTGCGGCAGGAAACTGTGCAGTACTCAAACCATCAGAACTTACCCCACATGTTTCAGAAGCAATGTATCAGATCGTACACTCTACATTTAAAGAAGAATATATTGCCTGTGTGGAAGGTGGAGTGGAGGTCAATCAGGAATTACTTTCTCAGAAATTTGATTATATCTTTTTTACAGGGAGTGAACGTGTCGGAAGGATCGTTATGAAAGCGGCAGCAGAAAATCTGACGCCGGTGACATTGGAATTAGGTGGAAAAAGTCCGGTTATTATCGAAAAAACTGCAAATATAAAAGAGGCAGCAAGAAGAATTGCGTGGGGAAAACTCATGAATGCGGGACAGACCTGTGTGGCGCCGGATTATGTGCTTGTGGATGAGAGCAGAAAACAGCAGTTCTTAACAGAGATGAAAACAGCATTTTCTCATCTATATGGAAAAGAAATAAAAAAGAATCCAGATTTCGGCAGGATTGTAAATGAACGGCATATGGAACGTCTGCAGAAAATACTGGAGCAGGATGCGAAATATTTGTTCTGCGGAGGAGAGGCAGATACACTGCAACGTTATATCGAGCCGGCCATTCTGGATCTCGGAAAGGATCAGAATGCGGCGTCTATGCAGGAAGAACTGTTCGGTCCGATATTGCCGGTTCTGTCATACCACAAGCTGGAAGATGCAGTACGTTTTGTGAATAAAAGAGCAAAACCACTTGCGCTGTATCTGTTTACGAAAAAAAGATCTGCAGAAAAGTTCGTTTTGGAACGGGTGTCTTCGGGCGGTGTGTGTGTCAATGATACGATCAGTCATCTGATCAATCCAGATCTTCCGTTTGGGGGAGTCGGAGCATCCGGAATGGGACAATATCACGGAAAGTATAGTTTTGATACATTTACTCATGAAAAAAGTGTATTTTATAAACCGGCTGACTGGAATCTTCCGGTCTGTTATCCTCCATTTACAAAAGGGAAGATGAATCTGGTGAAATTCTTTCTCAAATAGGCGGGAAAATGTATTGACTTTGACACGGCGTCAACTTGTATACTAAAATCCGGCAGGAGGTAGAAAGATGGAATACAGTATTCGGGAAGTGGCAGAAATGACAGGAGTGAGTACACGTACACTGCGTTATTTATGATGAAGAAGTGTCAGGATGTGCAGAGTTTTTGAAGGCTGCTGTTTTGTATTGGGCGAAATAAAGGACAACATATGAGCAGCATGATACTGTAAGTAAAAAGAAAAGTGAATTATCTGAATTGTGCGAAAAAAATAAAAAACAGAAAAAACATTGACAATTCACTTTTCCCGTGATAAGATACCACTTGTCGCTGAGACAGACCGATGAAAAGAATAAGCCCAAGGGCCACTGTGGGACAGGATGCGAGAGCAGATCGCTGGACAACGTGAAAAAAGTTCTTGACAGAAGGATGCGGATGTGATAACCTATTAAAGCTGACTTGTGAGGGAGAAACACTTCCGGAACAGACAGCAAAAAGAAAATGAAAAAAGTTCTTGACAAAAGGAAAACGGCGTGATAAAATATCAAAGCTACTTCTTATCAACAAGAACAGCGAAGAACCTTGATAATTAAACAATAGACAACAACCTTGAAAATTTCTTAAGAGAAGATTTTTTAAGAACAGCATCTAAAAGATGCACCCGTCACATTTAATGTGACAGACAGTAAAAGGGATGAATTAGCTAGTAGTTAATTCTGACCGGAACGAACACTTTTAACGAGAGTTTGATCCTGGCTCAGGATGAACGCTGGCGGCGTGCTTAACACATGCAAGTCGAGCGAAGCACTTAAGTTTGATTCTTCGGATGAAGACTTTTGTGACTGAGCGGCGGACGGGTGAGTAACGCGTGGGTAACCTGCCTCATACAGGGGGATAACAGTTGGAAACGACTGCTAATACCGCATAAGCGCACAGTACCGCATGGTACGGTGTGAAAAACTCCGGTGGTATGAGATGGACCCGCGTCTGATTAGGTAGTTGGTGGGGTAACGGCCTACCAAGCCGACGATCAGTAGCCGACCTGAGAGGGTGACCGGCCACATTGGGACTGAGACACGGCCCAAACTCCTACGGGAGGCAGCAGTG